>ERZ772816.1875-NODE-1875-length-15836-cov-3.243394_pt1 | contig 15836 bp, 15 predicted proteins | sample MGYA00511359_ERZ772816 | MGnify/ENA primary metagenome ERZ772816 (study PRJEB29015, sample SAMEA2737710) | human gut metagenome | biome: human gut; feature: human-associated habitat; material: faeces | place: China | collected 2012 ...
CGCGTCCAACGGACGCGGGACTTCTTTTTTGCGCAGAGTGGCATCAGATCCGGGAAGGGGCTATCCGGCCCTTCAGTGCGGGGACTCTGGGCAGGACCCGCAGCAGCAGGGAGCCCAGAATGAAGCAAGCGGCGGCCTCGCCGATCCCCACGGTCAGGGAGTTGAAGGCGAACGCGGGCCAGAAGGCGGCACCCTCCTGGGTGGAAAACCAGGCGATCTCCGCACCTACCAGCACCATATTGCAGATCACCGGCGGCAGGGGCGCCAGCGCCCTGTGATGGAGCTTCGATGTCCAGAGCGCAGCCAGCAGGGTGGCCGCCGTACCCACGATCCAGTCCAGAGGAATGGGAGAACCCAGGAGGTTGGCCAGGAAACAGCCGACGGTAAGACCGGGGATGGCCTCTGGGAACAGGAAGGGCAGGACCGTCATGGCCTCCGCCACCCGAAACTGGATGCCGCCATACTGGGGAATGGGCAGCAGCAGCGTCAGGGCGGCGTAAATGGCGGCGATGATACCGGCAGCGGCCATCTGCTGTGTGGTGAATCTGGGTTTGGACATAAAAGAAAGACCTCCTTGAATGATGTCGGAGGCCTTTGATACGAAAACGCAGCAAAACGCCCGTGGTAAGGTACGGGCAACCTCCATTTTTTTGTTTAGAGAACGGCGATTGACGAAGACCGCCGAACGAACGCCCGGTGTCGGACGCTTGGACAGGGAGATGGCACCTGTCGAAATAATATTATATCACAAGCTTTCAAAAAAGGGAAGAGGGACGCCGCAAAAAAATTCGGCGTCCCTTCTGCTTTTTTAACCGGGAATCACGTGGACCAGAATGGTTCCGTCGGCCTCCGCCTCCTCTGCGGTGGCGGCGCCTGCAATGGCCAGCCCCTGCTGTTCCAGCTGCTGCAGCAGAGCGGTATATTCGGCGGCGGTCAATTCGTAGACCAGAGTCCCGTCCGATTCAGAGATGAGCGTATAGCTGTCCAGCAGGCTTCCGGCCTCCTCCGCCGTCAGCGTCAGGCTGGGGGATTGGATCGCGAAGGTGGCCGGGGCCGTCTCCGGCACATCGGCAGAACTCCCTTCCCGGGGCAAGATGCTGCTTTTGGAATCGGAGGCGGGAGCAAGCTGGTCCTGTGTGCCGGGCGCAACGGTATCCGCCTCCGGCGCGATTGCCTCAGACACAGTAGAATCCGGGACGTCTGCCGTGTCCTCATCGGACTGGGCTGCATAGGCCGTGGCGGCGGTGTCCTCCTCAACGCTGTCCACGTTGGGCACAGCGGCCTCTGCTGGGGCCGCAATCTCTGCATGGGATTCCGGATGGTCCGTCACAGCGGTGCCGCCGGGGCGGGGCAGGCCGGAGACGGCCAGCACCACGACGGCACAGCAGGCGGCCAGGGGGAGCAGCGTCTTTGCCCACCGGGGTCTCCGGCGCTTCCGGGGGGCGGCGTCCGCCCGGATGGCAGCCATCACGCCTGCGGCGAAGCCATCCGGCACAGGGGTATCCTCTGCCTCAGGAAACGCGTCCCGTATGGCCAGCGCGGCCTGGACATAGGCCCGGCAGCCGTCACAGGTATGCAGATGCTCCCGCACCCGGGCGGTTTCCTCCGGGGAAAGCTCTCCGTCGATATAGGGGTCCAGCAGGGCCGAAAACTCCTTGCAGTATGTCATTGTCAGCCCTCCTTTTCTGTTCCTTTAGACGCCGGCAGCGGAGAAAAGTTCCCGCTTTTCAGCAAAAAATTCCGCAGCTGTTTCCGGGCCCGGCTGATCCGGGATTTCACGGTGCCCACATCCAGAGAGAGGGAGTCCGCGATTTCATCATAGCGCAGCTGGTGAATCTCCCGGAGGATCAGCACCTCCCGGTGCTCCGGCGAGAGGGCGGAGAGGCCCCGCTCAATCTCTTCCCGCAGCTCCTGCCGCTCCGCCGCGTCCTGGGGAGAGGGCGCCGGATCGGGCACGTCCAGATTCAGCTCCTCGTCATCCAGGGAAGGGCCGGCCGAGGCCCGGCGGCGGCCATCACGCCGCAGCAAGTCCACGCAGGCGTTGGACACCAGCCGGTACAGCCAGGTGGAGAAGCTGGCCTCTCCCCGGAAGAATGCCAGCCCCTGCCAGGCGGCGAGAAACGCCTCTTGGGCGGCCTCGGCGGCATCCTCGGGATTCCCGCACATCCGCAGCGTCAGGGCGAACACCCGTTTCTCATACAGATGGACCAGCGCCTCGAAGGCGTCCATATCCCCGTCCCGGGCGGCGGAGACCAGCTGCTGTTCCCGCGATTGCTCGTTCATCTCAAATCCCTTTTGATTCCTTTCGTCACCCGATACACGTCTTCCAGCGTGTTCATCTGCACGATCTGTTCCTTGTAGTAGCCGGAGTGGGACACGCCCTTCAGATACCAGCAGTAGTGGCGGCGGGCCTCCAGCACGGCTACCCGCTCGCCCTTGGCCGCGGCGGCCAGCTCAAACTGCCGTACCGCTGTGTCGCACCGCTCCGCAAGCGGCGGCAAGGGCGGGATGGGCTTGCCCTCCAGCGCGGCTTTGGCCTGCTGGAACAGCCAGGGGTTGCCGAAGCACCCGCGACCGATCATGGCCATGTCCGCTTTGGTGTGCTGGAGAATGCGGACCGCGTCCTCCGGCTTCCAGATATCGCCGTTGGCGATCACCGGGATGGACACAGCCTCCTTCACCGCCCGAATGCAGGTCCAGTCCGCCTGACCGCTGTACACCTGGGCCCGGGTCCGGCCGTGGACCGCCACGGCGGAGGCCCCTGCCTGCTCCAGGATTCTGGCGAACTCCACGCAGTTGCAGCTGCCCATGTCCCAGCCCCGGCGGAACTTGGCGGTCACCGGCACAGAGACGGCTTTCACCACTGCCTCCATGATGCGTCCGGCCTTTTCCGGGTCCTTCATCAGGGCGGCCCCGTCGCCGTTGTTGACGATCTTGCCCATGGGGCAGCCCATGTTCAGGTCCACCACATCCGCCCCGGAATGCTCCAGGGCGATCTGGGCTGCCTCTGCCATGCAGATCGGGTCACTGCCGAAGATCTGCACTGCCGCAGGGTGCTCCCCGGGAAACTGCTGGAGCAGGGACAGGGTCTTTTTGTCGTGGTAGCACAGGGCCTTGGAGGAGATGAGCTCCGTGATGGTATATCCCGCCCCCAATTCCGCGCAGATCTGGCGGAAGGCGACGTCCGTGACCCCGGCCATGGGGGCCAGGGCCAGGGAGGAGTTGATGGTAAGCGTGCCGATGTTCAAGGCGGGCCGTCCTTTCCAATGAAAACATGATAGTTTATCATACCATATCCGGCTGTAAAAGTCCACTATGGGCATCCAGCCCGGAAATGGCGCGGCTTTCTTTTCCCGACGGGATTTTTTCCACACAGCCTGTAAAATAGTGGAAAAAACCAAAGAGGCCGTGGACTTCACGGCGGAATACAGGAGGGACAAGCTGTGGGGCACAGGGACATGATATGGAGCCGGCACCAGCCGGCACAGCTGCTGGCCTGGGGCATCCGATTTTTTTTGGCGGCGGCGCTGACCGCCACCCAGACGCCGGGGGATTACGCGCCCTTTGCCCTGGGGTGCGTGGCGGCCTGTGGGCCAGGGGCAGGAGGGATCGCCGCCCTGCTGGGCGCTGGCGTGGGGGCGGTGCTGTTTCTGGACTTTTCCGGTGCGCTGCCCTTTTTGGCCGCTGCGATTTTGATCTTTACCACCGCGGCGGCCTTTCAGGGGCTGAAGCTGCTGGAGGGACCGCTGTTTCACCCTCTGGCAGGGGCGGGACTGTTTCTGGCGGTGAGCGGCATCTACGTGCTCCAGTCCTTGTCCCCCCTGCGAAACCTGGCGCCCTGCCTTGCGGCAACGGCCCTGGTAGGCATCTCCGCATGGTATTATCAGCCCCTGCTGCAGGCCGGAGGGGAGCGGCCGGAGCCAGATAGTCTGCTGTTTCTGGCAGGCTCCATTCTGCTGGCGCTGGTGGACGTAGAACTGGCCGGTGTCTCCGTGGGGCGTTCACTGTTGTGCCTGCTGCTGGCCTACACCGCCTATCAGCGGGGGGCCATGACCGGGGTAGCCGCCGGACTGGGGGCGGGCCTGGCGGCGGACTTCTGTTCCGGCCGGGGCGGCGTCCTTTTCGGGGCGGCCTATGGTCTGGCGGGCCTTCTGGCTGGGAGCCGCAGCAGCGGAAGGCGGATCTGGGCGGCGCTGGCATTCTGGGGAGCGGCGGCTCTGGCCTCCCTGCCGGCGGGCCTTTCCACGCCCCTGCTGCCGGAGGCCGCGGTGGGAGCGGTCCTGTTTTTGATGCTGCCGGGCCGGGCCTTCGGCGGCAAGCGGGTGATGCGGGGAGAGACACCGGAGTTTCCCGCCGCGCTGGAGGGGATGCGCGCCCAGCTGACCCGGATGGCCGCCGCTCTGCGGGCCCTGTACGACAGCATGGGCAGGGCGGCCCCGGTGTCCACGGAGGAGAACCCGGCGGTGGTCTTTGACCGGGCGGCAGAAAAGGTGTGCCGGGGCTGCGCCCTGTGCGAGCTCTGTTGGCAGAAGGAGTACACCGGCACCTTCAACGCCCTGAACGACGCCACGCCCTTCCTGCTGGAGCGGGGGCGCGCGCTGGCCAAGGACTTTCCCAGCTACTTCGCGGACCGGTGCATCCACCTGCCGGACTTTCTCACCGCCGTCAATGGGGAGCTCTCTGCATTCCTGCTGCGGCGGCAGTACCGGCGGCAGCTGGAGGAGACCCGCCGCAGCGCCAGGGGCCAGTACGCCCAGCTCAGTGAACTGCTGACCGCCACCGCTGCCGGTTTGGGGGAGGTCCGTGCCACAGCAGGGGAGGCGGATCTCTGCCGCATTGGCGCGGCTCTGCGGCCCAAAGAAGGGGAGACGGTCTGCGGGGATACGGTGGTCTCCTTCCGCACGGAGGGAGGGCTTCTGTGCCTGCTGCTGGCGGACGGCATGGGCAGCGGCGAGGCAGCCCGGCGGGAGTCCGCCCTCACCTGCCGTCTGTTGGAGCAGTTTTTGCAGGCGGGCATCGAGCCGGAGGCGGCCATGAAGACCCTGAACGCAGCCATGGCCCTGCGGGGCGCGGAGACCGGAAGCTTCACCACCATTGATCTCATCACCTGCAGACCGGAGACGGGGGAGGCGGCCTTCTTCAAATACGGCGCGGCCCCCAGCTATGTGAAGAAGGGGGGCACTGTCCGGCGGATCACCGGCGGGACCCTGCCGGCGGGTCTGCGGGGCGGGGCGGCGGCTCCGGATGTGACCCGTGCCACACTGGAGCCGGGAAGCTTTGCAGTAATGGTCAGCGACGGGGTGGCAGACCCGGGCCGGGACGAATGGCTTCAAAACCTGCTGGCCGGCTGGGATGGAGAGGATCCGCAGACCCTGGCGGGACTGATCCTCAGCGAGAGCGTCCGGCGGGAGAATCTTCAGGACGACTGCGGGGTTCAGGTGCTGTATCTCAGCCGGGAGAGCGGTGTGAAAAAGGTGTGAGAGGCGGTATAAATTTTCCCGCGCTGAGACAAAATGGAACCATCTAAATTCTGTGAGAGGCAGGAGGCGTAAAGCGGATGGTGAAAGGCATTTCCAGACGGGTCGTGGTGGTGGATTCCCCGGACCAGCGTTTTTTTGAGCAGGCGATCTTCATCGTGCGGAACGATGCGGCCGGCGAGGGCGTCACCGCCCGGGAGCTGGTGGAGGAGGCCCGCCGGGTGGCGCGAAACTATGCCGGCGGAGACCATGGGCGGTTCAGCCGGATCTGGCGGGATCTTTCCCCGGCGGTCTACACCCTGATGGGCGCTGCCGGGATCGGCTTGGTGTGGCTGACGGTGTGCGATTCCGGACTCCGCGCTGTTTCATGGAGGATCAAAGGGCAGGGAAGGTGGGGACCCCGTCTGCGAAATAGGCCCGGGTGGCGTCTGCATCCGACTGGATCTGGGCCCGCAGGGCGTCCAGGGAGTCGAAGCGCACCTCCTGGCGCAGATGCTCATAAAACTCCAGCCGCAGCTGTTTACCGTACAGGTCCCCCTGGAAGTCCAGGAGACAGGCCTCCACTGTGATGTCCGGGCCGTTTTGAACCGTGGGGCGGGTGCCCACGTTGGTGACAGCGGCGTAGCAGGAGCCGTCCTCCAGTGTGGCCCGGGTGGCGTATACCCCGTGGCTGGGCACCAGCACATGAGGCGGAATGACGAGGTTGGCAGTGGGGAACAGTTGGGAGGAGCCGATGCCCCGGCCGTGGCGGACTGTGCCTGTCAGGGTGTGGGGGTGGCCCAGGAAGCGGTTGGCCCGGCTGATCTGCCCCAGCTCCACCAACCGGCGGATGTAGGTGGAGCTGACGGTGATGCCTGCCACCTCCACCTTGGGGATGATGTCACAGCCCAGGCCCAGCTGGGCGCACTTCTGCGCCAGCAGCTCCGGTGTGCCCTGGTTCCTGTGGCCGAAGTGGTGATCGTGTCCCGCCACCAAATGGACCGCGTGGTAGCGGCCCACCAGGATCCGGACAATAAAGTCATCCCAGGGCGTGGTCATCATCTCGCGGTCAAAGGGGACCATCAGCACGTCCTGAATGCGGTACAGCCGCCGCACCAGGTCCCGCCGGTCCTCCGGGGAGTTGATGAGGGGACAGGGGACGCCGGTGACCACCTCCTTCGGCGGGCGGTCAAAGGTGAATACCGCGGGGGTACAGCCCCGCAGGGCGGCCTCCTCAGCGGCCCGGCGCAGCAGGGCGCCGTGCCCCAGGTGGACTCCGTCAAAAAAGCCCAGGGCAATGACTCGTTCTTTCATGGTTTACGCTCCAAAGAAATTCTTGATGGACGTCAGCGTTCCGCCCGCAGCCCGGGACAGGCACAGGAACTGCCGGTCCCGGCTGTATACGCGGTAGATGCCGTCCGGTGTGCCCGGCAGGGGGATGGGATTGCCGCAGCGGACCCGTTTCTCCAGCAGGCCGGATGTCAGAGGCAGGGCCGGGTACTCTGCGAAGAGGCTGTCCGTAGGCAGCAGGAGCGCTGTACCCTGTGCCTGGACTGCCTCCAGCGTCACTGCCTGGTCCAACCTGAAGCCGGCCGCCATGGTGCGGCGGAGGGCGTACAGCGTCCCGCCGCAGCCCAGCTGTCGGCCGATGTCATGGCAGAGGGTGCGGATGTAGGTGCCCTTGGAGCAGCGGCAGCGGAGCAGGTAGTCCGTTGCGCTCTCCTGGGCCAGTAGCTCCAGCTCGTAGATGGTGATGCGGCGGGGCTTCCGTTCCACGACCTGTCCCTTCCGGGCCAGGTCGTAGAGTTTCTGCCCGCCTACCTTGACGGCGGAGTACATAGGGGGGATCTGGTCCTGCTCTCCCAGAAAGCGGGGCAGCAGCGATTCCAGTGCTGCCCGATCCGCCGTGACGGGACGGGTCTCCAGCGTGGTGCCGGTGACGTCCTGGGTGTCCGTCCCCTGGCCGAGCCGCAGACCGGCTACATATTCCTTCTGGCCGTTCTCTGCGAACTCCACCCCGCGGGTGGCCTGCCCCACAAAGACCGGCAGCACCCCGGTGGCCATGGGGTCCAGCGTTCCGCCGTGTCCCACCCGCTTTTCGTGGAAGATGCCCCGCACCTTGGCGCAGACGTCCATGCTGGTCCAACCGGCGGGCTTGTCGATAATCAGGATACCACTGGGCATAAAAACCTCCTCAAGGGCAGCAGAACGCGGCCCGCTCAGCGCTGATAGTCCGGCGCCACCTGCGCCACGGCAGCCAGGATTCGCTCCCTGGCCTCAGCCCAGGGGGCCTCCACCGTGCAGCCTGCGGCGGCCGCGTGGCCGCCGCCGCCCAGCAGCCGGCAGGCCTCCGTGGCATTAATCCGGGGACCGGTCCGCAGGGACATCTTCCACACATCGGGCCGCAGCTCCCGCATGGTGATGGCGCAGTCCACGCCCTCAATCTGGGGACCCAGAGCGGAGAGGTCCTCCGCATCCGTTTCCGAGGCGCCGATCCGCGCCATCAGGGAGAGGGGCACGGACAGCACCGCCACCCGGTCTCGGTCGTAAAACGTACAGTCGTTGAGGATGGCGGCCTCCAGCTGCATCCGCCTGCGGCTCTTGGTGCGGAAGAACACCTTGTTGACGGTCTGATAGTCGATGCCGGTCCGCAGCAGCGCGGCCGCCACCGCATGGGTCTGGGCAGTGGTATTGGCGTAGGCAAAGCAGCCTGTGTCCGTGGAGACGGCCACATACAGCGGAAGGGCCATCTCCGGCGTGATGGGGCCCAGATCGGACAGAATGTCGTAGATTAGCTCTCCGCACGCGGCGGCTTCCGGCCGGACGATATTCTCTCGGCCAAAGGACTCAAAAGAGGGATGGTGGTCAATGGCCAGATCCACCCGTTCCGCGTATGGTCTGGCGTTCTCCGGGAACAGGCCCACCGTGGCGATGTCCGTGGACACCACCTTGTCCGGTGTGAAGCACTCCGGCGCCTCGTAAGGGCGGAAATAGGGGGCGGTGGTGTCTGTCAGCTCCGGATTGGGCAGCAGAAACGCCGCCTTGCCCAGAGACCGCAGTCCTGCGCACAGGGCTGCGGCACAGCCCACCGTGTCCCCATCCGGGCGGACATGGGTGAGGATCAGAATATTGTCAAAGGTCCGCAGCAGCGCCGCGGTCTGGGGGACCGTCAGCATGCTCATTCCTCCGTTTCGCCGGCGTCCGGGTCGTCCCGGGCTTCATCCTGCCGCTCCACCTGGCGCAGGATCTCCAGGATGTGGGCGCCGTGCTGGATGGAGTCGTCGGCGATGAACTGCAGTTCCGGCGTGTATCGCAGCTGCAGGGCCCGTCCCAGCTCCCGCCGCAGGAAGCCGCCGGCGGATTTCAGGCCCTTCAGCACGTCTTTCTCCTGGTCCTTGTCCAGAACACTGATATAGACCCGGGCGTATCGCAGGTCGCTGGTGGTGTCCACCCGGGTGATGGATACCATACCCACCTGGGAGACACGGGGGTCCTTCAGACGGCGGAGCTGGTCCGCCAGCTCCCGCTGGATCTCCTCGTTGATCCGGCCGATTCGATTGCTTGGCATAGAGAGATACCTCCTTATGGGAGTTCATTGGAATTGCGCTTGGTTGGAGCGCTTATATGGTCAGGGTAATGCAGGTCTGCTCCCGCTCCTCCATCTGCACCAGGGCGTCGGCGTCCAGATCTGCCAGCGGGCCCGTCAGGCGAAAAGCCCGGACCCGGATATCGCTCACCCACAGGTTCCACAGCTCCACCTGTTCACCGGGAATGCAGCTCTGCCGCAGATAGTCCCGCAGCAGGGCGGCGTCCTGCTCCGTAGCACGCAGGTCCAGCTCATAGCGATGGGGTTTCATGGACAGCTCCAGGTTGTCCACCGCAGGGCGGTAGTAGACATGGGGCTGAACAGAAAATCCTTCCTCCTCATACCGCACGCCGCGGTGGAAATAGACCCGGCGGGTCTGGGCGGCATACAGCGGAAGGGGATGATCGGCGCAAAGCAGGATCACGCGGCTCATAGGCGCTCCTTCTGAAAAAGCAGGGCGGGCGTTTACGCCCGCCCTGCCGGCTATTGCAAGTATGGTTGATGATTGCGATCTGATGAGGCAGGCCCATTACCGGGGAAGCTGTTCATGGTAAACCCCTCGATGATCCCGCACGCCCCATGAAATGGGTTTCACAGGAACTCTGAATCAGACATCCTCGGCGGGCAGAGCCAACCGCGGCACGCTTGGGCGCACTGCCGTGCGGGGCCGCTCTGCGACCCGAAAGGGCGGCGGAGAGGCGGTATACAGCGTCAGGCCCAGCACATTACCGCGGAATCTCCTCCATGGTAAACGCCTCGATGATATCGCCCTCTTTGATGTCGTTGAACTTCTCCACGGTCAGGCCGCACTCGTAGTTCTCAGCGACCTCCCGGGCGTCGTCCTTGAACCGCTTCAGGGAGGCCAGAGAGCCCTCGTGGATCACGATGCCGTCCCGGACCACCCGGACGGAACAGCTACGGACGATCTTGCCGTCCTGGACGTAGCAGCCGGCCACGGTGCCCACGCTGGAGACCTTGTAGGTCTGGCGGACCTCCGCGTGGCCCAGCACCACTTCCCGGTACTTGGGGGCCAGCATGCCCTTCATGGCCGCCTCGATCTCATCGATGCAGTCATAGATGACGCGATACATCCGCATATCCACGTTCTGGCGCACCGCGCCGTCCCGGGCGGCGGCGTCCGGCCGGACGTTGAAGCCCACGATGATGGCGCCGGAGGAGGCAGCCAGCATCACGTCGGACTCGTTGATGGCGCCCACGCCACCGTGAATGACACGGACGGTCACTTCGTCGTTGGACAGCTTTTCCAGAGAGGCCTTCACCGCCTCCACACTGCCCTGGACGTCGGCCTTGACGATCAGGGCCAGCTCCTTGCGTTCGCCGGCCTGGATCTGGTCAAACAGGTTCTCCAGAGAGACCTTCTGCACCGGTGCGGCGGCCTTGGCCTTCTCCTCGGCCTTGCGCTGCTCCACCAGCTCCCGGGCCATGCGCTCGTCGGCCACGGCGAAGAAGGGGCTGCCGGCAGAGGGCGCTTCGGAGAGGCCCGCGATCTCTACGGGCACGGAGGGGCCGGCCTGGGTGAGACGGGCGCCCTTGTAGTCCATCATGGTCCGGACACGGCCCACGGCGGTGCCGGCGATGATGATGTCGCCCTGCTTCAGTGTGCCGTTCTGCACCAGCAGAGTGGCCACGGGGCCCCGGCCCTTGTCCAGCCGGGCCTCGATGACGGTGCCCTTGGCAGACCGGTTGGGGTTGGCCTTCAGCTCCGCCATCTCAGCGGTGAGGGTCACCATTTCCAGCAGGTTTTCGATGCCGATCTTCTGCTTGGCGGAGATCCTACAGCAGATGGTGTCGCCGCCCCAGTCCTCTGGTACCAGGCCGTACTCCGTCAGCTGCTGAAGCACCCGGTCCGGGTTGGCGTTCTCCCTGTCGATCTTGTTGATGGCCACGATGATGGGGATACCTGCGGCCTTGGCATGGTTGATGGACTCCACGGTCTGGGGCATGATGCCGTCGTCCGCTGCCACCACCAGAATGGCAATGTCCGTAATCATGGCGCCGCGGGCCCGCATGGAGGTGAATGCCTCATGGCCCGGCGTGTCCAGGAAGGTGATGGGCTTGCCGTTCACCTGCACCTGATAGGCGCCGATGTGCTGGGTGATGCCGCCGGCCTCTCCGGCCGCCACAGAGGTGTGGCGGATGGTATCCAGCAGGGAGGTCTTGCCGTGGTCCACGTGACCCATGACCACCACCACGGGAGCCCGGGGCACCAGATCCTCCGCCTTGTCCTCGTGGTCGTCAATCAGCCGCTCCTCGATGGTGACGACAACCTCCTTCTCCACCTTGCAGCCCATCTCCTCGGCGATGATGGCGGCGGTGTCGAAGTCAATGATCTGGCTGAGGGAGGCCATAATGCCGTTCTTCATCAGGCACTTGACCACCTCTGCGCCGGTTTTCTTCATGCGGCTGGCCAGTTCGCCCACGGAGATCTCATCGGGGATCATGACCTTCACAGGGGCCTTCTTGGCGATCTCCAGCTGGAGCCTGCGCATCCGCTCTGCCTCGTCCTGCTTGCGCTTGTTGGAGAAGGTCATGCCGCCCCGGCGCTGGTTGTTGGTGCGGATCTTCTCCTTGCCGCTGCGCTGCTGCCGCTGCATCCGAGCGCCCCGCTCGCCGCCCAGATCCTCCAGCCGCTCGTCATACTTGGCCAGATTCACGTCGCCGCCCTTGCGGGTGTCCACGATCTTCCGCTGGGGCACCCGGGACACCGGCTGCTGCGCCGCAGGCTTGGAGGCGGCGTTCTGCTGCTGGGGCTGCTGCCGGCCGCCCTGTCCGTTCTGCGTGCGCTGGGCGGGCGCGGGCTGCCTGGCCTGCTGGCCCTGGGTGGGCGCGGCGGCCTTGCCGGCGGGCTCTGGCTTTTTGGTGGCCGGTTCCTTCGCAGGCTCCTCCTTGTAGGTGTCGGCGAAGATCACCTGGATGCTGGAGACCGGATTGTGCTGCGTCAGGTATTCAAAGATCAGAGAGAGCTCCTGATCTGTCAGCGCCTGCATGTGGTTTTTGGGAGTCTCGGCGTATTTCGTCAGGATCTCCGTGATGGTCTTGGTGGGAAGGCCGAAATCCTTCGCCACCTCATGGACTCTGTATTTCTCAATACCCAATAGAAACACCTCGTTCTGCTCCAACCCGAGGGCTGGGAAATTTTTTCAAATAGCTGCCGCGGACACATGCCGCGGCGGCGCGGTCCGTCAGCCTTCCTTTTTCTTGCGGAAGGAGCCTTTGCCCTTTTTCACCGGGCGGCTGTTGGCGTATGGCCGCGCCTGTGCCTTCGGCTTGGGGCGAGCGTCCCTGGGGGGACGGGATCGGTATGGCTTTGCGCCGCGGGGACGGTTCCCGTCTGGCGCACGCTCCGGTGGCATTTCCGCCGGAGGTTTGGCCGCCTTTGGTGCAGGCGGCGCCTTTCGGCGGCGCTTGCCCTGGCGGAGATTCTTCTCATGGGCCGCCTGCTCCGCCCGGCGCTCCGCGGCCCGGCGGGCCTTTACATCCATCCGGTCCGCCGCGTCGGCGTACTGCTCCGGATCCAGCTCCGCCAGCCGGTGCAGCAGGGCGGCGGCCAGTCCCACGTCCGTCACCGCGGCGATGGCCACGGCCGTCCGGCCCAGGGCCCGGCCCAGTTCCGCCTTGGTGAAGGGGAGCTGGAGCCACAGGCAGTCACCGGCCTGGGCGAAGTGCTCGCACCGGCGGCGGGTGCCCTCCGCCGCGTCGGCGGCCAGCAGCAGCACCCGGGCGTCCCGGGCGCGGGCCACGGCCTCTACCGGCTCCTCGCCCACGGCCAACCGGCCGCCCCGCAGGCTGAGACCCAGCAGGGACAGAATGTTAAGCCGGTCCATCCGCACCTCGCAGTTCTGCCTCCATGGCGTCGTAGACCTCCGGCGGGATGGCGGTGTCAAAGGCCCGTTCCAGGGCCCGGGTTTTCCGGGCCTTCTGCAGGCAGGCCACGTCGTGGCACACATAGGCGCCCCGCCCGGGCTTCTTGCCGCCGAAGTCCAGGGACACGGTGCCGTCCGGGGCCTTGACCACCCGCAGCAAGGCCTTCTTATCCTTCATTTCCCGGCAGCCCACGCACTGCCGCTGGGGAATCTTCTTCACTTTCGGCATCTCATAGGCCGCCTTTCTGATAAACTGATCTTACTCCGCGTCCACGGGCTCCACAGCGGACGCTTCCGCCGTGTCCGCGGCCTCCGGGGCGCCCCCGGCAGGGGGCTCTTCCTCGTCGTGATAGCTCTCCGGCTTGATGTCGATTTTGTAGCCGGTGAGGCGGGCCGCCAGGCGGGCGTTCTGTCCCTCCTTGCCAATGGCCAGGGACAACTGGTCATCCGGCACGATGACGCGGCAGGCCTTGCCCTCGTCCGCCATCCACACATCCACCACGTCGGCAGGCGCCAGGGCGGCGGCGATAAACTGGGCCGGGTCTTCGCTGTACTTGACGATGTCGATCTTCTCGCCCCGCAGCTCCTCCACAATGCTGCCCACACGCTGGCCCTTGGGGCCCACGCAGGCGCCGATGGGGTCCACGTTCTCGTCGTTGGACCACACGGCCATCTTGGTGCGGCTGCCGGCTTCACGGGCGATGGATTTCACCTCCACGGTGCCGTCATAAATCTCGGGGACCTCCAGCTCGAACAGGCGCTTCACCAGGCCCGGATGGGTCCGGGAGATCAGCACCTGGGGCCCGCGGGTGGACCGGCGAACCTCCACCACATAGACCTTCACATGCATGCCTTCGGTCAGATCCTCGCCGGGGACCTGCTCACCGGCCATCAGCAGCGCCTCGGTAGAGTCGGTGCCGGTGCCGATCCGCAGGGACACATTGCCGTTGCGGGGATCCACACGGGTGACCACGCCGGTGAGGATCTCATGCTGCTTGGAGTTGAACTCATCATACACCTGGCCCCGCTCGGCCTCCCGCAGGCCCTGGATGATGACCTGCTTGCCGTTGCCTGCTGCGATGCGGCCGAACTCCACCGTGTCCACAGGGATGTTCACGATGTCGCCCACCTCGTACTTGGCGGAGAGCCTCTTGGCCTCCTCAATGGGCATCTCGTTGGCGGGGTCCACGTAGTCCTCTTCCTCCACCACGTTTTTCTGGACGAACATCTTCAGGTTCTGGTGTGCCTCGTCCACATCCACGATGACGTTCTCCACATCCGCGTGGTCCCGCTTGTAGGCGGTGGTGAGGGCCTGGACAATCTTCTCCATCATGAAGGACTGGGGGATGCCCCGCTCCTTCTCCAGCAGAGCCAGTGCCGCGAAGATTTCCGCGGGATTGAAGCCTACGGGCTCCTTCTGCTTTTTGCCTTTCATGTTGCTGATTCTCCTTGTTGATAAAATACGTCTTGTCGGGACGGTGATTGGTTAAAATTCCACCCGCAGGCGGATAAGGGCAGTCTCCTTCTTGGGGAAGACCAGATCCTGGCTGCCCACGGTGACGGTGACATCGCCGGTGGCCTCGTCATAGCCCTTCAGATAGCCGGCAAACTCCTTCCGGCCCTCCCGGGCCCGGTACAGCTTCACCAGCACGGGGCTGCCCAGAAACTGCTGAAAATCGGAGGGCCGCTTCAGCGCCCGCTCGGCACCGGCGGAGCCCACCTCCAGGGTGTAGCTGCCCTCGATGGGGTCGGCCTCGTCCAGCAGGTCGCTGACCTTCCGGGAGATCTCCTCACAATCCAGAATGTCCACGCCGCCCTCTTTGTCCAGCAGAATGCGCAGATACCAGGTGCCGGCCTCCTTGACGTACTCCACGTCCCAGAGGGTGCAGCCCTGTTCCGCGATAGCGGGGGCGGCCAGTTCCGCGGTCAGTTCAGTGATCTTTTTCATGGGAGGACTCCCTTCTTTTGGAAGTTTAAGCAGAGTTTGCCTGACCGAAAAAGGTCAAGAAAAAGAGCGGACCCCGCAGCCCACTCCACATACCTTACTCTTCTAACATACGCATCATAGCACAGATACTGGAAAAGCGCAAGCCTTTTCTGCCAGATTCTTTTCTAATATTGTATAAAAAAATCCGCCGGATATACGGCACAGCCGCAGATCCGGCGGTTTTCAGCGCCTGCGCAGCCAGCCGGCAGCACAGGAGAGCAGAAACAGCGCGAGATTTGCCGCCACCACAGAGGCTCCCACCGGCGTGGACAGCGTCCAGGAGGCCATGAGTCCCGCGCAGAAGCAGCACACCGACGTAACGGCGGCACATACCACCACGCCCCGGAAGCTCTTGAACAGCCGCATGGCCGTCAGCGCCGGGAAGATCACCAGGGAGGAGATCAGCATGGCACCCATCATCCGCATCCCCAGCACGATGGTCAGGGCGGTGAGAATGGCCAGCAGGGTGTTGTACCAGTCCACCCGCAGCCCCGTGGCCTGGGAGAAGCTCTCATCGAACGTCACGGCGAAGAGCTTGTGGTAGAACAGCACGAACAGGGCCAGCACCGCAAGGGACAGTACCGCAGACAGGGCCACATCCGCCCACGTCATGGCCAGGACGCTGCCGAACATGTAGTTGTCCACATCCGTGGTCATGCCGCTGGTGCGGGAGATGACGATGATGCCGACGGCCAGGGCCGACGCACTCATGACGGCGATGGCCGCGTCGCTGTTCCAGCGGGGATTGGTGGCCAGCCGCAGCAGGAAGAACGCCGCGAGGATCACCACGGGGATGGAGAAGTAGAGGGGAGTGAACCCCAGGGCCACGGCGATGGCCAGGGCGCCGAAGGAGACGTGGCTGAGGCCATCGCCGATCATGGAGTACCGTTTCAGAACCAGCGGAACGCCTAACAGGGCGGCGC
>ERZ772816.1898-NODE-1898-length-15663-cov-8.455343_pt1 | contig 15663 bp, 9 predicted proteins | sample MGYA00511359_ERZ772816 | MGnify/ENA primary metagenome ERZ772816 (study PRJEB29015, sample SAMEA2737710) | human gut metagenome | biome: human gut; feature: human-associated habitat; material: faeces | place: China | collected 2012 ...
GATAAATAACTATTTAGAAAGGCAAATTAAGGAAAATTTTCCTTACCAACCAACTCCTGAGCAAGAAATTGCTGTAAAATCTTTATCGGAGTTCCTTCTGTCACCCCGTAGCGAGGTGGTTTTTATGCTTCGTGGTTATGCGGGGACGGGTAAAACATCGTTGGTCGGTGCCTTGGTGCGGACGCTGGACAAGTTGCAACAGAAGTCGGTATTGCTGGCACCGACCGGACGGGCGGCAAAAGTTTTCTCGGCGTATGCGGGGCATCCGGCGTTTACAATTCATAAAAAAATTTATAGACAGCAATCTTTCTCCAATGAGCTGAGCAATTTTTCTGTGAACGATAATTTGACAACTCACACTTTATATATAGTGGATGAGGCCTCAATGATTTCCAATGAGGGACTGTCCGGTTCCATGTTCGGCACGGGCAGGTTGCTGGACGACCTGGTGCAGTTTGTCTATTCCGGCCAGGGATGCCGCCTGCTGCTGATGGGCGATACGGCACAGCTGCCGCCGGTGGGGGAGGAGCAGAGCCCTGCCCTCTTTGCCGATGCCTTGAAAGGCTACGGGCTGGAAGTGGTGGAGGTGGACTTGACGCAGGTGGTGCGTCAGGAGCAACAGTCGGGCATTTTGTGGAATGCCACCCGCCTGAGGCAGTTGATAGCGGAAGACGATTGCTACAGCCTGCCGAAGATAAAGGTTTCGGGGTTTGCCGACATTAAAGTTCTGCCCGGAAATGAGCTGATAGAAACGCTGAGCTCTTGCTACGACCATGATGGGCTGGATGAAACTATCGTGGTGTGCCGCTCCAACAAGAGGGCGAACATCTACAACAAAGGCATCCGTGCGCAGATTCTCTGGCGTGAGGATGAATTAAACACCGGTGATTTGTTGATGGTGGCGAAAAATAACTACTTTTGGACGGAAAAGGAGAAAGAGATGGATTTCATTGCCAACGGTGAGACTGCCGTGGTGCGCCGCGTGCGCCGTACGCGAGAGCTGTATGGCTTCCGCTTTGCAGACGTGACGCTGGTCTTTCCCGACTATAACGACTTTGAACTGGAAGTGAACATGCTGCTCGATACGCTGCATACCGACTCGCCTGCGCTGCCCAAGGCAGAAAACGACCGGCTTTTCTACTCCGTCCTCGAAGATTATGCCGACATCACCGTGAAGCGCGAGCGGATGAAGAAGATGAAGGCAGACCCGTACTACAACGCCTTGCAAGTGAAGTATGCCTATGCCGTGACTTGCCACAAGGCGCAGGGCGGGCAATGGAAGAATGTCTTTCTGGACCAGGGGTATATGACGGATGAATACCTGACACCCGATTATTTCCGTTGGCTCTACACCGCCTTTACCCGTGCCACGGGAACGCTCTACTTGGTGAACTATCCGGAAGAACAAATAGTTTGAAAAAGAGAGGGGCACCGATGCAGTATTCCGGCATTTTTTGTATTTTTGTAGATAGAACAACTATAACTGAACAAGTATGAAGAAGCTATACTCTCTCTTTGCCTTGATAGCACTGCTGTTTACCGCTTCCGGTTGCGAGGACGATTACCGAAGCATGGTACTTTTCGAAGGTGTGGAGCCTATCTACCAGATTGGGACATGTGACAATCTGGTGTCCAATCTTTCTTATTATCTTTCTGAAACAAACGAAGATACAGTGCTGGGCATTGACGGCGGCGACGGTTCCTATAATGTGATTAACGAGCACGAGTCGGTGGCTTCCGTGACTTTTACCGATGATGTCAACGGGTATCAGCGTATCAAGATTCATCCGCTGGCAGAGGGGGAGACGATTGTGAAGGTGATGGATGGTTCCGGTGAGGAAACACAACTGCGCATCACGGTGAAAGGTCGTAGGCAATATACGTTGACGAAAATGGGCTTCGAGTATGGTATCAGTAGTGGTGCACCGACGGAACTGCTGGGTGATGTTTCTAAGGCACTTGCCGAGCGTCCTTGGGTGAAGGATGGCGGGTATTATGTGCTGGTGCCCGAAGATTTCTCCAATAGTATGTGGAAAGGTGTATTGGAAATCTATCCGACGGGAAAAGAGGAGGAGCCGCTAATGGGGATATACGAGACAGTTCCAGTGGAAGATGAGAACGGAGATACATATGCATTGTGGCAGTTTACTTATAATGGAGAGAAGAGGCTCTTTACGCGGACGGTCTCGGGAAATGGTAAATGTGTACTTGCGGAAAATGTAACTCCTTTCTGTCCTTCCAGTTTGCTGCCCGAAGGTGCACTGGTAGTTTATCGCGAAATGTTTATACTTCGGATGGAATAAGGTTTTAGTGGAAATCTTGTCAAGAGCAGATTTACGAAAGATTAACAGACGGGAGGCTTAGGCTTCCCGTTTTTGTTTCTGTTGCGCATCATCTGTCTGTTCTGTATGCATCATTCGTTTGCTTCGAATGCATTGTCTGTTTGTTCTGGACTAATCATCCGTTCCCTCCACTTCACTGTCCCAAACCTTAGGGTTTTTCACGGAAACCCCAGGGCTTTGGAGGGTAAATGCCAGCCATTTCACTTGCTAAGGTGTGGCATTTAGGATGGTAAGGTGTGGAGTTTGGGGAGCCGGCATGTGGCATTTCAAATGGAATACCGTGGAGGATAAAAAGAAAAGGAGAAGCAATGCTCCTCCTTTCCCGGTAGTTTAATTTTGAAATATCTAAAAAATGACATTACAAATATACAACATCACAGAGGCGATGTCAAGTGTTTCGCCAATTATTTTCAATTATAATCCTGCCAATTCCAAAACTTTGTCAATGGCAGCGTTCAGTCCGTCAGCATTCTTACCGCCGGCAGTTGCAAAGTGGGGCTGGCCACCGCCACCGCCTTGGATAAGCTTGGCGGCCTCTTTCACCAGGTTTCCGGCTTTCAGTCCGCCTGCCACGAGGTTGTCGCTCAGCATGACGGTCAGCATCGGCTTGCCTTCGGCTTCAGTTCCTGCCACGAAGAACAGGTTTTCCGTAATCTGGCCACGCAGCTGGAAGGCGATGTTCTTCACTGTTTCTGCCGGCAGGGGAGCACAGAACTTGATGACTTTAACGCCATTGACTTCCTGTACGTTCTTCAGCAGTCTTTCTTTCAGCTGTGCTTCTTTCTCTTTCATGAAGTCCTCTACCTGCTTCTTCAGTCCGGCGTTCTCGTCGATATACTTGCGGATGGTTCCGGCAAGGTCGGGTGCGTTGTTGAAGAGCGCCTTCAAGTCGTGCAGCGTGTCCTCGATGGTGTTCATCAGTTCCTCCACGCGTGCACCCGTGTAGGCTTCGATACGGCGCACACCGGCAGCCACGGAGCTTTCGGAGATAATCTTCACCATACCGATGTTTCCGGTTGCAGCCACGTGCGTACCACCACAGAATTCTACGGAAGAACCGAACTGGATAACGCGTACATGGTCGCCGTACTTCTCGCCGAACAGAGCGATGGCGCCCAGTTCTTTGGCTTCTTCGATAGGAATGTTGCGGTATTCCTTCAAAGGTATGTTGGCGCGAATCTTTGCATTAACGATGTGTTCCACCTTGCGGATTTCCTCGTCCGTCACCTTTTGGAAGTGTGAGAAGTCGAAACGCAGGGAGTCTGGTGTAACCAAAGAACCCTTCTGCTCTACGTGCTCGCCCAATACTTCGCGCAGCGCAGCATCCAGCAAGTGGGTAGCAGAGTGGTTGGCGGCACAAGCGGCACGCTTGTCGGTATCCACGCATGCCATCATCGGAGCTTCCATGTGTTCGGGCAGCTTCTTGGTGATGTGGATAGGCAAGTTGTTCTCCTTCTTGGTGTCTACCACTTCGATGGTTTCAAACTCGTTCACCAATACACCGGTGTCACCTACCTGACCGCCGCTTTCGGCATAGAACGGAGTCTTGTCCAGTACAATCTGATACAAGGTTTGGTTCTTCTGCTTCACTTGGCGGTAGCGCAGAATGGATGTTTCGTATTCCGTATAGTCATATCCTACGAATTCGGTAGTACCCTCCTTTAGCGTAATCCAGTCACCGGTCTCTATGGCGGCGGCATTGCGGGCGCGCTGTTTCTGCTGCTGCATTTCGGCGTCAAACTCCTTGATGTCGGCAGTCATGCCGTTTTCGCGGAGAATCAGTTCCGTCAAGTCGAGCGGGAAACCGAAGGTATCATATAAGGTAAAGGCATCCTTTCCGCTGATTTCGTTCTTGCCGGCGGCTTTGGCGTCTGCCATGGTCTTTTCCAGCAGGCGGATACCTGTCTCCAAAGTGCGGAGGAAGGAGTCTTCTTCTTCCTTGATAACTTTGGCAATCAGTTCCTTCTGTGCATCCAGTTCGGGATAAGCGGCGCCCATGTTCTCGATGAGTACGGGGAGGAGCTTGTACATGAATGCCTGCTTCTGTCCGAGGAACGTGTAACCGTAGCGCACGGCACGGCGGAGGATACGACGGATGACGTAACCTGCCTTGGCATTGCTCGGAAGCTGTCCGTCGGTGATGGAGAAGGCGATGGTGCGGATGTGGTCGGCAATTACACGCATGGCGATGTCCGACTTCTCATCTTCGCCATACTTCTTGCCTGCCATGTCTCCGATGGCTTTCAGTATCGGTTGGAATACGTCGGTGTCGTAGTTGGAGGTCTTTCCTTGCAGTGTGCGCACCAGTCGCTCGAAGCCCATGCCGGTGTCGATAACCTTGGCGGGAAGTCCTTCCAGGCTGCCGTCCGCCTTGCGGTTGAACTGCATGAACACGAGGTTCCATATCTCGATCACCTGCGGATGGCCCGCATTGACCATCCCGCGCCCGGGCTTGGCGGCGATCTCCGCCTCGTCGCGCAGGTCGAAATGAATCTCCGAGCAGGGGCCGCAGGGGCCGGTCTCGCCCATCTCCCAGAAATTGTCGTGCTTGTTGCCGCGGATGATATGGTCTTCGGGCAGAAACTGCTTCCAGTAGTCGTAGGCCTCCTGGTCGAAGGGCACGCCGTCCTCCTCGGAGCCTTCGAAAACCGTGGCGTACATGCGGTCGGCGGGAAGTTTGTAGACGCCGTGGAGCAGCTCCCACGCCCATTCGATCGCCTCTTTCTTGAAGTAATCGCCGTAAGACCAGTTGCCCAGCATCTCGAACATCGTATGGTGGTAGGTGTCATGCCCCACCTCCTCCAGGTCGTTGTGCTTGCCCGAAACGCGCAGGCACTTCTGGGTGTCGGCCGCACGCGGATATTTGCGGGGCGCATTGCCCAGGAAGATATCCTTGAACTGGTTCATACCCGCGTTGGTAAACATCAGCGTGGGATCCCCCTTGACGACCATCGGTGCCGAGGGCACGATCACATGGCCCTTGCTCTCGAAGAAGTCCAGAAAGGCCCGGCGAATTTTATTCGATTCCATATATAAGATTTTATCCGATTTCCACGTTTGTGATTTCGGGTTGCAAAATTACACAATTAAAGTTAAATTTGCATCCTATTAACCGGAGTTTTTTCCGCAATGAAGCAAAAAGGGCAGAGATTCGACACGCAGGCGCTGACACAGGAAGCGCAGGCGCTGACGCGCGACGTGGTCTCGGCGCCTTTCCGCCTGCGCACCTACCGCCTGATCCGGAAAATACTGATCGGCTTCATCCTCGTCTCGATCGCCAACGTGCTCTTCTCGTACTTCTTCTACACCCCCAAGATGTACCGCATCATCCGCGACAACCGCGACCTGGTCATCAAGTACCGCATCCTGCAAGACCGCATACGCACCTCGCAGCGGCGCGTGGACGAAATCCGCCACCGCGACAACTACGTCTACCGCTCGCTCTTCTCGACCGACACGGTGTCGATCGACGGCGTGTGGCAGCCCTACCCCGACACCAAATACGCCCCGATGGCCGGGGACGACTTCGCCCCGCTGATGGTCGGCACCTGGAAGCAGCTCGACGCGCTGGCCCGCATACTCTACCTCGAATCGGTGTCCTTCGACGAATTGCAGGCATTCGCCCGCGACAAGGAGAAAATGTCGTCGGCGATCCCGGCCATCTGGCCCATCGACCGCTCGGCGCTGCACAACGACCATATCGGCGCCTTCAACCTGCGCCGGATGCACCCCGTGCTGGGGTATATCCGCCCCCACAAGGGCATCGACCTGGGCTGCGACCGCGGCACGCCGGTCTACGCCACGGGCGACGCCGTGGTGGAGGTCGCCTCCTCGGGGGGCAACGGCGGCTACGGACACATGGTGCTGCTGAACCACGAATTCGGCTACAAGACCCGCTACGCACACCTGAGCAAAGTCCTCGTGCAGCCGGGCGAACGGGTCGCCCGCGGGCAGGTCATCGCCGAAACGGGCAACACGGGCATCTCCTCGGGCCCCCACCTCCACTACGAGGTGATCCACAAGGGCATGCCGGTGAACCCGATCAACTATTTCAACCGCAACATGACCGCCGCGGAATACGACGCACTCATGGAGAACATGCGCGATACGAACTTCGAAAAGCTCTGAGATGGCAGGAAAGAAAGACCTGGAGCGGCTCCGCAGGCGTAAGCGCCGCAAACAGAACATCATACGCGCGACGGTGCACTTTTTCGTGTGGGCCGGGGTCGCCGTGCTCTACTACGTCGGGTTCTCGCTTTTCTTCGACACCCCCGTGGAGTACGAGCTCAAACACTCGACCGACCGCCTGCGCCGCGAATACGCCGCCCTCACCCAGCGGTACGACTCGCTGACGACCGTCATGCACAACCTCTCCGAGCGCGACCGCAACGTCTTCCGCATCCTCTTCGAATCGGATCCCTACGACTTCGATTCGGAATACGAACGCCGACAGGCCGTCACCTACGAAAACATCTTCAACCGTTCGTCGCGGCGGCTCAAGCTCGAACTGCGCGAACGGGTCGCCGACATGGAGAAGCGGCTCGACGAGCTGAACGCCTCGTACCTCGACCTGCAGGCGCTCATCGACTCGGCGGGCAGCGGCTGCAACAACATCCCGGCCATCCAGCCCGTGATAAACAAGCAGTTGACGCTGCTCACGGCCTCGTACGGCATGCGCATACACCCCTTCTACAAGACCCTGCAATCGCACCAGGGCGTGGACTACACCATCCCCGAGGGGTCGCGCGTCTTCGCCACGGCCGACGGCGTGGTGCGCGACGTGGCGCTGCGCAACTCCACGTCGGGGCAGACGGTCGTGATCGACCACGGCAACGGTTACGAGACTTCGTACAGCCACCTCTCGAAGATCAACGTCCGCAAGGGACAGCGCGTGAGCCGCGGCGAGATCATCGCCCTCTCGGGCGACACGGGCCTTTCGCTCTCGCCCCACCTCCACTACGAAGTGCGGCTGAACGGGATGCGCGTCGATCCGATCCACTACTTCTTCATGGAACTCACCCCCACCGAATACCAGCGCCTGATGCGCATCGCGCAGTCGGGCATGCAGTCGTTCGACTAAAAACAAAGGAGATGGGAAGCGACTGGACAAAGGATTTCGGCTTTGCGCGCGAAGAAATTTTCCGCAGCGAAGAAACGCTCCGCACAATCCGCCATATCCGTGCCTCATGGGGCGGCGAACCGGAGTTCCTCTGGGAGAAATTCCCGGACTACGCCGTTTTCCGGCGGCAGGACAACGCCAAATGGTATGCCGTGATATTGACGGTGCAGGCCGGCAAACTCGGCCTCGCGGACGAGGAGCGGACAGAGATTCTCGACATCCGGGCCGATGCGGAGACCATGGCGCGGTCGCTGGACTTCGAACATTATTTCCCCGGTTACCATATGAACAAACGCACGTGGCTCACCGTACGGCTGGACGGCAGCGTACCCTTCGGGGAAATCGCCCCGCTGATCGCCCGCAGTTACGAACTGGCCGGGAAAAAGTAGCCCGTCATGCAAATCCGACTCATCCTGCTCGACTTCGACGGCACGCTGGCCGACACGCGGCGCGCCAATACGCTGGCCTATGTGGCCACACTGCGCGAGGCGGGCTATGCGCTCACCGAGGAGGAGTATGCGGCAAAGTATTTCGGCATGCGGTGCAACGAGTTCCTGACCCGTTACGGCATCGCCGACCCCGCAGAGCGCGAGCGGCTGCGGCTGCGCAAGATCGCGCTCTACCCCGCGTTCTTCGACACCGTGCGGCTCAACCGCCCGCTGTGGGAGTTCTGCAGGCAGTTCCGGGCGCAGGGCGGCCGCGTATGGATCGTATCGACAGGCAGCCGCGCCAACATAGACAACGCCATGCGCCACCTGGGGATCACGGTCGCGGGACAGCGGGCGGGGAGCACGGGTGCGGCAACCTCGGGTGCGGCGGGCAGAGACTTGACAGGTGCGGATGAGGCATGGCTCCGGACAGCCGGCACGGCAACGATAGATGCAGGTACGCCAACACACGCAACAGTCACCCCCGAGCCGGGCGAAGGGCCGAACGGCTCCGTGGACGGCATACTCTCGGGCGCCGACGTCGAGCACAGCAAACCCGCCCCGGACTGCTTTCTGGAGGCCATGCGCCGCGAGGGCTGCACGCCGCAGGAAACGCTGATCTTCGAAGACTCCGAAATCGGGCTCGAAGCGGCCCGCCGCAGCGGAGCGGCCTATTTCAGGGTAACGCTCTGACCATCGCCGCCCAGGCCGTTCCCGGCATCCTGTATCCGGCATCTGCACCCGACATCCGACATCCGGCATCCGCTGCCGGACGCACTCATTCCTCCGCGCCGTCCCCAACAGCATCCATCCGGCCGATCTTCCACAACCGAGCCATGTAATTTCCGGGAGTAATCACCATCCGGCAGCGGAACTTGTCCGCCCCCGTCACGACACAGCCGGTCAGCGCTTGCAGATCACGTTGAAGTCGCAGTACTTGCAGGTATCGGCATCCTCGCACTGGCGGAACGGAACCGAGGTGTCGTAGAGTTCGGCGAGCTGCGCGCGCAGCAGTTCCTCGAAACGCTCGCGGTAAAGCGTATAGCGCGCCCCCTTCACCCCCGTTTGCTTGTCGTCCAGCTGCGGCGAATAGCCGGGGCGGTTCATGTTGCGGACGTAATAGAGCGCCGGTTCGACGTCGCAGCCGCGCGACCGGTGCAGCATCATCGCGTAGAGCAGCGTTTGCAGGATGTTCGAAAGGCGTTGTTTGCCCGTGCCCGTGAACAGGCTCTCCACGCCGTCGAATTCGAGATGCGGCGCCCCGGTCTTGTAGTCCACCACCCTCAGCGCCCCGTCGTCGAGCGTGTCGATACGGTCGGCGATGCCGGCGAATTTCATCTCCAGGTCGCGCCCGCCCGCGCGGAAACGGAACGGATAGGCTACGGGCTCCTCCAGCCCCGACACGGAGAAAGCATCGTGCGCGGCGTCGTAGGGCATCACCCCGCCCCGCAGGTAACGGATCACGATGTCCTTCACCAGCAACAGGTTGCCCGAATAATCTTCGGCTGTGGCATGTTTATCCTGCAAATAGTTCTGGTTGATGGCCGCCTCGACCGCCTGCGCCACTTCGCCCGTACGGATCATCGCACGCAGGGTTTCACCGGGATGCGCCTCGCCCGCGATGCGGGCGTAAAGCGTCTGCACGGCGGCATGGAGGATCGTACCGAACATCGGGGCATCGACCTCCTCGGAAATTTCGTCATCGGCCTCCAAGCGGGCTATGGAATGGAAATAGAAGCGCAAGGGGCAGGCCACGTAGCGGAAAAAAGCCGTCGGCGAGAGCGTCGCAGGGCTTTGGGCGTCGACGAAACGCTCCAGCCGGACCATCACCCCTTCGTCCTTGGGCACCTCGATCGGCGCCGTTTCGGCCAGGTTGACGTCCACCCCCACTTCGACCTTGCGCACGTCGAAGCCGCTCTCGTAGTCCAACTGGTAGATATAGCGGCTCGGCTCGCCCGTCGACTTGTCGTCGGCGTGCGAGCAATAGAGCATGTGGACGGTCTTGGCGCGCTGGATCAGACGGTAGAAATAGTAGGCATAGACACCCTCGTGGTGCTCGGGCGTGGGCAGCTCGTAGGCGGCACGCAGGTTGTAGGGGATGAACGATGCCTGCGCCATATGGTTGCCGGGGAAATTGTCGTCGTTCATCGAAAGGATGATGACGTTTTCGAAATCGAGGTTGCGGGTCTCGAGGATCCCCATGATCTGGATGCCCTCCAGCGGCTCGCCCTCGAAGGGGATGCGCAGCGTCTGCAAGTGCCGGCGCAGCAACGAGGTGTAGACCTCGGCCGTAAGGTCGATATCGCACTCGTCGAGCGAGTTGCGCAACTTGGTGACCTGCTCGGCGATGACCGCCAGGAATTCGACCCGCTGCCGTGCATCGTCGCCCTCGTAGGGCTGGCGCGCCACGGCGGCGACCACGTCCAGCATGTAGTCGGACAACTCGCGCCACGTCGCGGCGGGCGTAAAGATCCGTTTCAGCAGTTCGTTGCGGCCCAGCCACGCGGCATCGACCGAAATGCGGCGGTCACGGACGATCTCCTCGTGCATCGTGCGCGTGAGTGCGGCGTCGCACTCGGCCACATAGGGGTGTGCGAGGATGCCGGCGACGTCGGCATGGTAGAACGTGCAGCCGTCGCCCTTGCGGCGGCGGTGGTTCTGCAACTCCACCAGACGCTCGACGAACGTGTAGGCCAGGCTCTGCCGCAGGGGGAAGCCCATCGTCACGTTCACCCGTCCGATGTCGGCGGGCAGGGCGTACAGCAACGGCAGCAACAGGTTCTCGTCGGTAAGCACCACGGCGGTCTCCTTGCCCAGCGCGGGCCTGGCGCCCGCGGCGATGCCGGAGTCTTCCTCCCTGCGGCGGCGGGCCAGATCGGCGAGGATCGCCGCGGCATACTTGCACTGCACGGCGTTCGAGACGGCGGCGACCGACACGATCTGCTTCTCTCCCCGCATGTTGTCGTACCGAAGTTCCGTGCGGGGTGGGAACTGCGCCACGTTCGAACGCACGAACATACCCGCCTCCTGTTCGGGGTCGTCCTTATAATAAGAGTCGTAGTCCCAGTAAAAATCGGTTTCGGCCGCCGTGGCGAGGAACCCGAAAAGGCGCTTCTCGCACTCGGAAAGGGCGTTGAACCCCGCCACGACATAACGCCGGGGCTCGGGGAAGGCGAACCCGCCCCCGCGGATGCGGTCGGCGGCGGCGCGCTGCACCATGCCGTTGTAGGCGATGCCGAGCGACGAGAGACGCTCCCGGAAGCGGCGGTAGATGGGGCCGAGGGTCTTCCAGATCGCCAGAAAACGGCGTTTCTCCTCCGAAAGGTCGGCCTGCTCGCCGAACGAGGACCAGAACGAAAGGATGCGCAGCTGCGCGGGCGTGAGGTAGGAAATATCGGCTTCGATCTCCTTGATCTCCGAGATGTTGCGGAAGAGCATCTGCGCGTCGATCAGGTATTTGTCGATCGTATCGAAGTCCGTGAGGAGCATATCGCCCCAGAAATAGAACTTGTCGAAGGGTTCGTTGTGGTAGGCCGAGTAGACTTTGTAAAGCTCGGTGATGAGCCGCACGCGGTCGCCCGTATGCAGCCCCGATATTTCGCCCGTCAGGTCGTCGATCGTCACCCATTCGGGCTGCCACATCGGACGCCCGGCGATACGCCCCAGGGCATCGACGAAAAACAGCCGCGCACGCCGCGACGGGAAGAGCACCGCCCGTTCGGACAGTCCCTCGCCATAGCGCGCATACAGGTCGGCGGCCACCTCCTCCAGAAATCCCTTCATAGCAGTTCGGACAGCCCCGGCGACTTCCCCGGCGGTATTGTCCGCCCGGGATCCGGAAGCCCCCTTCGCATTATTGTTCCATGAGACTATTCTACGTGGCTGATCTCACCGCCCATGAACTTGGCGCCGCCGCGCACGACGGCAGGCTGCCCCTTATAGGTGATACGGGCGTTAGTCGTGGTCTTGCCGATGAACCGGTCGGTGATCCACAGCGACACGTCGGCCTTGCTCTGGGCATTGACCTCGGCCGACATCACCTCCAGCCCCGAGGCCGCGACCCTGCCCGTCGAAGCGAACAGCGTCAGGTAGCTCGCCTTGCCGGTGAGCGTCGCGCTGCTGCCGCCCGTGAGCTCCATCCTGAGGTCTTTGACATCGAACGCCGCTGTGAGCGACGCCTTGCGCCCCAGCGTCAGGTCGAGCTGCACCGCATCCACCGTCCCCTCGAACACGGCTGCGGCGCCCGACAGCGAAACGGACTGCAACGTATTGTAATAGACCGTCACCTCGGTGCGGTCGGGACGGCGCGAATCGGGCCTCTCGCTGATACGCAGGGTTTTGTCCTTCACCTCGGCGCGGAATTTCGAAGTATAGGAACCTTTCGTGTCGTATACGATCTTGGGGGCCTCGGTGTCGGGGACTTTCACGAATTTGATATCCAGGTCGGCATCCACCGCGACGGCCTCGAACGTGGTCAGCCACTCGTTATGTTCCGTAGGACTTGCGGCACCCGCCTCCTGTGCACGGCCGGAGGCTGCGAAAACCAGCATCACGGCGCTCAGAATCATCTTCTTCATACATTGTAGGTTTAAATACGTCGCTAAAATACAAAATTATTGCGAACCCCGGTTTGCCGTTCGGGATTTGTTTTGTACTTTTACTACCTAAAACGACATTTCGGACAGTGAGGGCGAGAATTCTGAATGCAAGCGCGGGGTCGGGCAAGACCTACCAGTTGGCGTACAAATACGTGCGCGACGTGGTCGAACAGCCCGGCATTTACCGCCACATCCTCGCCGTGACCTTCACCAACAAGGCCACCGAGGAGATGAAATCGCGCATCCTCAAGGAGATACACCTGCTGGCCTCGGGACAGCCGAGCTCCTACCTCGACAACCTCTGCCGCGAATTGTCGCTCGATGCCGCCACGGTGCGCCGACGCGCCCGGGAGGTGCGGTCGAAGATCCTGCACGACTATTCGCGCTTCACGGTGCTGACGATCGACACCTTCTTCCAGCGCATCCTGCGCGCCTTCATCAAGGAGCTGGGCATCGACCTCAATTACAACGTCGAGATCGAAACGGCCTCGGTGCTGACCAAGAGCGCCGACACGCTCATCGAGCAGATCACCACCGACCGCGACCTGCAGCGCTGGCTCACGGACTTCGTGCAGGAGCGCATTGACGAAGGCAAGAAATGGGACATCCGCGACGGCATCCTCACGCTGGGCGGCGAGCTGTTCAAGGAGAAGAACAAGGACGCACTCTCGGCGGCCCGCCCGCGCGAGGAACTGGCGCGTATCGTGGGCGAAGCCACGGCGCACGCCGCGGCGACCAAAAAACGGATGCAGGACGCTGCGGCCGAAGCCGTGCGGATCATCGGGGACGCAGGCGCCTCGGTCGCCGACTTTCCCTACAAAGGCTCGGGCTTCGCGGCCTATTTCTACGCCGTGGCGGGCGGCAGCTTCGAGCGCTACGGAAGCCGCGCGGAGGCGGCCTGCACCAGGGACGAGGCGTGGGGAAAACCCGGCAGCACGGCACAGGGGCTGCGTTCCCGGCTGCAACCCCTGCTGCGCGAAATGTGCGGCCTCTACGATGAGAACGTCCGCGCGTGGAACACCTGCGACCTGCTGCGCGAGAACTACCGCAGCTTCGCGCTGCTCTCCGACCTCTATGCCAAGGTGCAGCAGATGTGCGACCAGGAAAACATGATGCTCCTCTCGGAGACCAAATACATCCTCTCGGAATTCATCGGCCACAACGACGCGCCGTTCATCTACGAGAAGGTCGGCAACCGCTTCGAACACTTCATGATCGACGAATTCCAGGACACCTCCGTGAAGGAGTGGGAGAATTTCCTGCCCCTGCTGCAAAACGCCATGGCGCAGAGCGAGGCGACCTCGGTGCTGATCGTGGGCGACATCAAGCAGTCGATCTACCGCTGGCGGGGCGGCGACTGGAAAATACTCCACTCGCAGGCGCAACGGGCGCTGGGCGCGGACAGCACCGAACTGGTCAACCTCACGGAAAACTACCGCAGCCTGCCCGCCGTGGTGGATTTCAACAACAAGGCCATCGGCCGCGTGGTCGAAGCCGACAACCGGGCGCTCAACGCGACGCTGGACGAAGCGGCGGCGCGGGGCGACATGGACGCCCGCACCGCCGCCGGGCTGCGCGACACCCTGCAAAAGGCTTACCGCGAACATGCGCAGACACCCCGCCGCCTGGGCGGGGTGCCGGGCTATGTTTCGGTGGAGACCTTCGCCGAACGGCCGCCCGTCGTGGAGCGCATCTGCGAGGTGCTGGACAAGGGTTTCCGTCCGTGCGACATCATGATCCTGGTGCGCGGGGCGACCGACGGCGCCAGGGTGGCCGCCGAGCTGCTGGATTTCAAACGCCGCAACGACGACCCGCGCTACCGGTTCGATGTGATGACACAGGAAGCGCTGATCGTGGGCAACGCCCCCGTCAGTTCGTTCATCGCCGCGGCGCTGCGCCTGTCGCTCAACCCCGACGACTCGCTCAGCCGCGCCGTCTACAACCACTACCTGGGGCGCGGGTTCGACCGCCCGCTGCCCGGGGACGAACGCACCTTTTTCCGCTCGATCCGGCTGCTGTCGCCCGAGGAGGCGTTCGAGCGGATCGTCATGCGCCACGCGCTGCACGACGACAGGCAGCAGACGGCCTACCTGCAAGCCATACACGAACAGATCATCGGCTTCTGCGCCAGCAAGATCGCCGACATCGCGCTGTTCCTCGACTGGTGGGAGCAGCAGGGGCAGAACCGGTCGCTGAGCGTCGACGAGAGCGCAACGACCGTCGAGATCACGACCATACACAAGGCCAAGGGGCTCGAAAAGCGCGTGGTGCTGATCCCCTGGTGTTCGTGGCAGCTCGATCCCAAGTCGGGCGGCAACGTGACGAACATCGTCTGGGCCGAGGCACAGGGCGATGCGGGCGCCGTCGGGCGCTTCCCGGTGAAATACAAGAAGGCGATGGCCGAATCGGGCTTCTCGGCGGAGTACTACCGCGAGCTGGTCTATTCGCACGTCGACAACATCAATCTGCTGTACGTGGCCCTGACACGCGCCGCCGAGTCGCTGCACGTCTTCATCCCCCGCAAGGGCGGCAAGAGCGTCGGCGGGCTGCTGCTGCAAAGCATCGGAGCCGACGGCGACAAAGCGCTGCTCGACGGCACCGAAGGGCGCCGCACCGCGACCGAGGAAGGCGAAAGGTTCGAATTCGGGCGCTTCACGGGCCCCGTGCCCGGCGGCGGCAAAGCATCCGACAGCGTGCACGTCGTACTGGAGAACTACCCCACGGCACGCGCCGACCTGCGGCTGAGGCTCCCCTCGCAACGTTATTTCGAGGAGGAGGACGAGGTGGAACTCTCGCCCCGCAACTTCGGCATCCTGATGCACAAAGCGTTCGAGCAGGCCGACGACCGGCAACAGATCTACGAGGCCGTGCAGCGGATGCGGGACGACGGCACGCTGTCGCCCGGCGAAGCCGAAGCGCTGCGGGGGATGATCGCCCGGGTGCTGGCGCACCCCGTCGCGGGCGAATGGTTCGGAGGCGGCTGGCAGCGCGTGCGCAACGAGAACGAGATCATCGTCCCCGGCGCCGGGTCGACCCGGCGCCCCGACCGCGTGATGATCCGCGGCACGCGGGCCGTGGTCGTCGACTACAAGTTCGGAAGCCGCGACCCCGGACGCTACCGCCGCCAGGTGGGCGAATACCTCGGCCTGCTGCGGCAAATGGGCTACACCCAATGC
>ERZ772816.1902-NODE-1902-length-15648-cov-3.910473_pt1 | contig 15648 bp, 17 predicted proteins | sample MGYA00511359_ERZ772816 | MGnify/ENA primary metagenome ERZ772816 (study PRJEB29015, sample SAMEA2737710) | human gut metagenome | biome: human gut; feature: human-associated habitat; material: faeces | place: China | collected 2012 ...
CACCTATGAGGCCTGCAAGGCGTTTGCCGAGGACAACGACATCGAGTTCAACTACTTCAAGCCCGTCGGCGACAACACCGCCGACCGTGTGGCTATGATCGAGAAGGCCGCTGACGAGGGCTACAATGTCATCGTGATGCCCGGCTACGCTTTCGGCGGCGCCATCGTGGAAGCTGCTCCCGAGTTCCCCGACGTGAAGTTCATCGCTCTGGACGTGGCTGCCGGCGACCTGTTGGAAACTGCTGTGGCCAAGGCTGGTAAAACCTATGATTACACCCCCGACAACTGGGATCTGAGCGAGTACGTTGACATGAGCAACGTGTACTGCGCCGTGTACCAGGAAGAGCTGTGCGGCTACATGGCCGGTTACGCTGCTGTGAAGCTGGGCTACAAGAACCTGGGCTTCCTGGGCGGCATGGCTGTTCCCGCTGTTGTCCGTTATGGCTACGGCTTCGTGCAGGGCGTTGACGCTGCTGCTGCCGATCTGGGCCTGACTGATGTGAGCCTGAACTATGTCTATGGCGGTCAGTTCTTCGGTGATGCCGATATCACCGCTGTGATGGATACCTGGTATGCCGGCGGCACTGAGGTCGTCTTCGCCTGCGGCGGCGGTATCTACACCTCCGCTGTGGACGCTGCCAAGAAGGCTAACGCCAAGGTCATCGGCGTGGACGTTGACCAGGCTGGCGTCATCGCTGGCTACGCCGGCGTGGAAGGCATGACCGTCACCTCCGCTATGAAGGGCCTGTATCCCACCACCTATGACACCCTGACTGACGTTATCGTCAACGGCAACTGGGATGCTTACAAGGGCAAGATCGCTACTCTGGGCCTGGTGTCCGGCGATGATCCCGAGCTGAACTATGTCCAGATCCCCATGGGTGAGGGCACTCAGTGGTCTGACAGCTTCACGCAGGATGACTACAAGGCCATGGTGAAGGATATGTTCGACGGCAAGATCACCGTTTCCAACGATGTGAGCAAGGCTCCCTCTGACTTCGCCACCGTGATCGCTGTGGAGGACCAGGGCGCTATCAAGGGCTAAGCGCAGAACGCAAATCCATACGCGAAAAGGAACGTCCGAAAGGACGTTCCTTTTTTATCCGCCAAAAGAAGGAGGTACGGAAAACCATTGGCACCCTGGTGGAATGGGGCATTTCGGATGTTGGAGCGGCTGGCAGTCTTTTCGGGAACAGTTTGCGGAAAGCGGACGAGTCTCCCGATGGAAGCGCCCTGAGGAGACCACTCTTCAAAAAAATGATTCCGGCCGTCGATTTGCCTTTCTTTTTGAGCGGAGTTATAGTATACTGAACGTAATACTGGATGTGAGGGCAATATGCCGCTGCCGGTAAATGAATATGGTTTCCGTCCCCGCGAGATCCACACGGCGGGCCATTAAAACGGAAGGAGGGCGGTTTGACTTGGAAACGAATTACGCCATCGAAATGCTCCACATTACGAAGCGGTTCCCAGGCATCATCGCCAATGATGACATTACCCTTCAATTGAAAAAGGGTGAGATCCATGCCCTGCTGGGCGAAAACGGCGCGGGCAAGTCCACGCTGATGAGCGTGCTGTTCGGCCTGTATCAGCCGGAGGAGGGAACGATCAAGAAGGACGGCAAGGAGGTCTCTATCAAGGACCCCAATGACGCCAATGACTTGGGGATCGGCATGGTGCACCAGCACTTCAAGCTGGTGGACTGCTTTACGGTGCTGGACAACATCATCATGGGCGTGGAGCCTACGAAGCATGGCTTTCTCCAGAAAAAGGAGGCCCGGGAAAAGGTGCTGGCCCTCAGCGAGAAGTACGGTCTCCATGTGGACCCGGACGCTTTGATCGAGGACATCACCGTGGGTATGCAGCAGCGCACCGAGATCCTGAAAATGCTGTACCGGGACAATGAGATCCTGATCTTCGACGAGCCCACCGCCGTGCTGACGCCTCAGGAGATCGACGAGCTGATGCAGATCATGAAGAATCTGGCGGCGGAGGGGAAGTCCATCCTCTTTATCTCTCACAAGCTGGCGGAGATCATGGCGGTGGCGGACCGCTGCACCGTGCTCCGCAAGGGCAAGTACATCGGCACCGTCAATACGAAAGACACCACCCCGGCGGAGCTGTCCGCCATGATGGTGGGCCGCAACGTCAATTTCCATGTGGAAAAGAAGCCTGCGGAGCCGGGAGACGTGGTGCTGGAGGTCAAGAATATGACCATGGCCTCCAAGGTCCATAAGAACAACGCTGTGAAGAATGTGTCCTTCCAGGTACGGCGGGGCGAGATCGTCTGCATTGCGGGTATCGACGGCAACGGCCAGACGGAATTGGTCTATGGCCTGACCGGTCTGGAACCGCTGGTGTCCGGCGAGCTTTTCCTCTGCGGGCAGGACATCACCCACACCTCCATCCGCAAGCGGAGCACCATGGGCATGAGCCACATCCCTGAGGACCGGCATAAGCACGGTCTGGTGCTGGACTATTCTCTGGAGGACAACATGGTACTCCAGCGGTACTTTGAGCCGGAATTCACCGACAAGGCGGGTTTCCTGCGGCGGAAGAACATCCGCGGCTACGCGGAGCGGCTGATCGAGCAGTATGACGTGCGCTCCGGTCAGGGCCCTGTTACCATTGCCCGCTCCATGTCTGGCGGCAACCAGCAGAAGGCCATCGTGGCCCGGGAGATCGACAAGGATCCGGAGCTGCTGGTGGCAGTCCAGCCCACCCGCGGTCTGGACGTTGGCGCCATTGAGTACATCCACCGTCAGCTGGTCGCCCAGCGGGACGAGGGCAAGGCGGTGCTGCTGGTGAGTCTGGAGCTGGACGAGGTCATGGACGTACCCGACCGCATCCTTGTGATGTACGAGGGTGAGATCGTGGGCGAGCTGGACCCGAAAACCACCACCCAGGAGGAGCTGGGCCTCTACATGGCCGGCGCCAAGAGAGACGAGGTGAAGGCATGAAAAAGAATATTTTCAAGAGCAACGGCTTCCAATCGCTGCTGGCCTCTCTTTTGTGCATCGTGCTGGGTCTGTTCCTCGGCTATCTCGTGCTGCTGGTCATCAATCCCGCTGGCGCCGGCGAGGCGATCCTTACTGTGGTCAAAAACTTCCTGACCTATAAAAAGACATCCTCCCAGTTGAAATATCTGGGCAACACGCTGGTCAAGACCGCACCGCTGCTGATGTGCTCGCTGTCCATCCTGTTTGCCTATAAGGTGGGCCTGTTCAACATCGGCGCTGCGGGCCAGTACTGCTTCGGCGTGGCACTGAGCCTGTACGCGGCGCTGGGCTTGGGCTGGAGCTGGCTGCCTTGCCTGCTGGTGGCTATGGCCGGCGGCGCAGTGCTGGGGGCCATCTCCGGTGTGCTGAAGTCCTATTGCAACGTTAACGAGGTCATCTCCGGCATCATGCTGAACTGGATCGTCCTCTACCTGACCAATATGCTGCTGACCACGGTGAAAGAGGCCGCCAGCCCCTACACCATCGTGCTGGCCAACAACAACCCCTCTGCTGTGCTGCCCTCTCTGGGATTGGGGGCGTTGTTCAACAAGAATCAGTATGTGGGTCTGGCCATCCCCCTGTCCATTGTGATGGCGATTCTGATCTGGATCGTACTGGATAAGACCAGATTCGGCTATGAGCTGAAGGCTACCGGCTTCAACCGCAACGCCGCCAAATACTGCGGCATGGCGGAAAAGCGGAACGTGATCCTGAGCCTGGTGATCTCCGGTGCGCTGGCCGGCATGGGTGCGGCGCTGCTGTACCTCACCGGCTACGAGCAGTGGCAGTGCTCTACCTCCTCCGTTCCCGCCATGGGCTTCAACGGCATTGCCGCCGCCTTCTTAGGGGGACTGAATCCTCTGGGGACGGTGCTGGCATCCTTCTTCATCCAGCACATCACCGCCGGAGGCGCGTATGTGGATAAGTCCCTGTACTGCGCGCAGATCTCCGATCTGATCTCTTCCATCATCATTTATCTCTGCGGCTTTGTGCTGTTCATGAAGCATGTGATGAACAGCTCCATTGCCAAACGGGAGGAAAAGGCGGCTCTGAAGGCCAAGGCTGCCGCGGAACAAGATGCGGCCAACGGGAAAGGAGGCGATCAGGCATGAGCTTGCTGCTGCAATATACCCTGATCTTTGCCTCCGTGCTGATCCTGGTGGCTCTGGGCGGCTGCTTCTCCGAGCACTCCGGCGTGATCAATCTGGGTCTGGAGGGCATCATGATCATGGGCGCTCTGGGCGGTGCCCTGACGATGCGCTATCTGGGAGAGAACAGCTCTCATTTTGTGACGATCCTGGCAGTGGTGCTGGTTTCCGCCGCGGTGGGCATGGTGTATTCCTGCCTGCTGGCTGTGGCCTGTATCAACTTCAAGGCAGATCAGACGTTGGTAGGCACAGCTTTGAATCTGCTGGGCACCGCTGGGGCCACCGTCATTGTCAAGGCCATCAACACTGCGGCCAATCCCGATGACGTGTCCTCCATCATTCAGTACGCCGGTGCCAAAAAGGCATTTACCGTGAGCATCGGCTCCTTTGAGTTCAGCTGGTTCATGCTCATTACGGCGCTTTTGCTGGTAGCCTCCTATGTGCTGCTGTACAAGACACGGTTCGGCCTGCGGCTCATGGCCTGCGGCGAGCATCCTCAGGCGGCGGACAGCGTGGGTATCAACGTCTATAAAATGCGCTGGGCCGGTGTGCTGATCTCCGGTTTCTTGGGCGGCTTGGGCGGCATCGTGTTCATCACCGCCGGTGTGTCCGAGTGGCGGTTTGAGTACGGCGTGGCTGGCTTTGGCTTCCTGTCTCTGGCGGTGATGATCTTCGGCCAGTGGAAGCCCCAGCGCATCGCGCTGGCAGCGTTGCTGTTCGGCTTTTTCCGGGCCTTGGGCAACGTCTACACCGGCTTTGCCTTCCTGAAGGTCATGAATCTCCCCAGCTCCGTTTACAATATGCTGCCCTACATCATCTCCCTGATCGTGCTGGCCTTTACCTCCAAGAACTCCCGCGCACCCAAGGCGGAGGGCGTTCCCTACGACAAGGGTCAGCGATAACCGAATCGACTGTTTGCGCTTCAAAAAGCGTCTTTCCGCATTGCGGAAAGGCGCTTTTTCTCTGCTTTTTTTCGGCAGAGAAGTGATTTGCGGAACGATTTGACATGGATTTTACATGGTTTGTCTTTTGTCCTTTACATACAGCCGGTACACTGACAATGTGAAAAGGGGAAAACCCAAATATCAAATAAAAAAGGAAGACAAACATGAAAAAGACACTTGCATTGATTTTGACCCTGGCCTTGAGCCTGGCGGCCCTCACCGGCTGCGGCTCCAAGACGGAAACGCCTGCTGACACGAACACCGACAGCAGCGCGCAGACGGAGGCTCCCGCCACCCTCTCCGGCAGCGTGTCCACCAACGGCTCCACCTCTATGGAAAAGGTCATCGGCGCTCTGAGTGAGCAGTTCATGGCCGACAACAGCGGCGTCACCGTCACCTATGATCCTACCGGCTCCGGCGCAGGCATTGAGGCTGCCAGCAACGGCAGCGCCGACATCGGCCTTGCCTCCCGCGCCCTGAAGGACGAGGAGAAGGCCGGCGGTCTGACCGAGACCGTCGTGGCGCTGGACGGCATCGCCGTCATCGTCAATGCCGACAGCAAGGTGGCGGATCTGACGGTGGAGCAGATCGGCAAGATCTTCACCGGTGAGATCACCGACTGGAGCGAGGTGGGCGGCGATGCCGGTACCATCTCCTGCATCGGCCGTGAGGCGGGCAGCGGTACCCGGGACGGCTTCGAGTCCATCACCGGCACCAAGGATTCCTGCAAGCTGGATCAGGAGCTGACCTCCACCGGCGGCGTCATCGAGGCGGTTGCCGGCAACCCCAACGCCATCGGTTACGCATCCCTCTCCGCTGTGGAGGGTAAGAACACCGTCAAGGCCGTCACCGTAGGCGGTGTGGCCTGCACGGAGGAAACTGTTCTGAACGGCAGCTACGCCATTCAGCGGCCCTTCGTGCTGGTGACCAAGACCGGCGAGACCCTGTCTCCCGCAGCTCAGGCATTCTTCGACTACGCTACCTCTTCCGCTGCCAGCCAGCTGATCAAGGCTGCTGGCGCAGTGCCGGTCGCGAAATAAGGGAGCAATCGGCGCGGATCTCGTACATCGCCTAAGATCTGTTCGATCAAAGAAGTGGGGAGGACCCCCACAGGGTTCCTCCCACACCCTTCCTTCCCACAACATGACAAGCCCGCCTCCATCTATCACCGTAGGTGGAGGCGCTTCCTGTAAAACCGAGAAAGGAGCCAGACATGGACTCTGACGCAATTCTGACCGCCGTCAACGCGGTGGAAAGCATTACAAATTCCCCGCATACACCGGAGCGGAGCAGCTACCGCGCCCGCAAAACCGTGGAGCAGATCGTCCATTTGATTTTTCTGCTGTGCGGCATCGTGGCGGTGGCCTTTGTGCTGCTCATCAGCATTTATCTCATTCTCTCCGGCCTGCCTGCCATCCGGCAGATCGGCCTGGTGCAGTTCCTCTTCGGCAAGGTATGGGACCCCACCAACACCACCACCGGGGCCCAGTACGGCATTTTTGCCTTTATCCTCACCTCGGTCTACGGCACCGCCGGAGCCATTGTGGTGGGCGTGCCCATCGGACTGATGACGGCGGTGTTCCTGGCCAAGGTGGCCCCGCCGAAGCTGGCGGCCGTGATCCGCACGGCGGTGCAGCTGCTGGCGGGCATTCCCTCCGTGGTGTACGGCCTGGTGGGCATGATCGTGCTGGTGCCCGCCATTCAGAAGGGGTTCAATCTGGGCTCCGGCGCCTGCCTGCTAGCGGCCATCATTGTGCTGGCCATTATGATCCTGCCCTCTATCATCAACGTGTCGGAAACGGCGCTCCGGGCCGTTCCAAAGGAGTACGAGGAGGCCAGTCTCGCCTTGGGCGCGGCGGAGATGGAGACCTATTTCCGGGTCAGCCTTCATGCCGCCCGCAGCGGTGTGGCTACCGCGGTGGTGCTGGGCGTGGGCCGGGCCATCGGCGAGGCCATGGCCATCATTCTGGTGGCGGGCAACGTGTCCAATATGCCGGGGCTGTTTACGCCGGTGCGCTTTCTCACCACCGGCATTATCTCCGGCATGGCCTACGCCAGTGTAGGAAGCCTGTATCAGCAGGCGCTTTATTCCATCGGCCTGGTGCTGTTCCTCTTTATCATGCTCATCAATGTGTTTCTGAACGTGTGCGTCAAGAACCGGAAGGAGGGCTGACATGAACGGACAAACCTTATCCCTTCGCCGCCGGGTCTACAACCGGGGGATGCGTGCGCTGGTGTGGCTGTGCGCCGGACTGACCTGCGCACTGCTGGTATTTTTGATCGGCTACATTTTCTGCCGGGGGATCCCGGGGCTGACTTGGGAGCTGCTGTCCGGCCAGACCAGCTATATTAAGAATACGATTGGTATTTTACCAAACATTCTCAACACTCTGTATATCATTTTGATGGCCATGGTCATCGTTCTGCCCTTGGGCGTGGGGGCCGCCATCTATCTGACGGAGTACGCGGAAAACCGGCGGCTGGTGAGCCTCATTGAGTTCGCTGCCGAGACCCTGACGGGAATCCCATCCATTATCTTCGGCCTTGTCGGTATGCTGTTTTTCGTGCAGAAAATGAATTTGCAGGCAGGTGTGCTGGCGGGCGGACTGACTCTGGTGGTGATGATCCTGCCCACCATTCTCCGCACTACCCAGGAGAGCCTGAAAACCGTGCCCCAGTCCTACCGGGAGGGAGCATTGGGGCTGGGAGCCGGAAAGTGGCGCATGGTCCGTACCGTGGTGCTGCCCAACGCCATCGACGGCATCGTCACCGGCTGCATTTTGGCCGTCGGCCGCATCGTGGGGGAAAGTGCGGCACTGCTGTACACCGCCGGGTTCGGTTTGGTGCTCAACGATTTTTTCACGGCCCTTCATTCCTCCTCCGCCACGCTGACGGTGGCTTTGTATGTCTACGCCAACGAACGGGGCGAGACGGCGGTGGCCTTCTCCATCGCCACCATTCTGATGCTGTTGACCCTGCTCATCAACCTCTCCGCCGTGTTTCTGGGGCGGAAGCTGAAAAAGAATTGAGGAGATCCTATGGAACCAATTTTGGAAGCAAAAAAACTGAATCTCTGGTATGGCCCCAACCATGCCCTTCACGATGTATCCATCGCCATTCCTGAGCGCGAAATCACCGCCTTCATCGGGCCCTCCGGCTGCGGCAAATCTACCTTTCTGCGGACGCTGAACCGGATGAATGACCTGATCCCGGGTGTGAAGCTCAGCGGCGAGGTGGATTTCCACGGACAGGACCTCTACGGCAGCTCTGTGGACCCCACATGGCTCCGCAAGCAGATCGGCATGGTGTTTCAGAAGGCCAACCCTTTCCCGATGAGCATTTACGATAACGTGGCCTACGGCCCCCGGACCCACGGCATCCGAAACCGGGTGAAGCTGGACGAGATCGTGGAGAACTCTCTGCGTTCCGCCGCCATCTGGGACGAGGTAAAGGACCGGCTGAAGAAAAGCGCCTTGGGGCTTTCCGGCGGTCAGCAGCAGCGGCTGTGCATCGCCCGGGCTTTGGCGGTGGAGCCGGAGGTGCTGCTGATGGACGAATCCACCAGCGCTCTGGACCCCATCTCCACCTCCAAGATCGAGGATCTGGCGGCGGAGCTGAAAAGCCGGTACACTGTGGTCATGGTGACCCACAATATGCAGCAGGCCGCCCGTATTTCCGACAACACCGCCTTTTTCCTGCTGGGGGAGCTGGTGGAGTTCGGCAAGACAGAGCAGCTGTTTTCCACCCACGCCGACAAACGGACGGAGGATTACATCACCGGGAGGTTTGGATAAGATGCGCAATAAATTCGACGAACAGCTTTTGCAGCTCAACCACGAGATGATCGAGATGGGGGCGCTGTGCGAGGAGGTCATCGCCCTGTCCTCTCAGGCGCTGACGGATGGGGACACGGCGCTGGCCGCCAAGGTAGCTCCTCTGGACAGCGAGATCGACCACAAGGAGCGGGAGATCGAAAACCTCTGCCTGAAGCTGCTTTTGCGGCAGCAGCCGGTGGCCCGGGATCTGCGGCAGATCTCCGCCGCATTGAAGATGATCACCGACATGGAACGCATCGGCGACCAGGCGGAGGACATCGCAGAGATCGTAGCCTTTTTAGACGGGAGGCAGGCGGAAAACGACGCCCTTTTGAAGGAAATGGCGAAGGCGGTCATACAAATGGTGACGGAAAGTGTGGACGCCTATGTGAAATGTGATATAATGTTGGCGAAAAAGGTCATCGCGGCGGATGACGTTGTGGACGAGCAGTTTGCCCGGGTCAAGCAGAGCCTGATCGGAAAGATCGCGGCGGACCCGGCAGACGGCGAATACGCCCTGGACCTGCTGATGATCGCCAAGTACTACGAGCGCATCGGCGATCACGCCACGAACATTGCCGAGTGGGTCATTTACTCCGTGACCGGGACCCACAAGGACGAAATCACACTGACATAAGGAGATTGCTATGATCTGGTGCGTGGAGGACGACGCCAGTATCCGGGATATTGAGCTGTACGCCCTGACATCCACCGGCTTTGAGGCCAGAGGCTTTGACGATGGAGCATCCTTCTGGGAGGCGCTGCAGACGGAAACGCCGGAGCTGGTCCTGCTGGATGTGATGCTGCCGGGGGAGGACGGTGTGTCTCTGCTGAAAAAGATGAAGGCCGCACCGGCCTTGCGGGACATCCCCGTCATCATGGCCACGGCCAAGGGCGCGGAATATGACAAAATTCAAAGTCTGGACTTAGGGGCCGACGACTATCTGGTGAAGCCCTTCGGCGTCATGGAGATGGTTTCCCGGGTGAAGGCGGTGCTGCGGCGGTGTCATCCCGCCGATACGGGCCATGTGCTCTCTGCCGGGGGCCTTTCTATGGACCTGGACTGCCGCACCGTGACGGCGGACGGCCAGCGGCTCCAGCTCACTTATAAGGAGTTTGAGCTTTTGCGGCTGTTTCTGTCCCATCCGGGAATGGCATTCACCAGAGAACAGCTATTCACACAGGTGTGGAATATGGAGTACATGGATGACAGCCGCACACTGGATATGCACATCCGCACCCTGCGGCAGAAGTTAGGGGCCTACGGCAAGCTGATCGAGACCGTTCGGAACGTGGGCTACCGTATGGAGACCGGCCTATGACCGGGAAGATCTTTCGTTCGACTCTGGCGGCGTCACTGACGGTGCTGCTGGCATCGCTGCTGGTGATCACCGGCTGCCTTTACACCTATTTCGCCACGGTGCGGGAACAGCAGCTTCAGACAGAACTGACACTGGCTGCGGCGGCGGTGGAAGCGGACGGCGCGGACTATCTGGCCCGCGTCCGGGACACGGCGGAGCGGCTGACCTGGGTGGCATCGGACGGCACAGTGCTGTATGACACCCGAACGGATACGCAGCCCATGGAAAATCATGGCCAGCGGGAGGAGATCCGGGAGGCGCTCACCGGCGGCAGCGGCAGCAGCGCCCGCTATTCCGAGACGCTGACGGAAAAGATGCTCTATCAGGCGGTGCGCCTGACGGACGGCTCTGTGCTCCGCATTTCCGGCAGTCAGAAAACGGTATGGATGCTGGTTCTTGGGATGCTCCACGCCGTCATCGTGGTGGTGCTGTTGGCGGTGGGACTTTCCGCACTCTTGGCGAGCCGGGCGGCCCGACGGGTGGTGGAGCCGCTGAACCGGCTGGATCTGGAGCACCCGCTGGACAACAACGCCTATGAGGAGCTGTCTCCGCTGTTGGGGCGGGTCTACGCCCAGCAGCAGGAGATCCGCCATCGGACCAGAGACCTCCGGCAGCGGCAGGACGAATTTGAACAGATCACCGGCAGTATGCGGGAAGGTCTGGTGCTGCTGGACCACAGCGGGCGCATCCTCAGCATCAATCCGGCGGCCCAAGCACTGTTTCATGCGGACGGTACCTGCGTAGGACAGGATTTCCTGACAGTGGATCGCCATCCGGACCTGACCGCCGCCATCCATGACGCCGCCGAGACCGGGCACAGTCAGCTGCGGGCAAAGCGGCGAGGCCGGGAATACCAGCTTGATTTCAGCCGTATCGAATCCAACGGCAAGGTGCTGGGTACGGTTTTGCTGGCCTTTGATGTGACGGAGCAGGCGGAAGCCGAGCGGATGCGGCGGGAGTTCACCGCCAACGTGTCTCACGAACTGAAAACGCCCTTGCAGTCCATTATCGGCAGCGCGGAATTACTGGAAAACGGCTTGGTGAAGCCGGGGGATCAGCCCCGGTTCCTGAGCCGCATCCATCAGGAGGCGGACCGGCTGGTGGCGCTGATCAACGATATTCTCCGCCTGTCCCAATTGGACGAGGGCGGTGCGTTGCCCCATGAGCAGGTATCCGTTTTGGAGTTGGCGCAGGAGGCGGCCCGCTCTCTGACAGCACAGGCGGCGGCACAAGCGGTGCACATTTCCGTGACTGGCACCGCCGGAACGGTTTTCGGCGTTCGGCGGCTACTGTACGAGATCGCCCGAAACCTCTGCGAGAACGCCGTGAAGTACAACGTCCCCGGCGGAAGCGTTACCGTAGAGGTGGCGGAAACGGATCGGGACGTGACCCTCTTGGTTCGGGATACCGGCATCGGCATCCCGGAGGGGGATCAGAGCCGGGTCTTTGAGCGGTTTTACCGGGTGGATAAGAGCCATTCCCGGGCCATTGGCGGCACGGGGCTGGGGCTGTCCATCGTGAAACACGCCGTAGCGTATCACCACGGGACCCTCCGGCTGGAAAGCCAGCCGGGGAAGGGAACCGTGATCACGGTGACGCTGCCCAAGGAGCCAACAGAATGAACTTCGGAAAACCGTGGGTCCTCCCACGGTTTTTCTTTTCAAACGGCCGCTTTCCGTGTATACTGGAACAAAAAACGAACGAGGTAGAGGATTATGCCGATTTTTGATACCCATGCCCATTATGACGCGGACCGCTTTGACAGCGACCGGGATGCGCTCCTTTCCGCCATGCCGGGGGTCGGCGTGGGGCTGGTGCTGGACCCGGGATGCGACCTGCCCTCCTCTCGTGCGGCGGCAGAGCTGGCGGAGCGGTACCCGCATGTGTACGCCGCCGTGGGCATCCATCCGGAGGACTGCGACGGCTTTCAGGACGGCGACCTGACGGAGCTGCGGCAGCTTTTGGAGCAGCCCAAGGTGGTGGCCATCGGGGAGATCGGACTGGACTACTACTGGGAGGACAATCCATCCAGAACGTTTCAGCAGACGGTATTCCGCAAGCAGCTGGCACTGGCGGCGGAGTTGGATCTGCCGGTGATCGTCCATGATCGGGAAGCCTACGGGGACTGCCTTGCCATCATCAAGGAATTTCCCACCGTCACCGGCGTGTTCCACTGCTTTTCCGGCTCGCCGGAGATGGCGGAAGAGTTGCTGAAGCGGGGGTGGTATCTGGGCTTTGACGGCCCCATCACCTATAAAAACGCCAAGCGGGCCCCGGAGGTGGCGGCGGTGACGCCGCTGGAGCGGATCGTGGTGGAGACGGACGCTCCCTATATGGCTCCGGTACCCATGCGGGGCAAGCGGAATGACAGCCGCTATCTCCCCTATGTGATCGAGAAATTGGCGGAGTGGAAGGGCGTGACGGCGGAGGAAATGACCCGCGTGACGTGGGAAAACGGCAGACGGCTGTTCCGGATTTGAGATAAAAACACTCCCGCACCGAAAAGGTGCGGGAGCGTTTCTTATGTATGCAGCAAAACGGATTTCACGATGATGCTGACGCCGCCCAGCAGAAAAAACACGATGGACAGCTTTTGCAGCCGCTCTCCGCTGATGTGAGGGGAGAGGAGCCAGGCCAGCCGGGCGGCGCAGAAGGCGGCGGCCAGCGAGATAAGGCTGAAGCACAGGGAGGAGCGGTTCAGGAGCCCGGTGCAGAGATACAGCCCGGTGCGGAACAGGTTTTCACCCAGAAAGAGGAAGCAAATGCTGCCCTTGAATTCATCGTAATCCTTGGCAGTGCGCTGAAGGTAGGCTACCAGAAACATATTGATGCCGAACAGCCCCGCGCACATACCGGAGACACGGGATCTCCCGACGGTCCGGGCGGACGGGGCGCAGCCGGCGGGTGGCCATTTCCAGTCCCAGAAATACCACAACGCCGCCCAAAACCGTTTTGATGATCCAGGGCAGGGAGAAGCGCAGCAGCCAGGTCCCGGGGACCACCCCGGCCACCATGGCCAGCAGCAGGGGAAGGATGGCCCGCCAGCGGAAATTGTTCCGGCTTTGCCAGGTGATCCGGCCGTTGATGACCAGATCCGGCAGCAGACTGCCCGGTGTGATCAGGGTGTTGTCCAGCCGCATGGCCAGCAGCGGTGCGGAGATCAGGGGATTCCCGAACCCAATGAGCCACTTGAGGGTGTACGCCGCCAACTGGACGAGAAAAATAAACAGGATCATGCTTCCGGTGTAGTTCATGAGATCCCCTCCCACGCGAAGTTCTGTGTACGTTCCCAACTATACCACATCGCATCGGAGAAAAAAAGCTTTTTTCTCATTTCCGCGCCGCTGACAGTGGAAAATTGCCGGGTTTGGTATAGCCTTTGGATTTTTTGACCATACTCCTTCCGTACCTATAAACAGGAAGGGAGGTATTGTATGGAAAACAAGGTAAAAAACGTACTTTCGGGCATTGGCTTTTACGGCACGCTGGCGGTGTGCCTGCTGGTGGTGGGGGTGTGCGGCTGGGTCCTGCTGCAGGACCGGGAGGACCCGCTGCCCCAGCAGGCGGTGACGCCCCAGGTCTCCGTGTCGCAGCCGGTGGAAATGCCGGAGGTGCGACTTCCGACAGTGGAGACTTTGGAGCCGGCGCCGGTGCCGGTCCCGCCAAAGGAAACCAAGGAGCTGCCGGAGGTGGAGGTGGATCACACGCCTGTGGCGGCGGAAGCCCCCCGTCTGGTGGTGGCCCCGCTCCGAGGGGATGTGCTGACGGCTTTTTCCATGGAGGAGCTGGTATACAGTCCTACTTTGGGAGATTGGCGTACCCACAACGGCGTGGACATCGCCGCCCAGCAGGGAACCACGGTACTGGCGGCCTCCGCAGGGGCGGTGCTGTCGGTGACGGACGATCCCCTGATGGGCACCACCGTGGTGCTGGAGCATGACAACGGCTATCAGACCACCTATGCCAATCTCCAGGCCAAGCCCAACGTGGAGGCCGGGGACCCGGTGTCCGCCGGGCAGATCATCGGCGCGGTGGGGACCACCGCGGCGGCGGAGTCCGGACAGCCCCATCTGCACTTCGCCGTCACCAAGGACGGCAAGGCCGTAGACCCCAACGAATATTTGAGCGGTTGAGCGGAACAAGGCCCCGGATTTCCGGGGCCTGCCGCTTTTTTTAACCGTTTTCCCGGGGAAAGTTACATCAATTCGGATTTTTTTGAAAAAATTCAATATTTTCCTTGACATTTGCTGTATTTCGGATATAATGATAAAGCTTGCAATATGTAAGTAAATCCTTGCTCTCATCTGAGAATGAGGGCCATTTGTCCAAAAGGAGGTGCAAATATGGCAAAGATTACTGCCAATTACGAGGTCGTCTATGTGCTCGACCCTGCACAGGGTGAGGAGGCTATCGCCGCTCAGGTTGCGAACTTCAAGTCCCTGGCCGAGCAGAACGGCTCTGACGTCGTGGTTGAGGAGTGGGGCAACCGCAAGCTGGCTTATCCCATCAACTACAAGACCGAGGGCTACTATGTGCTCATGACCTTCGTCAGCGGCCCGGCATTCCCCCGCGAGCTGGATCGTAAGCTGCGGATCGCCGAGGGCGTCATGCGTTCCCTGATCGTCTGCAAGGGCGAGTAAAGGAGCAGCACATGCTGAATCGAATCATTCTCATGGGTCGCCTGACCCGTGACCCCGAGCTCCGGCGCACCGGCAGCGGTACGGCAGTGACGTCCTTCTCTCTGGCTGTTGACCGGGACTTCAAGTCCCAGTCCGGCGAAAAGGAAACGGACTTCATTGACATCGTGGCTTGGCGCAACACAGCCGAATTTGTGAGCAAATACTTCACCAAGGGCCGCATGGCCGTGGTGGAGGGCCGCCTGCAGATCCGGGACTGGACCGACAAGGACGGCGGCAAGCGCCGCAGTGCCGAGGTCGTGGCCGACAATGTGTATTTCGGGGATTCCAAGCGCGACGGCGGCGACAATTCCGGCTACAATCCCGGTTATGCTCCCGCCCCCGCTTCCCACAGCGCCGCTCCCAGCAATTTCAGCACCAGCGGCTCTGACTTCGCCGAGATCGGCGAGGATGACGGCGAACTGCCGTTCTGATATTACTATAAGGAGGAAGCAATCATGGCTTTCGATCGTGAAGCTCGTCCCGCCCGTCCCGCACGCGGCAACAAGCGCCGTAAGGTCTGCCAGTTCTGCGCCGAGAAGTGCGAGTGCATTGATTATAAGGACGCCGCCAAGCTGCGTCGTTTCATTTCTGAGCGTTCCAAGATCCTGCCCCGCCGGACCACCGGCACCTGCGCCATGCATCAGCGTCAGCTGACCGAGGCCATCAAGCGCGCCCGCCAGGTCGCCCTGCTGCCCTACGTCA
>ERZ772816.1918-NODE-1918-length-15544-cov-5.934922_pt1 | contig 15544 bp, 10 predicted proteins | sample MGYA00511359_ERZ772816 | MGnify/ENA primary metagenome ERZ772816 (study PRJEB29015, sample SAMEA2737710) | human gut metagenome | biome: human gut; feature: human-associated habitat; material: faeces | place: China | collected 2012 ...
GCTGCTATTTAATCCCAAAATAATGGCTATCCCCCAAACAAAACAGTAAAAAAACAACAATATAATAACCTTTTTAACCACTAAAGACTTATGCAAAAAAGTATCCGGAATGGAGCCCTAACTCTATCCCGGATATGAAATCAAAATTCTCAATATTAGAGTTTTACTCTATCCAATTACCGTGAAATAATTTAGTTAATAACCTAATACTAAGAAAATGCTACAAATTTATGAATTTATAGTAGATCAAACCGCAAAGGGAAGAAGTTTTTTACTTTTTTTCTGTTTGTTAATGATGCAAGCACCCTCCTTTGCACAAAGTAGTGCCAAGATCACAATTCAGAAGAAAAATATATCTGTTATCGAGGCACTTAAGGAAGTAGAAAGACAATCCGATTATTCTGTCGGATACAATGATTCGCAACTGAAAAACAAGCCTGTTTTAAATCTTGACCTAAAAGCTGTGGCATTAGAGAATGCCCTTAAACAAATCCTCCAAGGAAGTGGATTTACTTATCAGTTCAAAGATAAGTATATCATGATTATTCCCGACAAAAAGCCAAAAGAAACTCCTGCAAAAAAAGTAAGTGGAATGGTCATTGACGAAAACAATGAACCACTGATCGGAGTGAATATAAAAGTAGAAGGAAGCTCCGAAGGTGCAATCACCGATATTGATGGAAATTTCAATATAATGGCTCCTCAAGGTAGTACATTAAGCTTCACTTATGTGGGATATACACCTCAAACTGTGAAAATAACAGATAAGAGCATCTATGAAATAAGATTGGCAAGTGATACTAAACAGCTGAACGAAGTGGTAGTCACCGCTCTAGGTATCAAACGCGAACAGAAAGCGTTGAGTTACAATGTGCAGCAAGTCAAAAATGACCAATTGACAACAATCAAAGACGCTAACTTTGTGAACAGCTTGAGTGGTAAGGTAGCGGGTGTCATTATCAATAGCAGTTCTTCCGGTGTCGGCGGTGCCAGCAAAGTAGTGATGCGCGGTACAAAATCCATCGAAAAGAGTAATAATGCACTTTATGTAATCGACGGTATACCTATGTATAACTTCGGAGGTGGTGGCAGCACAGAATTTGGTTCAAAAGGAGAGACGGAAAGCATTGCCGACCTCAATCCGGATGACATCGAAAGTCTGTCCGTTCTTACGGGAGCAGCCGCAGCCGCCCTTTATGGCAGCAATGCTGCGAATGGCGCTATTATTGTCACTACAAAAAAAGGGAAAATAGGGAAATTACAGGCCAGTGTTTCTACCGGCATCGACTGGTTGAAACCATTCGTAATGCCCGAATTTCAAAACCGTTACGGGACAGGAAGTAACGGTAAATCTGACGGTTCCACCGTATGGAGCTGGGGACCTAAGATGGGAAACAGTCCTGGCTACACCCCCAACGACTTTCTAAAAACAGGAGCTGTTTACAACAATTCAGTCACTTTATCCACCGGTACGGAAAAGAACCAGACTTTCTTCTCTGCCGCTGCGCTGAACTCCGACGGAATGATTCCCAACAATAGGTATAACAGATATAATTTTACTTTCCGCAACACTACAAGTTTCCTCAATGACAAGATGAAACTAGACGTAGGAGCCAGCTACATCCTGCAAAACGACCGTAATATGACTAATCAGGGACAGTATTCCAATCCTTTAGTTCCTGCTTACCTTTATCCGCGTGGTGATAATTTCTCTACAGTCAAGGTCTTTGAACGCTACAACGAAGCTCGCAAAATCAACGAACAGTTCTGGCCATCGGGCGAAGGTGACCTCCGCATGCAAAATCCTTATTGGATAGCCTATCGTAATCTACGTGAAAACAGTAAAAAACGTTATATGCTCTCTGCAGGATTAACTTACGACGTACTCGACTGGCTAAGTTTATCAGGACGCATCCGCATAGATAATTCAAACAACACGTATGAGCAAAAATACTATGCAAGTACCATCACTACACTTACCGAAGGTAGCGAACAAGGATACTACGGCATAGAAAAGAGTGGAAACAGCCAGACGTACGCTGACTTTCTTGTAAATATTAACAAGAGAGTGGGCGACTTCACTATCGTAGCCAATATTGGTACATCATTAAGCGACAACAGCTATGATATGCTAGGCTACAACGGTCCGATACAGGAAAAAGGAATACCTAATGTATTCAACGTATTCGACCTTGATAACACAAAGAAACGCGCCACACAAGAAGGATGGGAAGAAATGACCCAATCCATATTTGCAAGTGCGGAAGTGGGATGGAAGAGTATGCTCTATCTTACTTTAACAGGACGTAACGACTGGGCTTCCCAGTTGAAAGGCTCGAATCCTACTTCTTTCTTCTATCCATCGGTAGGTCTTTCGGCAGTAATCAGCGAAATGGTGACATTACCCAAAGCGATTGATTACCTGAAAGTACGCGGGTCATTCAGTTCTGTGGGTACCCCCTACCCGCGTTTTCTGGTACAACCGACTTACAGCTATGACCCTACCAAACAGGACTGGAACGCCAAAACCCATTATCCTATCGGCAAACTGAAACCGGAACGTACCGACTCTTGGGAAATAGGTGTGGACGGAACTTTCTTCAAGGATTTCAAAGTCAGTGGTTCATTCTACTATGCCAATACCTATAACCAGACATTCGACCCGAAAATCACCGTATCTTCCGGCTATTCGACTCTTTATGTGCAAACCGGTTATGTACGCAATCTCGGTGTCGAGGGGCTACTCTCTTACGGACATACATGGCGCGACTTCGGATGGAACAGTAATTTCACTTTCTCCTGGAATAAAAACAAAATTGTGGAGTTGGTTAAGGACTATGTGCATCCCGAAACCGGAGAAATCGTCAACAAAGACCGCCTTGAACTAAAAGGACTGGGATATACCAAATTTATCCTGAAAGAAGGAGGCACACTGGGAGACCTGTACACGAATGCCGACTTCATACGTGACGATAAAGGATATATCCAGATAGACAAAAATGGGGATGTCGCCAAAACGGATAATCTACCTGACATCAAATTAGGCAGCGTATTTCCTAAAGCAAACCTGGCATGGAACAACAGCTTTTCCTACAAAGGTATTTATGCGGGATTCCAATTAAGTGCCCGCCTGGGAGGTATTGTTTATTCAGCCACACAGGCTGCTCTCGACCAATATGGCGTATCCGAAGCATCTGCTGCCGCCCGTGACCGTGGCGGAGTACTCGTCAACGGACGTAGCTGGGTGAACGCACAGCAGTATTACGAGATTGTAGCTACCTCAAGCGGGCTGCCGCAATATTATACGTATAGTGCCACAAATCTGCGTTTGCAGGAAGCGCACATCGGATACACCATCCCCCGCAAATGGTTGGGTAATATCTGCGACATCAACGTCTCTGTAGTGGGACGTAACCTGTGGATGATTTATTGCAAAGCACCTTTCGACCCGGAAGCGATTGCTACAACAAACAATTTCTATCAGGGAATCGACTACTTCATGATGCCCAGTACACGCAATTTTGGTTTTAATGTAAAGATTAACTTCTAAAACTATGAATACTCAAATGAAAGAATACAGAAAAGCAACCCTCCGACTGGCATACCTGCTAACGCTGATGCTATGGACGGGAAGTTGTATCGATATGGATATCAATCGTAATCCTTACGAGACAACGCAGGATGAACTGATGCGCGAAAACCATATCATCGGCTCGTCTCTAAAGAGCATGGAAGCATTGGTGGTTCCCACACAAGAGCATCTTTATCAATTTGTGGAAGCGATGTGCGGAGGAGCCTACGGGCGTTATTTTGGAGAGACTCGTGTGGGTTGGACTGAAAAATACTCGACTTATAATCCCAAGTCGGACTGGCTGAAGGCTTCGTTCTCCGATCCTATCTCGGAAATGTATCCTTCCTACCGGGATATTATCAACCGTACCAATGACCCCGTCGCACTGGCATTCGCCAAGATTCTGAGAGTCGCTATCATGCACCGGTCTACGGATATGTTCGGGCCGATTCCCTATACCAAAGTATTGGGAGATAAAACGGAAGGTGACGGCCTTAGTGCTCCTTATGACTCTCAAGAGGAGGTTTATGTGGCTATGTTCAAGGAATTGGAAGAAGCAGATGAAGCTCTGAAGGAGAATCTAGGTCTAAGTGCGGAAGGATTTAAGAAACTGGATAATCTTTATTATGGAGATGTGCGGAAATGGTATAAATACCTTCACTCGTTACAGCTTCGCATGGCCATGCGTATCGTTTATGTGAAACCGGAACTGGCCAGGGAAATAGCCGAGAAAGCCGTAGCCGCAGGTGTGATAGAGAACAATGAGGACAACGCGCAACTGCATGTGGAGGAGAATCGTTCGGCTCTCTGTTTCAATGATTGGAAGGATTACCGGATAGCTGCGGAAATCGTTTCCTATATGCAGGGATATAACGATCCGCGTTTGGAAAAATACTTCACCCAGGGAAAGTATCAGGATGATACCGATTACTATGGGCTACGCATTGGTATTCTTCCTTCCAAAGTGACGGACGACGAGTTGATACAAACCTATTCCAACCGTTTGATGACTGCCAATGATACGTATATGTGGATGACTGCCGCCGAGGTCACGTTCCTTCGCGCCGAAGGTGCCCTGCGGGGATGGGCAATGAGCGGAGATGCCCAACAGCTATATGAGAAGGCGATCACCCTTTCCTTTGAGCAATGGGGCGCAAGCGGAGCAAGCGGATACTCCCAGAATAAAGTATTGGTGCCAGGGGCTTACAAAGACCCGAGAGGTACATACAGCGCCCAATCTCCGAGCAGCATCACCATTGCCTGGAACGAGGACAAGGAGAATACCCGTTTCGAAGAAAACCTGGAACGTATCATTACTCAAAAATGGATTGCCATGTTTCCTCTGGGCATTGAAGCCTGGTGCGAACATCGCCGCACAGGGTATCCTAAATTCCTTCCGATAATGGACAACAAGGGAGTGGGAATCACTAACCTGACACTGGGAATACGACGTCTCTCCTATCCTGCCGAAGAATATCAGCTGAATGCGGAAAATATGCTCGGTGCCCTGCGAAAGCTCAATGGAGAAGATAACGGCGCTACCCGCTTATGGTGGGACTGCAATCCGAATGTAAGATAATGTGGAACTTAAACCCAAGATACAATGAAACAGAATTCATTCATAAGTGTCATATTGACCGTAGCCTGCTCACTGATGTTCGTTGCCTGTAGCGACTGGACAGAACCGACACCGGTTGATTACAACCCTATATTTCCCGACGAACAAGACCACAGCTTGTATGAAAAATACGAGCAAAGTCTGAAAGAATACAAAAACCGGAAGCATACGTTAATGTTAATACGTTTTGCCAACAATCCGGGTACGACATTGGGCGAACAGGATTTCTTGCGTTCCTTGCCCGATAGCGTAGATTTTGTGGTGCTGACCAACGCTGATAATCTGTCCGTTTATGATAAGGAAGACATATCCAAACTCAAACGGACCGGTACCAAATTTCTCTATTACAAGAATTTATCCGAATTCTACGACCAATGCGAAGAGACAGAAAACCTGGAAGAATTCAAAACGAAAATGGATGCGGCATTGAAAAACGGGGAGAGTGATGAATTTGACGGTTATTATGTGCAGTTTGGTCGTGCCGGAAGTATGATGCATGTCGATTTCTTCAATGAGGTAACGACGGCTATCCGGGAAAAACTTGCCGCTATCGGCGGTCCGAAAGCTAATAATGGAAAGTTGGTTTTCTTTGATGGCATCGTCACATTTACAGTGGATTATAGCGGAAGATACGAAGAGCCGTTCATCGATTTGGTAGACTATTTCGTGGATGGGCAAATTGTGTTGCTTGAAAGCTCACTCGAAATAAAACTGAATATGAGCCAACCTGTAGGTTTCTATGGGAAAATGCCCAAAGAGAAAGTGATAACGACAGCCACTCCTCCGACCGATGACGGTAAAACCGGTATCATCAGCCGGGAAGATTTGGATGTTATACAAACCTCGGAAGGGATGGCCTACATCATCAATCATTTCATCACAGGACTGGGTAACAATGGTCCGCTGGCAGGAGTTTCTATCTACAATGCCAATGAAGATTATCTCGCCACCGATGGGGTGACTAACTACCGCCGTATACGTGATGCTATCCAAAAACTGAACCCATCACCGATTAATTAATGAAAGGAGGAACTATGAAACGATATAAAATAATCATCTCTCTGGCTGCAATCATCTGCGGACTGATAATTGCCTGTGACAATACGGATTACAGCAATAAAGCACCATTCGACAACATGGTCTATATCAAGGAAGCCAGTAACAGCAATTCAGAAAGAGTGACTTTCCGAAATACGCTGAATGAACAGAAACGTGCCTTCAGCGCCAAGTTGACTTACCCGGCAGGAAAAGACATCGTAGTGAAGCTGAAAGCGGATCCCGGACTGATAAACGAATTCAATGCCCGGCACGGGACTGATTATGGAATGCTGGATAGTAAATATTATAGCCTGTCGAACAGCGAACTGATTATCAAAGCCGAAAAGAGTGAATCATTGATTGATACGATCTATTTTAATAACCTGTTAGATCTGGAGATTGATAAAACTTATCTGGTTCCGCTCACCATCTCTGAAACGTCGGGTGGCGTTCATCTATTGAACGGTTCGAAAACATTGTTCTATCTGGTGCGCCGTTCAAGCGCTATCACGGTAGCCGCCAACCTGAAAGACAATTATCTGGAAGTGCCTACTTTCCTCGACGAAGAGAAAAATGCCTGTCTGAAAGAATTAGGTCAGATTACCATGGAAGCACTGGTATATGTAGAGGACTTTACATACAGCGGACCAAGCAATACGGCCGGTGCATCGGATATCAGTACGATCATGGGAGTAGAACAGCATTTCTTAATGCGTATAGGTGATACAAGTTTCCCACGCCAACAGTTGCAGATGCAGGGACCGGACGGAGTCAAATTCCCCGCCGCCGACAGGGCTAAGTCACTGAATGCAATGACATGGTATCATATAGCGCTGGTGTACAACGCCAAGGAACATTTTATTGCCTATTATGTGAACGGACAACTGCAAAGTCAGGATATCTCTTATGGAAAAGGAGCTACTGTGGATATCTGTGGAACGCCGGATTGCGAATTCCAGATAGGACGCTCTTATGAAGATGAGCTACGGCAACTCAACGGTAACATCGCAGAGATACGTATCTGGAACACTTGCCGTACGAAAGAGGAAATCTGGACGAATATGTATAAAGTGGAAGATCCTGAAAACGAAGAAAGCCTGCTTGCTTACTGGAAATTTAATGAAGGTGAGGGAAACATTGTCAAGGACCATTCGAAACACGGATTCGATGCAGTATCTGCCGAACCTCTTGTGTGGCCGACGGGAATCGAAATTCCACAAATCAACAAGTAATCATTCACTTTAAAGATAACCATGGACATGAAAAGAAATATAAACTTCAAAAATGTTCTCTGCATGGCTGCCATTACATTAGTAACCGGCATGCTAGGAGGCTGCGAAGATAATTCCATTGCCACTCCCGTAGGTAAATTACCTAACGAGACGGCTTTAGACAATAACTTTGGCATGCTAAAATGTGATATGACAACCAGTGACCTGGAAATCACCATGACCAATACCAAGACTCCCGATTTTGCATTCTTCTACCAAACGGTGAAGCCGGTGGCACAGGACACCCGAATCACAATGAAAATCGACCTCGACTTAGTAGACAAATACAATGAAGAACACGGTACGGAATACCGGAAAATGTCTACTATCAGCATTGAGGGCATCAGTAACGATGGTGCAATGACTATTAAGGCAGGAGATACAATGTCGGATACTATCATGGTACGCCTGAATCCGCTAGGCACATTGCATGATTATTCTTTGCTCCCTATTACCGTAGAACTACCGGAAGAAAGCGGAATTCGTCCGTCACGGGATAGTAATGAAATCTATTACAAGATTTATTATAAACGCTCTACTTATCCGTGGTTGAGCCCGATGAAGGCTGATATGAAAAAGTACAAGATGGTAGGGTTTATTGATGGCGAAAAAGTCAACGCCTCCATTGCCAAAGAATTTATCATGGTATTATATGATAATGAAACATTCGGTCCCGGACATTATGAGTTATGGGAAACGTCGTGGTATGCCTATTTATATGACATCATTAATGTGAATGCCGCAACACTGGGATATGCGAATGGAAAAGTGACTCTGAACCAATCAGCCAATTTCAAAAAGCAGTTAAGCAATATGTCGTCACTCTCCAGCTATGGTATAAAGCGTTGCGTCACCCTTAAAGCAGAAGGGACCGGCTTGGGATTCTGCAACCTGACAGATGAGCAGATTACAGCCTTTGTAGCGGAAGTCAAGAAGCTCGCCAACTACCGTGTAGATGGCATTAATCTCATGGACGAAGGTGCCGAATATGGTATAAACGGACATCCGGCTGCCAATGCGACCTCGTATCCGAAGCTCATCAAAGCACTACGGGAATCTTTAGGCAAGACCAAACTGATTACAGTTACCATAACGGGTGATCCGACCGGTTCACTAGCCTCCGAGGCTGCGGGTATCAGAGCAGGTGAATATATTGATTATGCCTGGACATGGGTAAATACCAAAATTATGAATCCATGGGAGGATAGCTCGATTGAAAAACCAATAGCAGGACTGGACAAATCTCAATATGGCGGTTTCAGCACCGACGAATATACGTTCGATTATGAAAATGACGAATCGTATCCGGAAACGTTACGAGAAAAGTTATATGACAAAGGTCTTGGCAAACTTTACATAATGCGTAATATCCCTTTCTGGTCGGACGCACTGGAAGCAACACCATATCATGCTAACATAAATGCAGGGGCAGCAGCCTTTTATAGAGTGGAAGGAGGCCATAAATATGAACCGGACATCAACTATTTGCATAATGGTAAATACAAGGATATGAAAGGGGATAAAAACTATTACGAGATGTAGAATTATCAATTAAACAGGGGAGGAAAAACAAATCCTTTCCTTACTAACAGGAGCTTATGCGCCTATTATCAGTAAAATAATATAACCGGAATTTTAACCATCTATTTGGTTAAAGTTCCGGTTTCACTATTTCCACCAAATATCATCAATTAAAATAATACAAAAACACAACACTTATCACCTACAAAACAACACCAAACAATAACAATACACCATTTGCCAATAACTCATCATTTATTTATTATACCAAATCATTACTTTTACTCCGCAAAAACAAACTATATTTCAATAAAGAAAATATGTTTACTTTACCTTAGGAATTACATATGAAAAAGCATATTGTGATACTGATAGCCCCAAAAGATTACAGTATCAAATACAAGATACGCCCACCACCGTCAAAGAATCTCTATTTAGTATTATATATTCAGAAAAAATGATCTATTAATTATTGTCACTTGGAGGAAATAGATATTCCTTAAAGAATGATTCAAGACGTAAGGATTTAAATCTGCATACGGAACTCGCTTTCTTAATATTGACCTTCAAAGAACAAATAATTTTGAGATTAGACTGTTTGAGTTTAGTAATGCCCTAAATCACACTCGTTGTGCATTTTCTCATCCCCCCTCAACTAAAAAGGAATAGAGGTATACAGTCCAAGTGACTTCAACAAAAAATAAATATGAAATACTTAATGATAACGTCACTATTTGTCTCTATTATAGATGCAAATATCTTTCACCAGTCTCACTTCTTCTTACTACTTACAGCCGGAGGAATTTCATTATATTGGCTCTTATCTCATTTTCTTACCCTCCATAAGGAAATCAAAATCTTAAAAGAAGAGCACCAATATTTCATGGATTCTTTTCAAAGCATTCGCAACCCTATCACACTCGTTCATACCCCTCTAAGAGCTGCTTGTGATGATAGTTGCCCCGAAGACATAAAGAAAATGTTATCACTAGTCATTCGTAATATAGACTGTCTTGATGAACACCTAACCAAATTAATGAATCTGCGACATCTGCTTATCTACTCCAAACAGATGGATATTGCCGAATATGAACTGGGAAACTTCATTAATAACAGAGTCCATTCATTGAAAAATTTCGCTACGGACAAGCGGATTAAGTTAGAAATAAAAACAGAGTTTAATTATGCCAGCGTTTGGTTCGATCAAAGTAAAATCTCTCCCATCATTGATAAATTCATAAAAAACGCAATAGTACATTCGAAACCTGAAGATAAAAGGATTATCTTTTCAATTTCTTCTAATTCCGAACACTGGGAACTTAAAACGTTCGATGCCAACAAGGGCAAATTGCTAACATGTTATAGGCGCCAAAAGTATCACTTGATTAAACCTAAACATAAATCAGAGTTCAAATATGCATTTGCCAAAAGTGTACTCTGCAAAAAATTAATGAAACTATGTGATGGGAATATTCTTATCAATCATTCAACCCACACTGTCTCACTAAGATTTCCTACAACAAATTCAGAAAGAAAGGTATCCGGATATAATATCATACACTCCGCAAAAAAGTCGGAAGAAAGAAAGACTGATACTTCATTGGGTAAGATTGCTCATAAAAAAAGTTCAATCAAGCCTACTGTTGTTCTCGCTGACAGTAATGAAGAATTCAAGTCTTATTTGGAAGAATGTTTATCAAAGGATTTTGATGTGAAAAGTTTCGGGAATGGCTCTGAAGCTTTAGAATGTATAAAAGAGAAATATCCTGATTTAGTGATTTGCGACCTTATGCTGCATGGAATGTATGGCTATGAACTGTCATCAAGACTAAAGACATCAGGAGAAACATCCGTTATTCCTATCATCCTTTACGGTTCACGTATAGATATAGGACAACGCAACAAAAGAGAAAGTTCCCTGGCCGACATCTTTTTATATGTGCCTTTCCACATCGAAGATTTAAAGATAGAAATGAATGTGCTTATCAAAAACAACCGTTCTCTAAGAAGATCATTCTTGCAGACAGTTTTCGGAAAGCAGTTCTTGGAAAAGGAAGAAGAGAAAGTTTTAGATGATAGTAATTACACATTCATCAATCAAGTAAAAGAATTTATTCTAAAAAATATAGATAAGGAAAATCTGACGATAGATGAAATTGCCTCTGAACTGTATATGAGCAGAACTGCTTTCTTTAATAAATGGAAAGCACTGACGGGAGAAGCACCGAAGTATTTTATTTATCGTATTCGTATGGAAAAAGCACGTGAGTTATTGGAGAGTGGAAAATACTCTGTCCAGGTTATTCCTGAAATGATTGGATTGAAAAATCTTAAGAATTTCCGCCATAAATACAAAGAGTATTTCGGGATAACTCCAAGCAAGTCCATTACGAAAAAGCTATAAAATAAAAAGAATATTTTATAATTGAAGATCCCATGAACAGGGATCTTCATGGCAATACTCATATAAAAAAAAATATTCTATTTTTATTTCCTTATGCAGTATTTCACAAGTACCGGCATTTACTTTATGTACGTACACCTTAATTTTGAAATTAATAATCTAATTTAAAACAGTATGAAAATTATAACTGAAATAAAAAAAGCTTGTTGTTTTAATCGTTTTGCTTTCTTAGTAATGTCATTAGGCCTGATAGCCACTTTTACAGCATGTAGTAGTGATAACGATTCTGATATTCCCGTATATTCACTTAAAGATGTGGAAGGTAATTATTCCGGTAATATGCTGACAGAAACTGCTCCATCCGTCAATCCACAAAACTATTCCTTCAAAGAAGAACAGCCGCAAGGAGCCACAGTTACCGCTGAAGTAAAAGACAATCAGATTATGATAAAAAAACTTCCGGTTGACGATCTGATTAAAAGTATTGTCGGTGAAGAAATAGGCGAAATTATCATTGAGACTTTGGGTGATATCAATTACAACATTCCTTATACTGCAGCCTTTAATGATGATAGCAAAGGCTCCATTCTACTTCAATTAAAACCTGAACCTTTGGAAATAAAATACACGATCCCTACCCAAGTACAAACAGAGGGAGAGGAAGCTCCTCAAATTACTGTAAAAGTAACTATAGAAGCGGAAGAAAAGGGTCAATATACATATAAAGATAAAAAACTCACCTTTGTAATCAAAGCCACCCAAGTGGAAGTAGAAGGAGAGCCGCTTGAAAACTTTTCGGTTACCACATTCAGTTTCGACATGGTCAAAAAGTAACTGATCGGATAAACTTTCCCAACGTATTTTCATTATGATGGGAATTACCTCCAAAAAGAGTATGCCTGCACACAGCGCGCATACTCTTTTTTTATACCTTTGTGAAATAACCAACGATATGAAAATGACTACAACTGAAAATATCCGGAAAGAATTACAAACATTAGCAGATTCCAAATATCAGGAATTTCATTCTTCCCTCCTCCCGGGAGCAAACAACATTCTCGGCGTACGCATCCCCCAACTGCGGACAATGGCCAAAGAAATTATTAAGAAAGAAGACTGGCGTACATTTGTCGAATCAACCGATACGATTTATTATGAAGAAACAATGCTTCAGGGAATGATTATCGGACTGGCAAAAATGGAACTTGAAGAACAAATGAAATACGTAACGATGTTCATTCCCCGTATAGATAATTGGGCTGTATGCGACATATTCTGCAGTGAACTGAAAACTTCTGTGAAAAAAGGAAAAGAAAACGTATGGCAATTTATCCAACCCTATCTGAAATCCTCTAAAGAATTTGAAATACGTTTCGGAATTGTGATGCTTTTCCATTATGTAGATGACGCGCATATCGATTCGTTACTGAAATATGCCGACTCATTCAATCATGATGCATATTATGCACGCATGGCTATGGCATGGATGATATCATTGTGTTTTATCAAATTTCCCCAAAAGACAATGGAGTATCTGAAACATAGCACACTGGATAACTGGACTTACAACAAGGCACTGCAAAAAACAATTGAGTCATTCCGGGTAGATAAGGACACCAAGGACATTCTCCGAGAAATGAAAAGACGATAAATACCAAGCACGGCGAACATCCTGCCATCAGCATTCTGTTCACCGTGCTTCTTATTTCTTACCGTAGATACCGCTTTTATTTTCCACCTAATTTATTTTTTGTTTGCAATCCGGAGAAACACTAATTCCTCCTGACCTTTTTCCTTCTGCTTCTACGTCTTTGTTGTTTCTGACGATTATAACGCTGCCACTTCTTATAAATCATCCAACCACTCATCAATGCAACAACGACGAAAATAAGAATAGTGATACCCACTCCCAAATTATCTCCTTTAATACGCGACCAAATATCAAGAACTTCTTTTGTCTTATCGCCAAAATCACGAATCATGGCACATCGTTCCACCACCTTACGATCTGGATATTGTATTTTATCAATCTGCACACTGTCTGCACCCGGTCCGAAAAAGTAACTTAAATCGGAATAATAATGAAGAGTGGTGTCTATCTTCTCTTCCAGTATTTCGGGAGTAGCTATGGAACTTACATATCCGCAGAAATCCATATTCCGCAAGGCTATATCCGGACGACACATAAAGTTGATAAAATAACTGGCTGCTTCCGGATTCCTGGCATATTTCGGGATCACCCAACCGTCATACCAAATATTACTTCCTTCTTCGGGAACTTCATAATCCAAATCCACTCCTACCGCATTGGCCTCTTCAATCGCCCAGATTGCATCACCGCTCCAAGTCATATTCAGCCAAGCTTTATTTTTCGTCATCATTTCCTTGCCAAAGTCCGCTTCCCAGCCAGCAATGTTCGGTTTCAAGGCTTTTAAGTATTTTTCAGCCAACTCCATCGCACGTGGAGAATAGTCGTTCATCAACTCTTCCACTGTTACCGTTCCCTCCTTCAGTTCCTTTGCATGCGCATAAATCACGGCTGTTCCATAAGCATCACGATAACTATCCTTCATCAGGATCTTTCCGGCATACTTTTTATTCCAAAGGCAATCCCAGGACAGGGCTACCGAATCGGGCACATAAGCCCGGTTATACAGAATACCTGCCGTCCCCCACATATAACATACAGCATAGCGGCTGGCTTTTTCACCCGGCTGACTCAATTTATTAATCTGCTTACGAATAAATGGAGCCACATTATTCATGTAATTGGGAGAATGTGCGAAATTCGTGTCGATAGGTAGCAACAAATGCTTCTTCAGCATACGCTCGATGATGTATTCCGAAGGACAAACAACATCAAAATCTTCATGCCCCTTTTCAATTTTCGTCAACATGATTTCGTTGATATCGAATGTCTGGTAAACGATACGGATATTCTCACCGGTCTGTTCTTTATAATATGCCTGGAAATCCTCAAGTACACCTTCGCCGATGTAATCCGCCCAGTTGTAGATTTTAAGAACCCGCTCACGAGGTTCACCGGAATTATAACACCCGGTCAAAGCCAATAAGAGCAGGATAGCAGGAATTATTCTTTTCATATTATTTACGTAGTAGCACATTTGATAGTCTATTAATCTTTTTTCTTCGTTTTTCCTGCCCGGTAATTGATTACAACCAATAACGCCAGTACCACGACAAAAATGATAGCCGAAAGCGGGCGAAGTTCCGGGGTCAAACCTCCCTTGCGGGCATCGGCGTAGATATAAGTAGAAAGCGTTTCCAAACCTTGATTACCGATAGTGAATACAGTTACGGCAAAATCATCAATGGATAGTGTCAGTGCAAGCATAAAGCCGCTAATCATTCCCGGACGAATCTCCGGAATTATGACTTTCCACAAGGCCTGCATAGGAGTAGCTCCCAAGTCGAGGGCAGCTTCATAAATATTCGGATTCATCTGCTTCAAACGGGGCAATACACTCAAAACAACGTACGGGGCACAAAAAGTAATATGAGCAAGCACTACGGTTGTGTAGCCTTGTGTGATCCCCAGAGATACAAACAAAAGGAACAAGGATATACCAGTGATAATATCACCATTCAGAATAGGAATGCTGTTCACAAATCCGATCGCTTTGCGTGAACGGGCTTTCAGATTGAATATACCGATAGCAGCGATGCTTCCTAATAACGTAGATGCTGTTGCAGCCAGTAGAGCGATAGTGATCGTATTAATCAATGCATTCATCAAAGAATGATGAGCACCGGTAGTGAATAACGAAGAATAAAGTTTGGTAGAAAATCCCGTCCAGTTACCCAACACTTTCGCCTCTGTAAATGAGTAGATCACAATAATCACGATCGGAGAATAAAGCAAGAGCAGCAATATCCACAAATAAGTCTGTGCAAATATCTTCTTTACCATAGCCCGCCTCCTTCATTTGAGTTTTCCTTATCATCGGTGCTGAACAGGGAAGTAGCAGCTATCAATAGCAACATAATGAGCGAAAGTGCCGCTCCATAGTTCCACATACTGTTATTGATATTTTCCTGAATCGTCGTACCAAAGAGTTTGATGTTATTCATCGTCAGCAACTCGGCAATGGCAAATGTCG
>ERZ772816.1928-NODE-1928-length-15480-cov-9.298995_pt1 | contig 15480 bp, 9 predicted proteins | sample MGYA00511359_ERZ772816 | MGnify/ENA primary metagenome ERZ772816 (study PRJEB29015, sample SAMEA2737710) | human gut metagenome | biome: human gut; feature: human-associated habitat; material: faeces | place: China | collected 2012 ...
CAACAGATTCATTTGGCGGTCAAAGCTACGGTACGGCATACGATATTACAGGTTCTAACGGAGGTGGTACTCTGCCTTCCGGATTCAAACGTAACCAGATTGGTAATGACAATATCAAGTGGGAGACAACCACACAGACAAACGTTGGTATCGACTTCAGCCTGTTCAAGCAATCCCTGTATGGTTCATTGGAATACTATTACAAGAAAACCACCGATATCCTGACTGAAATGGCAGGTGTGGGAGTATTGGGAGAAGGTGGCAACCGTTGGATTAATTCGGGCGCAATGAAAAACCAGGGTTTTGAATTCAACTTGGGCTACCGCAACAAGACTGCCTTCGGACTGACTTACGACCTGAACGGAAACATCTCCACTTACCGGAATGAAATTCTTGAATTACCGGAAACGGTGGCCGCTAATGGTAAGTTTGGTGGTAATGGAGTAAAGAGCGTAGTCGGTCATACATACAACTCACAAGTGGGCTACATTGCCGACGGTATCTTTAAATCACAAGAAGAAGTTGATAATCACGCTACGCAGGAAGGTGCAGCTGTTGGCCGTATTCGCTATCGTGACATCGACCACAACGGTGTGATTGATGAAAAAGACCAGGAATGGATTTACGATCCTACTCCTTCTTTCAGCTACGGCTTGAATATCTATCTGGAATATAAGAACTTCGATCTGACTATGTTCTGGCAAGGCGTGCAGGGAGTGGATATCATTAGTGACGTGAAGAAGAAAAGCGATTTCTGGAGTGCAGCTAATGTCGGCTTCCTGAACAAAGGAACCCGTTTGCTCAATGCCTGGTCGCCTACCAATCCGAATTCCAATATCCCGGCATTGACTCGTAGCGATACAAACAATGAACAGCGCGTCTCCACTTATTTTGTAGAAAACGGTTCTTTCCTGAAACTGCGCAATATCCAGTTGGGATATACAGTTCCGGCAGTCATCTCCAAGAAGTTGAGAATGGAACGCTTGCGTTTCTATTGCAGCGCACAAAACCTGCTGACTATCAAAAGTAAGGACTTTACGGGAGAAGATCCGGAGAATCCGAACTTCTCTTATCCGATCCCTGTGAATATCACGTTCGGACTTAACATCGGATTTTAATTTACCTCATTTATAAAACGAACGATTATGAAAAAGATATTATATATAGCAACCATCGGATTTACCTTGCTGACAAGCAGCTGTGACGATTTCTTGGATCGTCAGGTTCCGCAGGGCATTGTGACTGGAGATCAGATCGCTTCTCCCGAATACGTGGATAACCTCGTGATTTCAGCCTACGCCATTTGGGCGACAGGTGACGACATCAACTCTTCATTCTCTCTTTGGAATTATGATGTGCGTTCCGATGATTGTTATAAAGGTGGTTCCGGAACAGAAGACGGTGGTGTGTTCAACGCACTGGAGATTTCCAAAGGTATCAACACTACAGACTGGAACATCAACGATATATGGAAAAGACTGTATCAATGCATCACTCGTGCCAACACAGCCTTACAGTCACTCGACCTGATGGATGAGAAAACTTATCCGCTGAAGAACCAGCGCATTGCTGAAATGAGATTCCTGCGCGGTCATGCTCACTTTATGTTGAAGCAACTGTTCAAGAAGATCGTTATCGTGAACGATGAAAACATGGATCCGGATGCTTACAACGAGCTTTCGAATACTACTTATACCAATAATGAACAATGGCAAAAGATAGCAGACGACTTCCAGTTTGCTTACGACAATCTGCCGGAGATACAAATGGAAAAAGGACGTCCTACCCAGGCTGCCGCTGCCGCTTATCTGGCAAAGGCCTATCTGTATAAGGCTTACCGCCAGGACGGAGTGAACAACAACCTTACCGGCATCAACGAAGAAGACTTGAAACAGGTGGTGAAATATACCAATCCCCTTATCATGGCCAAAGCCGGTTACGGACTGGAAACTGATTATAGCATGAACTTCCTGCCGCAATACGAAAATGGTGCCGAATCTGTATGGGCCATTCAGTATTCTATCAACGACGGAACCTACAATGGTAACCTGAACTGGGGAATGGGACTGACAACTCCGCAGATACTAGGCTGCTGTGATTTCCACAAACCGAGCCAGAATCTGGTGAATGCTTTCAAAACTGATTCGCAGGGAAAACCGCTGTTCAGCACTTATGATAATGAGAACTACGAGGTTACGTCAGACAATGTAGACCCCCGTTTATTCCACACGGTAGGTATGCCGGGCTTCCCTTATAAATACAACGAAGGTTACATGATTCAGAAGAATGATGACTGGAGCCGTAGCAAGGGACTTTACGGATATTATGTTTCTCTCAAAGAGAATGTAGACCCGGATTGTGACTGTTTGAAAAAAGGTTCTTATTGGGCAAGTTCTCTGAATCATATCGTCATCCGTTATGCAGACGTATTGCTGATGCGTGCCGAAGCCCTGATACAGTTGAACGATGGACGTATCGCTGACGCTATCTCACTTATCAATGATGTCCGCAGTCGTGCAGCCGGAAGTACCATGCTGATTTTCAATTACAAAGAAGAGTACGGAGTAAACTTTAAAGTAACTCCTTATGAACTGAAAGCCTATGCACAGGACGAAGCGATGAAAATGCTGAAATGGGAACGTCGTGTAGAGTTCGGAATGGAAAGCTCACGTTTCTTCGACCTCGTAAGATGGGGAGAAGCCAAAGACGTCATCAATGCTTATTATGTGACCGAAGCATCCCGTTGCTCTGTCTACAAGAATGCAGGTTTCACAGAAAATAAGAACGAATACCTCCCTGTTCCATTCGAACAGATCAGTGCTAGTAACGGAAATTATACACAGAATTTCGGTTGGTAACCATCAATCTTAAAACAAAGAATAACATGAAATCAATCATAAAACAACTCTATACCATCCTGTTGGTGACTGTAGCATGTCTGACAGTTGCGGGATGTAGCGATGACTTCAAATCCAATCTTCGTCTGGACGGAGATGTATGGGTGAACTCTATTAAACTGGATGAATACGCAGGGACGATCGATTATCAGAATAAGACAATCGTAGTGGGAGTTCCTTACGATTATGACGTTACCCGGATGGCCGTCAGTGAAATCAATCTTTCCGAAGGTGCTACGGCGAGCATCGCTGTCGGTGAAACAATCGACTTTTCTCTTCCCGTATCTTTGACCGTGAAGAATGGCGACGTACAGATGAGCTATACGATTACCGTGAAGAGAGACGAAGCAAAGATACTGACCTTTAAGTTGAATGATACTTATGTAGGAAAAGTAGACCAGCTATCAAAAACAATCTCTGTAGTTGTTCCACTGACAGTGGATATCACCCAGTTGAAAGGTACATTCACCGGATCAGATGGAGTCACTGTGACTCCGGTATCCGGCAGCATCCAGGACTTTACCAACCCTGTCACTTATACGGCAACTTACCGTTCGGCAGTGACTCCTTATGTAGTAACAGTTACTCAAGGAAATGTAATTCCGACTGCCTTTATCGGCACAGCTTCTTCTGTGAGCCAACTGACAAGTCCTGAAGAAAAAGCCGCTGCCCAGTGGATGATGGATAATATATCCATGTCCGAATACATCTCATTCAAAGATGTAGTAGACGGAAAAGTAGATTTAGGTAAATATACTGCAATCTGGTGGCATTTTCATGCAGACAATGGCGATAATCCTCCTTTGCCGGATGATGCGAAAGCTGCCGTAGAGAAATTTAAAGTCTACTATCAAAACGGTGGTAACCTGTTGCTGACCCGCTATGCAACTTTCTATATTAAGGACCTTAGCATTGCAAAAGATGAGCGTGTACCCAACAACAGTTGGGGAGGAAACGAAGACTCACCCGAAATTACGGCTTCTCCGTGGAGCTTCCCGATTACCGGTAGCGAATCGCATCCGTTGTTCCAAGATTTAAGATGGAAAGATGGCGACAAATCGACAGTATATACTTGTGATGCCGGCTATGCGATAACCAATAGTACAGCGCAATGGCATATCGGAACAGACTGGGGAGGTTATGCCGACTTGAACGAATGGCGTAACCTGACAGGAGGAATTGACCTGGCACGTGGAGGTGACGGTGCGGTAGTCATTGCCGAATTTGAGCCGCGCGCCAACAGCGGACGCACAATTTGTATCGGCTCCGGTTGTTACGACTGGTACGGTAAAGGCGTAGACGCTTCTGCCGACTACTACCACTACAACGTAGAGCAAATGACTCTGAATGCAATCAACTACTTATGTAAATAAAAGAATAAGCAATAATTATGAAAAATATGATCTTACATATAGCAATCACCACGCTGTTGGCCTCAATGACCGCTTGCAGTGATGAGATGGATCCCGTATTGACTCAAAGAGACTGGGATGGTACAGCCACTTACTTCCAATCGACCGACGAGCATGGCTTCTCGATGTACTATAAACCGCAGGTAGGCTTTGTTGGTGACCCGATGCCATTCTATGATCCGGTTGCCAAAGACTTTAAAGTGATGTACCTGCAAGACTACCGTCCGAACCCCGAAGCTACTTACCACCCCATTTTCGGGGTGGCCACCAAAGACGGTGCTACTTATGAATCTCTCGGCGAACTGATTCCGTGTGGAGGTCGTGACGAACAGGATGCTGCCATCGGTACAGGAGGTACCATCTATAATCCGGTTGATAAACTCTACTACACCTTCTACACCGGCAATAAATTCAAACCTTCTTCCGACCAGAATGCACAGGTAGTCATGGTAGCTACCTCTCCCGACTTTAAAACATGGACCAAGAACCGCACTTTCTATCTGAAAGGAGATACGTACGGCTATGACAAGAATGACTTCCGCGATCCGTTCCTGTTCCAGACCGAAGACGGCGTTTATCACATGCTGATTGCCACCCGTAAAAACGGAAAAGGACACATTGCCGAATTCACCTCTACTGACCTGAAAGAGTGGGCGTCTGCCGGCATATTTATGACCATGATGTGGGACCGTTTCTATGAATGCCCGGACGTATTCAAAATGGGAGACTGGTGGTATCTGGTCTATTCGGAACAAGCTTCCTTCATGCGCAAGGTACAATACTTCAAAGGCAGAACACTTGAAGAACTGAAAGCAACCACCGCCAATGATGCCGGAATATGGCCGGACAATCGGGAAGGTATGCTGGACAGCCGTGCATTCTATGCAGGCAAGACTGCTTCCGATGGAACCAACCGTTACATCTGGGGCTGGTGTCCTACCCGTGCCGGTAATGATAATGGAAACGTAGGGGATGTAGAACCCGAATGGGCTGGCAACTTGGTGGCACAACGCCTCATTCAGCACGAAGACGGTACATTGACTCTAGGAGTTCCCGATGCAATCGACCGTAAATACACTTCCGCACAAGAGGTAAAAGTGATGGCTAAAGACGGAAACGTAACAGAAAGCGGTAAAACCTATACGTTGGCCGAAGGAGCTTCCGTTATCTTCAACCGGTTGAAAGTACACAACAAGATTTCCTTTACCGTAAAAGCATCCTCGAATACAGATCGTTTTGGAATCTCTTTCGTCCGTGGAACGGACTCCAAATCATGGTATAGCATCCACGTCAACGCTGACGAGGGTAAAGCCAACTTCGAGAAAGACGGTGACAATGCCAAATACTTGTTTGATAACAAATTCAATATCCCGTCCGATAATGAATACCGGGTGACGATTTACAGTGACCAGTCGGTTTGTGTGACCTACATCAACGACCAGTTATCTTTCACGAACCGCATCTATCAAATGCAGAAGAATCCGTGGTCACTCTGTTGTTATAAAGGTGAAATCACTGTATCAGATATTCAAGTGAGCACCTATTAATAGAAAAGTAACATCTTTTACAGTGTTTGAAACAAAAGTGATAGGCGTTTCATCCCGGAGCGCCTATCTTTGCACTGTAACAACCTTAATACCATAAAGCATGAATTTAAGACTCTCTTCCAAACAAATTCAAACCTTCGCGGTTTTATTTTGTATGATTGTGATGAATATCTCTCTATCCGCCCGTGCGGACAACTCTCCTCTATTAATTAAAGATTTAGGAGAAGGACATTGCCTCGTACGTGTCAACACTAACCAGAAGTATCTGTTGTTGCCCGTAGAAGATGCATCGCCCGATGTGCGTATCAGCATGATTGTTAATAATAAAGAGGTAAAGAACTTCGATGTCCGTCTGGCCATCCATAAAGTCGATTACTTTGTTCCGGTAGACCTTTCCGACTATTCCGGCAAACTAATCTCTTTCAAATTTAAAATGAACTCCAACGACCCGGTGCGTGTCAACCTTTCACCGGACAACACTGCTTGCTGCAAGGAAATGAAATTGTCCGATACGTTCGATACAAGCAACCGTGAAAAGTTCCGTCCCACCTATCACTTTTCTCCCCTCTACGGATGGATGAACGACCCGAACGGAATGGTATACAAAGACGGCGAATACCACCTTTTCTACCAATATAACCCTTACGGCTCCAAATGGGGAAATATGAACTGGGGACATGCCATCAGCAAAGACCTCGTAAACTGGGAACATCGCCCCGTAGCAATCGCCCCGGATGCATTCGGTACTATCTTCAGTGGCTCCGCCGTGATAGATCATCATAATACCGCCGGCTTCGGTGCAGGCGCCATCGTCGCCATCTATACACAAAACGGCGACCGTCAGGTGCAAAGCATTGCTTACAGCACCGACAACGGACGTACCTTTACCAAATACGAAAACAATCCTGTATTAGTATCCGAAGCACGTGACTTCCGCGACCCGAAAGTATTCTGGTACGAAGGCACCAAACGCTGGATCATGGTATTGGCAGTAGGGCAGGAAATGCAAATCTTCTCTTCCCCCAACTTGAAAGACTGGACATTTGAAAGCTGCTTTGGCAAAGGACACGGCGCACACGGAAACGTTTGGGAATGTCCCGATTTATTCGAACTCCCGGTAGAAGGAACGAATGAAAAGAAATGGGTATTGCTTTGCAATCTAAATCCCGGAGGTCCCTTTGGAGGAAGTGCTACTCAATACTTTGTCGGTAGCTTCGACGGCAAGAAATTTAGTTGTGACAATCAGCCGAATGTCACAAAATGGATGGACTGGGGAAAAGACCATTATGCTACAGTTACTTGGAGCGATGCCCCCGACAACCGCCGTATCGCCATTGCATGGATGAGCAACTGGCAATATGCAAACGACGTTCCTACTTCCCAATACCGTAGTTCGAACTCCGTTCCCCGCGACTTGAGCCTGTTTACCGTAGATGGTGAGACTTACCTCCAATCAGCTCCCTCTCCCGAACTGCTGGCTTTGCGTGATGCTTCCAAGAAACGCTCGTTCAAAGTAAACGGAACACGCACAATTAAAGAAATGATTCCCGGCAATGACGGTGCATACGAAATAGAACTGACGATTGAAAATCAACATGCAGACGTAATCGGCTTCCGTCTCTACAATGACAAAGGCGAAGAAGTGGATATGCAGTATGACATGAAAGAAAAGAAATTCTCGATGGATCGTCGCAAGAGCGGAGAGGTCAGCTTCAATGAGAATTTCCCGATATTGACCTGGACAGCAATTGAAAGCGGAAAAGAGGCATTAAAACTCCGTCTGTTTGTTGATAAATCCAGCGTTGAGGCCTTTGGAGACGGTGGACGCTTTGCGATGACCAATCAGGTATTCCCTTCGGAACCTTACAACCATATCGACTTTTACAGTAAAGGAGGTGCTTATAAGGTAGACTCATTTGTGGTTTACAAGTTGAAGCCATAAGCCCGTTCTATTCCGCTCCATGCGTTCTTTCCTTGTTTCCTTAGGGTAGAGTATCTCTTTCCCAGTGAGAGAGTACCCATAAGGTGGTGATATAGTTGCTCTAAACTTACGTTATTACTAGTTTGTCACGGCCGTGACGAGATCCTACCACGGCCGTGGTAGCTTCTTCCCACAGCCATGAAGAGAAGTCACCACAGCCGTGGGAAGGTAACAATAACGTAGCTTTAGCACAACAAGGAACGGGAGATACACCAACTATATAAAGGACTGACGTGTACATTGCCGTAAGGTTATGTGTCTTGTCCTATAGATACAGAAATTATTATATAAAAGATAAAACAATGGAAAACAGTAAAAACTCTTCCCTCTCCAAACTAATCCCGGTGATGCTTTGCTTCTTTGCCATGGGATTTGTTGACCTGGTAGGCATTGCCTCCAATTATGTAAAGGCAGACCTCGGTCTGTCGGACTCGCAGGCGAATATCTTCCCTTCACTGGTATTCTTCTGGTTTCTGATTTTCTCTGTACCCACAGGCATGCTGATGAGCCGCATCGGTCAGAAGAAAACCGTATTGCTTAGTTTGCTTGTGACTTTTGCTTCTTTGTTATTGCCGGTTTTCGGAGACAGCTATATGCTGATGTTGATTTCTTTCTCCCTTCTGGGCATCGGAAACGCGTTGATGCAGACTTCCCTGAATCCGTTGCTTTCTAACATCGTACGTGGCGACCGTTTGGCAAGTAGCCTGACTTTCGGCCAGTTTGTGAAAGCCATTGCCTCTTTCCTTGCTCCTTATATTGCCATGTGGGGAGCGACACAAGCCATTCCGACTTTCGATTTCGGCTGGCGCATCCTGTTCCCGATTTACATGATTGTAGCCGTCATTGCTATCCTGTTGCTCAATGTTACACAGATTAAAGAGGAAAAAGAAGAAGGTAAACCGTCTACTTTCGGACAATGTCTCGCTTTGCTTGGCAAACCGTTTATCCTGCTTTCTTTCATCGGTATCATGTGTCACGTTGGAATTGATGTGGGAACAAATACCACTGCCCCCAAGATTTTGATGGAACGTCTCGGCATGGGCCTTGATGATGCGGCTTTTGCAACAAGCCTTTATTTCATCTTCCGTACGGCAGGCTGCTTCCTCGGTTCTTTCATTTTACGTAAGATGTCACCGAAGTCTTTCTTCGGCATTAGCGTTGTGATGATGCTGATAGCGATGGCAGGTTTGTTTATATTCCATGACAAGACAATGATTTATGTATGCATCGGTCTGATTGGTTTCGGTAACTCCAATGTGTTCTCCGTAGTCTTCTCGCAGGCATTGCTTTACCTGCCGGGTAAGAAAAATGAAGTTTCCGGTCTGATGATTATGGGACTGTTCGGCGGCACGGTATTTCCGTTGGCTATGGGAGTAGCATCCGATGCCATGGGACAGAGTGGGGCAGTAGCCGTAATGACAGTGGGCGTGCTTTATCTCTTGTTCTATACGTTCCGTATTAAAAAATAATTTTATAACTTTGGAAACAATAAAATCCGTAGATCATGAATAATATAATCGTAGGAATGGGCGAAGCACTTTGGGATGTGTTGCCCGAAGGAAAGAAAATTGGCGGTGCTCCGGCAAACTTTGCCTATCATGTATCGCAGTTTGGCTTTGACAGCCGCGTAGTAAGTGCCGTGGGGAATGATGAGCTGGGAGATGAGATTCTGAGAGTATTCAATGAAAAGAAACTGAAAACACAGATTGAACGTGTGGATTATCCTACCGGTACGGTGCAGGTAACGTTGGATGATGAGGGTGTCCCTTGTTATGAAATTAAGGAAGGGGTTGCATGGGACAATATTCCTTTTACAGATGAACTGAAACGTTTGGCTTTGAATACACGTGCTGTTTGCTTCGGATCATTGGCACAACGCAATGAGGTGAGCCGTGCTACTATCAATCGTTTTTTGGATACAATGCCTGATATAGACGGGCAATTGAAGATTTTTGATATTAATCTCCGACAGGATTTTTATTCAAAAGAGGTTATTCGTGAGTCCTGCCAGCGTTGCAACGTGTTGAAGATAAATGACGAAGAATTAGTGACCATTAGCCGTATGTTTGGCTATCCGGGTATTGACTTGCAGGATAAATGCTGGATTTTGTTAGCTAAGTATAATCTGAAGATGTTGATTCTGACTTGTGGTATCAATGGAAGTTACGTATTTACTCCGGGAGTTGTTTCCTTCCAAGAGACCCCGAGGGTTCCCGTAGCTGATACGGTGGGAGCCGGTGACTCCTTTACAGCAACGTTCTGTGCTTCTATTCTCAATGGTAAGTCGGTTCCCGAAGCTCATAAACTGGCTGTTGAAGCTTCCGCTTATGTATGTACGCAAAGCGGTGCAATGCCGGAACTTCCACAGGTACTGAAAGATAGGATGTTATAAAAGCCTATACGATAGAATATATAATAAAACTCCCATGAGATGAAGCTCATGGGAGTTTTATTATGACCTTACATAAGAGGTATGGGTATAAAAAAAGGAGCAACGCCTTGCTCCAACCTTTGTTAACCTTAAATCTAATACTATGAAAAACACAGTGCAAAGATACGGACTTCTGTGAAACTAGCAAATAATCCAAATAAAAAAAGATGTTTTATAACATTGATTAAGTGTTTGTCTAACTCTTTATACTTTTATTAATGAAATCTGACTTTGTTGTGACACTGTTTGCGGGTAGAAGGAGGCTTGTTAATAAAGCAGATTTGAGGCTTTTTACTTTCTGTTTTTAAGAGAAAACCATTATCTTTATCCCGATATATGACAAATAGATAGTATGGTAAAAGATATAATCTACGAAAAAAATACACAATACTATGGGATATTTACGTTGGATAGTGATCTTGTTTTGTTTTCTCGGAATGGTAGCCTGCCATCAAGATGTGCCGCATTTCCGTATTGGTGTGGCTCAATGTAGTGATGATTCTTGGCGGCACAAAATGAATGATGAGATTCTTCGTGAAGCCATGTTTTACGATGGGGTGGCGGTTGAAATCCGGTCGGCTGGAGATGATAACCGCAAGCAGGCGGAAGATGTCCGTTATTTTATGGATAAAGGAGTTGATTTACTTATTATCTCAGCCAACGAGGCGGCTCCGATGACTCCCGTCGTGGAAGAAGCCTATCAGAAAGGAATCCCTGTCATTTTGATAGATCGGAAGATTCTATCTGATAAATATACTGCATATATCGGTGCCGATAATTATGAAATAGGCCGTGCGGTTGGAAATTATATTGCATCAAGCTTGCAGGGAAAAGGGAATGTGGTGGAGCTTACAGGGCTGGGGGGGGCGACCCCTGCGATGGAGCGTCATCAGGGATTTATGGCAGCCATCAGTAATTTCCCGGATATAAAGCTGATTGATAAAGCGGATGCGGCATGGGAGAGTGGTCCGGCTGAAGTGGAGATGGATAGTATGCTCTGTCGTCATCCGAAAATCGATGCGGTGTATGCACATAATGACCGCATAGCTCCGGGAGCTTATCGGGCTGCCAAGAAAGTAGGTAGGGAGAAAGAAATGCTCTTTGTAGGTATTGATGCTTTGCCGGGTAAAGGAAACGGATTGGAACTTGTGCTTGACAGTGTGCTGAATGCTACTTTTATTTATCCTACAAATGGTGATAAGGTAATGCAGTTGGCTATGAATATTCTTGAAAAAAAGCCTTATCCTAGAGAAACCGTAATGAATACGGCCGTCGTAGACCACACGAATGCTCATGTCATGAAACTCCAGACTACGCATATATCTGAATTGGATCAGAAAATCGAAACATTGAACGGACGTATCGGAGGGTATTTGTCACGTGTTGCTACCCAACAGGTTGTCATGTATGGTGGTCTGGTTATCCTTTTGTTGGTGGCAGGTTTGTTATTAGTAGTATATAAATCTCTTCGCTCCAAGAATCGCTTGAACAGAGAACTTTCCGAACAGAAGAAACAGTTAGAGGAACAGCGTGACAAACTGGAAGGGCAACGTGATAAATTGGAAGAACAGAGGGATCAGCTTATACAGCTTTCTCATCAATTGGAAGAAGCGACTCATGCTAAATTGGTTTTCTTTACGAATATTTCTCATGATTTCCGTACTCCACTGACATTAGTTGCCGATCCGGTGGAGCATTTATTGGCTGATAAAACGTTGAATGGAGACCAGCATCGGATGTTGATGTTGATTCAGCGGAATGTGAATATCCTTTTGCGTCTGGTCAATCAAATTTTGGATTTTCGAAAGTATGAGAATGGTATGATGGAATATACACCTGTTCCTGTAGATATTCTTTCTTCTTTTGAGGGGTGGAATGAGTCGTTTCTTGCAGCAGCGCGAAAGAAACATATTCATTTCTCTTTTGATAAGATGGCGGATACGGATTATCATACATTGGCGGACGTGGAAAAATTGGAACGCATTTATTTTAATCTTCTTTCTAATGCTTTCAAGTTTACTCCGGAAAATGGAAAGGTGACCGTTCGTCTGTCTCCTTTGACAAAAGAGGATGGGCGTTGGATTCGTTTTACTGTTGCTAACACCGGTTCTATGATCTCTGTGGAACACATTCGGAATATTTTCGACCGTTTTTACAGAATAGATATGCATCATGCAGGTTCGGGGATTGGCTTGGCACTTGTGAAAGCTTTTGTCGAATTGCATAAAGGAACTATTTCTGTAGAAAGTGATGAAAAACAAGGAACAATCTTTACGGTTGATTTACCGATGCAGACTTGTGAGGTAACCGTTTCGGTGGATAGCCCATTGTCTTCTTCCATTGGGGCTTCGGTCTCTTCTGCGTTAAACAATGCTCAAGTAGCTGAGGAAGAGGAACCTGAAAAAGATTATGATTCTTCCAAACCTTCCGTTCTTGTCATTGACGATAATGCAGATATCCGTTCATATGTATATAGTTTGCTTCATACCGATTATACTGTTATTGAGGCTGTAGATGGTTCGGATGGGATTCGTAAAGCTATGAAATATGTTCCGGATTTGATTATTTCTGATGTGATGATGCCGGGGATTGATGGTATTGAGTGCTGTCGTAGGTTAAAAAGCGAGTTGCAGACATGTCATATTCCTGTTATTCTGTTGACTGCCTGTTCTTTGGATGAACAACGGATTCAAGGATATGACGGTGGTGCTGATTCATATATTTCCAAACCTTTTAGTTCACAACTGTTGTTGGCTCGTGTCCGTAATTTGATTGATTCGCATCGTCGCTTGAAGCAGTTCTTTGGCGACAGACATACGTTGGCGAAAGAGGATGTTTGTGATATGGATAAGAACTTTGTGGAGAAATTCAAGTCTTTACTTGACGCAAAGCTGGGGGATTCTAATCTGAATGTGGAGGATTTAGGAAAAGATATGGGACTGAGCCGTGTACAACTTTATCGTAAGATAAAGTCTCTTACTAATTACTCTCCTAATGAGTTGCTTCGGATTGCTCGTCTGAAGAAAGCGGCTTCTCTACTTGCCTCATCGGATATGACAGTGGCAGAGATTGGTTATGAAGTAGGTTTCAGTTCTCCTTCTTATTTTACAAAATGTTATAAGGAACAGTTTGGAGAGAGTCCGACGGACTTCTTAAAAAGAAGAGGATAATAAGATTGCAATTGGTATGATTATAATAAATCCCGATAAGGTATATTTAATACTTTACCGGGATTTAGGTATGGGATAGGAAAAGAATTAGTTATAGATCAACAGACTCTTATCTGCATTACCTTGACCGTACCAATTTTGTTCATTTTTACCGCTGCTTGTTGCCCATTTCCAGAATCCGGGATAAGCTTTCAAGAAGTTGGCTTTTTCAACTGCGTGGGCTACATTACCCGGTACTCTCAATCCCCAAATCAGACGTTCTTTGCTAAAGTAGTAGTTGTCGTCTTCTTCATCTCCGTCGGATTCATATACAGGAAGTAAATTAGAATCTTTGAATGGATATTTGTAACCAACTGGCTCAATGCCATTCATGTGTATTTCTGTTCCATCATCATTACGTTTTAAGTATAAATCAAATTTATCATCCTCCAATATTTCTTCTACCTCTTTGGCAACATTGAGATCAATTGTAATAATGATTTCCGGTAAATCATTGGTTGATACTAAAGCTCCTCTTTCAGTATTAAAATACTGACTTTCACCTTTTGGAAGGTTTTTGATTAATTCGCTGCAATCAATGATAAGATAATTCTTTTTATTATCAACGTATTTAACCTCGAGTGGCTTTCTTGTTTTAGCATTTATCATTTCAACTTCAGCTTCGTGCTTTTTTATTTCTTTGAGTTTTAAATAAGGAGAATATGGGAATATTCCGCCAACAGCTTTTAAGCGTAAGCCGATAACAATCTGCTTACTTTTATAATCATTTCCTTTTTGTTTTCCGACTTCAAATTGTACCTTGTAATTTACTACAAAGTCATTGAAGTCATAATCTCCCAATGATGGAAATTGATCTTCAAACATAATTGTTCCCCAACCATTCTTAGGATGATATATTACTCCTTCCCATTTGTCGTAATCAATGTCATCTTCTATGTCATGTCCACGTGTAACTGCCCGAGATGTGGTATTGTTATTATCATTGATGGATAATGAGAAACTGCCATCAGGGTTGATTGGCATTGTTGCTTTGATCATAGCACCTGAACCATTTTTATATTGAGCATACAATGTTTTTGCATATGTAGGAATACTTAATGGTAGGCTTGAAGTTTCTGCGTATACAGGGATAGTTGCTAGTTTTTCTTCTTCACTGCATGCTTCATCCAAAAAGAATGAAACTATTGTAGGAGTAGGGATTGTAGATGACACCGTTGTCTCACTTACTTGAGTTAATTTCCATTGGAAATCCGCAGGTATATCCAAGTCTTTCATTTGGAGTTCCTTTTCAGGCTGTTTGCTTTCATCATAAAGATTCTTCTCACAGGAACTGAAAGCTAAGGTTCCTAACAAACAAGAAGCAAATAGAACAGTCTTCTTTTTCATAATGATGTTGCTTGTCTCGTTAATAATAAAACTACTTTTATGCCACAAAGGTCATAATAATTTATATATAAAGCAAGTAAAGTTGCATATATTGTTTGTTGTATCTTAATAATTTGCAAATATTCGTCTTTTTACCTAGCTTTGAGGAAGAAAAATAAGTAAAAGAGAAGGTTTAATGAAGGATTATAAAGTAGACAAGGCAAAGTTTTCTGCGTCTTTTTGTCAAGAGGTGCATCAGGTTGTTTGTGATATTCCGGTAGGAAAGGTTTCTACTTATGGAGAGATTGCCACATTATTAGGAATGCCTCAATGTTCCCGTATGGTAGGACGCGCTTTGAAACAAGTACCGGAGGGTATATCTGTTCCTTGCCATCGAGTAGTCAATGCATCGGGGCGTCTTGTACCTGGCTGGACAGAGCAAAAGCAACTCTTGCTGAAAGAAGGGATTTCTTTCAAACAAAATGGATGCGTAGACTTGAAAAAACATCTTTGGAATTACTCTGCTTCTGAATAAAATTTGCATTTTTAATCTATTTCCCTTATCTTTGTGCCAACAATATGCAAGAACAGACTGTTATTTATTTATGAAAATACTGTTTTTTACTGTTCATTGAGAGGATAATCTTATCAAATTCTATTCCTTTTAAACTACTCAG
>ERZ772816.1945-NODE-1945-length-15354-cov-102.436434_pt1 | contig 15354 bp, 16 predicted proteins | sample MGYA00511359_ERZ772816 | MGnify/ENA primary metagenome ERZ772816 (study PRJEB29015, sample SAMEA2737710) | human gut metagenome | biome: human gut; feature: human-associated habitat; material: faeces | place: China | collected 2012 ...
TTAGTCAGGAATAAATTTTCAAACTGACAACTATTTTCAGTACACCTCAAACGTACTTGCATTTAATCTACAACGCCTTTGCCTTCCAATTAAAACGTAAGGACGTTTGGAATAAAACACAAAGGTGTTTTGAGATGAACGTACTTGCGTTTTTTAAGGCCTTATTCGCACGATTCTATACATCAATAAGCAGATGATTTCAATAACCATTTTTATTCGCTCTTGGAGCTTGAGATTACCGATTCTGCGAATAATAAAAACCAAGGGCCGAATCCACGAGATGGAAACGGCCCTGAGAATTCGTTTTTCTATGACAAGACTTTATTTAATCACCAAAATCGGCGTGTTGGAATGGAAAATCATCCGACGGGCAATGCTGGGATTAAACAAGCGTGCAAAGACGTTCCGCTTGTAATTTGACAGACACAACACGTCAATGCCTTTTTCCTTGACATATGCGTCCAAATTGCTAAGCAGACTTTCTCCACCCAACATGTCGTAATCAATTGTAAGCTGCGGATATTGCTTCTTGAAATATTCCTGGATGCCCACCAGCTTGATTTCATTCCACGTACGCTTCTGCGCATTGTCGCTCAGATGGATGAACGATACTTCAAAATGATAATCCTTGAAAGTCGTTACCAGTGAGTCGAATGCAATCAAGTCACGCTGGTCAAAACTGGTAAAGAATGCTACCTTATGGATTTCATCGAAGTTTTTCTTCTGCGCATTTTTCGGGATAGCATAGACAAATACCGGGCTACGGTCGATGATTTCGGCCGTTACACTACCGATAAGATCCATTTCCTTCTCGCCTTTTCCGCGCGTTCCCATGATGATTATGAGCGGCTTTTCCTCGCGTGCATAATGCAGGATTTCTTCTTCCGGTACACCTTCTTTCAGAGTGCAGGTGTACTTCACATCAGGAAGTTCTCCTTTCTGAATACGTTCTTTAATACTGTTTATCAGATTGTTAAGCTGTTCATGAATACTATCGAGCATGCTCTTAATGCCCAATTCATGCTCCATCGGCAACCCGTAGTTTTCTGTCGCATACTGCAAGCTCGGCATGTATACCGGACTGAAATACACGTGCATCAGCACGACTTCTGCCTGTATCTTGGCTGCAAAATTGAAACCGAATTCACAGGCAGCCATCGAATAATCAGAAAAGTCCACCGGTATCAGCACCTGCTTGCCATGCTTTTCTTCCGTTTTTTCCTCATTGACCACGTCTTCGGCCAACCACGCAGAACTTTCAATGATTTTCAATGCCCTGGGCAGATCACTTTCGCGGATGCGTATTCTCACGCCCGAAGAAATGACAGGCTGAATCAGGTTGACATTATGGATGCAAGCCTCAATTCCTTCATTTTCAAGCACATTCTTTAGAATCTGGGCTTTAGAATAAGTAAGAATGGCCAGTGTTACAAGTTTTTCTTCCATGGCTTCTGCATTTTTAGGTTAATATCATATTATCGGATAAACAATAAGGGCCGTAACAGGAACGGATACTCTCCCACTCTCTTGTTACAGCCCTTATCTTATATCAAGCGCGTTGTTCTTCCTTCAGAATGGCTATTGCCTTATCGAGTACCGTAGTATCGTCAAGCATCACCAGTCCGCCGTCAGGACCCGGTTCGAGATGGATACCTACGCTTTTTCCGTCCTTGAAGTTATGTCCGCCAAAGAAATTACGCACCGTTTCCACGCTGAGGTTCAACTCATCCGCAATGCGATGCATGCTTCCCGTGGGCAAAGAATCTTTGATTTTACGAAGTTCGTTAAAGGTTATTGTTCTGTTCATAGTAGTCATAATTAAGTGTTAGACAAAATGTTGTTTTTAATATCGATTTAAATATAGCAAAAGATTGTGACAGCACAAACTTTCCAACCGTTTTTTTCTAGAATATCTTACTTTCCGGTCAGAAATGCAGACTTTTTGCCACTATCATTCCTCCGATTATCGCATAGAGATAAGTCAGCAGCAGTGTGGCATGCAGAATGGAAATATCATCTTTGGTATATCCGCCCTTGGTGTACTGGGTGGAAATATACTGCGGACAATCGAAGAATTTCTTGCGCAGACGTGCGTACAGCAGGTACACAAGCACACCGACAACCGATCCGGCCACTGCCCCGCACAAAATATCACCAGGATAATGCACACCTAAATACATGCGTGAGTACGAAGGAATCATTGCCCACAGAAACATCATGCAGGTGAAAGGCAGATAGCGCACCAGCAACGAAGCAAACATCGCTACGGCAAAGGTATTGGCGGCATGGCTGGAGATAAATCCATACAAGCCTCCCCGATAGTCGTTCACCGTCTGCACCAGATACATCAGTTCAGGGTCCTGAGTGGGACGAAAACGGGCAAAATAGGATTTGCAGAATCCCGACGCAAACTGATCGGCCAACGTGACACACAAAGCGAACATCAGCGTGATGACTATTCCTTGCGGCATACGGTTATTCTTAAACACAACATACAGCAACACCAGTACGGCCGGAATCCATGTCTTGGTGTCTGTCACTGTCCACATGAATCCATCCCAGAACAAGGAGTCGCTTCCGTTAAGAGAAAGTAGCAAAGCCTTGTCGGCCTCTATGAGTTGCTGTATGTCTGCCATTTATGCTTATTTGGATTAAATGATTTCAATTGCCTCCGTCTTCACCCAGCCTTTGTTGCCGTCTTCCAGGCGGATTTCCTTCCAGCCTTTCATCGAATTGTCCTCGATGAAGACTTTCGTACCTTCATGCAGCACGAACAAGTCGGTTCCGCTTTCGTTCGGCGTACTCTTGACATTGATTGTCGGCTCCATCACAATGGCTCCCGTACGGTCTACCAGCTCCGCTTTCTGCTCACTGGCAAAAATATTGCTGCACACCGTCACAATCAGGAATACCACCGCTCCGATAAATCCGGCTTTCTTTATCCAAAGGCGGTTGCCGAAGATATAAAAAGATACTCCTATCAGCAAAAGAATGAACGAGAAAATTCCCACATAGCCCCAGCTCTGTTCGCTCATCATGTTGACCAGCGATTTATACCATGTCACGATGAACACCTCGGCAGTAGGCGTAATCTTGTCCACCGTCTTGCTGCGTGCCATGTCCAGATTAAAACGGATATCCGCATCTCCCGGATTCAAGAGAAGTGCACGTTCGTAGTTGAGCACTGCCTTGGCCGTATTCTTCAGCTTGAAGTACGCGTTTCCAAGATTATAATAGATGTCGGCCGATTCTCCCTGCGTCTGCAGGATTTCTTCATACAAGGACGCTGCCTCGCTGAACTTTTCCTTCTGGTATGCTTCGTCAGCTTCCGCCTTTGTGGGAGCTGCCACGGCAAACTGAATATACCCAATCAGGCCTATCAATAATAAAGACAATTTCTTCATATTTAGTCTGCTCTCCTATCCGTTTTAATGTTTGATACTGTTTTCCATTTTACTGATGACTTCCACAGAAGCGGAATATACCTTGTCCATCGCCTCGTTTTCGTTGCCCGGAGCATAACGTGCATATTCACATTCGTTGAGCACACCGATGAACTCGGCAATCAAGGCTTCCTGCACACCGTAGTTGGTCAGTTCGGCTTCAATATTGTCTTTCGACAGCTGAGATACCGGAATACTGAGCTTGTCGCTGATGTATCCCCACAAAGCCTTCAGCACTTCGTCATAGAACTCATTCTTCTTATTTTCTGCCAGCAACTTACCAGCCAGTTTCATACGGCGGGTAGCCACCTTGTTGGCTTTCTTGGTCTTCACCTTCGCCACGTTGGCATTTTCAAGGGCTTTCTGGCGATAAATCACTGCAAAGACAACGAACAACAGCAACGGAATCAGGTAGCACAGGTAATATTCCACGGTACCGAAGAAGAAATCTCCCTTCGGACGAAGTGAAGAATCGCCCAACTTGATGAAGCGGATATCCTTACCCAGCATCTTCACGCTCTCCTTGTTAGTGAAGTCTGAAATCACCTGATCGGCATTTCCCTGTCCTTTGGCCACCTTCAGGTTATAAGCCTCTGTTTTTAGAGTCTTGTAGCTGTTGCTCTTCAGGTCGAAGTAGGTAAATTCTACTGCCGGAATTGTAAAGTTGCCGGCATGACGCGGAATAGCCAGGTATTCGAATGTCTTCGTACCCGTCAGTCCACTGTTGGTCAACTTATAATCATCGGTCACTTTCGGATCATAGATTTCGAAATCCTGCGGGAATTTTACTTCCGGCGTACCGATAAGTTTCATGTTTCCTGTACCGCTCAGTGTCAGTTTGATGGTCACAGCATCGTTGGTCTTTACGTCAGTCGCATTGATAGACGATGCCAGTTTGAACTCACCCACTGCTCCAGAGAATCCGGCCGGTTTGGCAGGAAGCGGCTGCACGTTAATCACTACTTTCGGAGTCGTAATTTTCTTCTTCACTTCCACGTATCCTCCGCCATTGAAGAAAGCATCAAACGGGTCGTCCGAAACGGTCTGCTGGGCAACCACCCCATCAAATGTAATAGAAGGGATTTCCAGTTTACCCGTCTGTTGCGGGAACAGCACATACTGACTCCATACAGTCGTATTGTAGTTCCGTCCTTTATAATGTTCCAGTGTGAAAGTCTTCTGCTGCGGCAATTCTACCTCCTGCGTATGGAAACCCTTCAAATCGGGCATCTTGCCATACAACTGACGCAGATTCACCACGGTATATACCTTATAAGTCAGCAGAATAGCTTCCTGCTCGTGTACGGTGGTTTTGCTGGCTGTAGCCGTGATAAACAAATCGTTGGCTGAGATACGGCTGCCTGCTGCCTGGCTGCGTGAAGAAGAAGCACTGCCTCCCCCGTTGTTGCCACTATTCCCCGAGGTCTGGTCCTGCGGAAGCACCTTGATGGAAATGGCATTGGAAAAGACTTTCTCTCCATTTACCTCTACACTGGCTGCCGGAATGGTATACGTACCGGGACTTCCCGCCAAGAGGATATAAGTGAACGCCGTAGAGCTGCTCGATGTGCGCTTTCCGTTGATAATCTGAATACTGCTCTGCTGAGAGCGGCTCGGTCCCATCAGCACGTCAAAGCCCTTGATGGAAGGAGCACGGAAATCCTTGATGTCTTGCGAATTGACCGTGAATACCAGTCGTACCTGGTCACCGCTTACCACCACGTCGGCAGCTTCTGCCACGAAGCGTACCTTGTCGGCAGCTTTCACCTGCCACGCCGCAAGTATCGTAAAAAGTAAGAATATTATCTTTCGCATTATTCTGTTATTTATGATTATTCATTTGTTCTTCATTGCTTCCAGCCTTACCAGTCTTTTTCCAGCTTGCGTCCCTGCACCTGAATCTGCTTCTTCACCTTATCCTGCACGTTCTTTTCGTCCTGCATCACGGCGTTGAGCAACTGCTGGGCATTTTCCTTCGACATCTGGTTCTGGTTTTGCTGCTGTTGCTGCGGATTCTGCTGCTGTTCTTTCTTGTTCTGGTCTTGCTGGTCCTTGTTCTGCTGCTTGTCATCCTGCTTCTGGTCCTGCTTGTTTTGCTGCTGGTCCTGATTCTGCTGGTTCTGCTGCTGGTCTTTCAACTGCTTCTGCGCCAGTGCCAGGTTGTAGCGGGTTTCATTATCCTTCGGATTGTTGCGCAAGGACTGCTTATAGGCTTCAATACACTGCGGCAACTGTTTGGACGACTGCAGAATGACTCCCATATTGTGGTAAATCTGTGCCAGCTTCTTCTTGTCCTTCTCCAGACGGGAAGCTGCATCAAACTGCTCCATAGCCTCTTTGGCCTTTTCCTGCATCATCAGCGCATTTCCCAGATTGTACATGGCATCGGCCGACTTGGGATTCAGCTCCAGCGCCTTCCGGTAGTCTACTTCCGCCTTGACAAACAAGCTGTCCTTGTAAAGCTTGTTGCCGCTTCGCAGATAATCACGGTCTGTTTTCTGTCCGTATCCGGCCACGGCAGTCAGGGCCAGACACATACACAGAATATATCCTTTCACTTTCATCTCCAGTTTCATTTAAAGAGTTTCACATTCTTGAAAAGCGGATTCTTGCGGTTCAGAATCATCAGGTCGGCAGCCAGTAAAAGAATAGCCAGCCAGGCCAGCACCTGGAACTGCTCGTCGAACTCCGTAAAGACCTGTGTCTCTACATCCGCCTTCGCCAGTTTGTTTATTTCCGCATTCAGCGCCTTTTCGGCATTGTTGGTATTGTCCACACGCACGTAAATACCATTTCCAGCTTTGGCAATCTCCTGACACATCTGCTCGTTCAGGCGAGTCACGACCACATTACCGTCCTTGTCGCGACGGAATTCATTGGTACCTTCCACCGGAATAGGTGAACCATCGGGTGAACCTACTCCTAAAACGAATACACGCATACCCTTCTTGGCAGCCTCCTGAGCAGCCTCGATAGCTCCTCCTTCGTGGTTCTCACCATCGGTAATCAGCACGATGGCACGTCCTACCCCTTCATTCGGAGTGAAACTCTTCATAGCCAGGTCGATGGCTCCGCGGATGTCCGTACCCTGTGTGGTAATCAAGGAAGGAGAAATCGTCTCCAGAAACATCTTGGCCGATACATAGTCGCTCGTAATCGGGAGCTGTGTGAAAGCTTCACCTGCAAACACAATCATGGCCACTTTATCGTTGTTGAAGGTCTCCACCAGACGGGAAATCAACTTCTTCGATTTTTCCAGACGGCTGGGAGTGACATCCTGTGCCAGCATAGAGTTTGAAATATCCAGTGCCACCACCGTTTCCACCCCCTGACGCTTCACCGTTTCCATCTTTGAACCGAACTGCGGACGAGCCAGCATGAAAATAACCATGGCCAGCGCAGAAAGCGTCAGCCAGAATTTTACGTCCGGACGATATTTCGACACATCCGGCATGAGATGTGCCAGCAACTCCGGACTACCATATTCGCGCAACTTCTTGCGACGGCGATAGTTCGAATAAAAATAGAACACAGCCAGCAAGGGCAGCACAATCAGTAAATACAAATATTGAGGTTCTCCAAATCGAAACATGACTTCTTATTTTAAGGTATTTTCTTCAAAACTGTATTCCGCAAAAGAATTTCAAGCAAGATGCTCAGGAAAGCAATCAGTGCAAACACCGCATAGGCTTCTTCACGTTTGCTGAATTCCTTCACGTTCAGTTTCGTTTTTTCCAGTTTGTCAATTTCACGGTACACTTCCTTCAGCTTCGTATTGCTGGTAGCACGGAAATAGTTTCCATTAGTTGTTCCGGCAATCTGGCTCATGGTCTGTTCGTCGATTTCCACCGGCATCTGTACATACTGCACACCGGCGTACGTCTGCATCGGATAAGGTGCCGTACCGTTAGTTCCTACACCGATGGTGTACACACGGATACCAAACTGCTTGGCTATTTCGGCCGCAGTAAGCGGAGAAATGTCTCCCCGATTGTTCACACCATCCGTCAGCAGAATAACTACCTTCGACTTGGCCTTGCTGTCTTTCAGACGACTCACTGCGTTGGCCAGTCCCATACCCAGTGCCGTACCGTCTTCAATCATTCCGCGCTGTACCATGTCGCAGCCCACACTCTGGAACAGATTCAACAGTACTCCGTGGTCTACTGTCAGCGGACACTGTGTAAATGCTTCTCCCGCAAAGATAGTCAGACCGATATTATCATTCGGACGTCCGTTGATAAACTCTGCCGCTACCTGCTTGGCCGCTTCAATACGGTTCGGCTTCAAATCTTCGGCCAGCATACTGGTCGACACGTCGACCGCCAGCATGATGTCAATACCTTCAATCTCCGTGTTCTGCCAGTTATCGGTAGTTTGCGGGCGTGCCAGTACCAGCACAATCATCACAAACGTCAGAATACGAAGCACAAACGGCGCATGCAGCAAATAAATCTTCCAACTGCGCGGAGCCTTCATGTACATCCGTGTGGTAGATACCTGCATGGTCGGTTCCGCCTTTTTGCGGCGCATCACGTACCACACGATATACGGAATCAGCAGCAAAAGCAGAAACAGATATTCTATATTCGCAAAAATCATAGTCTCAATTCATTATTAAATTAGAAAAAGAGGTCGATGATATGGCGCACAGACAAATACAAAGCAATCAGTGCGGCCACACCCGTAATGGCAATGCTGCACAGCAAGGCAATTCGTCCCTGTTTGGAACGCTTCTCCTCCACTTTGATTTCCGTCGGCTCCTTCTTGGCGTTCGGATCTTCCTCTATCTTAGTCTGGTTGATGAAATCTACCGCATTCACCAGGTTCATGTCGTTTTCATTCATCAGCGGCGCATATTTCGCAAACTTCACCAGGTCGGCTGTTTCAAACATCACCTTCAGGTCGTGGATAGATTCCTTGTCCTTCTCCTCCAACAGACGCTCGATAATTTCTGCAGACGTCATTTCCATGGCATTGAATCCGAAACGCTCCTTTATATATATACGGATAACATCGGTCAGCTCCGTATAATAAGCTTTCGGATCTTCACGCTTGGCCACCTTGTCTGCCTTGATGGTTTCAATCTTCTTCATGGCAGCCAAATGAGGCGGAAGTTTAGGCTCTACCTTGATAATCTTGATGATAGGCTTATTGTCACGATAGCGAATGATAAAGAAGGCCGTCACCACTCCCAAAGCAATCAGCAACAGGATAGAATATACCATCGGTGCCAGGTCTTCCCAGGTAAGAGGTACTTCCTGAATGGACTTCGGACCAAAGAACTGGTCGGGATGCAAGGTATCCACCGGAATGGAGTACACTTTCAATGCCAGGGCTTTTGAACGGTAAGCCTTGTCATTGACCAGCACTTCAAACGGCGGAAGATAATACAGAGCCGAATCAAAAGAAGTCACTGTATATTCCTGTGACACCAGCCAGCGCTTGTTGTCGTTCAGCAGCTGCGTGTCGGGCTTGGCCACATCCAGAATCTCCACTCCCCTGACCAGCGTATCACGCAGCAACGGCAGGCGCAATTTCTGGTTGGCATCCATGCTGACCTGCAATTTGATTTTCGCCTGCTCACCAATAAGCAGCTGCAAGGAGTCGATGGTAGCTTCCACCGTTACCTGCTGGGCTTTCAGACCCGTTGCACAGCATAAAATCAATACAGCACAGCAACATGCCTTTATCATTTTTGAGTAGTATAATAAGAGATGTCTCATGTCAACTGTCAGTTTCGTTTTGCAAATAAATTCAGCAATGCTTTCACATAATCCTGATCTGTACGTACAGATACAGAATCCACATTGCTGTGAGTAAATGTGTCATTCAGCTTCTGCTGCTTTTCCTTCCACCAAGCATGATGTGCATTACGCAATGCCTTTGATGAAGTATCAATCCACTGCTCATGACCGGTTTCCGCATCACGCACGTGCATCAGTCCCACGTCCGGAAGTTCTTCCATACGACGGTCGTACACCTGCACAGCCACCACATCGTGTTTTCGGTTGGCAATCGTCAACGCATTCTGGAAATCACGTTCGTCAATAAAGTCGCTGAGCATAAAGGCCGTGCAACGTTTCTTCAGCACATTCGTCAGGTACTCAATGGCACACTGCAAATTGGTACGCTGACTTTCCGGCTTGAAATCAAGCAGTTCACGAATGATATACAGAATATGCTTGCGGCCCTTCTTGGGAGGGATAAATTTCTCGATACGATCGGAAAAGAAAATCACGCCAATTTTATCATTGTTCTGAATGGCGGAAAAGGCGATTGTAGCCGCAATCTCCGTCACCATTTCTTTCTTCAGCTGCTGAATGGTACCGAAGTCCAAACTGTTGGACACGTCCACCAGCAACATGACCGTAAGTTCACGTTCTTCCTCAAAGACTTTCACGAATGGTTTGTCGAAGCGAGCGGTCACATTCCAGTCAATATCGCGCACGTCATCCCCATACTGATACTCGCGGACCTCTGAAAAGGCCATACCACGCCCTTTGAAGGCCGAATGATACTGACCAGCAAAAATATTGCTCGAAAGTCCCCGGGTCTTGATTTCAATCTGACGGACACGCTTTAAAAGTTCACTTGTCTCCATTCCTTTAATATTTGACCGTGTTCCTCTGGAGCAACCAAAGGAACACAGCTTAGTCATTTATAATCATGCAGCCTTCCGACTGCGAATAAAAGCCGACGGGAACTCTCTTCCCCGTCTGCAACCGTTACAGGTTCCAATGAATCAGGGCACTTCAACCTTGTTCAGAATCTTGCTGACGATTTCATCAGAAGTCACGTTGGTAGCTTCTGCTTCATAAGTCAATCCGATACGGTGACGAAGCACGTCATGAGCTACGGCTCTCACATCTTCCGGAATCACGTATCCACGACGTTTGATGAAAGCGTAACTACGTGCAGCCAGTGCCAGGTTAATAGAAGCACGAGGAGAACCTCCAAAGCCAATCAAGCCCTTCAGTTCTTTCAAGTCGTATTTTTCCGGATAACGGGTAGCAAATACGATATCTGCAATGTACTGTTCAATCTTTTCATCCAGGTATACCTGACGAACCACTTCACGGGCAGCAATAATGTCTTCAGCCTTCAAAATAGGACGAACCTCTGTACGTTCTCCGTTGATGTTCTGACGGATAATCTTCTTTTCTTCTTCCAGCTTCGGATAATCAATAATCACCTTCAGCATGAAACGGTCTACCTGTGCTTCAGGCAACGGATAAGTACCTTCCTGCTCAATCGGGTTCTGCGTAGCCATTACCAGGAAAGGCTTCGGAAGTGCAAAAGTCTGCTTACCCAGTGTCACCTGACGTTCCTGCATGGCCTCGAGCAAGGCACTCTGTACTTTAGCCGGCGCACGGTTTATTTCATCGGCCAATACAAAGTTGGCAAAAACCGGTCCTTTGTTGGCAACGAACTGCTCATCCTTCTGACTGTAAATCATCGTACCGATAATATCGGCCGGCAGCAAGTCAGGAGTAAACTGCACACGACTGTATTTTGAATCGATCAATGAAGCAAGGGTTTTGATTGCCAAAGTCTTTGCCAATCCCGGAACACCTTCCAGCAGAATATGTCCGTCGGAAAGCAACCCAATCAATAAAGATTCGATAAGATGTTTTTGACCTACGATTACCTGATTCATTCCCTCCATCAGGTTTGTCACAAACGCGCTCTGGCGTTCGATTCGTTCATTCAATTCACGAATGTCAATAGCTTCAGCCATAATTTTCTTCTATTTTAGTTCTCTTTTTTTTCATTAAAAAATGTCCTTTCAGAACATATATCTAAAAAGACACCCCAAAATTAAGGTATTCCCTTAACAGGCACAATAAATTTTGATAAAAAAATATAGACGGTTTTCGCCTTTTAAGGCTTATTGAACTAAAGAAAATTAAAAAGGCCTTGTTTGAATTGAAACAAGGCCTCTCGTTATTTTTTAGGAGTAAGTTGCGGAATCTGAATTGTAGTACCCACCGGCACGTTATCCGGATTTTTGATAATAGCCTTATTGTGCTTCACCAAATAAGGCCATAGTTTTTTATTTCCGTAGAATTTCAGGGCCACACGTACCAGGCTCTCCCCCGGTTTAAGGGTATATGAGCCCTGATTTCCAGTTATCTGGTATTCAACCGTATCGGATAAGGTTTCCCTTTTCGGTACAGGCGTAGAAGCTGCGGGAGTTTTTTCTTCTTTCTTCGCGACGGTTTTCAAGGTATCCTTCTTCTGCACCAAGGAAGAATCCGTTTTTACGACTAAAGTATCAGCCACTTGCAGGGAATCCGAAACCACAACAGGTGCAGGCGTTTTCTGTGTTTCGTTCATCAACTTCTCTACCACCTGTTCCGGAATATACCTTCGGCCCGAGGTCAATACCCATGTCACGATTCCTCCTATGAAAATACCTGCCAGCAAGATGGAGGCAATCATACACCACGGCACATTGTCTTCTTTCCCTGATGGAGTCAGATCAGCAGCGGGAATCCTTTCTTCCTTTTCAGGCAACGTATCTTCCTGCTTTTCTTTCACCTCCTCTTTCTCAGCAACCACCTTTTCCGTTATTGGCGCCTGAACAGGTTCCTCCTCTTCTATCGGAGAAGCCGTTTCCGTTTGTGGCAGCACCTCATCAGTTTCTTCCGTAACCGGTTCTGTTGGGGATTCGATTACAACATCGGTTTCTCCGGTCTTCTCTTCTTCGGTTACCTTCTCTTGAGATTCCGCCTCGGTTTCGCCCTCAGGCAAGTCTGTAAAATGCACTTCATCTTTCAGCAGTACCGGCTGGAAATGCGCAAAAGGCTTATTCACCAAATCCTTCAATCCGGTTTCCGGAATAAACGAAACACGCGTATGTGATTGGCTATCCGTAGTTTCCTGTTCGCTGGGAATCGTTTCTTCAGTAGCGTCTACCGTAATCAGTTTAAACGTACCCAAACCTTTCACCTTTACATACTTGTCCTTTGCCAAAGCTTCTTCTATCAATGACAGAAATTCCTTGGCAAAAAGTGCCGCATCAGCCTGACTCAACTGGCTTTTGTGAGCAAATAAATCCACAAGTTCATGTAAAGTTATTTTATCATTCATCCGACACGACGTTTTTAACCCTTCCTTTTAACGAAGTAGCCGACTTAAAACTGACAGCCAGTTCGGGAGGTACCAGAAAGCGCTGTTTGGTGATGGGATTCACAGAAATATACTCCATCTTTTTCTCCACCTCAAACGAGCCGAAATCCTGTAGCACCACCGTCTTATTCTCCTGTAAAGACTGCGATACACATTCCGTAAAAGAAGCCAGCAAAGACGCTGTTTCCTTTTCGGTTTTCTCCAAACGACGGGAAAGTTCTTCTATGAATTCCTTGTTGGTCATTTTATTTTACGATTGTAGCATACAAATCAAAATCATCTGCATCGTACACCTTTACCCGATGGAAACTGCCGATTCTCAGACGGTGATTTTCCACCTTTATCAATACCTCCGGATCGACTTCCGGTGAATCAAACTGTGTACGACCGATATAATAATCACCTTCCTTACGGTCAATGATTACCTTGAATTCCTGCCCAATCTTGCGATGAGACAAGTCGGCAGAGATTTCCTGCTGCAATTCCATCAGTTTATCCAGACGCTGCTGCTTGACTTCCTGCGGAATCTCATCTTTATAATGCTTGGCAGAATAAGTGCCTTCTTCTTCCGAATAGGCAAATGCACCCATACGGTCAAAACGTGCCGTACGGACAAATTCCATCAGTTCCTCAAAATCCTGCTCCGTTTCACCCGGATGGCCTACCATCAATGTAGTACGCAAATGAATGCCAGGCACCTCCTTACGGAACTTCTCTATCAGCTGATAGGTTTCTGCCTTCGTCACATGGCGACGCATCTTTTGCAGCATGTTGTCGCTGATATGCTGCAAGGCAATGTCCATGTACTTACATACATTATCGTTTTCACGCATCACGCGGAACAAATCTTCCGGGAAATGAGCGGGATAGGCATAATGCAGACGAATCCATTCCACGCCCGGGATATGTGCCATCTGCTCTATCAGCTCCGGCAACATCTGTTTTTTATACAAATCCACTCCGTAATAGGTCAGTTCCTGTGCGATGACCTGAAATTCTTTCACCCCTTCGGAAACCAGCAAGCGCACTTCGTCCAGAATTTCTTCCATAGGACGCGACACATGTTTACCCGTAATGATAGGAATGGCGCAATAAGAACATTTACGGTCGCAACCTTCTGATATTTTCAGGTATGCATAATGCTTCGGAGTCGTCAGATGACGCTCAATGGCAAATTCAGAATGATAGGCCTTTCCTAAATCAGCCAAAAGTTCATTCCAGTTGAACTTCCCATAAAATTTGTCGACCTGCGGAATTTCCATCTGCAAGTCCTTCAGGTAACGTTCCGACAGACAGCCCATTACATAAAGTTTCTTCAAGCGTCCTTCTTCCTTTGCCTGACAGAACTCCAGAATCATGTTGATAGATTCCTCTTTGGCATCACCTATAAAGCCACACGTATTGATAACGGCAATTTCTCCCTGCGGATGGTCGCTGTCATGTGTCACCTTGTAGCCGTTAGCTTCCAGCTGTTTCATCAGCTTTTCGGAATCTACCAGATTTTTCGAGCATCCTAAAGTAATTATATCGATTGTATTCTTTCTCATTTTTCAGTGGTTGAGCCAAACAATGAATCTACAAACTCACGGCGGCGGAATATCTGCAAATCTTCCATACCTTCTCCCAGACCGATATATTTCACCGGAATCTTAAACTGGTCGGAAATTCCAATCACTACTCCACCCTTGGCCGTTCCGTCAAGTTTGGTGATAGCCATGGCGGTTACTTCTGTAGCCAAAGTAAACTGTTTGGCCTGTTCGAATGCATTCTGTCCGGTAGAGCCGTCCAGCACCAGCAACACTTCATGAGGTGCATCGGGTACTACCTTCTTCATCACATTCTTGATTTTTGTCAGCTCGTTCATCAAGCCAATCTTATTGTGCAAACGTCCTGCCGTATCAATGATTACCACATCGGCATTATTGGCTTTGGCAGAGCTCAGCGTATCAAAAGCAACTGAAGCCGGATCAGCTCCCATTTTCTGTTTTATTACCGGTACACCCACACGTTCTCCCCAGATGTCAAGCTGTTCTACAGCTGCGGCACGGAAAGTATCTGCGGCACCCAGATAGACCTTTTTCCCGGCTTTTTTAAACTGATAAGCCAGTTTACCGATGGTCGTCGTTTTTCCTACTCCGTTCACGCCTACCACCATAATCACATAAGGAGTCTTATCCTGAGGCACATCAAAATCGGCAGCATCCACCGTATTGTTTTCCATCAGCAACGCCGCAATCTCCTCACGAAGGATATTGTTCAGTTCCTGTGTATTCACATACTTATCCTTTGCCACTCTGGTTTCAATGCGCTTGATAATGTTCAGCGTAGTTTCTACTCCCACATCAGACGTAATAAGCACTTCTTCCAGATTGTCCAGCACCTCATCATCCACCTTTGATTTTCCGGCCACCGCACGTGCTATTTTTCCAAATACACTTTCTTTGGTTTTAGACAATCCTTTGTCTAATGTTTCTTTTTTTTCCTTTGAGAAAAAACTAAAAAATCCCATACAACTTACTTTTATCAGTTTCTGACACAAAGATATAACTATTCTCGCTTTCACACAAAAAAAGTTCCTTCCATATTTAAATGAAAGGAACTTTTATTTAGCATTTTATATCTCAAAAGATAAATTATTTCTTGAAGAAGTCCTGTACTTTTTCGTTAGGAACCATTTGTTCATCAAAAACGTAAGCACCAGTTTTCGGAGACTTAACCATTTTGATAACCTTAGTATAAGAACGTCCTTCTTTACCTGTCTGAAGGGTTGCGACTG
>ERZ772816.1946-NODE-1946-length-15344-cov-6.472562_pt1 | contig 15344 bp, 8 predicted proteins | sample MGYA00511359_ERZ772816 | MGnify/ENA primary metagenome ERZ772816 (study PRJEB29015, sample SAMEA2737710) | human gut metagenome | biome: human gut; feature: human-associated habitat; material: faeces | place: China | collected 2012 ...
AGAAAGAAGCCTAATAAAGTTTTTGTTTTCATATTTTCAGTGGTATGGTTAAATCGCAGCATATGCCATTGTTTTGCAAAGATATAAAGTATTTGTAAAAAAAGACTATCTTTGTCTGGAAAAAACATAGCTGTCCGTATTAAAATAAAAAGCATGACTTTAAAATACTATTATAGTCTCATTCTCAGTCTACTGGCTACTCTTTCCGTTTCGTCCCAACAAGTCGTCGTCACGGAGCTTCCTACTCAAAGATTGTTACCGGTAGCACATATCCACCGGATTCTTCAGGATAGCGAAGGTTATATGTGGTATGCAACAGAAGGCGGAGGCCTGTGCCGTGACAACGGTTATCAGATTAATGTCTTTCGTTCGGACTTAAATACGCCTCACCTACTATCCAGCAACGATATTACTTGTCTAGCAGAAGACAACGGACATCATCTCTGGTTCGGTACCAAACGCGGTTTATACAGATTGGATAAAGCCAATTATCAAATCAATGAAATAACAGACGGGGAACTCAAGAAGCAAAGAGTCGATGCTATCCGGGCTATTCATGACGGCACCATCTGGACTTCGGCCGAAGGTATGATTTATCACTTTTCCAGTGAAGGCAAATGTCTTGGGAGTTATCCTTCAGAATGGAAGGGCACGAGACGAAACGTTACTGACTTTTACGAAGATGGGAAACACCAACTTTGGGTACTGCAAGGATCGGGAGGTCTTTTACAATATCATCCGTCAACAGACAGTTTTTTGCCCTACCAATGGGCGTGCGACGCACCGCCTGTACAAATGATTGAAGATATACAAAATGAATGTTATTGGGTAGCCACTTGGGGAAAAGGAGTTGTGCAATTAATCCTTTCTTCCAATCCACAGTCGAAAGAAGTAATCTGTAAGTTACAACCCGCCACCTTAGAAGGGTACGAACAAACACCGCATAAGACTCAAATACTGGGATTACTAAAAGACAGCCGACAGGGAGTGTTGTGGGTTTCGGCGATGGACGATTTATATGCTTACCGGATTATAGATGACGCACTTCACCCTATCGATACGGAAAATTTTCTACCTAAAGGCAGAAAAATATTGGATAGAATCATTGAAGACCGTGCCGGTAATGTATGGGTTCCTGGATATTCTCCCCATACGTTCATCCTCTCGTTCGACGCCAACAAAATTAAACGTTACCCCACTTCTGCCATGTCCGCTATCACCGGTTATCCGGTGATGGCAGACAGAACGATTCAAGAAAAAGACTATTATTGGATATGGCAGGGAAGAACCGGATTATCCATCTATCATCCCGCCTCCGAACAGATTTCTTTTGCATCGGATTTTTCCGAAGAAACAGGAAAGTATAATATCATAAAATGTATCGAGAAATGTCATACTCAACCCGGAATCTGGGCTGCATCCGATAATGCGTGTCTATTGCATCTGCAACATGAAGACATGAAGATGAAACTGACGAAAGAGATCCAACTGCCGGATGCCCGACAGATTCGTGTATTAAGCGAAGACAATCGGGGAAACTTATGGATAGGCACAGAAAATGCCATCTATCAATATTCTCTTTCCAAAGGGGAACTCAAAAAGTTTCAGGGCGGTACGAATATGATAAACGGCCTGGCAGTTGCTGCGGACGGAACGATATTCTGTATTACAGAAGCATTGGAGTTCCAATATTTTTCTCCGAAAGGAGAAAGACATACGATTCGGAAAGGAGAAAACTATTCATCTGTCCTCATCGCTCCTGATGGAAAAGTGTGGGTAGCTACTTTGGAAGGAAATGTGTACAGCTATCATCCGCAAACAAAAGTTATCTCCCGGGAAGAAAATGCCTGCAACACTAATGGAGACGCCATCAAAGGGATGGAGATAGACGACTTGGGACATTTGTGGATATTGGCAGACCCATACGTAAAAGAATACAATCCGACGAATCATTCATTTAGAATAATGTATAATTCCGACCGCTTCATTCAAATGGATTATTTCCTTTCCATCCGCAAAATGGAAAACGGGGCGATTTGCCTCGGAGGGATTGGTGCTTTTTGCTTGATTACTCCGTCTGCAGAACTGGATCAATCTCCCAATGATATAAAGCCCGTTATATCCTCCATCAAAATAGACGGAAAAACACAAATAACAGGTATAAATACCCGGCAAATAGAATTGAATCCTGATAATATCAATGTAGAAATCTCCTTTTCTACGCTGGAACACTTGTACGCCGGACAAATCAGTTATGCTTACCGTCTGAAAGGATGGGATGCAAGCTGGAAATCACTCCCTCCGGGAGTAAACACTGCGTATTTCACCAAACTTCCCAAAGGCAGCTACACACTGGAAATTAAAGCGACGGACATTCACGGTTGTTGGGCACAGCCCATATCCTGCCTGCAAATCGATCGTCTACCGGCATGGTATGAGACATGGTGGGCCTACACCCTCTATATACTTTCTTTTATTCTGATAGTGGCAGGAGTCATAAAGATCTACTTCAACCGTCTGCACCGGAAGCAACAGGAACAGTTGGAAGAACAACTGACACAGATGAAATTCCGCTTCTTTACGAATGTCAGCCACGACTTACGCACTCCCCTGACACTGATTATCACTCCCCTAAGCAGTCTGCTGTCGGAGATTCAGGACGGCAAGTTAAAGCAACAGTTAGCTTCCATCTATCGCAATGCTGAAGAGTTGCTGCAATTAGTCAATCAATTACTGGATTTCCGCAAACTGGAAGTGAGCGAAGAAAAACTGAATCTGACGAATGCAGATATTAGTGAATTTGTCACAACCACTTGCGAAGCATTCGAGTCGTATGCGAACAACAAGCAGATTCGCTTTTCAGTCATACCACTGAAACAAACGCTTTATATGTATCTTGACCGGGATAAAGTACACAGGATTCTCTACAACTTACTCAATAATGCGTTCAAATTTACACCTCCTGAAGGAAGAATCGATGTGTTTTTCAAAATGGAGAACAGAGGAGGGATACAGTACGTCTGCATCATCGTGCAGAACACCGGGCAGGAAATAGCAGCAGATGAACTTCCCCATATATTCGACCGCTATTATCAGATCGGGGCAAACACTCACAGACAGGCAACAGCAGGAAGCGGCATCGGACTGCATATTGTGAAAGAATATGTCGCCATGCATCAAGGCTTTATAGAAGTGGAAAGTAATAAGGAAGAAGGAACAGAATTCTGTGTCTATCTTCCGACCAATCTGGTTGATAAACGTTTGTTACCGAGAGAGGAGAATATACCGGATGAATCCGGAGCAACTGAAACGAACTCATCAGATGCCCGAAAGACTATTTTGATTGCAGAAGACAATGAAGAATTCCGTCAATTCATGTATCAGCAGTTATCACAAGAATATCAGGTATGGGAAGCCTCCAACGGAGAAGAAGCGGAAGCCATCGCCAATGAGAAAGAAGTGGATATCATTGTGAGTGATGTCATGATGCCGGGAATGGACGGGTTTGAATTATGTCTCCGGCTGAAAGAGAATATGAAGACTTCACACATCTTCATTATCCTGCTTACTGCCCGCACAGGTGACGAAAACGAACTGGCAGGATATCAGTCGGGAGCAGACTGCTACCTGACAAAGCCTTTCAACATGGATATTTTAAAGAACCGGATCCAGCATCTGCTGGCATTGCAGCAAAAACGGAAACAGATATTCTTGTCAGGTATTGAGGTGAATGCAGAAGACCTCACTTCTTCCAAAGTAGACGAGCGATTCCTGCAAAAAGCAATCGAACTGGTCGAAAAGAATCTGGATAACAGTGATTATAGCGTGGAAGCTTTCAGCGACGACATGTGTATGAGTCGAATGAATCTCTACCGCAAACTGCAAATTATCACGGGGCAGAAACCCACAGAATTTATCCGAAGCATCCGTTTAAAGAAAGCTGCCGGATTACTGACTCATACGGAACTGACCGTTATTGAGATATCGGAAAAGGTGGGATTCGCTACACCGAGTTATTTCAGTAAATGTTTTAAGGACATGTTTGGGGTGTTGCCTACACAATATCACTCACAGGATTAAAGAAAAAAGGACGTCCCCGGGGGAAAAAGGGAATGGGAAATACGGGAACGTCCTCAAAACATAACAATACAGAAATACGGACTTTCACAAGGGCACATTTCTGTCTCTCTTATGCAACATTCCCTTCTATAAAAATATGGAGGAAATATCTGGAGAGGATATTATTATGTGGGAAATTTAGTTTATAGTCTTAAAAGCAATCTGATTGCATCAAAGTGATGAACGATAGGCAGTCCGAATATATTCTCCTACTGCATTGTCATCATTGATTTCTATGTATTTTTTCAATAAATCCGCAAATCCGGATTTTATCTGTTCCGTTTGCTTGTTCTCGCAAGCTGTGGAATATTCATCAACAGCCATGAGAAAATCCTGCATCCGTTCATTCAGCATTGTTCCTCCCGTACAAACCACATCGGAAATATCGGCTTGGATATTACCATTCTCTATGACGACAGGGAGGCGGTATTCCAGTCCCGATTTGCTGGCACGAATAGAAAGCACTTTTACTACGGGCGACACAATAGCCACCGTATCGGCAAAAGCAAACTTTCCATGAATTATTTCTGCACTATCTATTGGCTGCCCGCTCGAAGCATCTTTCATATAAACCATTTTTCCTTCGAATTCGGGCAAAGGTGCACTGCCGTTAATCACGTAACCTTTTATCTGATGCCCGGCGCAAGCCGCTATCAGGCATATTCCCGGAAGAAAAGATAAAAGTTTCACATATCTGTTCATTAAGCTCTTCATTCTTCTTTAAAAAAGAAAAGCCGTCCGCACTATCAGCTGAACGGCTTTCTCTTTTCATTCATACATTTGTATAATCATTCATCCTTAGAATCTGAATCCCAGTTTCACCACAGGCATTTCAAATATCTTGATGTTATGGTGACTGGCGTTATATTTATCAAATCCTTTCGGGCAAATCTGTATCAGGTCATAGCGGTAAGCCAGAGGGTGCATTTCGAAACCGAAAACAAAACCTTTGGCAATGCTATACTCGATACCTGCTACGGCAGCTACTTTGAAACCGTACATCTGGCCGGCTTTACTTCCAGAAACATAGACCTGTGACGGAAGTTCTTCCGAGTCGTCACTATCCTTATAGGTGTCTCCGGTGTATGGTTCGGTCGTTTCAATGCGTGCCATCTGGAAGCCGAGTGCGCCTCCAAGATACGGATGAATACGTTCGTTGCGAGTCTTGAAATAGTAGTTGGAACCGACAGATACATACCAGTTGTTAGTCATCTGCGCATTGATATAACTTTGCGCAGGGATAATCATGTCGGGTACACTGTTGTCTCCTTCTACATAGTCTTTCTTAGGAGTGAGGCTGACGTTCATGCTGAACTGGAAATTTACATCCCAATTGTCAGACACAAAATACTTACCTTCAATTCCGGCTATATTGACCAGACTATTATTATTCAGACTCCCGATGTTCAGATAGCGGTTCAGATCGCCGGAGTTATCCGTCCCTCCATTTGGAAGTCCGACTACTCCTCCGTCATTGGAGAACTTGGGAAGCAGATAAGAAGTGTTTTCGTTAAAAAACTTTCCGCTACCAAGCAGGACTGAAACCTGCCACTGTCCTTTCTTCGGGGCAAACGACGCATCATCACTGCTGCTGTAACGCTGCGCCATTGAAGGCGCAGCTGTCATACAGGTCAGCAAAAGTAATGTGCATAGTTTTTTTATCATCTTGTTACTTTTACGTAGTTAGGGAATTATTTCAAGAAGATAGCAAGAAGTGCTTTCAACTGAGCGCTTGCAGTATCATAGTCTGCCTTGGCAGCATCATATTCAGCCTGTTTTACTTTGATCTTTTCCTGAATACTTACCAATGATTCAGTAATATAATCTGTATCAGTATAAGTACCTGCTGCTAATTTCTCTATATTTCTCTTAGCTTTAGCAACATCGGCCTTAGCGGCAGTGACATTTGCCAGAGCAATCATGTATTCTTCCTTAACCAAGTTTTTGATAGCTTCCAAGGAACCTAAATCACCATTAGTAAAGTTATTATTCAAATAAACAGTGATTTCCGTTTCAATCTTGCCTTTGATAATTTCGTTATTGCCATATTCTTTTTGTACTGTTGCAATATTATCATTTACTTCTTTAAATACTTTATCATAAGCAGCCTGAGCTTCGTCGTTAGCTTTCTTAGCTTTATCTACAGCATCCGCCAAAGCAGCATTTGCTTTATCTTGAGTAGTCTGTTCTACAGCTTTTTGAGCAGTAAATGCTTCTTTCAAAGCTTTGTAAGTTTCTACCTGATCAATTATAGCCTGTAGACTAGCCGTTTCTGCTGTTGCCCAAATCATCTTACCAAGAGAACCATAATTACCATTCTTCAAAGCGTCTACATGGTTACCACCAGCCGCAGCTATTACTTCGTCCTTAGATACTGGCAATCTTCTTGGATTATTACCTGAATTGAAATTATCGCTAAATACAGCAGAAGAAGCAGATTTCCACTTTTCCAATGGAGTCTTTACACTGGAATCTTGCTCTACATCTATTAATTTTCCAATATTTTCTTTACTAATTTCATTTGCAGTAGCAATGTCACCAGCATCCCAAGTGATAAAGCCTAAATCTACTCCAACAACTTTTTTAAAGTTATCAGCGTCTGCTATCAACCAAGCAGAGATTTTTTTCGTATCACTTCCTTTTGTTGCAGTTGCCTTAGTAACTTGTGCTTCTTTAGCCAATGCATCCTTATAGTATGCAACTAAAGCCGTAGCTACAGCATCAATATTAGCTTCTTTTTTTCTATCTTCTGGTTTAAGTCCATTATATTTCTTTATTGCAGCATTAGCGGCTGCCTCTGATTTCTCCAAATCTATTTTCAGACTTTCATCATAAGCTGCCATTGCATCTTCCCATGCTTTATAATCTTTAGCATAGTTCTCTTCTGCTTCTTTTTGTGCTGCAAGAGCTGTAGCCAATTGTGGTTTGGCCCATTCTATATTTTCCAAATCAACACCTTTAGTAGCCTTATCGATCAGCTTAATCCAACCATCAATCTGATTTTGTGCTTCAGTAATTAGTATATCTTTACCATAGGCAAAAGTACCAGTACTAGAATTATAACCAGCAACAGTTGTTCCACTAGGTATTACATCATTCAATCCTTTCTTTACACTTTCAGCCTCTACTTTCTTAGAATAAGCTGCAGCTGTTTTAGCTTTGTTCTTGTTAGAGTTCTGGTTATTTTTAGCAGTCTCCAACTTATTACTAGTAGCATCCAAGTCAGATATCAGTTTAGGATTAGCAACTTCCAGCTTACCTTTTTCAATATTATATTGTTGTTCCTTGACTTTTGCAGCAGCAATCTCTTCTTCCAGCTTCTTGACTTCTGCTTCCCAATCTGCAACAGTAGTATACTCATTATCCAAGATAGCTTTCAAGTTATCAGCATACTTCTGCGTCATTTCTAAAGCAAATTCTGCATTTTTCAATGCATTATCCAAAACCGCTTCTAAATTATTATCAGCTACTATATCAGAATAGTTAGCTAATTGCTCCTGAAGTTTTTTTAAGCTACCGGCTTTATAGCCATCCGCAGACTGGGTAGGATCTTCAGTAATAAGATAAACATAATACTTAGTCGTAGAAGAATTAGTCTCCGTGCTTTCATCCGGATTTGTAGTAGTAGTGGAATTTGCAACTTCCGATGACAGAATTCTTTTGATAACAGTTGTTGAATATCCATACATTGCCTTGTCCATTGCTTGTTTTGCATAGGCAACTTGCGCTTGTACACCATTCAAACGAGCTTGTTCTTCATCTGTCAGCAATAACTTAGAAGCTTCAATCTGTTCCATAGCTTGTTTGTAAGCTTCCTGTGCTTTAGCAGTGGCAGTTTCGGCAAGAAGCATTTTTTCCTTATACTGCTCAACAATCAATGCCTTTTCATTTTCCCACTTAGTTTTGTCAGCTTCCGCTTTTGCAATGGCAGCTTCCGCTTCCGCTTTTGCTTGTGCAGTAGCAGCTTCTTCCTTTTCAATCAGGAGTTGCTTCAACTGAATATCCAGTTCATGCAACTGCAAATCAATTTCTGCAGACTTATTCTGAAGTGCCAAACCTGCATTAACTAACTCTTGCTCTGCAACCTGTGCTTTTCTCAATTCAGCCTCTACAAGCTCAACTGCAGCTTGAGCTTTGATAAATTCAGACTTTGCTCCCCTAAGTTCTGCAATGCCTTCCGGTTCATCGGTATCAATACATCCCGTGAATGTCGCCGTCGTACCTGCCATGAGCAAGGTTGCGACTAAATACGTCCATTTTCTCATAAAAGTAAATTAAATGTTATACAATTAATAAATAAAAAATTTGTTTGTACTAATTCATGATTTATTTCGCTTCACTCCCCCTCTTCCCGTTACTTTGTAGGTAACGGGAAAACCCTTGTGCCTGCTCTTTTGGAGTAGTCTATACTAGAAAATAATACGATATATGACGAATCTTCTTACCCCTGCTTATGAGAAAAAGTAGAGGGGCGGGAAATCTATTGCAAAATTTAGACGTTAACAAAGTTCTAAGACAAAGAATCCACGTGTTCTTCTGTGTTTATTCCTATTTTGAGTAGTTTATTAGAAAAAATGTACGATTTTGTTTGGATGTTTTAAGAAATATGCTCATATTTGCAGCGTCTTTTCTTCCCGTTACCTACAAAGTAACAGCACTATCAATCAGCTACTTGCCACAAACATAGTTCCTTTTCAGCGAAGATAGGATCGTCACATTCGCTTCATCAATTTTCTTATTCTTAAAAGGTTTTAGATAAGTCTCTGTGACGATAATGGATGAATGCCCCATCGCCTCTGAAATAATGCCTGGATGTATCTCGCAATAATATGCCATTGTAGCCCAAGTATGCCGAGCCGTATACGAGCTTAAATCAGAAGTCAATGCTAGTACTTGTTTCAGTAACAGAAGCTGATAGTTAAAATTACGCAAAGCTATCTGATATTCCCTGTAGGTAGCTTCGGTACTCTCTCCGCCAGTCAGTATGGGAAAAAGATAAGGAGAAGCAGAATCGGTGTTCATATACTTTTTTATTAGTTTCATAGTTTCCGGCAGAAGCGTCACAGTTAGAAGCCGCCCGGTTTTTCTACGACGATAAGTAAGCACATTCCCCACCATATCCTGCTTTTTAAGATAGGCAAGATCTACAAACGGCATACCACGAAGCATGAACATTAAGAAAAAGTACGCGCGCGTACGTTGTAATTCTTCCCTTCCCTGATGAATTTGTTTGGGAAGCTCTTTCATCAATCGTTCCATATCCTCCTTTTCCAGTGCACGCTTTCTGTCAGCACGCGTTCCTGTATAAACATACCGGAAATGATGCGGTATATAAGATGCCATACGACGGTCAACCGCGCGGTTGTACACCGCCCTCAATGTACGCATATAGGTTGAAACCGTGTTCCAACTACAATCCTTTTCCCGCAAATACGTTTCAAAACTTTTAAGAAACTCCTGATTCACTTTCTTGAATGACAGATTCCTGCTCCCGTTAAATGCAATGATAGCATTCATGCTACTCCTGTAAACATGAGCAGTTCCATAGTTCCCACTTTTTCGAAGCCCTTCAGCTACTTCCTTCATAAATGAAATCAAATTCCCCATTTTTATTAATTTTAGTTATCACTCAAGCACGTCCCTGAAGAAAAGCGCCCTCACCGCAATTCCCCCCAATGCTCTTAATTCAAAATCTCAAAGTATCATCATACAAATATGATGAATTATGTTTTCTTTATATACACCCGATGTGTTCCTCTACCATCAATCCCGATACCGGAACCGGGTGTATACGCCCACTGCCGCAATTCATTGGTAGCCGCTGTACGCAACAGCCCTGTCAGTTTCCGGTATTCGTAGACCGTCAGAAAAGGATGTTCCTCCAGATATCTAACAGCCAATGCTAGTCGTTGCTCCGGTGTATACTTCTGTGAAGAACGTTGCGACTTCCACGGAGCTCTTTCCAGCAGACATCTTCCATTGATACGCCTCATCATTTTCCTGTCTACACGAAAGTTCACGTTTCCCACCACAATGCTTCGTGCGTTACGATGGGTTTCGCCTTCTCCGGCCTTTTCACGCTCTTTATCTTTGCATAACGCCAACGAAGGAGAGAATGTTCCAATGCCATCCAGCTTCACAGACTTGCCTTCTGCCATCTGATGTGCCATCTCAATACCTATCTGTGTAATTACGCCTTCCACATCTCCGACATTAAAACCACTGCTGGATGCTATCTGACGTATCAAATCCTCGGTAGATACCTGATCTATCATTGCAAACCGAGGATAAAGTACCTGTTCGCCCGTTCCATGAATATCGGGCATTTCTTCCATTACATACATTGCCATAGTACTAAAGTTTATTTGAAATATTGATTACTAATAGAAAACTTACTCGCTATAGGTAGAAAACTTATTCTCCCCTAGAGGAAAAGTTATTTTTCCTCTAGGGCAAACTAAAACCGCAAGTTCTGGTTTTATAACTGAAACTTCTGATTACATAATCAAAAGTTCCGATTTTATAATCAGAACTTGCGGTTATAGTTTTCTTACCAACAAAGATACGTTTTCCTGCCGGGACAAACAAGTTTAATCCCTATGAAAAGGAAGTTTGATACATTTGTTGCAGTATCTTGTTACATTTCTATTCCGCACATCACCGCTCTCTCTCCTATCTTTGCCCATTATTAAACAAAGAATAGGAAATGATGAATAACTACTTCAAATCTTCTGTAAAGCTACTCGCTCTTTTAGCGTTAATACCCTGTTTTATCACTGAAAATTTCGCATCGGAACGCAAAGTCAGTATGAATGAGAACTGGAAGTTTTACCGGGGTTGCATTGCCAATGCCGAACAAACATCTTTCAAAGACACTCAATGGAGAGAGCTCGACTTGCCTCATGACTGGAGCATGGATCCTGTGCCCATACAAAGAGAAGGTATAACAATCGGTCCTTTCTCGCGCATGAGTGTAGGCGGAGCAGATACCGGACAAACCGTAGGAGGTGAAGGATGGTATAGAAAAGAATTCACCATACAGCCGGAAGATGCCGATAAGATTATTTCCCTTTATTTTGAAGGAGCTTATAACCAGACAGAAGTCTGGATAAACGGACAGAAAGCCTGTTTTAATCCTTATGGATATATACCTTTCAAAATCGACATCCATCCATATTGTAACGCTCCCGGCGTTCCGAATATAATAGCCGTCAAAGTGGTGAATGAAGGTCTGAACAGCCGGTGGTATGCCGGTTCCGGCATTTACCGACACGTATGGCTAATGAAAACGGACAAAGTACATTTGGATGAATGGGATACTTTTATAGATGCTTCCAAAGTAGAAGGTAAAAAAGCGACGGTTGATCTTCACTCCATTCTACATAACTCTGGCAAAGAAAAAGTGACCGCCCATCTGAAGATTCAGATATTCTCTCCACAGGGGGAAGAAGTTTATTCCACTACTCAACCAGTCAATATATCCGGTGAAACCAATATCCCCATTTCCCTTACTTTTGATATAAAAAAGCCGGAATTATGGTCGGTAGATAGTCCTAGTTTATACACTGCGCATCTATCCGTGAAATCTAAAAAGCTATCTGATGAAATAACCGTTCCTTTCGGAATACGAACCGTCGAATTCTCCGCTGAAAAAGGATTTCTATTAAATGGGAAACCGCTAAAATTGAAAGGTGGTTGCTTGCATCATGACAATGGTTTGTTGGGTGCCGTAGCTATCAACAGGGCAGAAGAGCGCAAGGTAGAGTTAATGAAAGCAAATGGTTTCAATGCGGTCAGATGTTCACACAACTTACCGTCGGAATATTTTCTACAAGCGTGTGACAGATTGGGATTGTTAGTGATTGATGAAGTATTCGATCAATGGCAACAAGCAAAACGCCCGCAAGATTATCACCAATTCTTCGATGAATGGAGTGAACACGATATAGCCACCATGGTACGCAGAGACAGAAACCATCCTTCTGTTATCATGTGGAGTATTGGCAATGAAATAGCTGAACGCGCCGACGAACCCACCGGAGAGATCATAGCCCGGAAATTGATTGCAACCATTCACAAATATGACACAAGTCGCGCCACTACTGCCGCTGTTAATTCGTTTTGGGACAGAAGAGATTTTAGTTGGGAGAAGGATTCGGAAAGGGCTTTTCGGAACCTGGATGTCTCCGGCTATAATTATCAATGGAAGGAATATGAAAAAGATCACGCACGATTCCCGCAACGGATTATGTACGGCAGTGAATCGGTGCCTAAAGAAGCAGCACAAAACTGGAACCTGATCGACAAGAATTCCTATCTGATTGGAGATTTTGTCTGGACTGCCCTCGACTATCTGGGTGAAGCCGGTCTTGCACATACTCTCGAACTTGCTCCGGGAGAACACAGTCCGCAATTTATGGGGTGGCCGTGGTATAATGCATGGTGTGGTGACATTGACTTCTGCGGAGACAAGAAACCGCAATCTTATTATCGCGACATTCTTTGGAAAAGACGTGATATTTCATTGGCTGTACAACCTCCCGTAGCCAAAGGAAAAAGGGAAGATATCAACTACTGGGGATGGAAAAACGAATTCCTTAGTTGGAACTGGAAAGGATACGAAGGTGAAACGATGGTAGTACATGTGTATAGCCGTTCCCCTAAAGTAAGACTTTATTTGAATAACAGGTTATTGGGAGAAAAGGAAGTCAATCTCGATACCTATACGGCTTCTTTCGAGGTTCCCTATGAACCGGGACAATTGAAGGCTGTTAACCTGAAAGGAAAGAAAGAAACGACATCGACTGAACTTTGCACAACCGGAATCCCGGCAATGATACGTTTGACAGCCGATCATACTAAAATAAAGGCAGATAAAAATGACCTATCGTATGTAAAGGTTGAAATATTGGATAAAAATGAAAAATTAATACCTGACTGCTCCGTTCCTTTGGAAATTAAATCTGCCGGAAAAGGGTCCGTCATTGCTGCAGGTAATGGAAGTGCGGATGATATGAGAAGCTTTCGTTCCTTAAAGCCGAAAACGTTCCGGGGAAAAGCAATTGCTATCGTTCAGCCAAATACTGAAAAAGGGACGATCACTCTTACTGTTTCAGCAGAAGGATTGCCGGAAGCGGCTATTGTCATAGAGACTTATTAATAGACCAATCCTTGTTAAAGATGCACAGTTGAGTATACTGTATGAGATTGTTTTAAACAGTAATATAAAAAATATAAGAACAGGAAAAACATGATTAGGAAAACCACCTTATTTAGTAGTCTAGCCATTGCGCTGTCAATGGGTACTATGAATGCGCAATCCTACGAGTGGATTAGCAGTACGGAAAATAGCACATGGCAACAGTCTAAAGTCAAGCTGCAGACAAATACCGGGCATACTCCTCTACTTGAGATCAATGGTTCGGAGAATGGAACTGTCTTCAAGGCCTGGGGAACATGCTTTAATGAACTTGGATGGGATGCACTCAACATGCTTCCACGCAAGCAACAGGAGATTGTTCTTCAACAGTTGTTTGCTCCCGGAGGAGATCTGAAGTTTACCATGGGACGCTTCTCCATGAATGCCAACGACTACGCTCGCGACTGGTACAGTTGCGATGAAGTATCCGGTGACTTCCAATTGAAGCATTTCAATATCAATCGGGATAAAACGACGTTGATTCCTTTTATCAAAGCTGCACAACAGTATAATCCGGATATGACTTTCTGGATGTCGCCATGGTCGCCTCCTTCCTGGATGAAAATCAATCACTACTATTCAGTTCGCAGTGACCGTAATCAAAATCAGATGCCGCCTTTGTCTGATGTGGCTCTCTATGAGGATAGTAAAGAAAAGAACACACAGGTATTTCCACAACAGTTGGCTGTAAATGATTACTTTATCCAGGACCCACGTTATCTGCAAACCTATGCAAATTACTTTTGCAAATTTATCGATGCTTACAAGGAACAAGGTATCCCCATCTCCATGATTATGTTCCAAAATGAATCATGGAGTTACACCAACTATCCGGGGTGTGCCTGGACGGCAGAAGGTATTATCCGCTTCAATACAGAGTACCTCGCTCCTACTCTGAAAAAGCAGCATCCGGAAGTAAAGTTATATTTAGGAACAATCAACACCAACCGCTACGAGGTGATCGATCAGGTACTTTCCGACCCACGTATGCCGGAAACAATAGAAGGGGTCGGCCTCCAATGGGAAGGCGGTCAGATTTTATCCAAACTTCGTGCCAAATATCCGCAATACAAGTACGTACAAACGGAAAGTGAATGTGGCTGGGGCTCTTTCGACTGGAAAGCAGCCGAACACACTTTCGGACTAATGAATCATTATCTGGGCAATGGCTGTGAAGAATATACTTTCTGGAATGCCATTTTATACGACGGAGGTTTCAGCGGATGGGGATGGAAACAGAATGCTTTGATTCATGTGGATTCAAAGACGGGGAGTGCGACCTACACTCCCGAATATTATGCAGTAAAACATTACAGCCATTATGTAACACCCGGCTCGAAAGTGCTGGCATATAAAGATAGAGGGGACAGGATGCCGGTAATGATCGTCATGACTCCACAAAAGAAACAAGTGGTGATAGCCGGTAATTTCGACGAAGAAGCCAAAGAGCTTACCGTGAAACTAGGTACCCGCTATTTGAATGTAACCTTACAACCTCATTCTCTGAATACTTTCATAGAAAAGTAGAAAAACAAAGCTGCCGCAAAGAGTCGTCGATTATAGAATTTAGACTCTTTGCAGCAGTATACAGAAATGTCAGTTCCTTGTCTATACCACTAAAATCTATCCTATTTTTACGATTCAGCTACTATCACCGCTTCTTTACTTTATACCCTTTCAGGGTAAAACCAACTTCAAACAGGTTCGAAAGGGCTATCCGGATATTATCTTCTATATAGGTTCCCATATTATCATATTTTGCAAAGTTGACGGGAAGCAGCCTGTTATTCCTCCTATAGTTTTCATCCGGTATTTTACCGGTAAAACGTCCTTTCTTCTTCACTCCCCAACGAATGGTTTTACTACAAGGAAGAGGTATACCTATCGTCAGCACTTTTTCTTTAGTTACCGTATCGGTGATTCCATGTTTCCAGATACTGATATGGTTGGCTCCCAAATAAGTGCCGATATAAAGGACAACGGTCAGCGTCCAATCGTCCAAAGCCTCATCGGTTTGAATACCATT
>ERZ772816.1951-NODE-1951-length-15309-cov-7.814475_pt1 | contig 15309 bp, 13 predicted proteins | sample MGYA00511359_ERZ772816 | MGnify/ENA primary metagenome ERZ772816 (study PRJEB29015, sample SAMEA2737710) | human gut metagenome | biome: human gut; feature: human-associated habitat; material: faeces | place: China | collected 2012 ...
ACGCCGGGCCGACTCGCTTCGGATCGGACGCTACACCAACTTTCGCGACACTACCTAGCGTAATAGCAGCGGTGCCGCATAGCAATTACAAACGAACTCCCTTATTCAACGTAAACAAATGACTGCGGGGCATGTGTCAAATCGGGATTGTATTCTGACAGTAAAAGCGGGTTATCGAAAAGTCTGACGTTACCGAGCTCAATAGCACAGGCTTGCTCAAGCCCAGAAAAATAAGAAAAGAAAAACTGTTCAGTAATTCCTGAGTCTTTATGAGTTTCTTCCCATAGCGCGGACGGAGTATCTTTGAGAACCTTTTCGACTTCAACTTCCGCAACAACACGACCAACCGGAAGCGTCTCATAAATTACGATCGCTTCAACATCGTCGCGGGCAAACACACGACGCCGGTATTCATATTTTTTTTCACCAGATAAAATCCGCTTAACAAACTCGGATTTAATCGACAATAAAGCTTTCATCGGCATTCCCCAGTGCCATTATTCCGTCCATTGCATCTTGAGATGTGCGCTCACAAACAAGACGCCCGTCATCAATAAACCCGCAACCCAACAATTGCTTGCGGTTAGGATAGCGCTCCAGCGGGAAGTTGAACAGAAGACAGATCAGCCAAGGATATCTTTTCGTCTGCCAAAAGCATCTCAATTCCTCTAACGTAAAAACCGTTTTACCGCGAACCTTTTTCAGAAAATCTTCCTCATCCCTGAAAAAGTTAAGATTGACCACCTTAACTACAGTACACACTGACGTAACGACCGAACGATAATGAGCTGGTCCCTCATAGTCAGTAGTTCGGTAAATAATAACTTTATCGCCCTCCACCATATCCGCAGCACTCTGCGAACCGGAAAGGTATATCTTCTCAATCGAGTTCAGGCATCTTTCATCAATTTTAGGCTGGCCTGACTCACTTGTTAAATGAACATCACCAAATAGCTTCTTATGATATTCAGGGCGTATGGACAATATCCAGCAGTTGCCCAAAGACCGGCTTACAAAGGGATAACGACTGAAAGTGTCGTCATCAGAACAGGGCCTGGTCTTGTACAAAACCGTCTCCTGATCTTTTGATCCCCAAAAACTAAAGCCATATTTGTATAGCAACTTTGCCAGCGAAGAGGTATTTTCGTTTTCATGCATTGTGACGTAAACGAAATCCTGCCCAGATCTGGCAAATTCGCGTAAAGCAATTGCAAGCAGGCGCTTTCCAATTCCCGTATGGTGATCGAAATCGACCTTAAATGTACCAATCTTCAGACGAGGAAAATCCATCCGAGGAGTTACGCCCTCTTCAAGACCACTTTCTTCTTTAAGATAAAGCATCGCAATCAGATTGTTGCGCGAGTCGAATGCAAAATAAGCGGACTCTCCGCCTATTGCTTTTCTGCTAAACCATTCATCAAAACCAATATAGGAACATCTAAGGCTATCGAAAAAAGGGTCGCCAAGGTTAACTGCCGAAAACGATAACCGTTGGATATAGTCATCTTGAACCATAGCCTCAACCAATCCCTAGTGCATCATTGATATCAACAGGTTTTTGAAGTTTGGCGACCCACAAAGCATCAGGACCGCCAACCGAAGCAGGAGGAAACAATTCAAAGAAGGTATCGACATCAACACCAGAGCGCTCAATAGTCTTTTGATCGGCGCTTCGGCCAACACGCTCAACGCCATCAACAGTAAAAGACCCAAGAAACGCACCTGTCTCGCTATCCAGGTAGCATATAATGTCGACCCCCTCCAACGAAGAGTCTCTGATTTCATATTCTTTTATGCCGTTGCGAATCAAATCGAAAATGGATGGTCGAATTTTAAGCGTGGCTACCGTGCTCTTCGTCATGACAATCCAATCATATAAAGGACGACCTATTCGGCGATCACAAAACAAAACGAATTAAAACTTCGCTCAGAAGGTTTAATAGAAAAAGAATAGCAAGGTAAAAAAGTAAAGTTAAAAAGGTGATGCGTTTCCGCGAAAACTCTAACTGCAACGAAGTATTACTGTCAGATATAAGCCACTGATATACAAACATGTCGCAGCCACCTGAATGCAGGATAGCATTGCCGCATTTCAACCGGGGCTGATATTTTTCCCAGGCAACATTTTCCAATGGCCTAACCCTATACGGCGTAAGAAAGGAATTTACCTCCCATTGACGCGGAGCAATAACTGCGATGTGCGTGTCGCCAATATCGGTTTTCGAATCAACAAGCCTACGAACAATTGAACTCGGGAGACCTCTAACCTGATTGACAGCAATTGAGCTCATAGTCCGAAAAGGAACAATGGGTCCTGTTATTACTTCTCTCATATCATCGGGACCAGACAGCAAACCGTTAAGCGACACGAAAGGCAATCGTATTCTAAGGTACAAAGACGAATGATCGTGGGGAAAGGCCGAGGGATCGTAATAAAACGAAAGCAGGGATCCACCATCCAGATTAACGACAGTCAAACCATCGTTCCGCGAAATAGGAAGGACCAACAACGAATTACCGCCGGCATCCTTAACTACTGTTCGATTAAGGCGACATGTTGTTTCGCAGTCCCGATTAAACAAGACTTGATTAAATTCGTTATCACTAAACGAAGGAGAAAGGTCAACAACATCGTTCTTTTCAATTTGGAACGGAACGAAAATAAAAAACCCGGAAATATCATCCCTATGTGGAATCTGGATACCAAAATCTATCTCAGAAGTATGTCCAACATCGGCCCACACATTAATTGATAAATCAAGCGGCGCAACTGCATCTCCGTCATTTAGCACTCCAATAGCGAAGCTATCATACTCACGTTGTGCCATTCTCGTCTCCTCTACCCCTCTTTCAATTTCCCCAATCAATCTTACCCCTCAATAGAGCCCTTGATCGGCGCAGCGAGACGAGCGCCCTAAACACTCGCTCGAAGCGAACAACGGCCTCCTCACTCCCCCTTCTTCTTGCACAACACATATATCGCGTGTTCACCCAAGATCGCCGTGCACGGCTTCAGCGCCGCACCCTTAACGGCGTTGAAGAAGTTCTCAAGAAACGGGGCGTTCATGTCGTAGTAGTTCATGTTCCTAAACAGCGCATAGATTGCCAGAAACGTTTGGGCAATGACCACTACACACTCATTGCAAGAGCGTTGTAGGGCGACTGGGAAATCCAGATCAAGGGCCTTAAGAAAAGGTGAGCAAACCATTCTCCAACGACCAACAATCCGTCTTAGGCAGTCTCAATAAACCCATAGGGAAAGTAGTTGCGCATAAGGATGTGACGCATGATTTCTTTCACAAATTGACAAACACATAGAGGAACACGGTCCACGCGTCGTCATATAATTTCAGGCGACCAAGCAACAAATCATCGACGAAAGGGCACGAGCCGCGTCTGCGAACATCGCATCGATAGACGATGGGTCGCTCGACGCGCTGCTCAAAGAGGAGGCGTCCGAGCCTGTCGGGGCCGAACGCTACTAGAGGACGGCGTGCGAAAAGTACGCCGAAACGCTGGCCGACACGGAATTCCCGCCCGAGCACTGGCACCGGATCAGGACGAACAACAGGATCGAGCGCATCAACCGCGAGATCAGGAGGAGGATGAGGGTCATCGGGACCTTCCCGGACGGCAAATCGACCCTCATGCTGGTGACGGCGAGGCCGAGGTACATAGTGGAGCAAGAGGAGGTACCCGGACATGTCCAAACTGGAGGAGATGGACGAGTTGAAGGGAAAAGCGTAGGGCCAGAAGAGGACGGCGAAATCAATTTGCGAAAGAATCTTGACGGTACCCGAGGGCCGCTCTTCGTTAAACGGGCGCTGGGACGTCACCCTTACACCAACATTTTCGACGTAATCATCCCTCGAAGTATTAGCTGTCTAAACTTTAATAGAATATGCAACTAATTCGAGAATGGTTCAAAAAACAAATCGACACAACCGTCACGTGCCCCCCAGCAAATCACTCAGCAATCACCTATAGGCGAGCTCTACTAACGCTGGCATAACGCCTCCGCAAGAAACAGCCTTACCGTAGCTCGCGTACTTAGCTAAAAGCGCGTTGTAATAATCCGGTTCGACCTGTCTGCAAAAACTCAAGTGGCCTAAAACGCGATGGGCGTAATCGCGATCACACTCGCGCATAAGCGCTTGGTATAACGAGCGCTTTAGCTCTGCTTTTCTTTGGGGTCCCAGTCGTAGGACGCCATCGTGGTCAAGATAGATGCCCGTGATTTTACGTAGGTGCCCTCGTCCAAAACAGCGAGTTTTGTCCTTATTCAGATCAAAACCCTTTTGCTTTAGGCGGTCATCGACAATAGTTGATATCTTCGCAGAGTCTATCCATTCAGTTGATGAAATGCAGATGTCGTCAGAGTATCGCGAGTAGACGAATCTTTCGCCTAGTCTAGCTGCAATCTCATGGTCAAACGAAGCCATTATGCGATTGGCAATAAAGGGCGAACACGGAGAACCCGTTGCAAGAGAACCCCGATAACATGATAAAGCTACGAGAAGATCGACATCGTCTGCAGTAAGACGCAAGCGAGATTCAGCGTTTGTCGACCGATATGTTCCCCCTGAAAACAAATTCCTGACCATTTTCTGGGTGCAGGACTCAAAGAAATGGCAAATATCAAGCAGGAGAAAATGACTGCTATTAGCGTGAAGCCTGGCATTATGGCAGACGCTTGAGCCCTTTTCGTAGGCTGTAGCGTAAGGGAGGTCTATATCAAACTCCGTATTTATATAGTCCGATATCCAACACTGGACGAGCTTCAAATCTGGTTGAGGCGCAACGATCTTTCTCCCACCGGCAGAAAAACAGTGATACTTATCCGTCGTTGAGCTCGCAAGGTCCAGTAGCTGACGATTTGTCATTCCAAGATCGAAGCAAATTCTATCCGCAATAGACACCGGCAACGCCTCCATACCCCATTGATCTCTTGCGAAGGATTACCCGCGCCCTCATGTTTGAGAAATCTTGGTCTTCGCTTCCCTTAAACATGAAATAGGAATCGAGGTGTATCGTGCTTTTAATCAAATAATCCGGACCCCTATTGCATCTCACTTTAGAAACAAGACCGGTAGCTCTCATCATGCAGCAAACATCCGACCAAGATATCGGAACGCCGGCATTTTTCATATCCGCATTTAAAATGGGCGAGTAAATTTTGAGCTTACTAGCACGGAAGCCTTTGGCCGCACAGTATATCGTTCGTAAATCGGCCTCTGACATGGGGCCCAATATTTGAAGCAAATCAAGCAGCTCATGAACGAGCGAGCCGACGTTAATCTCGGACTCGTCTCGATTGATCATCTTTCTACCGACCTTTAAGCTAGCCTTACCCCGCTTGATAGCATTAGCACCAATAAGGGACCTTAGTTCAGAAACAAAGCGGCACAAGTCAGGCGACGACATCGGGTTATTTAAGTCAAGGTAAAAGACCTTGTTAAGCGAAGATTCGCCGGTGGCTATTTCTTTCACTGGCCCATCAATCAAGAAGCTCCGAGAACCCTTATATTGTTTACCAACAGCAACAGAGGTAATCCAGGCAGCATGAGGCAAGGCGGAGAAGGCACCCAACTCACAAAAGGATCCGCAGCTCTCTGCAAAAATCAATATCCAGTCAGATATATCGGCAAGCATGGCCTCTTGCTGAAGTAAATTAAGTCTCGAACCGTCCATTTCCGCCGCTACGTCTTCGGCAGTAAGACAGAAAACGTTTTTAAGAGCGTCGGTATGATTGTTGGACACATAAGCCCTAAAGAATCGTCGAGAGGAGTAAAGACTCTGATCACCGCCACAGGGAAAGATAAACAAGGGCAGTTTATTAACGTCTCGATTAACCCTCAGATGATTTTTGAGGATATTCAAATCAGTTGTACTGATACAGTCGCAGACCATTGCACCTCGATTCCAATAGGGACAAGGCCGCACAGTCCGTGCATATGTTCATTCCGTAGGCACGGATTTGGGTCCGTGGCTATGGAATGAACATATGCACGGACCCAAATTGGTGAAAACGTCTCAGTCCATCTTTAACAGAGGACTCGCTCCGATCGGGGCAATCAATGACTAGCTGCGACCTTGTCTCAAGTAACTTTACCATCAATTAATGTCTTAGGCTGGGTATTGGCAAGCTTTAAATGCCAAAGCGCACACACGTACCCACTCTTGGCCACATTCGTCGTCATCACAAATAATGACAGTCACAGGCCAACCCTGAATTAAGCATCAGCGGAGCTTCAGCGTTGCGTCAGTTCTCCCCGGCATCGTCTCCCAAGCAAAACGCTTCAACTGCCTTCTGCCCGAACACCATGCAAACAATCTTCCCGAGAACAGCCCTCAGCAGCATTACCGCCTCTGCAACAAACGGCGCATTCATTTCCTCGTAGTTCATCTTACGAAAAATCAGGTAAATCAGCAGGTATGCAACGCCGATTATTTGAATCACGAGAGCAGTATTAATACTATAGGCATACGGCAAGTTACCCAAGCAGAAATGCAACAGGTTGCCCAGGGCCAAACCATTGAAGCCGCACTCAAAGAAAATACCGTATGCCGGGTCGAAGCAAATCCCAAAGAACATGTATATCAAGTCAAAGACAAAAAGGCAGGCAGAGACCTTTACCATTAGGTCCAAAGTTTTATCAGGCCATATGAACGCAATGGCATAGCAAATCGAAGTCATCGTGACATTTATGGCAGCATGCTGAGTTGGCGCCAAACAAAGAGAAATCAAATCGAGCAGAACAATCGACACCACAAAAGTCCAATTCCATGGACTAAAGAATGACATTCGTGAACGCAGAGGATGCTCGTCCTTAACATGCGTTCCTAAAATAACTCCGAGATACGCAATGTGAGGCTTTGTGAATTGAACCGATTTACCCTCGTGCTTTCTGACCGTGTTAGATCTAACCGTATCAGACGCCTCTAAACTCCAAGTAATGTAAACAAAAGTGCAGCCAAATAGCATGCAAGACAATGCTAGAGAGACGGCAAGAGGAAGATAGCCCTGAGCAATAAAGGGAATGTACCTAACGTTAAATAAACGGAGAAACTCGACAGTTCGCAGTAAGCCAATAGCATCGGGATCAAAAGCCAGAAGCCCCGATAGAAAACGCAGCGGATATCCCAAGGTCACTAAGACCATCGTAGGCAAGCTCATTTTTCGAAGAGCTCTGACTCGCGCCGAGTCGAATGCAATTCCCTCTATAACCTCGCTCGCCTTCGCTGGAATGTTGTCCCCAAAGCATGCCGTGAGCAATTCGTTCCATCCGACTTCCCCCTTGCCGCGAGCAACCTCATATAAACTTGCCACTAAAAATACCAATGCATAAAACACCATCAATATAAGGGCCAGATATGGGTCTCCAGTTCCACCCGAGTTGGAGGCAATGGTGCAGCAGACAAGACCCGCAACTAGCGCTTTGGCAAAGACGACCAGGCAGCCGATGCGAATAGTTCTGGTTTTGCTATTACCAAGAAGCGGGAGTCTGTTTCTCCCCTCACTTCTTGGGTTACTCCCATCTTGGTCAATTCCCCTAATGTCATTGATTAGATAACGCGCTTGATAGCCACAAAGGTCGACAACCAGCCAAAGAAGGAAAAATCGAAAAACCCATTCTCCCACCGAATATCCTGGTTCAAACAGGGCGGTTCCCAAGGCGGCACCACCTAAATAAAAGAATGTTTTCATCGCGTCGCGCGGACGCGTGTAGACCAATCTTGCAAATTTACCCCTAAATTGCGCGAAATACTTTTTTGGTTGCTGCGCAAGCGGAACTGTACCATCTCCCTCTCCAACACCCTTGCTCGCACCCCTGTCATGTAACCGACGGATTGATGTATAGAGCTCTCTGCTGTAGTCCGTACCGACAAAAAAGCCGTACAGCAAATACGACAATGCAGAGAAAACCACGATAGGGAGAAACAGGAATACCCACTTATTATTGACAGTCAGAAGGAGCATTCCCGAAAGCAGCAGGCAGCCGATAACAAGAAAAACCAATGCGCAAGCAAAATGAACGTAGTGCCTACGAGCGCCCTGATTGGTAAGATGGCGCACATTCGATGTGATAAGCCGCGATGACAGCACATTCCAGCCAGGAGGAAAGTCTCCCAGCCCGCTATGTGTCAGTAAAGTAATATTGCGCTCAATCTCTTCCATATAGTGATAGCGAAACATGCGCTCGATACCGATGCTCGAGCAATAAAAACCCGCCACCAAAATGATGCAAGCTGCGATAAAGGCGATCCCTTCATTTTTAAAAGGGATATCATTTTGACCACTTGAACCAAAACCGCTGGCTACGGAATACAGTATCGCAAGCGCAGCGATGCAGGCAACTAGCGCTTGGACAATATGATCAAGTGAGACGCGCTGATCTTCTCGGGCTTGCTCAAGCTCGAAATACAATCTCTGGAGCTTTTCATCCCGGTTAGTATCGGGGATATCATTCTGAAGCATTGCGATCCCAATATCTGTCAGGTCAATAAAATGAACCGGGATAGTTAATTAACGTCATGCTCCAGACACTGAACGTCTGAGTAGATATTACCCCCATGCGCGTGCAGCAGAACCATTGTTTATTAGTTTTTCGTCAGACGGTATTTCATGCGCAAACAATGCAGGTATACCGTTTGACGACTTTTAAATAGCAGGATCCGTATAGCGGAAAGCCAAAGTCCTTTAGAGCCATCGCGACTAAAAAGGGGCACCGGCTTTCGCCAATACCCCTCAAACCGACACGCTACATGTCCTATAAGCAAATAGCCACCTGACTATTTTCCACCCCTCGCGCTTACCAATGCGCGACGCAGCGGACCCGGGAAGAAATAGGCATGATCATTGAACCAGAGACTCAGCTGATGCTTTTTACTAGAGGCACGCGGTCCCAAATACTCGTCAAGAACAGAATCGAAACCGCCTTTCTCATAATCGGCCCAAAACTCATCGAACCTGCCATTTGCGGGAAACACCGTCCTCAAAGGAGGATTGCCCTTAACCGCCTCGCCAAGCTCTTTGTCAATCAAGTGGACACCGTCAACGGATTTAAGCAAACTCATTCCTGCATCAGAATTAACAAGAACAAGGCTAATACCGTCTTCGGTATTTCTATCAGCGCGCGACTCCGAAACGTAGCCCCAGAAATCTGCGAGCGTGATATCGCTCAATCGGTCAGTCCCTGTATAGGAACACGAATGGCAAGCATTTTGCGTAATGTAATCACCAAGGAAAGCTCGGAGATAATAGTCGTCCACAGTGCACCAGGAACGTCTATCCCCGTTTTCAAACAACATTTCAAGGCTGAATACTGTCCACGAAGGATCTTTCTTTCTAAATCGTGCAGAAACAGCCTTACTTCCGGCCTCCCTCTCACGATAAGAAACATAGTCGCCCCAAACCCTGGGAGACGGAGCGCCATGGCAAAGAACATCTACCGTCATAAGATTCGCGGAAAGTCGGCCGCGCGCCAATCTACGCATCGCATCGACCTGGCAGGAAGTTCCGGAAAACAGAACCCTCTCACCACGCTTAAGCAAATCAAGACAGTCTGACAGGGCCGCATCAATACGACTCTGAACATACTTCGAACCGCGCATCTTGGCGATGACATCAATATCGTTAGAGACAATGTGCTCAACAATCATATCTTCATTCATGACCGCACCGCACACCCAGCCGCCTTGACACACAAAGGCATCAGCAAGAAGCATAAACATGCCGCCAGATGTTGCGGCCAAACGACGGCCCCGATCCTTATCCCAGGCAGCCATCGTCTTTAAAGGCCTGTGTCGTGAGGTTGGCGAACCAACAACAGGACATGCCCTAGAGCAAGCGCCGCAACCAACGCATAGCCCATCATCAACCCCCGGCCGATAGAAGCCGCGCTCATCCTGTTCGAGATTCAAGGCTCCCCTAGTGCACGCTGCCACACATGCCGAGCAACCAAGGCAATTATCTGAAGCTGGTAAACCAATTGTTTCTACATTACACACGTTAATGTCCTACTTTCAATGATTTCAAGAGAGTTTTAGCTATCCTGCGATACCTATATAGCGTGAATAGCATGAAGAGGAGGGAGCAGACGATAGAAACCAGAGTTGCGAATGCAAAACCAAATGAAATGAGGACACATTCAACAAGCAGCAGCCCGAGTCCAATGATCTGATATGGGATGTCAACATCAATGTTAATTAGTCTCTTTGTGTCATAAGCCCTCATGAGTGAAATCAAAACATAGGCAACAACGCCAGCGATGATGGGCCCCCAGGCCCCGACCACAAAAGAGAGCAAAGCGCCAAGCACCACATTAACAAAAGCGCCAACCATAGTTGTCACAAATATCATGCCGTTATTCTTAGCCGCGTTGTACAGCGTGCCGAAATAAGTCGAATATCCACTAATGACAGAGCTGAGCATTAGAAAAGGAACGAAGACGTAAGCGGCAAAAAAATCACCGCTAAGCATAATGCGCGAAAGTGGAACGGTCAGCGCAATAACCAATGAACCGGCACACAAAAGGAATGCAGTAAAGACCTTAAAAACTGTTCCGAAGGAACTCCTAGAATCACTTGCATCGTATTCACGTGCTGAGAAAATCTGCCACGACTGCTGGAAAATGGTAACAACCATATTCATCACCGCAGGCAACTTAGAAGCGGCTGTGTATAGTCCCGCGACATCGGCACCTTGCGAGAACATAACGATATAACGCCCGGAGAGATTAACAAACCACCAAGCCAGGGAGTTAGGAATCATTGGGAGGCTATAACGCAGCAGGTCACGAGCCAGTGGTTTTGAAAATGCACCCATACTGGCAAAGCGCCAGACTTTGGCCCCAAAAAAGACAAGTAAAAGTTGAATGCCCTGCGACAGAATCAGCGCCAGCAGGTAGCCATTTACGCCCATGCCAAAGACGCCGAGGAAAAGGTAACCGGCACAGAACAACGTTAGTGCGCCCAAGACCCCCGATGAGGCATAAAGTCGAGTCTTACCGATGCCCTTGGAAAATTGAAGGCAGATGAACTTAAAAGATGTGATCAAGCACAGTAGGACGAGCTGCCATGTGCAATCGAAACCGGTAAATGAATACCCAATAATTCCCGCAGCCGCTACAACTGGCGAGAGGGAGAGGGCGATACCAATGCCTGTGGAGAATACAGCTTTCTTATCTGAGTCACGATCGATTGAATAACGAAACACGCCCTCATAAACACCGAGACAGCAAAGGGGATACAGCAACTCGGCAGTATTGTTTACAAGTTCGCCAAAACCATACTGCGCAGTAGTGAGCAGTGCGGTATACATCGGAAGCAATAAGAACTGTATCAATTTGGTAAGCATATTGCCGGCAGCAAAAACCGCAGCATCGCTAACAAGTGTCTTATAGCTACTATTCATTAACTCATATCCTCAATAACAGTCTTCAAACCATCGTAATAATCGGCAGCGAAGGCAGGAGCGGAAACGCCATCCGGGAAGCGCATCATGAAATCGGACACAAGCCCTGGGACCTCCTCAAGATTGTCAGCAACAACAATCCCCTCATCCCCTGCATCTGTAAACCATTTGGCACCTGAAACAACCTTATGATCATTGGTCTTAAGAACGACAACAGGCGTTCCGGCAATGCGGGCAAATATAGTGCCGTGATAGCGATCGGTTACAATGACGCGCTTATGTGAATAAGATTCGATGACGCCTTCAATTCCGGCCCAAGCGTCCTGAGAATCCAAATCGACACCGTCCCACTCAACGGTAGTATCAGTTCGAGAAACATCGCAAAGACCGGTAAGAGCAGAAGCAAGATCTTCAATAGCGGCATAAGAATACAGCTTCTCCCCATCGTTTCGGGCGCAAAGCAATATGCCCTCACGCTTGTTATTAAAGGAATACTCGCCGATAAGCGACGTAACAACGTCAGGATAAAGACGAATATCAAGTCGCGGATACAATTCTCGAGCAATCTGTGCCGAGACCGCGTCTCTGGCTAAAAATAAAGTATTAAGGTGCGAACCTATAGCTTTACGGTCAAGTTTCATACCGTGTTTGCTATTAAAACGAATTGAAGTCGGGAAGAAAACAATTCTGTTATCGGGAAAACAAGTTGAAGCAAGCCTATGCGGCGTCTCGTCGTCGTGGAGCCCGTCCATCGTATGACCACTCTGCATGACAATCAGATCATTAGGACGGATTAAATTCTGAATTATGCGGATAGTCCTACTAGTACCAGCATTGAATGCCTTACTTGATATTTTAATTAATTCTGCTTCAGGATAATTATTTTGAAGCCATCTTTGAATGACGAATTTCTGCGCTTGATCTCCCAAATTCGGATGAGTGGGTACACCGAAATACCAAATTCGCATAGAGCGTGTACTATCAAGCTTCTGCAAAGAGTCCAAAAGTGTATTATTCATCTTGCGCATTGCAGGATATCGCACAACATTACGAACAGCAATTCCAACCGTACGATTAAGTCCCTTTGCAATATCTGAAACAACAGGTATCGACTTGATAGCCATTTTGAGTTTGTTATTCATTATTTATCCTCACTAATCAAATCTTTGTCGTAGCCGACAATTTCTAACTCCATTTGAGATCTATACAACTACGTCAAGCAGCGCGACACACCAAGACAAATCCAGGGGAAGAATCTCGACAAGGAGACTCGATAAGCCCAGACACCCCAGCGCAATCAACAACTGAAATCAAGTATTTATACTCAAATAATGAGTTTTGGTTAATTCAATATTGGCGAACGCGCCGTAAAGTTTTCCAGCTAACGAATAATGAGAGATATGCAGCCAGAAAAGTCAACTCCGACTTCATATGGAATTACGCCTTGCCACTCCGGCCTAAATAAGCCAACAATGATGAAATAGCTTAATGCAACAACGCCCAATAACAACATTATGAAAACCCGCTCACCGGCGTTTTCGATAAACCTAAGCGCACAAGTAATTCCAACAATCGCAAATACATTGAAATACATACAGAGGCGGCTAAATATCTGGATTTGCATACCAAGAATCGAAAATAATATCCAAAGCATGAGCATATGGCAGTAAAATTGATCAATTTTACTGAGTTGAATTCCACCCCTTTGCCCAACGCGAAAATAATTCAAAACAATAACAGCAATAAACAGCGCCAAAAGGGCCTTGAACAGAGCGCCAAAATAATTGCTGCCAGTAAACACACTGTTATAGAGCTGCTCCCTACCCAGTAAACTCGCAATGAGATTTGAAATTTGATAAGCAAAAATAAACGATACTATGAATAAAGTGACGTAAACCAAGATCGACTTTCTATTAAATCCAAGTCGCCATAGAGGCCATAGAATTACCAAAAACGGAGCAGTTTGATGAAAGCCAGACGCAATCCCGACAAACAGGAAGAACAGCAAACTGCGATTTACCTTAAGCATTTCAAAAGCAATTAAAACAAAAGAAACCGCAATTGCCTCACGCATGATATTCATGTTAGAAGCATACAAGCCTAAACCGACATATAGAAAAGAACTCAAAGCAGCAGAGGAAGAATTACGAAATATAAATACCCCCAGTGGCGCATTTATCAATATGCTTGAGACAATAAGCAACAACTGCGGGTTCACAGAGATATAATTTAGCACCTTACAAAGAAGCAAAAAGGCCCACTCATAGCGAAAACTGGATAACAAGTTATTCCAAGGCGTCATGCCTATCATTTGATAAGCTCTGCAAAACTGCTCGGTATCAACTCCAACGTTTACCGAACGAATCCCAGCAACGAAAGTTAGCATAAAGAAACATAACGTAATATACAGTTTTGTTCTCTTCTCAGTTTCACGACATAGGATTGCACCAAATAGAGCAATAATGGTCATTTCAAAAATGTATATCGCCATATCTCTTACCTGTACATTCTTTCCCATTTTTCGGAAAAGGTCTCTAAATCAAGCCCGTTATCAATAATGACGTTTTGACCGAGATCTATCTGAGCCTTATCTTTGTGATGCAATGCAAGAATTTGTTCAGTCCAACACTTGCCATCAAGGGGAAGTCGCGTTACTAAAGCTGGGCCGAGCATGAGCACCTCTTCGGTAACGTTCTCAGAAATAAGGCAGCGAGTTCCAGCAGAAACTCCCTCAAGAATTGTCATCGGAAAACCTTCCCCCGGAAGAGACGGAAGCAGAAGACAATCCAAAGACTTCATGATGCAGGCTATATCGTCTCGTCGACCAATAAAAGAAGTATTAAGAAGCCCGTATTCAGCTGCCTTTTCTTGAATCTTGTTAAAGCTTGAACCCTCTCCGACAAAAACGAAAAAGTATTTCTCAGAATTCTTTAAATTCCTTGCAAGGTCTAGTGTAAACAGCTGGTTTTTCATACTGCTAAACCTTGCCACTTGACCAATTAGAATCGCATCAGAAGGACAGCCGATTTCATTTCGAAAAGATTTACAGTCTCTATACGAAACTAAATCCGAGGCAGACACATCAACCCCGTTATATAGCAATCTATAAGGATTATCTTTAAATAGAAAATCCCCTGCAGCACGACTACATGCGACTAGGAGGCTGGAATTCAGTACGCACTCTTTTCTAAGTGGAGATTCAAGAACAGCACGCTGGGCAAAATTTGTTCTACGTTGTATTGCACCTACATGAGAATGACAAATCCTCTTCGGAATCCCCAGTTTTTTAGCCACCTTTAGAGCCAAGCCAGACTGAAGAGAAGTGTGTGCATGAAATACATCATAATTGGTGTCGAGACTTTGTATTGCATTTTCAACAGCAATGGAATACTTGAACTTCAGTTTTCGAAAATCGCCATCAAGAACCACGACTCTATGGCCTTCGTTGCGCAACATCTCAACAAAAGAAACATCACAGCCACTATGGGTAATAAAATCGACGTCTATTGAGTCATCCGTAAAACCGTGTATAGCATTCATAATTGCAGTCGTGTCACCACCGCAGCCAAGGTGGCCAACTAACTGAAGTACTTTTGTGCGTTCGGAACCCAAGCGAACCTCTTCCTACTTCTGGCGCAACATACCCAAAACAAATCAATTGGGCTAGTCCCTCTTAAACAAATCCCTCGTGTAGACCTTGTCCGCCACGTCCGCGAGCTCGTCGCTCCAGCGGTTGGCGACGATCACGTCGCAGCCGGCCTTGAAGGCCTCCAGGTCGTGCGTGACCTCGGAGCCGAAGAACTCCGGCGCGTCCAGCGTGGGCTCGTAGACCACCACGGGCACGCCCTTGGCCTTCACGCGCTTCATGACGCCCTGGATGGAGCTCGCGCGGA
>ERZ772816.1974-NODE-1974-length-15157-cov-4.249503_pt1 | contig 15157 bp, 10 predicted proteins | sample MGYA00511359_ERZ772816 | MGnify/ENA primary metagenome ERZ772816 (study PRJEB29015, sample SAMEA2737710) | human gut metagenome | biome: human gut; feature: human-associated habitat; material: faeces | place: China | collected 2012 ...
GATTCTTCCGACAACAGCTCCTCTGGTAGGTATGCTGATGCTTGGTAACCTGTTCCGTGAGTCCGGTGTTGTTCGTCAGCTGACTGAGACAGCATCCAATGCTCTGATGTACATCGTAGTTATTCTGCTGGGTACTTCCGTAGGTGCTACCACCAGCGCAGAAGCATTCCTGAATGCAGATACCTTGAAGATCGTAGCTCTGGGTCTGATCGCATTCATGTTCGGTACCGCCGCAGGTGTTCTGTTTGGTAAACTGATGTGTGTATTTTCCGGTGGAAAGATCAATCCTTTGATCGGTTCCGCAGGTGTATCCGCAGTTCCTATGGCAGCACGTGTATCCCAGAAGGTTGGTGCAGAATCCGATCCTACCAACTTCCTGCTCATGCATGCTATGGGTCCTAACGTAGCAGGCGTTATCGGTACTGCCGTAGCAGCCGGTACATTCATGGCTATCTTCGGTGTATTTTAAAGCGATGCACGATGAAATAAGTCCGAAGGACTTAGAATAACGCATCGCGTCATACTAACTATAGAAAATATTATTATGGAGGATATTCGTAATGTCAGAAATTGAAAAGAAACCGATTAAGATTACGGAAACTGTTTTACGTGATGCACATCAGTCTCTGATCGCTACCAGAATGCCGACCGAATTCATGCTTCCCATCGTTGATAAGATGGATAAAGTTGGTTATCATTCCGTAGAGTGCTGGGGAGGTGCTACCTTTGATGCATCCCTTCGTTTCCTGAAGGAAGATCCCTGGGACAGACTGAGAAAGCTGCGTGACGGCTTCAAAAACACCAAGTTACAGATGCTGTTCCGTGGACAGAATATTCTGGGTTACAGACCTTATGCAGATGACGTGGTAGATTACTTCGTACAGAAGTCCATCTCCAACGGTATTGATATCATTCGTATTTTCGACTGTCTGAACGACCTGCGCAACTTACAGGAAGCGGTAAATGCTACCAACAAGTTCAAGGCACAGGAAGGCAGAGGTGAAGCACAGGTTGCTCTGGCTTACACTCTGGGTGATGCTTACACTCTGGAGTACTGGACCAGCATGGCCAAGAAGATCGAAGAGATGGGTGCAGATTCCATCTGTATCAAGGATATGGCCGGTCTGTTAGTACCTTACAAGGCTGCTGAACTGATCAAGGCGATGAAGGAAGTTACCAAGCTCCCCATCCAGTTGCATACTCACTATACTTCCGGTGTTGCAAGCATGACCTACCTGAAGGCAGTAGAGGCCGGTGTTGATGTGATCGATACCGCTATGAGCCCCTTCGCTATGGGTACTTCACAGCCTGCTACCGAGGTTATGGTTGAGACCTTCAAGGGTACACCATATGACACTGGTTTATCCCAGGATAAACTGGCGGAGATCGCTGATTACTTCCAGCCGATCCGTGAGGAAGCATTAAAGAGCGGTCTGTTAAATCCAAAGGTTCTGGGTGTTAATATCAAGACTCTGCGTTATCAGGTACCAGGCGGTATGTTATCCAACCTGGTTAACCAGTTAAAAGAGGCAGGAAAAGAGGATAAATACCAGGCAGTTCTGGAGGAGATCCCGAGAGTAAGAAAAGACTTCGGTGAGCCGCCGCTTGTAACTCCGTCCTCCCAGATCGTTGGTACACAGGCTGTATTGAACGTTCTTGCCGGCGAGAGATATAAGATGGTTCCGAAGGAGTCCAAGAAGATCATGATGGGTGAATTTGGTAAGACGGTGAAACCGTTCAACAAAGAAGTCCAGAAGAAGATCATCGGTGACGCGACTCCGATCACCTGTCGTCCAGCAGATCTGATCGAGCCGCAGTTACCGAAATTCGAGAAGGAATGCGCACAGTGGAAGCAGCAGGATGAGGATGTATTATCCTATGCTCTGTTCCCGGCTGTAGCAAAAGACTTCTTCGAGTACCGTGAAGCCCAGCAGACGAAGGTTGACCAGAAGACTGCAGACAAAGCAAATAAAGCTTACCCGGTATAATTTTGCAGTAAATCTGAAGTGTAATTGACGAAAAAACATGAGGCTCGGCGTTTCCATGAGGAGATGCCGGGCTTTTGTGCTGTCATGCATTCGAAAGAAACTGGCGGTGGAAGCTTCTGCAGGTTATAGTTTCTTTTTTAAGTTTTTATTAAGAAAATGCGGCAATATTTGGAATTTGTGTGAAGTTTCTCCTGCGCGGTTGACAGAAAAGTGCCTTTATCATTATAATGGATACGATGTCGATTTTATGCAAAATTTCACGAAACCGGCAGTGGGAGAGAAGAAAAACATGACAAAGAGACAAAAAAGATTTCTGGCGCTGATGCTGGGGGCGGTCCTTTTGGGAGATTGTGCGGCTCACACCGGAACGATGATATCCGGGCTGTCTTCCGTATACGCGGCGACAGGCTCGGCGACAGTAAATGCCACGACTCTGAATGTGCGGAGTACACCGGGGACGACGGGATCTATCGTAAAAAAACTTGCCTACGGAGCTGCTGTGACAGTGGTTTCCGAGACAACGGGATCCGACGGGAAGATCTGGTATAAGATCCAGTTTTCCTCCAGTTCAGGGACACAGGGAGGCTATGTCCGTTCAGACTATATCAAATTCCCGGTATCCTACAGCTATGACGCGAACTTTGAGAGCTATTTAAACAGCCAGGGATTCCCGGAAAGCTACAAGACGTCTCTGCGGACCCTTCACACGGAACATCCGACCTGGGTCTTCCAGGCCCAGAAGACGGGGCTTAACTGGAGCGATGTGATGGAGGCGGAAGGAGCAGTCGGAACGAATCTGGTATCGAAGGCGAGCATTTCATCCTGGAAATCCACAGACTACGGCGCTTACGACTGGAATACAAGCACCTGGACCGGATTCGACGGTTCTTCCTGGGTGGCGGCATCCAAGGACATTGTCGCCTACTATATGGATCCGAGAAATTTCCTAAACGATACCTATGTATTCCAGTTTCTGCATCACGCCTTCGACAGCAATACCCAGACGAGAGCGGGACTTACGAGCCTGATCACGGGAACATTCCTGGAAAAGACGCCGGAGGAGACGACGGCAGCCCAGAGTATCCAGGAGACTTCGGGGGCCGGTACAGCGGCAGTCATAAACAATACAACGAATACTGAAGATTCCGGCTCCCTGCAGCAGGGGGAAAACTACGGACCGGGAATGAGTTCTGGAACGTCCGGCGGAAGTCCTTATGGAAGCGGCAACATAAGCTCTGGCAGCGAAAATCAGGGTGTGAGCCTTGAGGGGCCGGGTTCTACGGTGAGCTCCACGATCAGCCAGAGAAAGATGTATACAACGGCACTCCCGGAGGTAGAGTATGGTCCGGGAATGGACGCGTCTGCCATCACTGATGACAATACCGGCGCGTCAAACACTTCACCGGTACCGACGGGACAGACTTATGTGGATATTATTATGAAGGCGGCGGCCCAGACTGGCGTCAACCCGTATGTCCTTGGCGCTATGATCCTTCAGGAGCAGGGGATAGGTAAATCCGGAAGTATTTCAGGAAAGACCTCCGGCTATGAAGGCTACTATAATTTCTTTAATATCGGCGCTTTTGCTTCCGGCTCCATGTCAGCCGTCACGAGAGGTCTCTGGTACGCGTCCCAGTCGGGAAGCTACGGAAGACCGTGGAATTCTATCGAAAAGTCCATCATCGGCGGCGCGACCTACTACAGTGAGAATTTCCTGAAAAATGGACAGGATACCTTCTATTTAAAGAAATTTAATGTGCAGGGCAGCAGCCCCTACAAGCATCAGTATATGACAAACGTGGAAGGAGCGGCCGGGGAGGGCGCGAAGCTCGCGAGGGCCTATACGGATGAGATGAAGAAACAGGCGCTCGTGTTCAAGATCCCGGTATTCAACAATATGCCGGAAACTGCCTGCGCAAAGCCGACCGTAACGGGAAGCCCGAACAACAAGCTGTCAGGAATCACCATCGACGGATATTCCCTGACACCAACCTTCAATAAAGATACGGAGAAGTATGATCTCGTTGTGGACTCTTCTGTTTCCTCTGTAAATATCCGTGCAACGGCAATCGACTCCAAGTCAACAGTCAGCGGAGCGGGATCGATCAGCCTCGGAAGCGGAACGACGATTGTGAAGATTCAGGTGAAGGCAGAGAACGGTGATGTCCGCACATACCAGGTTTCCATTGCGAAAGGAAACGGAAACGGCAGCACCACCGTAGTTTCCCCGTCGACGGGAAGTTCCACAGGTTCTTCGTCCTCGGGCTTTACGACGACCGGATCTACGGTAGGCCCTGGCGGATCGACCGGAATATCCAATAGCGGGAGCAGTTTCGGCACCACTGGCCCTGGAAGCACAAATTCCGGATCACAGAGTTCTTATCCAGAAGGCGCATCCGGATCTGGAAAGCTCGTGACGTCATCGACAGGAACGAGCGGCTCTTATCCGGAGGGCGCGACCGGCAGCGGAAAGCTTGTGACCGGCAACTGATATGGGAATATCGGGTCATAAAAAGATCCATTTCAGGAAAGACTATGCTTGGAAGTACAGGCGGAAATTATGGAAACAAGACAATGATCAGCCTGGAAAAAGCTGGAATAGGAGATAAAGAAATATGAACAAATACATGAAAAAACTGGCGGCGGGGCTGTTGGCGTTCGCACTGATGGTCATGCTGTTGCCGGCTGGCGTGGTGGTTTCATTTGCGGCCAGCGGAAAACTTTCGTTTTCCGACCCGACCGTTTCGGTGGGAGACCAGATATCCGTCACGATGAAGATTGCCGCGGACGCAGCACTCGGTTCCTCCGATGTGATGCTTCAGTATGATGCGGATGCCCTTGAATTTGTCAGCGGTACGAACTCCAATGGCGGAGCAGGATCTGTCCGCGTCATCGGTTCTGCGGAGGCTGCGGACCAGAAGACGTTCAGCTTTACATTAAAATTTAATGCCTTAAAGGCTGGAACTTCCTCCATCACGGTGAAATCCCAGGAAGTTTACGATGCCGACTCCAAGGCAGTGACTCTCAACCATATTGGAAGCTCTTCCGTAAAGATCAACGCGGCGGATACTTCTTCCAGGGACGCGTCCTTAGCGTCCCTCACGATCTCACCGGGTACTTTAAAACCTGCGTTCTCCGCGGATGTGACCGAGTATACCGCTGCGGTTCCCAGTGATGTGACATCCATCACGGTCAGTGCGCCGGCAAAGGACGGCGGCGCGAAGGTGGCTGTCAGCGGAAATGATGATCTCCAGGACGGAGAGAACACTATCACCTGTACCGTAACAGCGGAGGATGGGGAGACAACAAAGACCTACACCATCGTTGTCACAAAGTCTGACGACGCGGCAGCTTCCGCCGGTGAGACAGACGCGGATTCCGCAGAGACGAACGCAGGAGTCATCGGTGAGGACGGCAGCTGGACTGTTGCGGATACCTTTGATGATTCTGAGCTTCCGTCAGGATTTACAGCGACGGAGATCGAGTATGAGGGCAGAACTGTAAAGGCAGCTACAGATGATTCTGGAATGACCTTACTTTATATGACAGATGATTCCGGCAACGGGGACTTCTTTGTATACAACAGCGAGACAGGCACTTTATCTGCTTATGTAGTCGTGAAGATGGCAGAGAAGACAGTCGTAGTGCTTCCGCCTGAGTGCATCCCGGAGGGAACAGCACTCCCGGACGGTTTTGCCGAGTGCACCATCGATATCGGAGATCACACAGTCCACGGCTGGATCTGGAAAGACAGCGGAGATTCCGCACCGGAGTATTGTGTCGTTTACGGACGTAACGAGAACGGTGAGGAAGGCTTCTACCGCTACGATCAGAAGGAGATGACGCTCCAGCGTTACTTCCAGGATCCGGACGCAGCAGATGCCCGCAGCAAGTACTTAAAGGTTGCTGAGGATTACAACAGTCTGCTTAAGGATTACGAGATCCGCGGAATGTTCGTGATCGGGCTTTTTGCACTCAGTATTCTCTTAGTGATCATCATTATCGTTCTCTTACTCAGAAAGCCGAAGGCACCGAAGAATCCGGGCCGCGGCGGATATGATGACGATTACGGTGACTACGAGGGCGGACGGAAAAACAGAAAGTCCGAGCCGAAAAAGGCGCAGAAGACCGGAAAGTCCGAGAAAGCGCCGGAGAGAAGAGCTGCGTCCAGACCGGCTGCCCGCGGGGAAGAGCTTTTCGATGAGGAAGAGGAAGAAATCCAGATCCCGCGAAGAAGACCGGAGGCAGCCGAGACATGCCGGCCGGCAGCGAAGAGACGGGAAGCTGTGAGGACAGAGAATGTTCCAGAGAGAACAGACACTCCGGAGAGACCGGTGAGAAAGAATGTGGCGGATATGGAAAAAGATCTGTCAAAGAACCTCGCGAAGGAGGCCGCGAAGGCAGCGCCGAAAGCGGCACCGGCTGAGAAGAGGAACGAGGATGACGATGACTTCGAGTTTATCGATCTGGATCTGTAAAAGAGTATAATAAAAATGCCGTGAGAGGTAAAAGCAATCTTCTCACGGCATTTTTCGGTTGTCGCGTACTCGAAACAAACTATTGGCAACAATTTTTCAGCGGCATCAGAACGGTATATCAGATCGATTTAAAAAGAAAAATTTGGATGAAAAAGAAAAAGGTCTGATTTCTGCTGAAACTCAGACCTTTTCTCTCATACGGAGCAAATTTGTAATTACCGGTTCATCTCACTGACAGGTCCTGTGGAATGATGCTCATGGATGATCCGGTCGATTTCCTTGAAGTCAGAGGACGGGAGGTCGCCCGGAACGGTGTTCTTGACGCTGGATGTGGCGTTTCCGAACTGCATGGCCTTTTCCGGATCTCCATATTTTAAGAGACCGAAGAGAACACCGGCGACATAGGCATCACCGGAACCGATGCGGTCGATCACATCGATATCGTTGTACGGCGCTTCCGTGTAAAATTTATCGGAGCGGGCATCGTAGACGATGGAGGTGAAGTTGTGTTTTCTTGGACTGATGACCGTGCGCTGGGTGGTGGCAACGATCTTTACGCCGTAATCAGTGGCATAGCTCTTCATGATATCCTTCAGGTCACCGGTCTTCTTGAACATGCGGCGGCTTGTCTCCTCAGATATGAAGAGAACATCGACTAACGGAAGGATCTCCTCGATGGTTTTTCTCGCTTCCTCCTCACCCCATAAGTTCGCACGGTAGTTTACGTCGAAGGAGATCGTAGCTCCGGCAGATTTGAACCTTCGGATCAGTTCCACAGCGACATTCTGCATGTTCTGGCAGAGAGCCAGGGAGATTCCGCTTGTGTGGAACATTCTCGCGGAGTGGTAGATGTCCTCCGGGATCTCGCTCATCTTGATCCTTGTGACGGAAGCCTGGTGGCGGTCATACACGATCGTAGGCTTTCTCGGAGCGGCGCCCATCTCGTAGTAGTAGAGACCGAGTCTTGCGTCCGGCGTATCATCGTAGACCAGATAGTCATCGGATACTCCGACAAAACGGATCCTGTTCTTGATAAAAGTTCCGAGCTCATTCTGCGGAAGCTTGGAAACGATACCGGTACGAAGTCCCAAAAGGGCAACGCCGGAAGCAACGTTGAGTTCTGCTCCGCCGGCACGTTTTTCAAAAATATCGCCATCGACGATGCGGGCATGGCGCGGCGGGGAGAGACGCAGCATAATCTCGCCAAATGTGATCAGATCGAAAGAATTCTTATCCATATCATTTCCTCCGGGTTCTATATGTTTTGTGAAATTTTTAGCATACTATACTCACAGTATAATCCCAGAAACGGAATTCGTCAAAGGATTTTCTGTGTTTTTCGCCTATAATTTTCAAGAAAACTGAAAGAACCGACCGGAATGCAGATGCAGGAATCAATTTGATGGAAACATGAGAAAAACATGTGAAATTTCCCCTTTAATTCTTCGGAAAAATGTGATAGTATTAAATATTATATATAACAGTTCGATATCTGGTCCTGCTGGAAAATGGCAGGAGTTAAAATAATAGAAGAAAGATGTACGGGCATGTTATTGAAAAAACGAAATGGAGGAATTGATATGGCTGAGAATATGACACCGGCTGAGGAAACAAAAGAAGTAGTTTCCAAAAACTTTATCGAGCAGGAAATCGATAAAGATCTTGCGGAAGGAGTATATGACCATGTCCAGACCCGGTTCCCACCGGAGCCAAACGGCTACCTTCATATCGGACATGCAAAATCGATCATCTTAAACTCCGGTCTCGCAAAAGAGTACGGCGGAAAGTTCAATCTTCGTTTTGATGATACGAACCCGACGAAGGAGAAGACGGAGTTCGTGCACTCCATCACGGAGGATGTAAAGTGGCTCGGAGCTGACTTTGAGGACAGACTGTTCTTTGCTTCCGACTACTTCGATACGATGTACGAGTGCGCTGTAAAGTTAATTAAAAAGGGAAAAGCTTTCGTCTGTGATCTCTCTGCTGATCAGATCAAGGAATACCGTGGTGACTTCACAACACCTGGTAAGAACAGCCCGTACCGTGACCGTTCTGTCGAGGAAAACCTCCAGTTATTTGAGAACATGAAGAACGGCATGTATAAGGACGGAGAGAAGGTTCTCCGCGCAAAGATCGATATGGCATCGCCGAATATCAACATGCGTGATCCGGTCATCTACCGTGTCGCTCACATGACACACCACAATACCGGTGACAAGTGGTGCATCTATCCGATGTACGACTTCGCTCATCCGATCGAGGACGCGGTTGAGCACATCACACACTCTATCTGTACTCTTGAGTTCGAGGATCACAGACCGCTCTACGACTGGGTCGTAAGAGAGTGCGAGTTCGAGAACCCGCCGCGCCAGATCGAGTTTGCGAAGATGTACCTGACAAACGTGGTAACGGGTAAGCGTTATATTAAGAAGCTCGTTGAGGATGGAATCGTAGACGGCTGGGATGACCCGCGTCTTGTAACGATCGCAGCCCTCAGAAGAAGAGGATACACACCGGAAGCTCTGAGAATGTTCGTAGAACTCGTGGGCGTTTCCAAGGCAAACAGCTCCGTAGACTACGCGATGCTGGAGTACTGTATCCGTGAGGATCTGAAGTTAAAACGTCCGAGAATGATGGCTGTCCTTGATCCGGTAAAGCTGATCATTGACAACTATCCGGAAGGACAGACAGAGATGTTGAGCATCCCGAATAACCTTGAGAATCCAGAGATGGGCGAGCGTGAGGTTCCGTTCTCCAGAGAACTCTATATCGAGCGTGAGGACTTCATGGAGAATCCGCCGAAGAAGTATTTCCGCCTTTTCCCGGGCAACGAAGTACGTCTCATGGGCGCATATTTCGTGACATGCACAGGCTTCGAGAAGGACGAGAACGGAAATGTGACAGAGATCCACTGCACATACGATCCGGAGACAAAGAGTGGTTCCGGCTTTACCGGCAGAAAGGTAAAAGGAACGATCCACTGGGTATCCGCTCCGACAGCCGGAAAGGTAGAGTGCCGTCTCTACGAGAATATCGTCGATGAGGAGAAAGGCAAGCTGAACGCTGACGGAACCCTGAACTTAAATCCGAACTCCAAGACAATCACAACTGCCTATGTAGAGCCAAAACTCATGGAAGCAAAGGCATACGACAGCTTCCAGTTCATGAGAAACGGTTACTACTGCGTAGACTGCAAGGACAGCAAGGAAGGACAGCCGGTATATAACCGTATCGTTTCCTTAAAGAGCTCCTTCAAGCTTCCGAAATAAAGATTTATGGAATTGATCGTACCGTTAAACGTACAGGGGGGGAGACCCTTGTACGAACAGATCTATCAGTATATCAAAGATGAGATCCGAAAGGGCAATATCAGGCCGGAAAAGCAGCTTCCTTCATCCAGGGAGCTTGCGAAGAGCCTGAAGGTCAGCCGGAGCACAACGCAGCTCGCCTACGAGCAGCTGGTGTCCGAGGGCTACCTTGAGGCGGTTCCGAGAAAAGGCTATTTTGTGGCGTCACTGGACGGAATCTTTCCGCCGGTGGCGCAGTCTGTTGCTGCCCGGCCGGATCAGAAAAAAGAGCTGTCTTTGGGCATGGAAAAGGAAAGTGTCCGGGGGCAGCTTTTTCGTGAAAAATTTGAAGTCGATTTTTCTCCCAGAGGCATCGATCTGGAAGGATTTCCCTATGCGACCTGGAGAAAGATCAGCCGCTCGGTCTTAAAAGAAGAGGACCGGGAGCTGTTTTTGAAGGGAGAGCCCCAGGGAGATCTGATCCTCAGGGAGGCGATCCGGGAGTATCTCCATGCAGCCCGCGGCGTAAACTGCGATGTTTCCCAGATCATCATTGGCGCGGGAAACGAATATCTTCTGATGCTGCTTTCCCAGATCATCGGAAGGGACGCGGTGATCGCCATGGAGAATCCCACCTACCGCCAGGCATACCGGGTGCTATCCGGTGTGGGACATAAGGTACTGCCGGTGGGGATCGATAAGAATGGATTCTGCGTGAAGGAACTTGAGGGGCAGGATGTACAGGCAGCCTATGTGATGCCGTCCCACCAGTTCCCGACAGGAACCGTAATGCCGGTGAGAAGAAGACAGGAGCTCCTTTTCTGGGCGGGAGAGCAGCCCGGAAGATACCTGATCGAGGATGACTATGACAGTGAATTCCGTTACAAGGGAAAACCGATCCCGGCACTTCAGGGGATGGACCAGAACGGATGTGTCATCTACATGGGAACATTCTCGAAGGCCATTGCTCCGGCAATCCGTGTGGGATATATGGTGCTGCCGGAGGCGCTGCTGTCGGTATACCTGGCGAAAGGAAGATTTTATTCCTCCACCGTGTCCAGGGTCGACCAGAGGATCCTGGCGAAATTTATTTCCGGCGGATATTTTGAGCGCCATCTGAACAGGATGCGCGAGATCTATAAGGGAAAACATGACGCGCTTTTAGGGGAATTAAAGCCGCTGGAAAAGCGGTTTGAGATCACAGGAGAATTCGCGGGACTTCATGTGCTCTTAAAAGACAGGAAGAAGGAGCCGGAACAGCAGCTTTTAGAAAAAGCAGCAGAAAAAAAAGTCCGCGTCTACGGACTTTCCGGGTTCTATATGGAGAGAGCGCAGGCGAAGGAGATGAGTACGATCGTTCTCGGATATGCAGGACTCACGGAGGAGGAAATCCGAAAAGGAGTAGACCTTTTACGGAAAGCTCTTGAGTAAAGAATAAGCGGATTGGATAGAAGAAAGCTGGTATGCAAAGACGCGCGCCAGCTTTTTTCGGACTTAAGTCAAGATTAGGTTTTACAGACAGCTGCACTGGGGGAGAGATTGGGACAGGGCATATGCTTGTGACCAGGCGTGCATGGGAACAAAGCGCAAAAAAACGGGATACGCATCCGAAAATGCGTATCCCAAGGATTGATTCCGTTTACTGGAACACATCATGCTTCTCATATCCGAGATCGGCGGAGAGGGATGATGCGTAGAACTGTACGAGATCTTTCTGGGTGTCAAGAAACTCCGGAGTATCGACCCGGATCTCCGGGGCGATGATTCCAATGGAACCGGCGAGTTCACCGTCGGAGTTGAAGACCGGTGCCCCGATTCCAAGGGCGTCGGTGACATACTCTCCGTGAGTGATGGCGTAGCCATCCTGGCGGATCTTTTTTAATTCCTCGCGCAGGTCATCCGGGCGGACATGAGGGAAAGCCTGATCGTGGAGAATAATGTTTTTGAAGTATTCGTCGATGAAGGCCGGTGTCTGCCATGCGAGGAGGACCTTACGGATCGCGCCGCAGTGCATATACATCTCATAGCCGAACTCTTCAACAACTTTTAAGTGGCTCGGACCATCTACCTTTTCAATCACAAGTCCCTTATTTCCCACTGGAATTACGAGGTATGCGTCTTCTTTTGTCTGTTTCGCCAGTTGTGCCAGGATACCGTGGGCGGCATCCTGGAGACGGATCCCTCTTGCAGCGGCTTTTCCCAGAGGAATCAGCGCCGGGCCAAGACGGTAGGTGTGGGATCTGTCGTCGCGGATCACATATTTCTTCTCACAGAACGTCTGCAGGATCCGGTGCACCGTGCTCGGGGGCAGATCCATCGCCTCCGCCAGTTCCGCGATTGAGAAATTGCGGTTTTTTTCTTTCAGGACTTCCAATAGCTCCATGGAGCGGAGAAGACTTTGTATCATTCGGTTTTTCCTTCCTCCGTATCGTCCTCAACTACAACGGAGGATGTTTTTTCTTCCGGTACGTTTTCCTCTTTTACAGAGTCTTTTTCGTCTGTGGGTTCCGGACATGCCGTCTCTTCGGAATCTTTAGTCTCTTCTTTTTTTACGGAATCATCCGCAGCGTTTGTGTCTTTTCCGGAATTGATCGTAATATAAGTTCTCTCTGGAGCAGGTTCCGTCTTTTCTTCTGTTTCCTCAGAAGGGGTCTCCTCTTCCTCGTATTCATGAAAATCCTGGTCCAGCTCATCGTTGAAGGATTTTAATTTCAGATAGTAGGAGATACCGGCCGCAACTGCGCCGCCGAGCATCGCGCCAAATGCGATAAGAAGGCCTGATTTCTTTTTTGACATGGTTTATTCTCCTTTCCGCTGCATTACGCGGTTCCGAAAATCTGAGGATTCCGCCTGCAGCCGCCAGTCTGCTATTTATAATCATAATCGAATTCCAGGGAAAATGAAAGACATAATTATGAAAAAAGTTAAAAAAATGTATAAATTATTCAAGTAAATTGCCGGATTTCACCAGAAAACGGGAACTAGACAGCACAGCGGCATGCAGACCCGCAGAGAGGTTCACAAATTTTTCATAAAATAATTAGCACTCGTGACTTGACAGTGCTAACAACATGTGCTATAACATGACTTGTGACGAGGGGTCAGGGAAAAGACCTGAGTCAGACTGAAGAAGATAAAAATGAAAAAGAATTGTGACTGAAATTACAGGATAGTCGCAAGAGCTTGTAAAATGACAAGGAGGAGTCAGTAATGAAATTAGTACCATTATTTGACAGAGTTGTTTTAAAACAGTTAGTTGCAGAAGAGACCACAAAATCCGGTATCGTTCTTCCGGGTCAGGCAAAGGAAAAACCGCAGCAGGCAGAAGTGATCGCTGTTGGTCCTGGTGGAGTTGTTGACGGCAAAGAGATCAAGATGCAGGTAAAACCGGGCGATAAGGTAATCTACTCCAAGTACTCTGGAACAGAAGTAAAGGTAGAGGAAGAGGATTATATCATCGTTAAGCAGAATGATATCCTTGCAGTGATCGAATAATCGGAGAAATTATATCCGGGACCGCGTGTGCGAAGCGCTCAGGGCGGTCTGAAATTCAGAATTCAGAACGAAGTAACCGGAAAATGGTTACAGGAAATCTTGATTGGAGGAATTTTAACATGGCTAAGGAAATTAAATATGGCGTTGAAGCCAGAAAAGCTCTTGAAGCTGGTGTAAATAAACTTGCTGATACTGTCCGCGTAACGATCGGACCGAAAGGAAGAAACGTTGTTCTCGATAAATCCTTCGGCGCTCCGCTGATCACAAACGATGGTGTTACCATCGCGAAAGAGATCGAGTTAGAAGACCCGTTTGAGAACATGGGCGCACAGCTCTTAAAAGAGGTTGCCACAAAGACAAACGATGTTGCCGGTGATGGTACAACAACAGCTACCGTTCTCGCACAGGCGATGGTAAACGAAGGTATGAAGAACCTGGCTGCAGGCGCTAACCCGATCGTATTAAGAAAGGGTATGAAGAAAGCCACAGACGAGGCTGTCAAAGCAATCGCAGAGATGAGCGAGCCGATCAGCAGCAAAGACCAGATCGCAAGAGTTGCAGCAATCTCTGCAGCAAGCGATGAGGTCGGTGAGATGGTTGCAGACGCAATGGAGAAGGTTACAAACGACGGCGTTATCACCATCGAAGAGTCCAAGACAATGAAGACAGAGCTTGACCTTGTAGAAGGTATGCAGTTCGACCGTGGATACATTTCCGCATATATGTGCACAGATATGGAGAAGATGGAGGCAACTCTTGACGATCCGTATATCCTGATCACAGACAAGAAGATCGCTAACATCAACGATATCCTTCCGCTCCTTGAGCAGATCGTAAAGACAGGCGCAAAGCTTCTTATCATCGCTGAAGATATCGAGGGTGAGGCTCTCACAACTCTTATCGTCAACAAGTTAAGAGGTACATTCAGCGTTGTAGGTGTTAAGGCACCGGGCTACGGCGACAGAAGAAAAGAGATGTTAAAGGATATCGCGATCTTAACAGGCGGTACTGTGATCTCCGATGAGCTTGGTCTTGACCTCAAGGATGCTACAATGGAGCAGCTTGGCCGTGCAAAATCCGTTAAGGTTCAGAAAGAGAACACCATCATCGTTGACGGTCTCGGCGACAAGAAAGAGATCGCTGACAGAGTTGCCCAGATCAAGGGCCAGATCGAAGAGACAAAGTCCGATTTCGACAGAGAGAAACTTCAGGAGAGACTTGCGAAACTCGCTGGCGGCGTTGCAGTTATCCGCGTAGGTGCTGCTACTGAAACAGAGATGAAGGAAGCAAAGCTCCGTATGGAAGATGCTCTTGCAGCTACGAAGGCAGCTGTCGAGGAAGGTATCATCGCAGGCGGCGGATCTGCTTATGTTCACGCAGCAGAGAAGGTTGCAGCCGTTGTAAATGAGATGGAAGGCGACGAGAAGACAGGCGGAAAGATCATCTTAAAGGCTCTTGAAGCTCCGTTATTCCATATCGTATCCAACGCAGGCCTTGAGGGCGCTGTGATCGTTAACAAAGTTAAAGAGCTCCCGGTTGGCCAGGGCTTCGATGCTTACAATGAGATTTTTGTTGATATGATCAAAGCGGGTATCCTTGATCCGGCTAAGGTTACAAGAAGTGCATTACAGAACGCAACAAGCGTTGCTTCCACACTTCTTACAACAGAGTCTGTTGTTGCAAACATCAAAGAAGAGACTCCGGCAATGCCGGCAGGTGCAGGCGGAATGGGCGGAATGATGTAATCCATCTCCGAAACTGCAAAATTTTAGGAAAATTAATAAAGCCATCGGCGGTTCTGTGAGCCGTCGGTGGCCTTTTTCATGTAACAGGAAATTCCCTGTCATATAAAAATACGAACAGTTCAGGGCATTTTTGAGAGCCTGCTGTTCTGGTATTCCCCGGACCA
>ERZ772816.1990-NODE-1990-length-15035-cov-2.694326_pt1 | contig 15035 bp, 8 predicted proteins | sample MGYA00511359_ERZ772816 | MGnify/ENA primary metagenome ERZ772816 (study PRJEB29015, sample SAMEA2737710) | human gut metagenome | biome: human gut; feature: human-associated habitat; material: faeces | place: China | collected 2012 ...
GGGGTTGTTTTTCTGCAAATATATCATTTTGTTCAAGAAAGTACAAACCTTTATAAAAATAATATATAATGTTATTTGGTTGATAATCAGCGGATTGTTTGTTTTGTGTGGTAGAAACTTCAAAAAAGTATCATGTATTGACAGTATAATATTACAAAATAGATGAAGACCTCCCTATATTTGTGGCATCGAATATGACTAGTCGTTGTAGTAGTATTGAAAAACATTAATTTATTAATTTATGTCGTTTATGGGAAAGAAGAAAAATTTGTTGACCTTATTGTTTATATTATTGGCTATGCCATTAATTGCCCAAGAGATGATTGTGAAGGGTAATGTAATGTCAACTGATAATGAAACATTGGTTGGTGCGACGATTCTTGTTAAAAGTAAGAAGACGGGAGCTACCACCGATTTTGATGGAAACTATTCTATTTCAGCTAAAAAAAGCGATATCCTGGTGTTTTCTTATATAGGATTTAAAACTGTTGAGAAAAAAGTGACTTCTAATGTATTGAATGTCATAATGGAGCCGGTAACAGAAATGTTGAATGAGGTGGTAGCAGTAGGATATGGTGTACAAAAGAAAGTTGACCTGACAGGGTCTGTTTCTACAGTGAAAGGAGAAGCTTTGATAAAAGCTGCCACACCCAACCTGACCAATGCACTGACCGGAAAGATGACCGGCGTCATTTCAACACAACAAAGTGGGGAGGCTGGATTTGATGATCCTACTTTCTATATCCGTGGAAAGAGTACATTTGGAGATAACAGTGCTTTATTGCTTGTAGACGGTGTAGAACGGTCTATCAGTAAACTAGATCCCAATGAGATTGAAAGTATTACGATACTGAAGGATGCAGCGTCTGCTGCTGTATATGGTGCGCGTGCTGCCAATGGGGTAATCATTGTCACTACAAAAAGAGGAACTCAGGGGAAACCGAAAATCACTTACTCGGGTACTTTTGGTTTTCAAAAACCGACTATCGTTCCGGAGATGATGAATGCATATGAATATGCGAAATACCTGAATTTGGCGTTGGTAAACATTGGAAATGTGCCTCGTTTCACAGAATCCGAAATTCAGGATTATAAAAGTGGAAAGAAACCTTCTACAGACTGGTGGAAAGAAACATTGAAAGAGCGTGCAGGTATTCAACAGCATAGCCTGAATGTGAATGGAGGTAGTGAATCGACTAAGTTTTTTGTATCATTCGGTTATCTCGACCAGGATGGATTGTACGATTTGTCTTATTTCAAAAGATATAATGTACGTTCCAATATTGATACTCAAATAACGAAAGACTTCAGTGTTTCGGTAGATCTTGCCGGACGCTATGAAAAACTTGGCAAATCAGCTGTCGGCAACGGGCTCTTCTCTACTATTATCAATTCGAAGCCAACCGAGCGTGCTTATGCTCCGGACGATGTAGAAAAAGGTGCCTTAGTTTCTAACGGGCAAAATGTTTCTCCTATCGGACAGGCTGCCCATTCGGGATATAGTAAGACGGAAAACTCAGTATTTCAAGGAACGTTGCAGGGTGTCTATGATGTTCCTTTCTTGAAAGGGCTGAAGGCCAGAGCCAGTTTCTCTTATGACCGTTGGTTCTCAAAAGCCAAGACTTTTACTACTCCCTATGAGTTTTACAGATATGATAAAGAGATCGATCTGTATACCAAACAGAAGTCAGGAGGAGGTATCAGTCTGTATGAAGGGACGGCTGAGGATGAAAGAATTACCATTCAGGCAGCCTTGTCTTATGATGCTACTTTTAATAAACTGCATAATATCTCAGCTTTATTACTTTTTGAGGAGTCGTCTTATAAATACAGTAATTTGCAGGCATCCCGCGTAAACTATATATCTTCAGCCATCGATCAGTTATTTGCCGGTCCGGATAAAGATCAGACAAATGGAGGAAGTGCGAATGAAACAGTCAGAAAGGGATATGTAGGACGAGTTAATTATAACTATTCGGGCAAGTACTTATTCCAGTTTAATTTCCGTTATGATGGTTCTTTCAATTTTCCACAGGGGAAAAGATGGGGATTCTTCCCCGCAGTTTCGGGCGGATGGAGAGTCAGTGAAGAACCTTTCCTGAAAAAGACAGGCATCTTTCATAATCTGAAACTTAGAGCTTCTTACGGACAGTTTGGTAACGACAGAGTGGCAGCGTTCCAGTATTTATCTGGATATAAATATAATTCCGGTTCAGTTATCGGTGGAAACTACCAGTCGGGAATTACAGATACGGGTATGGCTAATCCTAATATAACCTGGGAAACGGCAACCAATATGGATTTCGGACTTGATTTTGGTATTCTGGGTGGAAAACTATCGGGAGAACTAACTTACTTCTATAAGAAAACGAGAGACATCTTATTGCCCAGAAGTGCTTCCGTACCACAAACTTTTGGTGCTACCCTGCCTGATGAAAATATAGGAAAAGTTGATAATAAAGGTATCGAAGCGATTTTGCGGTATAATGATAAGATTGGTAATTTTAGATTTATGGTGGAAGGAAATATGACTTTCGCCAAGAGCAAGGTCGTTTACATGGATGAAGCCTTGAATGTGGCAGAACAGAAGAAAAGAACCGGGCATCCTTTTGATCAGACTTATGGATTGAAGGCATTAGGTTTATTCCGGAGTCAGGAAGAAATAGACGGATGGGCTATTCAGGACGGACGTGGAAATACGAGTCTTAAAGTCGGTGACATTAAATATCAGGATTATGATAAGAGTGGGGTGATTGATGGTGAAGATATTCAGAGGATAGGTAAAAGTACGGTACCAGAGATTGTTTTCGGGTTGAATATAGGTATGTCATATAAGCAGTTTGAATTGACAATGAATTTTCAGGGTGCAACAGGTTTCGATCAATATCTGAGATGGGACCCGTTCAATCTTGAGTCTAATGCGTTGGCTATATTCAAGAACTCATGGTCGGAAGATAATCCGAATGCTAAATATCCACGCTTATATGCGGGAACTGTACAGAATAATCGGGAGAAATCTTCATTCTGGCTGTATGACGGCACTTATATCCGTTTGCGAAACTTCGAGTTGGCATATACATTTGACAAGTATCCGTTTTTCAAAAAGATAGGAGTGCAGAATCTACGCATATTTGTATCGGGCAACAACTTATTGACCTTCTCGAAGATGAAGGACTTTGACCCGGAAGCTCCTAATATTGATCCTGATAATAATGCTTATTATTATCCGCAGATGAAGTCCTATAATGTTGGTTTGAGTATTGAATTTTAATAGAGTAGAGTTATGAAAAATAGAATATCATCCGTTTTTATCCTGTTTTTGTTGCTGTTCACCAATTCGTGTATGGATTTGGATAAAGAACCGCTGGATATGATTTCGAGTGATGCGGTATTTAAAGATGAGGCTCTGTCAGAGGCCTATCTCTATAAAATATATGGCTATATGCCTTGTGGATATGGCCTGTTTGTTGAAGCTGGTGCGAATGTATTAAGTGGAATGGGGATTACCGATCTGCTTGATGGCAGCACCGATCTGTTGCGTTCGCCTGCGGGATGGAATGAGAGTAACGGAGTCATGATACCGGGAACGATGTCTTCTACGTACAATCCTCTTGAAACTTGGGGCCGGAGCTATGAAGCCATCCGTAAAGTTAATAATCTGATAGCGGGACTTTCTGATGATAGTCCCTTATCAGAAAGTTTTAAGGAAAGAGTGATAGCGGAAGCACGTTTTGTCAGGGCATTCCTGTATTTCGATCTGGTTCGCCGCTATGGAGACGTACCTTTGATTAAAGAGTTACAAAACTTTGATAATTTGCAGGCACTGCTCGTTCCGCGTACTCCTAAATCGGATGTTTATGATTTTGTAGAAACCGAATTGGAACAGATAGGAGAAATACTTCCGTATGCGAGAGAAATACCGGCAACCGAACATGGACGTGCTTCTCGTGAGGCGGCATGGGCACTAAACGGACGTGTATTGCTTTTTGCCGAACGTTATGAACGTTCCGCTTTTTTCTCAAAGAAAGTAATTGATGAGAAGTATTTTGAATTGGATGATGATTACAATGCATTGTTCCAGTCAAGAAGTGGAAATAAGGAAGTTATATTCGAAGTAATGTTTGATGGGATTAATAAAGGGCATGCGTGTGATAACTTGTTTATGCCCCCCAGCATCGATAATGGCTGGGGCTCTCAGACGAATCCGACACAAGAACTGGTGGACTCCTATGAAATGTTGGACGGAACTCCGTTTGACTGGAATAATCCTGTACATGCCAAAGATCCGTATACCGGACGAGATAAACGTTTGGCTGCAAGCATTATTACAGACGGATCTGTCTTTAAAAATAAAGTAATTCGAACGGGATACCTAATGCCGGACGACGGCTTGGGACTGGTAGAAAGAACTTATACCGGTTATTATATACGTAAATTTCTTGATGAAACCCTTCCTTTTGAGAAACTCTATTTCGGAGGTAGCCAGACAAGCTGGAAGGAGTTACGTTTAGCGGAAGTATTGCTGAATTATGCCGAAGCGCAGAACGAAGCTAAGCAGGGACCGGATGATTCTGTTCATGATGCGATAAATGCCGTAAGAGACCGTGCCGGACTACCGGATCTTCCGGAAGACCTTGATTATACAGGAATGAAACAGAGAATTATACAGGAACGGAAAGTAGAACTGGCATTCGAAGGACATCGTTTCTGGGATTTAAGACGTTGGAAACTGGCAGAATCTGTATTGAATAACAAGTATTTCCATGGTATGAAGATTACCGAAGAGAATGGAGTGAAACATTATGAGGTATTCGAATTGAATATGCTTCCTAAACAAGTCTTTTTGCCGAAGCACTATCTGATGCCTATAAATATCGGTGAAATGGAGAAGAACCCTAATTTGGGCAGTAACAATGACGGATATTAAAAAACTACGGGTATGAAAAGAATCAATCATTGGCTGATAATATGTTTTGTTTTGCTGTTGACTGTTGCATGTACTTCCGGCAAACAGAGTAAATCGGCATCCTGGCAGGATTTGCATTATGGACCTGATTCGCTACAGACGATGGATGTATATCTGCTGGAGAACAGGACTGCCGATACTCCTTTAATGATTCTTGTGCATGGAGGAGGTTGGATGGCAGGCGATAAGAAAGATGCCGATTTTATGAAAATCGCCTGTTATGCCAACGGCATGAATGTGGTGAATATCAACTACCGGATGGGGGATGGAATTTGCTATAAGCAAATGATGGAGGATATGACGGATGCAGTCCGCTATGTACTGGCCCATGCAGAAGAATGGAATATTAAAAAAACAAATTATGTGATGTGGGGCGGTAGTGCCGGAGCTCATTTATCTTTATTGTATGCGTATAATTATGATAAAGAAGATGTTATTTCATTAGTCATCACTTTGGGAGCACCTACCAGACTGGATGCTTTGGATGCCTTGTCGGGTGCAAAGCAAAGCGATATTGAAGGACTGTTGCCAATCGTTACCGGTAAACCGTGGAACAGTGACACTTCTCAGCTGGATGTCGATTATCAGCTGGCAAGTCCTTATTACGGAAAAAACTTTAAGCCTACTTTCCTGATACATGGAGAAAAGGATACGATCGTCCCGAAAGTTCAATCGGAGATGTTGAGTGATCTTTTAAAACAGAAAAATGTTCCCGATACGCTGGTTATCCTTCCTAATGGAGGGCATGGAGGTGAAAATACTCCTCTGGAAGTTTCGGAAAAGGTAAATGTGGCAATGTATAAATGGATTTTGAAATACAGCAAATAATAAAAAGAGTATACTATGAATGCAATAAATAAACTGAAACTATCTTTATCGGCAGTGCTCTTCTCCTTTTTGGGAATAGCTTGCAGTGATATAGATGATAACTTGGTGAACTATCCGGTAGTAGCGGAGGTGAATACCGTCTACTACATTGATTCGGAGTCGGGAAATGACGCTAATAGTGGAGAATCTGAATCGTCTGCATGGAAAACGTTTGCTAACATTAACCGTGTTATTTTTCAGGCAGGTAATCGTATTTTACTGAAGAGAGGGAGTGTATGGACCGGACAGGTTAGTCCTAGAGGGACGGGTACACCTTCCAATCCAATTATTCTTGGATCTTATGGCGAAGGAGAAAAACCGATTATCAATGGAAATGGTGAAGTAAAGGCGGCCGTTTACCTGAAAAACCAGTCGAATTGGGTAATTCAGGATTTGCAGGTGTCTAATTATGCGGATGTACGGGGAGATATCTATCGATGCGGGATTTTGGTCGAAAATGATAATGGAGGAACTGTCAGTAATATTAAGATTCTGAATAATACGGTTCGTGACGTGTCCGGTTCCTTCAGATATGTCGGTGCTTTTCATCCGCATCAATATGGAGGGATAGCTGTCAATGTAATAGGGCAGAATGCCACAGATAAATATGATAAGGTCTTGATTGAAAATAATACCGTAGAAAAAGCGGGACGTACGGGGATTGTTGTATGGGATAATCTTTTTGCCAGTGATCTGGAAGCTTCCACGAATGTAGTAATACGTAATAATTCGGTGAAAGACATTGATTCGGACGGTATAATCACCTATGGTTGTTATGGTTCTTTAATCGAACATAATGTAGCCAATGGATGCGGCTCTTATCGGGAGGACGGTCAGTTTAATGGCTCGGCAGCTATTTGGTGTACTCGTGGAAAGGACTGTATTATTCAGTATAATGAGGCTTATCATACGAAAGCGCTGGAGGGAAATGATGACGGAACCGGATTTGACATTGACATGGATGCTGTTAATTGTATCGTACAATACAATTATAGCCACGATAACGAGGGAGGATTTATGTTGTTTGTAGACGCGTCTAATTCGTCCGGTAGTATTGTACGCTATAATATCAGTCAGAATGATCGGAAACGTGTCTTCATGATTGCAGGAGGAGTTACTCCGAATACGCAGATTTATAATAATACCATATATTTGGGTGCGGGTGCTACTACTAAGATTATAGATCATACCTGGGATGACGGGGGAGATATCAATGCTCCTTGGCTGTTTAAGAATAACATCATTTACAATCTAGGAACAGGTGATTACAAGATTCCGGGTACAGGTGGAGTTTTTGAAGGAAATGTCTACTATGGAAACCATCCGGCTAACGAACCGGATGAAACAGGGAAGATAACAGTAGATCCGAAATTTATAAATGTTGGTGCCGGTGGAACAGGTATCAGTACACTGGATGGATATAAGCTGGAAGAAAACTCTCCGATAATGAATACGGGAGTTAAGGTTGCAAGGAATGGCGGTATGGACTTCTTTGGAAATCCGGTATCCTCTGGCGGTAAGCCTACTCCCGGTGCTCATGAATTGAATGGCACGGCTTCGGGTGAGTCTGAAATGATAGATAAACTGAATGACTGGAGTAACGCATTTTACTATTCACCCAATTTGAATCTGGACAGCAGTAATCCGCAATTCTTTGGTGGTGATGGATCCAGAGCTGTACGGGCAACTACAGATGATGGAATTATATTGTATACCTTCCGAATATAAAGTCTGTGGAAGTCACTATGTATCTATGTGTCTGGTATCCGACGTTAACCCCGCAGAACATTAAGATATATGGTTCATACACAGGAGGTGATTTTGCTAATTACATCGAAATACCAGTTACTTATACGACAGATTCTGCTGTAGTGGAAGGCTGGCAGAAGACCACAATCAATACAGCTGGGGCCTTGCCGGAAGGAGTGAACTTTATAGGAGTCCGCATTAATGATCCGGTGAATGAGAGCTGGGCTGTTCAAATCGGTGAAGTGGCAATCACTTATGTAGAATAAAATAAAACGAAGAGAATGATGAATATTGCAATACGAATTTGGATAGTTATTTTATCCTTTGCCTGTATAACTCCTGTTTATGCGAATGATCAAAGTGGTAAAATATACTATATTGATAACTTGGGCGGCAGCGACAGTAATACCGGACTATCGCCCGGGGAAGCCTGGAAATCTTTTAAAAACACCAACGACCGGGAGTTTAAACCGGGTGAACAGATTTTGCTGAAATCCGATTGTACCTGGACGGGGTCTTTGTCTCCAAGAGGGAATGGGACGGACGATTCGCCGATTATAATAGGGGCTTATGGTGAAGGGGCACGTCCTGTGATTCACGGGAACGGCCAGGTAAAGGCGGCAGTATACTTGCGTAATCAATCGAATTGGGTGATTCGTCAGCTGGAAGTCACGAATCAGGCTCCGGAACGAGGTTATGTACATCGCGGAGGCATCTTGGTCGAAAATGATAATGGTGGCGTTTTGAGTAATATCCATATTCTTGATAATTATGTGCACCATGTGACCAGTTCATTCCGTTATGCATATAATTTTCATCCTCATCAATTTGGGGGGATTGCTGTAAATGTGAACGGTTTGACCGGTACTGATAAATATAGGAATGTACTGATCGAGGGTAACAGAGTTGAGAATGTAGGACGTACGGGTATTGTTGTATGGGATCATATTTTTGCCAAATATGATGAAGCCTGTACGGGAGTCAGAATACGTAAAAACTCGGTGAAGGACATTGATTCTGACGGAATCCTTACCTATGGTTGTGACGGTGCCCTGATAGAACATAATGTGGCGGATGGCTGTGGCTCCTATCGGGAAGACGGGGGATTTAATGGCTCGGCAGCTATCTGGTGTACCCGTGGAAGTAATTGTATAATCCAGTATAACGAAGCATTCAATACGCATATGCTGGAAGGAAATGCTGATGGAACAGCTTTCGACATTGATATTGATGCAATAGACTGTATCGTGCAGTACAACTACAGCCACGATAATGAAGGAGGCTTTATGCTGTTCATCGATGCTTCTAACTCTTCTGGAGGAATTGTCCGTTACAACATCAGTCAGAATGATAGAACACGCATATTTATGATTGCCGGAGGAGTACAGCCTAATATGAAGATATATAACAATACGATTTACATATCGGAAGGGCTGGACACGAAAATCATAGAACATACCTGGGATGAGGCGGGAGATATCAATGCGCCTTGGATATTTAAGAATAACATTATCTGCAATTATGGAAGTGGTGGTTATATGATACCGGGAAAGAATGGAATTTTCTCCAACAATGTATATCATGGCAACCACCCTTCGACAGAACCTGCTGAACTTAATAAAATAACTGCTGATCCGAAATTCGTCAATCCGGGCAGCGGGAAAAGAGGAATTGAATCTCTGTCAGGTTATTATCTGAAGAAGAATTCTTCTGCCGGTCAGGCAGGTGCGGTGATCGATCATCATGGTGGTCAGGATATTTTCGGAAAGAAAGTATCGGATAGTGTACCTTCTAATATTGGGGCTGTAAACTGATTAATGACAATTTAGGATGAAGACAAGAATATTATTATGCATGGCGGTATCGCTCATGCTGACACTCTTCTCATGTCATAAAACTGAGAAAGTGCAGGTCTATGACCTGAAGGTGGAAAGTCTGGTGAATCCTCTCGGTCTTGAGCAGAAGCAGCCTCGTTTAAGCTGGAAACTGCATTCTGAAGAAAGAGGAGTCCATCAACAGGCATACCGTATCATCGTATCTTCGTCTGAGGAGAAGCTGAAAGAAAATGTAGGAGACTTATGGGATTCGGGCAGAATCCCTTCTTCCGAAACAGTTTTAATTCCTTATGAAGGTGCGCCGTTGTCCGGCAGGCAGTTTTGTTACTGGAAAGTAAGGATTGAAACCAATTTGGGTGAAGTTGTTTCATCGGAAAGAGCTTTTTGGTCGATGGGACTAGAGGCATCTGATTGGCAAGCCAAATGGATTGGCTTGGAGAGTATAGAGGCGGAAGGAGAAGATCGAAAGATGAATTTTGTTCCAGAGAATGAAGACGAACTTCGGCTGAAAAGTGAGACTCGCCTTCGTGCCCGCTACTTGCGGAAAGTGATAAAACTGGGGAAAGATGTAAAGAGTGCAATGCTTTATATCTCCGGTTTAGGCCTGTACGAAGCATATCTGAACGGCCATAAGATTGGAGATCAGGTATTAGCTCCTACTCCGACAGATTACAGTAAAACTGTTCCATACAACACTTTTGATGTCACTTCTTATTTGAATAAAGGAGAGAATACTATCGGGGTGATATTGGGAAATGGCCGATTCTTTTCGATGCGTATTCCCTGGTTCCGTACATTTGGATTGCCTCAACTATTGTCTCAGTTGGAAGTTACTTACAAAGATGATACGAAAGACACTTTCGTGAGTGACGAATCGTGGAAAGTTACTTTGGATGGTCCTTTGGGAGTAAATAATGAGTTCGACGGCGAAGAATATGATGCCCGTAAAGAAATGGAGGGATGGAGCACGAACGACTTTGACGATGCGGCATGGTATTCGGTTGAATTAGTAAATGCCCCCGAAGGAAAGCTGCAGGCACAGGAAAATCCGAATATTAAAGTGATGGAACATATAAAACCTCTCTCTGTCCATAAACTGGGTGATGACAAATATATTGTGGATATGGGGCAGAATATGGTAGGATGGATGACGTTGAAAGTACGTGGCAAACAGGGAGACAAAGTAACGCTTCGCTATGCGGAGTTATTGAAAGAAGACGGTCATTTATATCTGGACAACTTACGTGGAGCCAAAGTTACGGATACTTATATCTTAAAGGGAGATGAAGAGGAAACATGGGAACCTAAATTTGTATTTCATGGTTTCCGTTATGTTGAAGTGTCTGGTTTCCCCGGTGTACCTACTGTTGATCATTTCGAAGGAAGAGTCGTTTATGACGAAATGAAGACCACCGGTACGTTTGAAACTTCCAATGCCATCATTAACCGGATTTATCAAAACGCATGCTGGGGTATTAAAGGTAATTACCGTGGAATGCCGACAGACTGTCCTCAACGGGACGAACGGATGGGATGGCTGGGCGATAGAACTACCGGAGCATACGGCGAAAGCTATATTTATGACAATCAGAAACTTTATGCAAAATGGCTGAAAGATATTGAAGATTCACAATTAGCGAACGGAGCATTACCGGATGTCGCTCCTAATTATTGGGAGATGTATACCAATGATGTCACATGGCCGGCTGCATATTTCACCGTTGCCGATATGCTGTACAAACAGTATGGAGATGTACGTCCCATCATCCGCCATTATGATTCATTCAAAGCATTTATCCAATTTATTCGGGATAACTATCTGAAGGATGATATCGTTATTCATGATACATTCGGTGACTGGTGTATGCCACCGGAGTCTATGGAAATGATTCATTCACAAGATCCTTCACGGAAGACTTCAGGGGAATTGCTCTCAACCGCATATTATTATCGTCTTTTGGTCTTAATGCGGAAATTTGCTTCGTTATCAGGTAATGATAAGGATATCGCCTATTATCGGGAGTCAGGTGATCGGATATTAAAAGCTTTCAATAGGAAATTCTATAATGCATCAACCGGATATTATTCCAATAATACGGTAACGGCTAATTTATTAGCTTTAATGAACGGGATGGCTCCCGACTCTGTCCGTCAGGTCGTTTTCGAACATGTTGTTGATAAGACTCTAAATGAGTTTAAGGGGCATGTCAGTACTGGACTGATCGGTATTCAATGGCTTATGAGAGGATTGTCAGACTATGGGCAACCGGAACTGGCGTATAAGATTGCCACCAACAAAACCTATCCGAGTTGGGGATATATGATTGAAAATGATGCTACTACCATTTGGGAATTGTGGAACGGCAATACGGCCGATCCGGCAATGAATTCCGCCAATCATGTAATGTTGTTGGGGGACCTTATAATATGGTATTATGAGTACCTGGCAGGCATCAGGAATGAAGCAGCCTCAACAGGATTTAAAAAGATTGAAATGAAGCCATTGCTTGTGGGGGATCTGACTTATGTCAATGCCTCTTATCAATCGATCAGAGGAGAAATCCGAAGTCATTGGAGGAGAGAAGGAACTACCTTTATCTGGGATATTGCTATCCCGGCTAACACGACTGCTTCTGTCTATCTGCCCGAAGCTGTCGGCAAGGAGATAAAAGAAGGGAATAAAGAATTGAATGACATTAAAAGTATAACCGGAGTAAGGACGGATGGCAACTGGGTTATAATTGATCTGGAATCCGGGGAGTATTCGTTTACGGTAAAACAAAACAGAATGTTAAACTGAAAATTAAAAGTTATGAGACTGAAGAAATATGATAACAATCCTATTCTGTCACCAAATTCAGCGAATGCATGGGAAAATTTAGTGGTATGCAATCCCGGTGTATGGTATGAAGATGGTATATTTTATATGCTCTATCGGGCAGCAGGTGATGATGAAGAACATATCATTCGTTTGGGATTGGCTACGAGTAAAGACGGATATGATTTTAGAAGAGCCTCTTCTCAACCGGTATTCGGACCCAGCATTGATGGGCCTGATGCCGGTGGAGTGGAAGATCCCCGTATTGTGAAATTTGATGATGAATACTACGTCACCTATGCCTTCCGTCCTTATCCTCCGGGACAGTATTGGAAGTTTCCGCATGATGTGGTATTGCGTCCGCAGTGTGGTAGTCATGCGCCCGTTTTTATTAAGGAGAATCTGGGAAATTCAGGATTGGCGGTAACTAAAGATTTCAGGCACTTCAGACGGTTGGGGAGGATTACCGAATCGGCTCTGGATGATAGGGACGCTATACTTTTCCCTGAGAAAGTGAATGGAAAATATGTACTTCTGCATCGTCCCAAACAATATACGGGTGATAAGTATAATGTTAAATATCCGTCTATTTGGTTGAAATTCTCAGATGATTTACTAAATTGGTCAGATAAAGAAAGCCATTTGTTGATTTCGGGCATAGAGAATACTTGGGAAGAAAAAATCGGCGGAAGCACTCCACCCTTGAAAACGGATGAAGGTTGGCTCGTGCTGTATCATGGAGTAGAACATGGCGGAAAGGGATATTACAGGGTAGGAGCGTTACTGTTGGACCTGGAGAATCCGCTTCGTGTGATAGGACGTACTAGAAATTATATTCTTGAGCCTGAGATGGACTGCGAGATAAACGGTTATTATAAAGGTTGTGTGTTTCCTACGGGAAATGTAATTGTAGATAATACATTATATGTGTATTATGGAGCAGCAGATAAGTACGTTTGCATGGCTACTTGTGATGTAAAAGAATTGATTCAGTATATTAAAAAAGGGGAGTAATGAATAAAGTAATACCTTTGTTGGCCATACTTTTGTGGTTTTGCACGGCATGCGGAGAGAAGAAAAGCACGTTGGTTATATCCGATCAGCCTGTATCCGCTAATTTTATGGGAAATGGAGTGGAGTGGTCAGCTTATCCGCATGGTGACTCTCCCGAAGCCGAATGGGGATACTTAATGACAGATGAGAAGTTGCAGAAAGTATGTTCCCGGCTTGACTACATGAAACCGCGTATTGTTCGCTTGATGGATGTAGCCGGATGGCGTTATTTCAAGGGAGTGGATACAAAAGGCAATCCGATAGTGGACTTTGAATGTGCGGAAGTGAAGATGGTCTGCAAGCTATTGGACTATTGTCAGAAGAATGGGATAACAGTTTTGATTGGCGATTATGGTGTACCCGGATTTTGGGGATATAAAGGCAAGGTTGACAGGGTAGATGATCCTCGTTATGTGGATATGACTATCAGATATCTTTCTTATCTGATAAAGGAACGGGGATATGATTGCATTAAATATTACATTATAACCAATGAACCGAATGGAACCTGGGCATGTACCAATGGTGATTGGGAGCAATGGAAAAGGGGAGTCAGTATGTTTGCGGAAGGGTTTAAGGCGGCAGGACTCCCATTGGAAATGTCTGCTCCCGATGTCGTTGAAATGTCTGATAATCCGGCTTCCGAATATACGGGCAGGCAGTGGGTTGAACAGACTATGATTCAGTTGGATTCAATAGTAGGCAATTATAATATCCATTGTTATGCGGATGCTTACTTTGTAAGGGACGGCCGTTTTCAGAAACATCATAAGGAAGTCGCGGATATACTCAAGACAACAGGAAAGCCTGTTATCTTCGGAGAAATAGGAGTACTTTATAAGACCGGTGAGTTGGGAGAAGAATATAAGAAGTTACTTCCACAGAAACCGTTTGCCAGTGAAGACTCCCAGCTGCATGTGTACGATTATGTCTATGGTATTGATGCCGCCGATGCATTAATACAGTCGATGAAAGCCGGATTCCAGGGAGCCAGTGCATGGATGCTCGATGATGCGATGCATACGATTGGAGATTTGGGAGACAAGAACCAACTCAAGGTTTGGGGATTCTGGAATTCATTGGGGACGGAGTTGCTGAATGATGAGAAAGAGGAAGAAATTCGTCCGTGGTTCTTTACATGGTCGCTGATGTGTCGATATTTCCTGCCGGGCATGGAAATTTTTAATCCGGAGAATGAAGAACTGTTTCCTAATTTGAGAGTCGTTGCAGGAAGAAAAGGAGAAGAGGCTACGATTGCATTGTTGAATGCTGGTGATTCAACCTATACTTTCTGTTTGAAAATGAATGTGGGTAGCAGCAAGCAGGACTTTGCTGTTTATAGCTATACGCAGACGGGGTATAAGACAGATGAAAACTCCTTTCCGGTTGCCGAATCTGTAGCCCGGGCAAAGGATTTGTTGTCGGGTGAGGAAGAAATAAAGATTCTTCCCCGCAGCTTTAAATTATATACAAATATAAAAATAGACTAAGTTATGCAGGTTACAGTTTCCTTTATTGACATAGCTGTCATAGTGGTCAGCACCGGACTTATCATTTGGTGGGCACTGAAAAAAGGCAAAAGCGGAGATTCCAAGTCATACTTTCTGGCGGGACGCAGTATGTCCTGGATAGTGGTTGGTCTGTCTCTTTTTGCTGCCAGTATTTCCAGTACAACACTTATCGGGCAGACTGGAGATGCTTATTCTACAGGGATAGCTGTCTTTAATTATAATTTAGTGGGTGTTGT
>ERZ772816.1993-NODE-1993-length-15013-cov-3.260797_pt1 | contig 15013 bp, 12 predicted proteins | sample MGYA00511359_ERZ772816 | MGnify/ENA primary metagenome ERZ772816 (study PRJEB29015, sample SAMEA2737710) | human gut metagenome | biome: human gut; feature: human-associated habitat; material: faeces | place: China | collected 2012 ...
GGGGGACAAAAGAACACAGAGAGCCGGAAAGCCGAAAACGTCAAAGGGGACAAAAGAACCAAAGGACGCAAAAGGCATAAAGCGCAAAGGGTTAATCTATACCCCGTTTTAACATTAAAGGAGGTTTAACAAATGGAAAAACAGGAACGAGGCAGAAAGTTAAAACGTAAGCCGTTAGGGTACAATAAACGCACCGAGGAACAACGAATTTATGACGTTGCGTTTTGTTCTAACCTTTTCTTACGTGGTTATTCATATCGGGAAATTGCCGACGCATTGAACCGGGATTTAGAAAAAAGGGGGGCGGGTTATACTATCACGCACCCAATGGTATATTATGATTTGCAACAATGCCTTATTGAATGGAAGCGGGAACGATTGGATACAATCGACGAATACGTTATACAGGAATTGCGCAAGTTGGATAAAATGGAGCAACAAGCGTGGGAGGCATGGGAGGTATCAAAAACCGGAAAGCAACGCACCAAAGAGAAAACCAACCGGGGGCGTCCTATCAAAACGGATGCAACCGAGGGCGACCCGGAATATTACGGGTACGACGAAACCACGGTTGAAACGTCGGCGGGCAATCCCCGCTTTTTGGATTTATTGTTGAACATTCAGCAACGACGGGCAAAAATGTTAGGGTTCGACGCCCCGGTTAAAATAGAGATACCCGGATATAATGCCGGAACCGAGGACGACAAACCCAAATACGATGCAACCGTTATTCCAAAGGATTTATTGTTTGCCGTCGCCGACAAATTACAATCCGCCGAATATGCAAAGGTTATGGCAGAGAAAGGAGGGACGCAATAATGGCAAAGAGAACCGCACCCGCAACCCGTCCGGGACAAAAGCAACCGGAATGGACGAAACATATTTGCGACGACTGTAAACACGCCCGTTGGGTCGAAACGCACCAAAATAAGGATTGGGAGGGGAAATATATTTGCCTTACGTGTCCGTTTGAACAATGGCATATAATCCGAGGGTGTCAAGCGTGTGCAAAGTTTGAACCAAAACCAAAGGAGGGGCAACAATGACAAACGACGAAATGTTGGCAATGTATAAAGCCATAAGCGAGAACCCCGGCGAAATAGTCAAGGAAGCCGCCCGCAATCGGTTAATCAACTTTTCCCGGTATATGCAACCGGATTTGGTATTGGAGCCGTTCCACGTCGTATATTATACGTTGTTGGATATGTTCGCACACGGGTTAATACGTAAAATGATTGTTCAGCAACCCCCGCAACATGGCAAATCGGAGGGGTCAAGCCGTAAATTGCCCGCATTTATGGAGGGGTTAAACCCGGACTTAAAAATTGTAATTGGGTCGTATGCGGCGACAATCGCACGGGATTTCAACCGGGACGTTCAACGAATAATCGACACGCCCCGGTATCGTGAATTATTCCCGGATACCTATTTGAACGGGTCGAACGTCGTAACAATGGCGAATACCTATTTGCGCAATTCCGATGTTATTGAAATGGTCGGGCATAAGGGTTCGTTGCGTGTGGTTGGTCGTGGCGGTTCGTTGACGTCTAAAACCGTGGACGTTTCGATATTGGACGACGTGTATAAGGATTACGCCGAGGGTAACAGCCCAATAGTACGGGCGGCGGCGTGGAAATGGTACACGACCGTTGTACGTACCCGTTTGCACAATGATAGTCAAGAATTGATTGTTTTTACCCGTTGGCACGACGACGATTTGATAGGACGTATTGAAAAATCCGGGGAATTGATTATTGATGTTACGTGTTGGGCGGATTTGCAGAATGTACCGCCGGGGGCGTGGGTTCGCATAAACTTTGAGGCAATCAAAACAGGGGAACCGACCGAGATAGACCCACGGGAACCGGGGGCGGCTTTATGGGAGGGGCGACACAGTAAGTTGAAATTGGAGGGGCAAAAGGCATTAGACCCGGTACAATTCCAATGCTTATATCAAGGCAACCCCGGAAGTGCCGAGGGTCGATTGTATCAGCCTTTCAAAACGTGGGTTGAAAAATCCGATTACGGGCAATATATCCGTTCGGGTGCATACATTGACGTTGCCGACGAGGGGGACGACCTATTGTTTGCCGCAACGTATGACGTGTATAAATCCGACAATATGGTTTTCAACGAACAAACAAAGCGTATGGAACCGTTGTTGTTTGCTTTAATAACGGATATGATTTGCACCGAGGAAAACACGGACGTAACAACCGTAACCGTCCCGGCAATGATAAACAGGAACGGCACGCAAAAAGCATGGGTTGAGAGTAACAACGGCGGTGCGGGATTTGAAAAGGTTATTAAAAAGAAAGTGCGGGCAATGACAGACCCGTTTTATCAAGGGGGTAACAAAGAAAGCCGGATTGTTACAGCGTCCGCAATGGTTAATCAACATATCATTATGCCGTTTGGTTGGGAAAACCGATACAAAAACGTGTACGACCATGTAACCGGGTTTTTGCGGAATTTCGACGCCAACACGCACGACGACCCGGAGGACGGATTAACCGGGGTTTACGAAAAAGAGATTGCCGACGGCAATATACAACCATACGCACACGCCAACCGGGGCGTTAAACGTCGTAACTAATAATTTAATTGAGATATGCAAGTTTATAACGGAAAAAGTTTATAACTTTGCAACGTAGAAGTAATACAGAGGGCAAAGGGACAGCCCAACGAGGTAACAAATGTAATTTTTAACGTTAAAATTTAAAGAGTATGATTACTTGTAAGTGTCCGGCGGCGGCTTCATTGCCCGATATTCCCGCCGTAAAATGCGCCGAAAGTTTCGGGCAAATCCAAAAGGTAGCGTTTCAGCGTCTAACCAAAGACGATGGAAGCAAAAACAGTTTTACGAGCGAAAAGGCAATTACTTTGCTTGCTTCATGGACGCCGTTGTTGGCGGCGGCTGATAGTACAAAGATTGTCGTTTCCCCGTATATCCAAGCCCCGACCAACGAAGCCGGAGCCGCCCGAACCTTTGGAGGCGGTAACGAAACATTGGGAGGCGTTGAGGAAATTATAGGGCGTGAGCCTAACCCGTTCACGGGCGTAATGCGTAAAATCCCCCAATCAGTTATTAAGGCGATGAAAGAATTGCAATGCGAAAGTTTGAGCGATAATTTGGGCGTCTATCTGTTTGACGAAAACGGAAGTATTGAAGCCATACAAGACGAAACGACCCCAACAACGTATTATCCTATTCCAATTCGTTCTTTGTTCATTGGGGACAAAACGCACGGCGGATTGGAAGCCCCGGACAGCAACGCAATACAATGGGCGTTTTTGCCGAACTATTCGGACGACCTAACAATTGTTGCCCCGGATTTCAACCCGATAACCGATTTGAAACCCGCCGTTGTAGGAGGTTGACGATATGGCGGCAAAGGTTACAAAGGTTAAATTAGTTTGTCCGCCGCACAATTTGACCGAAGAATTTGAGATTAAGCACGCCGAAAGGTTGTTGCGGATGCCAAACAACGGCGGTTGGCAGTTACCAAAAGACAGCGATTTTAAATTTACCAACGATAATGGGATTGAGTATAAACGAAATAAGAAAACGGATAACGGAGCCGAAGAAACGCCAAACGATTAGTCGGGCGGTATATCATCAAAACCGTATCAAGTTTCACGCCCAAACACGTATAACGGGTTATGACATTAACCAACCCGTTACGGACTTTTTGGCGTTCGTTTCTAATCTTATACCGCACGATAAATTTAAGATATTCAAAACATTGTTCCGTTATCCCGTCTTTACCAACGGGGTAACGGGCATTTGCTTTGATAAGTTAAGCCGCATTTTTGACGGTCGTAACCCGGCGTTCAACTATCAGTTTATGAATAGCGACCAACGGGACGATTGGGAATATTACCGACAGGATGTTTTGCACGAACCGGAGGTTTGGAGCAACAAAGGTTGGGAGTTTTTCCAAACTGAAATAAACAGCGTCTTAATAGTCGATTTGGCGACCGAACAAAACCCCGCCGACAAATACCCCGCCCCGTACTTTTATTGGTTGCCTATTGCGTCCGTGATAGATTACAGAGCCAACGCAACAACGGGGTTAATGGATTGGATTATTTTCAGACAGGACGACAAACGTATTGCCGTAATTGATAACGAACGATACCGGATATTTACCGAGGCGGACGGCGGCAACATTGGCGAATCGTTGGTTGATAATCCGCACGATTTAGGGTATTGCCCCGCCCGGTTCTTTTGGACGGAACCGTTGAGCCTATCAGAACCCGACGTTAAACAATCCCCGCTTACAAAGCAATTGGAGGCGTTGGATTGGTTTTTGTTCTACCATGTAAGTAAACGGCATTTGGATTTATACGGGTCGTATCCCATATATTCCGGTTATGAACAAAGTTGCGATTTTAGCAACGGCGAAAATGGCGATTATTGCGACGGTGGGTTTTTGAAAGACAAACAAGGGTTTTACAGATTGGACGCCGCCGGGCTTTTACAGCGTTGCCCCAAATGCGGGGATAAGCGTATTGCCGGGGTTGGTTCTTTTGTAGAAATACCCATACCGGACGGGGACAAACAACCGGATTTGCGTAACCCGGTGCAAATGTTGACCGTTGACCGTCAAAGTTTGGATTACAACGTTGAGGAGGAGGAACGATTGAAAAACAATATCATTACGTCAATCGTCGGAACCAACGAGGAAATAACCACACGGGACGCACTCAATGAACAACAGATACAAGCCAATTTTGAGAGCCAAAGCACGGTATTAAACCGTATCAAAAAAGGCTTTGAGGCGGCGCAACAATTCGTCGATGAAACGGTTTGCCGTTTACGGTACGGGTCGTTGTTTGTATCTGCAAAAGTCAATTACGGCACGGAGTTCTATTTGTCGAGCGCAACCGAGTTGCGGGAACGTTACAAGGTCGCAAAGGAAAGCGGCGCAAGTGAGGCGGAATTGGACGCCCTACAAAATCAGATATTGGAAACGGAATACAGGAACAACCCAACCCAATTACAACGTATGTTGGTATTGGCAGAATTGGAACCGTACCGACATTTAACCCGTTCCGAGGTGTTGGATTTGTACGGCAAAGAGATTATCAACGAAACGGATATGCGTATTAAGTTGAATTTCGCTAACTTTGTACGCAGATTTGAGCGTGAGTATTTAAACGTATTGGAATTTGGGTACAATATGCCCTACAATTCCAAAATTGAGTTCATAACTAATAAATTTAATGATTATGCGAGTGAAAGCAGGAACCGAGGGGAAAACTAAGGACGTGAACGTTTCCGAGGTTACGCCCGAAAATTACATTGTCCCGGACAATGAAAAGAAATTGTATCATTGCATTATTGAGGTGCGCAAGTTTGACAGCGAAACGGGCAAACGGTTATCCGTCCCCCGTATTCAAAAGTTCGGCAAAAAGTCGTTTGAAAACAGCGTTGCGCATAACCTTAAATTACAGGGATACACCGTAACAATTTTGCACGACCCGAACGAATGGTTGGCAACACAGGCAGAGGCAACACAGAAAGCCGCCGAGGAAAAAGCAAAAGCCACGGCGCAAGCCAAAGCGGATGCCGAGGCAAAAGCCGCCGAGGAACGCCAAAAGGCAATCGACGCCGCCGTTGAGAAAGCATTGGCAACACAGGCAGAGGCAACACAGAAAGCAATCGACAAAGCGGTTGCCGATGCGTTGGCAAAAGCAACCAAAGCCGAAACCAAAGCCGAGGGCGCAAAAAAGTAACTGAATTATAAATTAATAATCAAAGGGTAAGATTATGGCATTAACAAGCGAAGTATTAAAGGCAAATGCGGCATTAGCCGGATTAACCGACGAACAAATTGCGGCAATTACCACATTGTCCGCAAACGACGAAAACAGCGTTATAGCCCAAAAGACGGGCAAAATATACGGCGATTTGGACGCCGACATTTTGGCGGCAACGGGCGTGGCAAAGAACGGCACGGAAAAAACATACGATTATGCAAAGCGTGTGTTGACCGAGTTTAAAACCAAAGCGGAAAGCGCAACAACCTTGCAATCCCAAATCGACGGGTTGACAAAGGAAAAGGCACGTTTGGAAAAAGCAATTGCCGACGGTGCGACCGATGCCGAAACCAAAAAAGCCTTAACACAGGCGCAAAAGGATTTGGCGGCGGTAACAACGCAGTTCAACGACCTAAAAGGCAAATACGACCAAGCCGAACAAACCCATACAACGGAGTTGTTCGGCATACGTGTTGAAAGTGCGTTGCAGACAGCGACCGCCGGATTGAAGTTTAAGGCGGGATTGCCCGAAAGCGCAACAAAGGTTTTGTTGGAACAAGCCATTACGAAAATTAAGGGTATGAACCCGGAGTTAATCGACGACGGCAAAGGCGGCAAAATGTTAGCGTTTAAGGACGAAACCGGGGCGATTATGCGCAACCCGAACAACCAATTGAACCCATACACCCCCGGCGACCTATTGGCAAAGGAATTGGAAACAATGGGTATATTGGATAAAGGACGCCAAGCGGCGGGCGGCGGAACAATTCCCCCGGCGGGCGGTTCCGGCGGTGCGGGCGGTAACGCTACAATCGAAATATCCGGCGTGAAAACGAGAACGGAGGCATACGACGCAATTACGGCGAATTTACAGCAACAAGGATTGGCAGTTGGAACAAAGCAATTTGACGACGCCATGACGCAAGCATGGAAAGACAACAACATTGCGGCGTTGCCGGAAAAGTAAACAACACGGGTAAAGGGTTAACCCGCATTATTAATAATTAAAAACATAGTACAATGAGTTTAGTAGCAACAAGATTGCAGAATTGGCGAGTACAGAACCCGGAGTTAGACCGAAATATGACCCGCCCGTGTGAGTATGGCGCATTGGATTTCTTTATTGAGCAAACCAATTCCCCGTCCTCAATCATTAATCCCAATTTGCGGGATAAGGCTTTTGCGTCCATTGGTAACACGGTACAAATCCCGGTTATCAATTACGACGAAAACGTACAGGTAAGCAATACCCGGTCGTGTGTTATCGCTGATAACGAAAATACGTCGGCATTGGTAACGGTTGTTTGGGCGACGTATTCCATTGGTTTTACAATGGTTCCCGCCGCATACATGAACAACGAAATTTCGTATGAACACGACTTTTTGCGTAAAATGGAAAAGACGTGCCGGGCGTTGGCGGATACATTGGACGGCGGCGGGGTTGCCGCATTGGAGGCAAACAAAACGCAGGTGTTCAAAACATTGCTTAACTACACACAGACGGGCAACGTTATTGAGGTTCCGCAACAAATGGCAACCGAGATTTTGGGCGACATTAACCCAATCATGCGTGCCAACTGTTACCCGGAATATATCCACGTTATCGGTAATGCCGGGGTTGATGCGCTTATTCGTAAGTTAGCACAACACGGAATTTACAACGACGTTAACAAGCGTATGGAGTACGACAACAAGGTTATCCACTATACCAACAACGTTGCAGACGAAAGCGGTAAAATGGGAACAATGTTTGCCGTTGCCGACGGTAACGTTGGAGTGTTAACCCGTGTTGACCGTGAAGCATTGCGCCGCACCCGTGCGAATTTCCACGAATGGGACGTTGTACGTTTGCCGTACATTGATTTGCCCGTTGGTTCGCATTATTACACGGCGGTTGGCGACCAATCCGCAATCATGGGAGCCGCAACGGAAGATTTGACGTGTGCCGTAAAAGAATTCTTTGGATTTTCGGTTGATGTGGCGTTTATCGTTGCTTACAATAGCAACCCAACGACCATTGCCAACCCGATTATCAAAGCGGAAATTGAAGCCCGTGACCCGAACCAACCGTTGGGTATGCCTGTTTATGTGGTTAATCCCCCGACAACAACGCCGTAAGGGAGCCGCAAAATTGTTTAATCAAAAGGGGGGCGGGGAAATAAACCCCCGTTCCCCTTTTTAATTTAACGCAGTATGTACCGGATTAAAGAGATACAAGATAAATTATTGCACGTTGTAGGTTGGGAACAATCATACGACCCCGCCGCCGCAATCGACGACCGATTGACAGAAACCGAAAGCGGGTTATATTTTCAAGGTGCGCACCCGTTGTTGACGTTGGAAAATATGGCGGCAATCGTCCCGGACAATTGGGGTTATCAATACCCGGATTGGAGCGATACGACGGAATACAAAGCCAAGAGCGTGGTACATTACGCCAACGATGCGGCAGGCAAAAAACTGTATTGGATTGCGCAAGTTGATAACGTCGCCGAGGTTCCCGCCGAGGGTTCGACGTTTTGGCGCAAATACAACATTCTTTCCGACTATTTGGAGCGATTGACCCGCAACGGCATTGCGCAAGCCGTACAAACGTTTACGCAGATAAAAGGGTTGGAAAAAGAAACAAAGAACCTTTTGGAGCGTCGCACATTCTTTGACGGTGTGGGGCGTATCCGGGCGACAATCGCCAATACACATAAATTGGTCGGGTTTGAAATTATCCCCGTCCGCTCAATGGGAGTAACAACCAAGATTGAAAAGATAGGGTTGCAAATGACAGGGGCAACCGGAACCGTGAAAATGTATTTGTTCCATAGTTCGCAGATTGACCCAATAAAGACGTTTGATTTGGAGTTTACCGTTACCAATGGCGGGTTCCAATGGTTCCCGTTAACCGATTGTTATTTGCCGTACATAAGCGACGCAAACAACGCCGGGGGGTCGTGGTTCCTTTGCTACAATCAAAACGAATTACCCGCCGGAATGGAGGCGATAAACACGACAAAGGATTGGAGCCGGGAACCGTGCGGAACGTGCAACGGTTATGGCATTGAGAGTTGGAAAGAAATAACCAAGTATTTACAGGTATCCCCGTTTATGATGAACGCCCCGGAAACGTTCGACGAATACCCGGAGTTGTGGGATATTGCGCAAACTATGTACACGAATACCACGAATTACGGTTTGAATTGCGAAATTACGGTTGGTTGTGATTTGACGGACTTTATTATTACCCAACGTTCCATTTTTCAAACGGTTGTTCAACGTCAAGTCGCCGCAATCGGATTGCGCACGTTGGCAATGAACCCGTCCGTAAGGGTAAACCGGAACCAATCCAACGCAAGCAGGGAGGAAATTTTGTACGAATTGGACGGCAATACGTCCGGCGTTCGTCCCGGCGGTTTGGGTTATGACCTTAAAAAAGCATACGAGGCGTTGCGGTTGGATACGCAAGGATTAGACCGGATTTGCCTTTCATGTAATAACCACGGCGTCCGTTATCGCACCGTATAACAGTTTGAGAAATGGCGGGGTTACAATCAATATGGGATTTGCAAAAGCGGGTTAACTCTTTTAACGAGGGGTTAACCAATGGTTTGTTTATCCGGGACATAATCGACGACGGTATGACAACGGCGTTTATTATTGATGCCAACGCCGAGGAACAATTGTTTGAACAGGGTATTAACCGATTGGGCGTTGATATAATGGATTACCGACCTTATACCCCGCTAACAATAGCCATTAAGGAGGAAAAGGGACAACCGACGAACCGGGTAACGTTACGGGATGAGGGCGATTTTGAGAGTAGTTTTTATTTGGAGGTCGGCGATAAACAATTTGAGATTAAAGCGGGCGATTTCAAAACGGAGGACTTAATAAAAAAATACGGGCGGCAAATATTGGGTTTGACAAATGAGAATATCGGCGTACTGATATGGCAATATGTTTACCCGGATTTGCTAACCAAAGCAAAAAAAACAATTTACGGCAATGGATAGAGTACCCATAATAAAGAACCCGGAGTTATTCGACCGGGTTATTGCCAACATACAACAAGGGTTGGCGGACGGGTTGCCGTGGCTTAATTATTCGTTCGGACGTGCTGAACGGTTGGTTAAATCGCAGAACGGCAAACGGTATTATACGCCCAACATATACGTTGGCGGTAACGAATATATGTTGATTGCGCCCGATAGTAATATTGGGAATTTTTCGTTTTTCACGATTGACGACCCGCAACAAATTAGTTGGTATCCGGGGGAACAAAACAAATATACAACCCCGTTTTCCGTCATCTTTTGGTTTGATATGCGGACAATAACCAACGATGCCAACAACCGGAACCGGGAAGCGGTCAAACAACAAATTATGCGAGTATTGAACGGCGGGTTTTGGTTGCGTGTTGGGAGTATGACGATAAACCGGGTATATGAGAAAGCCGAAAACATATTTACCGGGTTTACATTAGACGAAATAGATAACCAATTTTTAATGCACCCGTTCGCCGGGTTCCGGTTCGCCGGGGAATTGGGAGTTGATGAAACGTGTTTAACAGTTTAAAAATATAGCAGTATGAGAGAATTTTTATTTTATATGGTCGTGGTCGCTTTAGTTGCGGCGTTCGGTTTATCCCTGTTACGTAAATGGGGTGTTGTTGAATGGGTGCAAGTTCACGGCAACGACTTTTTTGCAAAGATGTTCAATTGCGATTTCTGTTTGTCCTTTTGGTCGGGGTTGGCTTTGTCAATCCTTTGCGTGTTTATATCCGGGAACCCGTCGTTGTTATTGGTTCCCTTTTGTTCAACCATGATAACCCGGCGTTTGCTATGAAAACAACAAAGATTGGAAAATATACCGTTGAGATATACGACGCAATCGACGAATTGCCGATGTTGCGTTTTCATAAGTATAACAAAATGTTGTTAGTTGATGCCGGGATTGGTTCCGATTTGCAGGATTTCGACACGCATATTGAAAAGGCAATAAGATACGCCCGGAGCAAAACCCCCGAATTGGCGGCAATCGAATTGGATAATATGCGGCAAAACGTGTATTTCATCCAAACCGGGATAAGTCCAAAGCATTTGGCGTTTGCCGTGTTGGTTAAATCAATCGACGGGGAACCGTACAACGATTTGTCCGACGATGGGTTGCAAAAGGTCGTCGATATGTTCGGCGATGTTCCCGTTAAAGAGTTGACCGCCCAAATGGAAGCGGTCAAAAAAAAAATAGATGAAGAATTGCAAATGTATTTCCCCCGGTTGTTCGACGATGCGACCGTAAAAGAGTATTACGACGAATTGCGCAACCGCACAATGTTAATGTTGGATGCGATTATAAACGGCGATACAGAGGACAAACGGGCGGAAATTGATAAAATAACGACGATGTTGTTGTTGTATAATCGCCCGGTTGTTTTTAGCGGTTCCGATAACATGGAAATTCAGTACGATAAACAGTTTGAAAATATGTGTTTAACCATATCGCAACATTTGCACGTACCGGAACCAAAGAAATATACCGTATTGGAGTATTACAACGCATTTGAGCGGATAAAGGAGTTGTTGAAACCAACCAAAAATAAAAACGGCGTCAAATAAGCCGATTTGCGGCGTTGTTTTTCTTTGATTGATTAACTACATGGAAAAGAAAAGATAATTTAATACGGGGCAAATTGCCCGCAAATAACGTTAAGTATGGCAGATAATAACAACCCTATAAAATATAGCGACCTTGTAAGCCCGGACGATTCGATTACAAAGTTGATTAATCAGTTAGACCAACTTTCCGACGCCTATATGAACACTCTAAAAAATATAAAGAGTGAGGCGATAACGGTTAAGGCTGCATTGGAGGGCGTAAGTGGGGCGACCGAAAACGGACGTAAAACAATCCGGGGGGCGTCCGCCGATACCGACAAATTGACACGGGCGGCAAAGGATTTGGCGTTTGCGGAAAGCGAGAACGCAAAACGGTTGGCGGAATTGAAGCAAGCGCAAAAAGAGGCGAACGAATTAAACAAGTTGACAACCCGGTTGAACCAATCCGCCGAGGGTTCATATAATCGTTTGTCCGCTCAATACTCAATCAATAAAATATACCTCAATAATATGACGGTTGAGGAAAGGGAGGCGACCGAGGAGGGGCGCAAATTGGTTGCCGAAACAAAAGCGATTTACGAGGAAATGAAGCGGTTACAGGAAGCGACCGGGAAAACGTCGTTAAACGTGGGTAACTATTCCGATGCCGCAAAGGGTTTGACGACCCAAATAGAGAACCAAACGAAACAATTAGCATTGTTACGATTGGAGGGCAAACAAGGAACCGCCGAATATCAGCAATTGAGCAAAGAAACCGCAATATTGCGGGATGCCGTCAAGGATGCAACCGCCGAGATTACCCGCATGGCGTCCGATACGTCCAATTTGGATGCCGTATTGAGTTTTGCGGCGGGTGCGGCGGCGGCGGCGTCCGGTGGCTTTGCAGCATTTACCGGGGCAATGGAATTGTTCGGGGCGGAAAGTGAGGACGTGCAAGAAGCGCAAAAGAAGTTACAGGCGGCAATAGCCATTACAACCGGGGTGCAAGCCATACAAAACGCAGTACAAAAACAATCCGCAATCATGTTGGGTATTTCCCGGCTACAAATGGCGGCGTTGAGCAAAGCGCAAGTTTATAACCGCCTTGTTACCATGCAGGGAACAAAGGCAACATTGGCGGCTACAATTGCGCAAAAGGCTTTCAATCTGATTGCCGCCGCAAATCCGTATGTTCTTTTGGCGTTGGCATTGATTACGGTTGTGGGGGCTTTAGTTCTGTTTGCATCTAATACCGATAAATCGGCAAAGAACCAACAAAAACTTAACGAGGCGCAAAAGGCGTGGTTGGATTATTTGGAAACCGAGGCAACCGAAATGAACCGGGTTAGCAACGAACGTGTCGCCCAATTGAACCGGGAATTAAACATTGCTAAAGCCCGTAACGCTTCATTGTCTGAAACCCGAAAGATTGAGGACGAAATATTAGCCGAGCGCACAAAGGCGCATAATAAAAGCGTTGGTTTTTACGGTCAAGAATTAAACGATTTGGAGGCAAACCGGGCAAAGTTGAAGCAATTAAACGATATGTTATTGCAGTTGAATAACGCCAAAGCCCGTGGGGATAAGAAAGTTTATATTGATGTTGATTTAGACGGTAAAATTGATAAAGTCAAGGTTGACGAAGCAATTGAAGCCGTACAGGGTCAAATAGATAATACCGGGCGGGCGGTTGACATTGCCGTTAATCTGAAAACCGAGGGGGCGGATTTGGACGCCGAAAGGAAAATACAAGCCGCCCAAAGAGCAAACGAAAACCGGAACGCCGCCAAAGCGGAAACGGATATATTGCGCAAAGCCGAGGACGCCCGGATTGCCTTAATTAAAAATTCATTCGACCAACAACGGGCGCAACGTCAAGCCGCCAACGCCCGTGCGATTGCCGACATACAATTGCAGTTGAGGACGGAAACCAATTTAACGGTTAAGGCACGCAAAGCGTTGAACGACCAAATTGTTTTATTACGGGAACAATTGGCGGTTGATATGGTAGATATTGCCAACCAACAACGGGCGGCGGAATTGTCCGCACAACGAGCAACACAGGACGCCCAAATTGCATTAATGGCAGAGGGTGCGGAAAAGCAACGGGAACAATTACGGGTTGAGTACGAAAGGCAGATACAGGACATTAACACCCGGTTAGAAACCGAGCGGGGATTAACTGAAACACAGGTTGCCGAATTGCTTAACCAACAATTACTTTTGCAACAACAATACGCAAAGAGTTTGGGCGAATTGAACGACCAAATTACAATAGACCAAATGCAAGCCGCCGCCGACCGGACGCAATTACAATTAGACGCCGCCCGTGAGGGTTCGCAGGAAGAAATAAATTTACGCATTCAGTTATTACAACAACAACGGGCAATCGAATTGGCGCAAAATAGGCAATTAGCCGAGGACGTGCGCCAATCCGAGGCAGATATTAACGCCAAATATGATGCCGAGGTATTGAAGCAAACGACCGAGTTAAACCAACAACGGGCATTAATGTTATTTGACCAAACGCAAGCGTTGGAGGCGTCCGAGTTTGATTTAATCCGCAATTCCGAGGAACGAAAAACCCGGTTCCGGTTAGCGCAAGAAAAGGCACGGTTGCAAAAGATTTTAGAGTTGAACAAAGCCGCCGGGGTTAAAATGACGGATGCCGAGGTTAAGACAATCGAAAACACCATTGCGAAAATCGACCAAGAAATTGAGAAAAGCAAAGGCGACGAACGGGGTAACGACATATACGGATTGTTTGGGCTGAATTTGGACGACGACCAAAAGGAGGCAATCAATACGTCCGTATCCTTTGCAATGGAGCAATTGGATACGTTTTTACAGGCTAAATTAGCCGCCGCCGATGCCGCCGTTACAGCCGCCGACAAAGAGGTTGACTCAAGCCAAAAACGATTAGATGCTGAGTTGGAAGCAAGGGCGAACGGTTATGCCTCAAACGTTGTTGCGGCGCAAAAGGAGTTGGATTTAGCACGTAAGACACAGGACAAAGCGTTAAAAGACCAACAGAAAGCGCAAAAGGCACAACAGGCAATCCAAACAATCCAACAAATCGGAAACCTTGTAACGGCGTCCGCTTTGATTTGGTCGCAATTGGGGTTCCCGTTTGCAATCCCGGCGATTGCGATAATGTGGGGTTCCTTTGCCGCCTCAAAGATAAAAGCCGCCCAATTGTCAAAATCGGCAACCGGGGAGGGTTCGGAGAGTTACGGCGACGGTACGGTTGAATTGTTGGGCGGGGGTTCGCACCAATCCGGCGACGATGTGGATTTGGGAACCAAGCCGGACGGAACCCGGAGGCGTGCCGAGGGCGGGGAGTTTTTCGCCGTTATCAACAAACGCAATTCCCGTCGTTTCCGTAAGATTATCCCAGACGTAATAAAATCGTTGAATAACGGCACGTTTGCCCGTAAGTATATGGCGGCGTATGACGGGGCAAACGGCTTATCTATTAACGTAAGTCAAAGTAACCCGGATATTTCCGACTTAAAAGACGACGTAAGAGCGATACGGGAACAAAGTAAACGCCGTACCTTTGTGGACGGAACCGGAAAAACAATTGAGATATACAAGAATTTGAAACGAAAATTTAATAATAACTAATATGAATCCAATATATGATTTTTATATTGCTACGG
>ERZ772816.2006-NODE-2006-length-14941-cov-11.095257_pt1 | contig 14941 bp, 14 predicted proteins | sample MGYA00511359_ERZ772816 | MGnify/ENA primary metagenome ERZ772816 (study PRJEB29015, sample SAMEA2737710) | human gut metagenome | biome: human gut; feature: human-associated habitat; material: faeces | place: China | collected 2012 ...
TACCCGTAAGTATCATTCCAACAATTATCTATGCGACTTCATGTCGCACCCACGGCGTGTCAAGGTGATGGACCGCGACACACCGTTTCTGTGCATTTACTCCGGTACCCAACATGGATGTCGAACCGAACAGCACCCGAACATCGCCGTCGTTCATTGCCTGAATGACAGCCTTACGGCTACGCTCCGTCTTACATTCCTGAATGAAGCGTATCTCATGTGCCGGAATACCGTAGTCCTCAATCAGCTTTCTCTTGATTTCGGAATAGACATTCCATTCGCCGGGTTTGTATGTGCCGAGGTCGCTGAAAACGAACTGCGTGCCTTTCTGAACATCGTATTTATTATAATACTGAGCAATCATTTTGGCACAATGGCTCGCCTTGTTGTTCGGATCATCCTCGTATGAGGGGGCAATCATGCGCATGTCAAGAGCCATCTTTCGGGCATAATCAGTTGCGATAAGCATTTTGGCTTTCTCCTCAGTCTCCGACAAAGGACCACGACCGAGAATAGTGGCGTCGCCACTCTCGGCAAACTTCATCAGCTTCTCGATAAACTCTTCCTGCGCCGGTGTCGGAGGGATATTGTGAAGAATCTCGTTCTTCTGCGGTCGGTCAACGCCGACATCCTCTGCCGTGCGGTAGTCGGTAATCTCGTTATAAAATGCCGCAAGTTCCGGCACCTTGATGAAGTAGCGAAAACGCTCCTTCGGGACAATGTGGTTGGTGACATTGAACTCGAAGTCGGTAGTCTTTTTGGCGAATATTGCAGCCCATGCGTCGAAACAGCGGATGTCCTGCCGCTCCAGTTCATTGGGCCGAAGATACTTGAAAAGCAAGTAAAGCTCCGTCAATGAATTGGAGATGGTCGTGCCACTGAGAAAAGTAGCTCCGAGGTCTTTGCCTGTCCTCTCTTGGATGGTGCGAATGGCGTAGAGAAGATTCAACGCACGCTGTGAGCCTTCCGAATTGCCCAGTCCCGCCACTCTATCATGTCGGGTGTTGAACATCAGGTTCTTGAACTGATGGCTCTCGTCCACAAATATGTGGTCGATGCCCATCATCTTAAAGTCAACGACAGCGTCCTTGTTCTGCTCCATCTGGTACTGAATGGTAGCAATCTTGGCGGTAAGGTTTTCCTTACGCTTGATTAAGCCTTTGAGCATACCACGGCTTATGTCGTGCCCTTGCTGCTTCACCACTTCGAGGTTTTCCTCTACCGTGTCAAGTTCCGCCTGAAGAATCTGCTGCTGCATCTCCGGCGACTGAGGTATCTTGCCGAACTGGTCGTGCGACATGATAACGCAGTCGTAGTCGTTGTTCTTGATCTGGTTGAAGAAATTGACTCGGTTGTCCGCCTTGAAACTCTTTTCATCGGCGAACAGGATGCGGGCGTTAGGATAAGCCGACTGATAGGTCATGGCAATCTCGGCTACGTTGGCTTTGAGACCGATAATCATCGGTTTGTGAGCCAGTCCGAGACGCTTCATTTCATGCGCTGCAATGCACATTATCAGCGTTTTACCACACCCCACTTCAAAATCACAGATACCGCCGCCGTTCTGTTTCAGCATCCATATACAGTCCTTCTGAGACTGATAAATGGAGCTGATTCCATAGCGGTCGCCGAGGATTTTCATGTTCAAATCCGGGAATGTCTGATGGCTCCCGTCGTATTGCGGGCGAACGAAGCAGTTGAACTTGTTGTTATACAAGTCCACCAATCGCTCCTTGAACTCCGGCGACTGTGCCTCCAGCCATTCTGAGAAACCGTTACGAATTTCATCAATCTTGGCGTTGGCGAGCTGTATCGCCTCGGTGTCAGGCACCTTGATGTCCCTGCCGTCTTCATCCTTGCCGATTGACTTCTTTATGTCGGGCACAGTGTTGTGAAGAGCGTGTTTCAGAAGATTCATGCCGTCGTAAGTACGGTAGTAGCCTCTGACGCAGAACTCCTCCCATATCTTCATATTGCCACGGCTGTTTGTTGCCGAATACTCGTCCATTGAGGATGAATAGGCAATCTTTACATCAGTGGCGTAGAGATACGACATATAGGCGGAGTAGATGCCGGTCGGGATCCATCGCTCACCGAAATTGAAGTCCAGTTCATCGAACTCGATGCGGCGGGGCCGGGCTTCCTCCAATGCCTTGAGAGAGTCCTGCGACAGGGCGATGAACGGCTCGATGCCGTCATAACCGGGAAAGCCTTTGATGCGTTCCTCCTCGCGGTCAATCCATGCTTTGACTGCCTCGGCTTTGGCAACCACATTGCCGGCGATGAAGCGGTCCTTTATCTCGTAGTTGCTCACAAGCGGATTATAATAGATGTGTCCCTCCAGATTTTCCGTCAGGGAATCTTCATCCATATCCACGAGCGATGACATATATTCGAGATTGACCTCACCGTATTTGTTGAGCGAAGCGGTCAGTGCCTCCAGCGGAGTATCGACACTTGTAACTTCATCGAGAGCGAAAGAAACAGGATGGTCGAAGATGTCAGCCTTGACAAACTGACCGTTCTCGCCTCGCTCCAATGCCAGTGCGTCACGACCGTTGGCGTCCATGAGGATGAACTTGACATTCTGTTTCTCATTGAGGTTGCCGTACTTGGCGACGAACTCATCGTAATACTGATTGAGATGTTCGCGCAGATGTTCGGACGCTTCATGGGTCTCAGCCTCATAGTTATAGAGTTGCTGGTATGTTTCCGAAAGGGTTACATACAGCATGGCGCGTTTCTCCTGCTCCGGTTTAAGGTTGAGCGGGGTGAAGGTTGCGCCGTTCTTACGGACCTCGGAGAGGAAGCCGACCATGCCGTCCTGAACGACCATACTGCCGTTATGGTGAAAGAACTGTATATCCTCCGAGAAAGGACGGGACGACATATCGCGCTCGATGGGGATTGCCGTGACTTTAGGATGTCGGGCACGACCTCCGGGAATGAAATCGCCCTCGGTCTTTTCGATATATGTTTCTCCGGGAGCAATTCCGGCGGCTTGTGCCGCTTCCAGAGACTCCCGTTCAAGGCGCATTTCCTCCATCTGGCGGTGGGCAATCGACATCATGGTCTCATAGAATCCGTTAATGGGCGGATTGTCCTCCCAGTTCAAAGAGCCGTAAAATGCGAGTTCCTTTTCAGAGAGAGGACGGAATTTTTGAACAGGAATGTCTTTGACCGCAACGCTCGGTTTTGGTTTGGGAGCATCCTCGCTGTGTCTGGGTTGCCATTTAGGTTTGCCGATAGGCTCCAGCTCTCCGAAAAGATTGTAGGCGAAAAGACGCGGGTCCGGATTGTCCGAATAATCGGGCCTGCCGTCGGTCTCTATCTCTTTGTCGGGTCCCTGCTTCGGTGGATCAACAGGTTTCGGCTCAGTTTTCGGAGACTGATTCGGTGTAACCGTTTCGACAACCTTCTGTTTGGTAGTCTTTTTCAGTTTCGGGTCCTCCAACTGCTCACATATAGCCACACGTTTACCGGCCCGCACAAGTTTAGGCAGATAAGTGTCAAGTGCATGATGGGGAAATCCCGCCAACTCTATTCGGTTGTCAATACCGTTCATCCGGCGGGTCAGTGTAATGCCCAGTATCTCCGATGCTTCAACCGCATCCTTTCCGAAAATCTCGTAGAAATCGCCGACACGGAACATAAGAATAGCATCGGGATGTTTCTTTTTCATCTCCTGATACTGTTTGAGCAAAGGCTCGTTCTTCTGTTCAATCTTCTCGGCAAGAGGCTTTTGTTTCGGCGGTTCCGGCTTTACGTCGGGTCGCGGAGTAGGCGTAGGCTTGACAGGATCAGGCGCAGGCGGCTTGATACCATTGGAATTATACAGTTCCAGATTCAGACGAAGGTGCAACGACTCGTCGAGTGCCTTGCGCAAGTCTCCGGCTATGCCGTCCACTCCGCCATCATGCTTATAGATGATGGCGGGTTTGCCGAATGGGTCTGTGCCTACTTTGGCGTCGGTGCAGATGACATTTTGCGGAAACGCTTGAAAGAACTTGTTGCCCGGCACCTTCGTACCTCGGTCAACGACAGACTGGATGAAGAACTCCTCATCAGCAGACAATGCCTTCTTGCCCGTGTGCTTCTGGAGAATAATCAGGTCAGACCCGGCATCGGTTCCGGCGTTATCGGAGAAAGTATTGTTCGGCAGACGCAGAGCCGCGACGAGGTCGGCACGCTTCACAAGCTCCATCCTCACGAAAGGCGAAGCCGCGTTCATCACGCCTTGCGAAGCAATGAAAGCGACCAATCCTCCCTCGCGCACTTGGTCGAGTGCCTTTAGGAAGAAATAATTGTGAATGGTCTTTGTCGCCTGACGGTATGCAATCTCCTTGCTGACGGCATACGCCGGGTCCGCAACCGAGAAATCTCCGAAAGGGACATTTGAGGCGGCGAAATCGAAATAGCCGCTGAAGTCACGCTCTATCTTCTCAAATCCCTCAATACGGGTCAGGATTGACGGATGCAGGGCGGAAAGGATTTTACCCGTAAGCAAATCCTTCTCATACGCCAGCACCTCCGCACCAGGGTAACGTTCATTTCTCAGAAATGAGTCGATGAAAGCACCCTGTCCGGCGGAGGGTTCCAGAAAACTTTTCACCTCGACACCGGAATATTTTAGCGCATCTGATATGGCATCCACTATGCGGTTGTCGGTATAAAACGCTGTCAGCACCGAGGCTTTCAGTGAGTCCATATACCTTGCAAACTCCTTGTCATCCTTTGAATAGTCATGGATAAGGCGACGCAGTTCCACTGTCGGTGCAAACAATTCGATGTCGGATTTGCTCCATTTGGCGGCATCTGCTAATTCGTTTGCATCGTTGAGTATGCACTTTAACCCTCCGAAGCCAGCATACTTCCGCAGTATCTCGCGCTCCTCGGCACTTTGCGCCGAGCGACCTTCAACACCGAGGCGTAAAGCAAGCCTTATCGCCTCGATGTTGTCGCGCATGGTCTGTAACTTATTGTAGGCCATTGTCGGAAAGATAGATTACGATTCTGCCTACAATCTCGGTTTCCATCAGTTCAAGGTCAAGGGCATCAACGCCTATTGCCATGCGGTCAACACCGTTGAACAAGTCCGGTATATCGGTCATTACCTGATTTGTCCAGTATTCCACAGCCTCCTCGCTGTCAAGGTCGATGGTATCCCCGAAATTTTCAAGGATGAGTTCCGATATAGTGTCATACTCCGATGCTCCGATATTGGAGAAAAGCACAGATATAGCCTCAGCTTCCGCCATTGGCACATTGACCCCGTTGCGCCGCGCATTTTCAAAGGCGTCAAGCGCGGCGATAGAGTTGGAAATAATCTGTGGATGGTCAGGGTCAACCTGATATTTGTTGAGCTGGAGATACTGCAGCAAATAGAAATAGTAGTCATTGAAGTCGGTAAGACTTCGGTCAAGTTCTAACATGATTGTGGATATTTAGTGGTTTGTGATTACTTTTGGGCGAACAGATGTCGCAGTGCCGGATTTGACATTATGCGCTCTTTCTCGTCGGCGATAATTTGGATCACATCGGCTTTCACTTGCTCATAGTTGCGCTGGATAATCGCTTTCATACGGGATTTGTCCGGAGTGTCGTCCTTGAAATCGGTGAGTATAGGTATAGGCTTATATCTCGATGTTTCAGCCTTAACTTTCGCGCTGTCTATGACAATCTCGGCATGAAATATCTTCTGGTCTATGCGCGCGTTGATGTTGTCGCAGACCGCGCCGACGAACATTCCTTGTGTCAGAGTTGAAATCTTGCTCGGCGGGATAAGGCTGTCCATCTGTGTGTTTATGGAGTGGCTCACATCCTGACGGTTGATGGATATTGACTGTCGTTTCTGGAGAACCTTGCCGAACCTCTCTGATAGTGTCTTGGCGGTTTCGCCCACAACCTGTCCGGAGAAGATGTTGCCGACGGTGTTCATCACCACGGCCGCCTCCTTGTCGCCATAGTCGCGTTTGAGCTGGGAGAAGTCCTGAAAGCCGAGGCAGACGGCAACACGGTTGCTTCGGGCGGTGGCTATCAGTTGGTCGAGGCCCTTGAAATATATTGTGGGCAATTCATCTATGATAACCCCGCTTTTCAGCATCCCTTTCTTGTTTATGATTTTGACTATACGGGAGTTATACAGTCCGAGTGCCGCGCCATAGATATTCTGACGGTCGGGGTTGTTGCCCACGCACAGTATTTTAGGTTCTTTCGGGTTGTTGATGTCGAGCGTGAAATCATCGCCGGTCATAACCCAGTAAAGCTGCGGGGAAATCATACGCGACAGCGGGATTTTCGCCGACGCGATTTGCCCCATCAACTGCTCCGCCGCGCCTCCCTGCCATGCGTCCATAAACGGCGACAAGTAGTTTTCCAGCTCCGGGTAGCTCGTGAGGATGGGGAACAAATCTTCATAACGGCGGTTGAGCAACTCAATAGCATGGGGGAAGGTACAGTACACTCCATTCTTATACAATTTCAGGAAATAGATAATTGCCGCAAACAGTACAATCGGTGACTCTACAAAGAAATCTCCCTGTTTCTGCACCCAATTTCGGTTCAAGTTCATCATTATGGTATAGCTGCTCTCGTATGCGTCGGCAATATCGGTCATAAAGTCGGGGTGAATAGGGTTACACCTGTGGCTCCGCTCCGGGTCGTCGAAATTTATCATGTAGAATTTCGGCTTGACTTTGTCGTAACCGTCCTTGTGCGTCAGCAGGTGGTTGTAGGCTATCTCGCTCAAATCCGGGCTTTTGAAATCATAGATATAGCCGCTGTAACCTTTCTCTATCATCTGTTTGATGAATGAGTTTATAACGGCGTATGACTTGCCGGAACCGGGTGTTCCAAGCACGATTGTGGCGCGGAACGGGTTGACGACATTTATCCAGCCCTTGTGCCATTTCTTCTCAAAGTAGAATCTGGTCGGCAGGTTTATGGAATATTCGTTGTCCATAAGTTCCGTTTCCTGCATGAAGCTCTCGTTCTCGTCGTTGAAACGGTCGTCCATCATGTTGTTCTTCAGCATACGCCCCGCCCATATACCGCCCATCATCAGGCAGATGTAGCCCGTGACGGTGGTGATTATATAGGTGTAGCGCATACCGGCGTCGAGTGTCCACCAGTTCAGCAGGAACAAGACGGTGCCGATACCAAGCATTATCCAAATGTGTCGCCATGTGATGTTTTCGCTCCTTACGCCTCTGGTGCCGAAGCATGACAGTCCGAGAAGCAGCAGCGCAAAAAGTTTGGCGTTGAAGGTGGTGTTGAAAAGACCGCAGGTGCGGTTGAAGTTGGCGCAGATCTTATGGACGGTAGAATAGAACCAGCCGCTGTCCACGGTTTCCACGCGGGTGAACCAGTAAAGGTTGGCTACAACCAGCACGATACTGACCGCCCGCAGGAAGTCCATGATCTTCGCCAACGCTCTGAGGTCGTCCTCTTGTTGGCTCATAATAAAATGTGGGTTTAAGGATTAAAATTTCGGGCGACGCCCTTTCTTCTTCTTTCGCTGCATACGGCGGCGGAATTCTTCCTCGTCGGGATTGAACGACTGCCCCGGCTGGAACAGGTCAAGACCCGGAAGTGTGAAATCGCTGTCGCCGTAATCTGTGGCGGAGTGGGTTGTTGCAGATTGGTGCTGTCCATCTGACGGTGCCTGAGTGTCAGCGTTCTGCTCCGGCTCCGGTACAATAACAGGGGTGTCGGCAACCGGCACATCGTTTGTCGGCTGTGCCTGCGGATTGTTGAAACGCTCGTTAAGGGCATTTGCCGAGAACTGTTTGCCGAGTCTGGAGCCGTTTAATACCGTCATGGTGTTGTGGTCGATGAACGTAACGCCGTATATGCGCCCCTCGTCGGTATAGCGGAAAACAACATCTATGCCGCAGTTTTTCAGCTTGGCTGTGAAATCCTCCTTATCGGTGGCGCGGTCAAGCACATCGGCAACTATGTTCTTTGTCGGTGAAACATCAATCTTCTCTCTGGTGCGCTCGAAGCGTCCTTCCACGGCGGTACGGCTTGCGAATTTGCCGAGGCGCGAAGCCTTGAACGGATTGGCAATAACCTTGCCTTCGTCGTCTGTGGCGAAATACACCAGACCGTGATACTCGCGCCCGTTAACCTTGCCGTCGGTCTGCTCACACCTTACATTATATAAAGAGAGGACGGCGTTATACTCGCCGAGAGTCTGGAACTTGTATCGCATACCGACCATTTTGACTGTGTTGGCAACCTGACGCTTGATGTCGCCAGAAGGGTCAACCTTTTTAATCGGCATATCGGGTGTGATTTTCTCACGCTGCGCCTTGTGGAGATTGTATTTTTCCTCCATCTCGGTGGTAATTTTCTTACTGCGCCGGAAAAGGAAGTCCTGATTGAGCCGCTTGCCCTGCTCGTTGACATTGACGGTAACTATATGGATATGGTGCCGGTCTATGTCTTCGTGCTTGTAAATTATGTAGGGCTGCTCTCCGAAGCCGAGTTTTTCCAGATACTCGCGGGCAAGGATTTCAAAATCCTGATCCGTGAGCTTATCATCCGGGTGCGGATTGAGCGATATATGAAGGACAGGCTTTTTTGTCCGTCCCATCATCGGCATGAACTCTCTGAAATTTTCGGCAATACGACCGATGTCGATTTGCCCGTCTGCCGGAAGAATGATTTTGTTGGCTCCCAACAGACGGCCTTCCTCCTTGTTGATTTTCTCGGAATTGTATGCCAGCGCGCCATAGAGCGAGGAACCTATCGAGATTTTTGCGACCATTGTTCATCGAATTTCTCAGACAGAGCCATGACATCTGTCATCACGGCAATCATGTCGATTGTGGCTTTCTCCAGCTTGTAGAGAGATGCCATTGCTTTCTTTTCGGTGAAATTAGTGCGAAGCTCCTTCACAACGAGGTTGTAGTTTACCCCGATTGTGCGGTACTGGCAGAAGAATTCGGATAGTTTGGCGCAATAGACAGCAAGCGATTTATCGGTGGTCAGTACCCTGAAAGGCTTGCCGAAGATAAGCTGCTTGATGAAAGTGGCCTTAACGGTCGCGTTTGCCCTTTCCATCATCCGGGACAATTCATCCCATTCGAGGTCGTCAAAACGTACCTTGACGCAGTGGCTGCACTTGTTGGCAACCGGCGGTCGTCCGCCCTTGTTAACGAAATCAGTCATAAAAAGTGGATTATAAGTGGTGAGTGCATCAAGGGTGTGAATGCCTACGCAGTAAAATCGAGGGATATTCGACTTTGGAGATTATCCTATATAGCAAGGTTGTTTCGTGTGGACTGCCGGTCCCTCGAAACCTTTTCGGACCCCGAAAAGACACCTTGCTATGTCTATGTGGACATTCTTCCTTAATAGAAAATCGGCAATGTCAGTCAATGATGCCCGGTATCATTATGATGACAATGAGAAAAGCCGCTTTTCATCGCCCGGAGGAAGAAAATCACCGTGATGCTGATATAAAGATACGAAAAAAATCCCTGATTTGCCAGCGATGAGATAAAAATTCCGATAATTAAGAAACAGGCGATGTAAGCAGCAAAAAAATCTTCACGGTGAAATGTTAAAAATTCAGCCGAGTTTTTCGGACATAGCAGGACATAGTTGGACATAGCCGGACAACGCCCTTAATCACAGTAAATTGGCTTATTTTTGGATTTGCCAGTTTGCAGAATTATTTGTTTCTTTGTGTAGAGATTGACAGTTAAACCTGCCTTCAAGGAGTTCAACTTACAGATATTATTATAGAACCATCCATTGAACTGCAAGTATGATTTTCAATCTGTCTTGAGAACATTGGTTTTATTGATAGATATATCTGCTTTTAGACAAATCTGTATCCTTCCTTAAAGTTCAACTTATAGATATGGAATTGGAACTGTTTAATGAACGATAAAGATACAGTCTTATAAATTTATGTATCTGCAATATTATTTACTGTTTGATTGACAAATCTATTTATCTATAATTCATAGCTTGATGGCTTCAAGGCTTGTCAGCTATGGGTTACAGACAGAATACACCACTAAACTCCACATCCAAACCCGAACCAGACATGACTGACGAACCCAACCATTTCCGGCTCACTTAGCCGATGCCCTCCCGACAGCGGAGGAAGGTCGCTATATGCGGCATAGAAAGTTGTCAATCCCCGCATAGTATATGCCGGCACTGTTTCACACTGATAGAAGCCCGGTCTATCCGTGTCAAAAGATACGCTGACGGCAATCGCTATGCAACCACCACTATATCCAAATCCAATTTTAATTTTATGACAGACCCCAAATTTGTCGCTTTCTCCACCCAGAAAGGTGGAGCAGGCAAGACCACTCTGACCGTTTTAGCGGCGAGTTACCTCTACTATGTGAAGGGGCTGAAAGTCCTTGTTGTGGACTGCGACTATCCTCAGTTCAGCATCGAGGAGATGCGACAGCGCGACAAAGACCTGATCGAGTGCAGCCCCCAGTTCAAGAAACTTTTTTCCGACAATCTGCGCCAGACCAAGCTTGCACCTTATCCTCTCCTTACGTCAAAGCCGGAGGAAGCCATGCAGAAGGTACGCGACATCATCGAGGCAGGGAACGAGATAGACATCGTTTTCTTCGACCTGCCCGGCACGGTCAACAACCGTGGTGTCGTGAATGTGATTGACTGTATGGATACGGTCATTGTGCCGGTCGCCGCTGACAAGGTGATACTTGAAAGCTCCCTCGCCTTCGCCATGAAGATACAGGAATGGCAGACGACAGGGCGCACATCGGCAAAGCAAATGTATATGCTCTGGAACCTCGTCGATGCACGCGAGAAAACAGACCTCTACGACCAGTATGAGGCGGTTTTCGAGGAATATGGTCTTATGACGCTTAAAACCAAGATACCGGATACCAAAAAATACCGGCGTGAAGGGTCAAAGACGCTCAACCGCGCCGTGTTTCGCTCGACCGTCATGCCTCCTGACAAAACACTGCTCAAAGGTACGCGCCTGCCGGAACTTACTGATGAACTGCTCGACTTACTCAAACTCTGACCGATATGGCAAAGAAATATGAGTCGGAAATCGATCCCGATGAGTTCATCAGGTCATTCAGAGAGGAGTCCTCCTCGCTGTCAACACTGAAAAGGAAGCCTAAAGAAAGTCCGACGCCTGACATACCCGGTTCGACAGAAAATAGGGTTGAGTCCACTGAATCCAATCATGTGCCCCCGGAACAATCTTCTGCCGATACAAAACGGGAGGCTCTGTTCCGTGAACGGTTTATCACAAGGACAACATATCTGCGCCCGCAGGTCAAATTCCTTATGGTAGAGATAGACCCGGTTCTGATTGGTAAAATCAAGAGGCTTATCGCTTTCGAGAATGGTTCCTGCTCCCTCAAATCGTATATCAACAACGTACTGGCATCCCATTTTGAGGAGTATGCCGATGTCATTAACCCCAAACTCTAACCAGCTATGCCCAAATCAGCATCAATCTCAGCTTTTTCCGACAGGAATCTCAGGGTAATACCGAAGGATGGCATAAAGAATCCCGAAGTTTCTATGCGAATGGCCTCAAATGGTAAAGCAGTTAGTGAAGCCGATGTATATGAAAATCCTACTTCCCCGAATCGTAACAACGAATATCTGGAACGATTCGTATATAACAATACATATGCGGCCCCACAAGTCAAATACGTCACGACAGAGATAGACCCAGAAATTATATGGAAAATACGTAGCATCCTGTTTGGCCACAAGAAAGGGCGCGTATGCTCGCTAAAGGCTTTCATCAACAACGTGCTGGCTGCTCACTTGGAGGAGTATGCCGATGTTATCAACCAACTTAAACTCTAACCAGCTATGCCCAAATCTCCACTTGTAACCATCAACGTGAATCCGGCCACTGACATTGAGGTCAGAGCCGCAGAGGAGCGCAGGAAATATGCCGCCAAGTTTCTCCGGCCCGGCATTGTGCGCTCCAACACCAAAGTGTATATCTATCCCGAAGTCCATGCCGTCCTGAGCCGCATGGCAGAACGGTTCCGCGATACCGGTGCCTCCATAGGCTCGTATGTGTCCGAGATACTTCTCGACCACTTCGCCAACAACCGTGAGGTCATGGAGGGCCTCTATGATGAAAACAGCCAGCCGCTATTCTGATGGAAACGCTGTTTATCATAGCATTGCTCGCAAGCAATGTGTGGCTTATCCGAAAAGTCCTGGCGAAGCCCGACTCCCAGGCTGGCGGCAAGAATGACAACTGCGCTCCTCCGGAACCACCGCCCGCAGATGAAGCGCCCGTGGAAGAAGTCGTCGGCAAAAGCTCCTTCAATGCCGATAAGTTCATGGACTCGTTTCGTGAAATCGCCAAAGAAGCCGCTGCGGAAGCAGCAAGGGAAGTCGTGCCGCTTATTGTCATGGAACTGGGTAAACCCTCCGATGCCGGACTGCCCGATACACCCGAAGAAAAGCCGTCGGTTCAGATACCGCCTGAAAAACTGGATGAGATATTCTCCACCCATTCGGTAAGTGAGCTTACAGGTGAAATGCCGACTCCGTCCGAGGCAAATGCCGACGGTATAGACTTCGAGGAAATGCAGACAGCCATGAAGGTGCTGAAAAATCAGCCTCACACCACTGAGGATGAGCAGACTGCCCGACGGGTAGTTTCAGAACTTGAAGGCACCGAGATAATCGAATATGTCAAACTCGATCCGGTTGTGCGCAAGCGCATACTGATGATTGAATGTCAGTTGCCCGACGTACCTGAAGATGCTCCGGCGGTGAAAACCGACGAGGCTATTGAGAAAGTCCGCAAGATAGTATTCCATGCCGACATAGACACCTCCGATATTGATGCCATCGACTTCAATATCCTCCACTGACCATCACTAAATCCAAATCAATTATTTTATGACTAAATTCTTCAAGTCGCTCTACAAGCACATCGTGGAGTTTATGAACGCTCCCGGTATGCGCCGTCCTATGGCCGCCATGCTCACACTGATGATATGCGCCGCCAACCTCTATGCCGCCGGCAACGGTCTGGCAGGCATCAACGAGGCAACCTCGATGATGACGTCCTATTTCGACCCCGCAACAAAACTGATCTATGCCATCGGCGCAGTCGTCGGTCTTATAGGCGGTGTCAAGGTCTATGGCAAGTTCAGTTCCGGCGATCCCGACACGAGCAAGACAGCCGCGTCGTGGTTCGGTGCGTGTATCTTTCTTGTGGTCGCGGCCACAATCCTGCGCTCGTTCTTCCTTTAATACGTGCCACTGATGGAATATTCTATTAACAAGGGCATAGGCAGGACGGTGGAATACAAGGGGCTTAAAGCGCAATACCTCTTCATCTTCGCCGGAGGTCTTATAGCCGATTTCATACTGTTCGTAATCCTCTATATGTGCGGGGTACAGCAAGGTCTGTGCATAGGCTTCGGTGCCATAAGCGCATCGGTGCTGGTGTGGTACACCTTCCATCTCAACGGCAAGTACGGGCAATACGGACTTATGAAGCTCACATCGGTGAAATACCGTCCCCGCTACATCATCAACCGTCTGCGTGTGCGTCGTATTCTGAAAGGAGGTCGCAAATGAGAAATATCCTGAAAGCAACAACGCTGGAGTCTAAACTCCCACTGTTGGCAGTGGAACACGGCTGTATCATCAGCAAGGACGCCGACATAACCGTGTGCTATGAGGTTACGTTGCCCGAACTGTTCACCGTCACATCGCAGGAATACGAGGCGATGCACGCCGCTTGGTGCAAGGCTATCAAGGTATTGCCGCGCTTCACTGTGGCGCATAAACAGGACTGGTTTGTGTCGGAGAACTATAAGCCGGAACTGCAAAAAGATGATTTGTCTTTTCTTGACAGGAGCTTCGAGCGTCATTTCAACGAGCGTCCGTATCTGGCGCACAGATGTTACCTGTATCTGACAAAGACCACAAAGGAGCGTATGCGCCAGCAGTCGAATTTCTCCACCCTCTGCCGTGGGCGTATCACTCCGAAGGAACTCAATCACGAGATGATTGTAGGCTTCATGGAAGCCGTGGGCCAGTTCGAGCGCATAATCAACGATACCGGATATATCTCGCTGCGCCGCATGGGTGACGATGAGATTGTCGGCACCGGCAAGACATCGGGTATCATTGAGAGGTATCTCTCGCTTTCAACCGGCGATGTTACCTGTCTGGAGGACATAGATCTCTCCCCGAAGGAAATGCGCGTTGGTGACAAGATGCTGTGTCTGCACACACTGTCGGATACCGACGACCTGCCCGGAAAGGTCAGCACTGACAACCGATATGAACGCCTGTCAACCGACAGGAGTGATTGCAGACTTAGCTTCGCTTCTCCCGTGGGCCTGCTCCTGCCGTGCAACCACATTTACAACCAGTATGTGTTTATCGACGACCACGACGAGAACCTTGCGAGGTTTGAAAAGACGGCGCGCAATATGAACTCGCTTTCAAGGTATAGCCGTTCCAACGCAATCAATAAAGAATGGATAGACCGCTATCTGAACGAGGCACACAGCTACGGACTTACCTCGGTGCGCTGCCACTGCAACATCATGGCTTGGAGCGACGATGCCGAAGAACTGCGCCGGATAAAGAACGATGTCGGCGGTCAGCTTGCGACTATGGGGTGTATGCCGAGGCATAACACCATCGACTGCCCGACGCTGTTCTGGGCGGCGATGCCCGGCAACGAGGCGGATTTTCCTGCCGAGGAAAGTTTTTATACTTTCATTGAACCAGCCGTTTGTTTCTTCACCTCCGAAACAAACTACCGCTCGTCACTGTCGCCATTCGGAATTAAAATGGTGGATCGCCTCACGGGTAAGCCTGTCCACTTGGATATTTCAGACGAGCCTATGAAGCGCGGCATAACCACCAACCGTAATAATACCCTATATTTTTGCCGTTTTTATATTGTTTGAATTTATAT
>ERZ772816.2025-NODE-2025-length-14847-cov-54.614048_pt1 | contig 14847 bp, 9 predicted proteins | sample MGYA00511359_ERZ772816 | MGnify/ENA primary metagenome ERZ772816 (study PRJEB29015, sample SAMEA2737710) | human gut metagenome | biome: human gut; feature: human-associated habitat; material: faeces | place: China | collected 2012 ...
AAAGGAAGCACATTTATGTGCAACGCATTGCGACTATATTTCAGACGGGAGAACACGGTTCGCCACTACAATATAACAATAACATTGTGCCATTTATAAAATCTGATTTAATATAAAATTTGCACCGTTACTTGCGGGCGTCCAATGAACGCCCCTACGGGTTTGTGACATTTATAAAATTTGTTTTAACATATAATTTGTACCATTACTTGCAGGCGTACACGGTTCACCCCTATATTTAAACGCAACTTCTATATATACAAAAACAGTCGGGCGACAATGATTTGCATTTTGCAAACTGTCTGCCCGACCGCAATTTTCCATTTTCTATTTTCAACTTTCAATTAAAAAAACTTCCGCTCGGGCATAATCTGCTTTTAATATTGCAAACTATCTTCACTAATAAGGTTACGGCGACACACCGCTGTCGGCTCGCCGATCAATCTGTTTTTTGATTTTGTCAAAGGTTACACCGTATTTTTCGGCAATGTCTTTGGCATAGCTTACACCTTGAGGCGGAGCGATGAAAACCTTGAACGAACGCTGTCCGTTTTCGACACCTGTTACCAGACTTTCAATCTTGCTGTCGCCCTTTATGGTTGTGTTCACCTCGTCAAGATTGCGAGCCAAATCGTGCATATGGGTATTAAAAATCGCCCTTGTGCCGAGATATCGCATTGATTTGACAACATCACGGGCAATGTACAAGCCCTCGGCAACATTGGTTGTTGCAAGGCTTTCGTTGAGCAAAAGCAGGCTGTAACGGCTTGCCGAGGAGAAAATTTCGGCAAGTCTTTTGCTTTCTTCACCGAGTCTGCCAAGGTCAACGGTATCGTTTTCATCGGCAGGAAAATGCGTAAAAATGCTGTCGCATGGGCTGAATTTCATCTGCGTTGCAGGAACATATATTCCGTTCTGAGCAAGCAGAAACGCAAGTCCGACCGCCTGAGTAATCGTGGTTTTACCGCCACGATTCGGACCTGTCAGAATGTAAATTCGCCTGTCATCGTTAAAATCAATATCGTTTGTGACAATATCCAAATTCTCACCGTTTGCCGATTTTATGCCGAGTTTGAGGTTGTAAACATCTCTAAGACAGCAATTTCTGTCCTCTTTCGGCAAAACTTCTGCCTTGCACAGCGGAAGATTTTTCTTTTTCATCTTATCACAAAGCTCTGCAAAACGAATATAGAAAATGATTTCGGGCATAAGCGAAACGAACGAGTAACCGTTGACATTGACATATCTGTTGAGCATTGATTTTATGTCATTTACGGTTCTGCGGAGAATATCGGTCACAACATTTTTGAGTGCGTCAGACATAGGATCTGCGCCGGTCAGCGAGCTGTTCATAGTGTGGTTTACATCCTGCTGAGCGCCCACAACAAACTGTCCCAGCCCGAACTGCGAGGTTGACGGATTGGACGGATGAAAGCTTAAAAATCCCGAAACATCGTTGCCGTGGTGCAGTTCGCTGTCACGGTTTGTAAACTTCATAAATCTTTTGAGAATACCGCTATCGGTAAATTCTCTGTCATTGAGTGAGATTACGCCCACACTCTTTGGGCGGAGCAAATCGTCAAGGTTCACACCGAGGGTTATGCTCTTGAGCTTTTGAGCCTTTGCAAGCGTATCTATTATATCCTTTTTTAGTTCGGGAAAACCGCTGTCATTGTAAATTGACTGAACATTTTTCTTGAGCTCAAGCAGACCCTGCGACTTTACTTCAATTGTTTCAAGCGTGTTTTTTATTCTTGTAATGCAATCGACATAGCCGTCCATTTCACGAAGTCGGTTTACAAGCTGCCACAAGGAAGATGCCTCGGTATCCTTTTGAAAGCGCTCAATTTCACGCAAATCGTTCAGCTTTACAAGAAGTGCGGATAGATCATCACGAAGTTTCGGAAAACGAAGAAAATCCTCAAAAACATCGCAACGATATTTTATAACTTCCTCGTCATCCGTAATATTTATCAGCAGCTGCTTTATGCTGTTGCGTTCATACTGCTCTTTTGTGAGAGCGTCACATATATAATCAACCGACAAATCATTCAGCGCCTCTTTGTTGAGAGTTCTGTATGATGCATGTGAATTTGTCGGGTGCAATAAGCTGAAATTTTCCATAATTCACCGCCGAAAAAATTTGCCGTATAACGGCTTTAATTGAATGATAGCACAAAAAATTTTTGTTTTCAACCGACAAATCGAAAATTTGCACTTTGGCTGATTGTGTGATATCATAGCTTTGGAGCAGAATGCTCTCAAAACCAAAATAACGGTCGGGAGGATTGACTTATGGATAAAAAGATGCTTGACAGAATTAACGAGCTTGCAAAAAAGAAAAAGGAACAGGGACTTACCGAGGCTGAGCAAAAAGAACAGAAAGAGCTGTACAAAATATATCTCGGTGAAATCCGCACACAGTTCAACGCAACACTTGACAATGTAAGCGTTGAAGAAAAGGACGGCACTGTAAAACCTTTCAAAGAGGCATACAAAAAGCCGTATGACAAAAACTGATTTTGTCATTCAGACAGAAGTCATGCGAAAATTTAATTACACAGTCAAACAAAAAAGCAGTTCCGATTTTGGAACTGCTTTTGTTTTATAAAGTTATCTAATTACTTGTATCTTCTTCCGCCCTTTTGGTTGTTCTTTGGAAGCTGAATTTCGGCAGTATCGTACTTACTGCGTCTTTCGGACTTTCTGCCTGAAGATGAGTAATCATCGGCATAATCATCGTTACTGCTGTAACGCTGTGGCTGTACAGATTTGCTCTTTGGAGCGTTACTTCTGCCGCCGACTGTGACTCTCTTCTTTCTGTTGAGAACAGTTGAAATTACAAAGTATGCAATGCCTGCAACACCGAGTGAGAGTAAAACGAGTGAAACATAGAACATCCAATGACCGTTGTCACCCTTGCTGTTATTGTTCTTGATGAAGTTAAAGTCATCACCGTCAGAACTCGATGTGTCGGTATTTTTAAGATTTTTTGCGATATCCGACCAGTCGTTGCTTGAAAGAGTTTTTTCGTCAATGTTATCGTCAGACTTGATGAGCGACGCTGACGGAGCAGTATTTGACGGAGCAACATAGGACTGACCGCCGCCTACATATGACGGCTCAGAGTAGTAGTAAGTCTGACTGCTGCTGTAATTATTGCCATAACTGTTATTGTTGTAGTCATAGCTACTGTCATAGTTATAGTTGTTGTCATATGACGAATCACTTGACGAATAGCCGGGATCTACATATGATGAACTGTCCGACGAGTCCGGATACACAGGATCGGGCTGTGGCTGCGGCTCCGGCTCAGGCTCCGGTGATGGTTCCGGTGATGGTTCCGGTGATGGTTCCGGTTCGGGCTCCGGCTCTACGGGATCAACAATAACGCTTGAATCTCCGCCGGGATCAACCTCCTCACCGACTGCCGATACGGAAAAGCTCACAGCAGAAATGCTCAAAAGTGCCGTCAGAAAAATTGCGCAAAGCTTTGAATGTTTTTTCATAAAAGCCCCTTTCTTCAGAATAATCTGAAAATGCGTCTGTTGTATGTCCGATATCAATTATTTTGAGCTTTTATCGGATGCCGATGTTGTTGACGCCGATGTTGTAGGCTCAACCGCAACGAAGAAGAGTTCAGGCTTATACTTGTCAATAACCGAAGTGTTTTCTTCATACTTGAGTTTCTCTGCAAGACTGTCAATGTACTTTGAAAATTCGTCTGACTTCATTGACGCAAGTACACCGGCTCTGTTTGATTCGTTGCCGATATAACTGTCAACATCCTTGTTGACGTCTTTCTTATAAACGAGATAGTAGATTGCGCTGTCGCCGCTGCCAACCTTGAGAGTTTCAGCCTTGCCTGTTTCAAGCTTGCCGATAGCCTTTTTAAGCTCGTCACCGATTGAGCTCTTGTCGAGAACTTCTACTTTTGAAACAGAAGAATCTGTTCCCGAACCGCTTGACTTCTTGTATGATGCAATAACATCATCAAAAGAACCGCCCTTGTTAAGGTCATTCTTGTAGCCATTAAGCTGATCCTCAACCTTCTTGATTTCCTTGTCGCTCATTGCAACATTCTTTGATGAACCTGCCTCATCTTTTGTTGATGTATAAAGGTTCACGGGAAGATATGAGTAGTCCGTATAGTTTTCCTTGAAATACTTTGTAAGGTCGGCGTCGGAAACTTCCTTTGAACCGCCCTTGCCGTAAACTGCTTTGAAGAGAGCCTCATACTTTGTGTTGTAGAGAGTTGTGCAGTATGCAAAGCTGTCGAGTGAAACGCCGTACTTTTCATACTGCTTCTTCATCGGCATTACATAACCCTGTGACGCATACGGGCCGACATTCCAGTATGATTCAGCCTGACTTGTTGCGGAGTCAAGAGTTGCCTGACCGATGTTTACATTTTCCTTTTTAAGCTGTTCGTCAACTACGAGGTAGCTGAGGCACATTTTCTTAGCCTGATCTTTAATCCACTCTCTTGCAACCTGCTCGTTGCCGTCATCGTCCTTGATTTTTTCATCAAGCCACTTGTCAGATGTCGAATCATAATCGTCAAGCTTTTTAGCAAATGACTCAGCCTGACTGTAAGCTGCATTGAGTGAGTAGATATAAACGCCGATGGCAAGCTCGTTATCGCTTGTCTTATACGACCATTCTTTGTTAAGAGTTGTGGGTGTACAACCTGCAATTGCAAAAACTGAGAACATCATAACAATTGCAAGTAAAAATGAACCAACCTTGATATTAGGCTTCATAGTTTTTTACCGTCCTTCTGAAAAATTAAATGCAAAGTGTCCTGCAAACACACTTTCACAGGATAATGTACCTTACGATTATACACAAAAAAATCGTCATTGTCTACATTTTTATAAAATTTTGTTGAGAATTTCCACCGAAAAACAGCATTTTTGTAGTTTCGGGAGGTTTTTTCTTAACAAATTACGGCTTTATACCGTTAAATTACTGCACACCGAAAATTTTGGTGAGGATTTCAAGCGGAGCGGAACTGTTTTTGCACTCAACCGCAACGCACGGTTTTGCTCCGGCAACAAGCTTTGCCTTTCCGCCCAAAGCAATGAGCAAGTCGGCAACCTGAGGGGATTTGAGTTCGTTTACAAAGAGCATGAGTGTTGTGCCGTTCTGTCTGATTTCGTAAATACCCATTGAGTAAGCCTTGTTACGCACAAGGGCAATGTCGATAAGTCCGAGAACCGAGTTCGGAATCTTGCCGAATCTGTCCTGCAGCTCGTCAATAACATCGTCTGCGTCCTCGTTACTGCGGATATCGGCAATTCTGCGGTAAACATCAAGACGAAGTGTAAGACTTTCAACATAGCTTTCGGGAATATGAGCGTCAACCGAAATATCAATAAGACAGTCGAGGTCTTTTGTGACATTCTGCTCGCCCTTTTCCTCGCTTACTGCCTCATCAAGAAGCTTGAGGTACATATCGTAACCGACCGATTCCATATGCCCGTGCTGCTGTGCGCCCATAATATTGCCCGCACCTCGCAGTTCAAGGTCACGCATTGCAATGCGGAAGCCGCTGCCGAATTCTGTAAATTCCCTGATTGCGGCAAGCCTTTTCTGCTGAATCTCCGTGAGAACCTTGTTCCGTCTGAAGGTAAAGTAGGCATATGCCCTTCGTGAACTTCTGCCAACACGGCCTCTGAGCTGATGCAACTGTGAAAGTCCCATACAGTCGGCATTTTCTATAATAAGGGTGTTGGCATTCGGCAAATCGACACCCGTTTCGATAATTGTCGTGCAGACAAGCACATCAATCTCCTGTTCAAGCATCTGTCGCCAAACTTCGCTGAGTTCGCCCTCTTTCATTTTGCCGTGACCGATTGCGATTTTTGCCTCGGGAACAGCCTCCTGAATTTTTGCGGCACATGAAGAAATTGTTTCAACATTGTTGTGAAGATAGAACACCTGACCGCCACGGCGGAGCTCACGGCGGATTGCCTCGTTGATAACCGCATCATCGTGTTCAAGCACATAGGTCTGAACAGGCTGACGGTTTGTCGGTGCTTCTTCGATAACGCTCATATCACGCAGACCGCTCATTGCCATATTGAGGGTTCTCGGAATAGGAGTAGCCGAGAGCGTAAGCACATCGACATTTTTGCACAGTTCCTTGAACCTCTCCTTTTGGGCAACACCGAAACGCTGTTCCTCATCTATGATTGCAAGTCCGAGGTCACGGAATTCAACATCCTTCTGCACAAGTCTGTGAGTTCCGACAATCATATCAATTTCTCCACGCTTTAGCTTTTGGAGAATCTCTTTCTGCTGTTTTGGGGTACGGAATCTTGAAAGCAGTTCCACACGAACGGGATAGCCCTCAAAACGCTTGATTACCGTCTGATAATGCTGCCATGCGAGAATTGTTGTGGGGCAGAGCAATGCGCATTGCTTTGAATCTGCAATACACTTAAAGGCGGCACGGAGTGCAACCTCTGTTTTGCCGAATCCGACATCACCGCAGAGAAGTCTGTCCATCGGCGACGAACGCATCATGTCATGCTTGATTTCCTCACAACAACGCAGCTGGTCGGGAGTTTCGTCATATTCAAAGCTGAGTTCAAAATCTCTCTGCCACTCGTTATCTGCCGAAAAGGCATAGCCCTTGGCTTTCATACGCTGTGAGTAAAGCTCAATAAGCTCCTTGGCAATGTCCTTGACAGAGGTTTTAACCCTTGCCTTCGCCTTTTGCCAGTCGCCCGAACCGAGTCGGTTAAGCTTAACCCTTGAATCCTCTTTCGGACCTATATATTTTGCAACCATATCAAGCTGTGTGACAGGCACATAAAGCACATCGCCCTTTGCGTAGTCAATCTTGATATAGTCCTTTATAACTCCGTGAGTATCAATTTTTCTTATACCGCCGAACACACCGATACCGTGAACATTGTGTACAACATAATCACCTGGGGCAAGCTCGGAAAGGCTGTAAATTTCCTGTCCCGTCTTTTTCTTCTTCTTTTTGGACTTTTCGGGACGATACGAAACCTGACTGTAGGTTATTGCAAAAAACTTTTGTGACGGATACTCAAAGCCCGCACTCAATGCACCCTGCATAACAAGCAGTTCGCCCTTTGAAATCTTATCCGCACCCTCGCTGTAAACAGCGTTTATGCCGTCTGCGTTAAAGGAGTCACAAAGATTTTTGGCGGCTCTTTCTGTTCCTGCAAAGATAACGCCCTTGCTTTCGGGGGTAAAAAGTCCGTCAACATCTTCTTTTAGCTGTTTATACGAACCGCCCCATGCCGAGAGCTGTTTTGTTGAAAAGCTGATGATTTCCGACAGCTTGATAGGCATACTTCCGTGAACAAAGTTTTCAAGCACGATTGTTCCGTGACTTTGCAAAAACTCGGTACATTCGTTGAATGTGAGCGCAAAGCGGTCAAAACCTCTGCAAAGAGTTCCATCCTCAAAGCCTTGCATAAGGGTTTCATTGCTGATAAAGTCCATTGACTTTCCCCGTTCCTGAATTGCAGTAAATTCGGACGCAAAAACGAGGGTGTTTCTGTCGAGATAATCAAAAAGCGACTCCGGTTTATCGTAAATCTGATTGATAAATTTGTCCGCATTGGCAATCATTGCGCCGCTGCGGATAAGCTCTGCCTCTGAAAAAAGTTTTTCCTTGGCTTTAGCGCTGTTCTTGGAACGGAGGAGCTTTGCCTTGTGTTCAATTTTATCTGCAAGGGCGGCTCTGTCCTCAATTACGATTTCGGTTGAGGGCGAAAGTGTGATTTTGTCAGCCTTTTTAAATCTTCTCTGTGTTTCAATGTCAAAATAGCTGAGGTCGGTAATTTCATCGCCCCAAAATTCACATCTCACGGGATAGTCGCTGTCGGGCATAAAGAAGTCGAGAATACCGCCTCTCAGCGAAAACTGACCGCTGCCCTCTACCGCATCAAAGCGTTCGTAGCCGAGCAGAGTAAGTGCCTTAGTCGCCTTTTCAAGCGAGAGCTCCCTGCCCTCTTCAAATTCAATAACCGACTGTTCAAGCACATTTCTCGGAACGGTAAGCTGTGCCGCCGCATCAACACACGCAATTGCAACATCACATTCGTGGTTGAGAAGTTTGAGCAAAACTTTAAGTCTTGCGTGCTCGTACTCGTGCGAACGGCTCTGAAAGTCAAGAAAGTTGAAGTCACGCACGGGATAAACATAGGCACGAAGTCCCATGCACGAAAGGTCATTGCACAAAGTTTGCGCCTCTTTTTCATCGGAGGCAAGACAAAATGCCGTGACGCCTTTAAGGCGGCACAGCGCATAGATGATATTTGATTTGTTAATTGTTGAAAGTCCCGAAGCACAGACCGTTCTGCCCGGCTTGACATTTTTTTCAAGCGTTTTGAAAACGGGTGACTCTTTGAGGACATCAACAAGAAAGTTGAGATTATTCATTTCTTTGTCCCTTTTCAGTTGAACAAATTCATAGCACGGTCGGTTTTGCCGTCAATAATCAGCTCGATTGCTTTTTCGGCATTGTCAAAAATTTCATCAAGCTTTTTCATTTCATCGGGAGTGAACTTTGAAAGCACCCAGTCGGCAAGGTCCCAGTCGGGATTTGGCTTTGCGCCTATGCCAACCTTGATGCGGGGGAATTTATCGCTTCCGCTGAGATAGATTATACTGCGCATTCCCCTTTGACCGCCGTCACTGCCCTTTGAACGGATACGCATTTTTCCGACATCAAGCGAGATATCGTCAAAAATTACAATGACATTTTCGGGTGGAATTTTGTAGAAGTTCATCGCCTCAACAACTGCCTGACCGCTGTTGTTCATATATGTTGTGGGCTTCATCAGCATAACTTTTGCGCCGTTTACAGTGCAAGTGCCGATAAAGCTTTTGTATTTTATTTTGTTCACATCACAACCGAGCTTGTCGGCAATGCGGTCAATTGCAAGCCAGCCTGCGTTGTGACGAGTGTTTTCGTATTTTCTGTCGGGGTTGCCGAGTCCCACTACAATGTACTCGATTGAACCCGTTGATTTGTTTTTTCCGAACATATCCGTTTTCCTCTTATTTATATTATATGTATTCTGAAATTTAAATTAACCTTTTCCGAAGCTTACAACAACCCAGTCATCGTTGCCGAGATGATAAGGATTTCCGCAATACGGGCAGTTACGTTCTCTTGTTGCATCAAAGCTTGCGCCGCAGCTTTTACAGGTTACTTTTTTCATTGTGAAAACTCCGTCATCCATGGCGTTCACACTTCTGCAAACGGTAAGTCTGAACTTTTCGTTTTTAACCCTAAATGAAGAATTTTTGTTTTTCACGGTCGTTGCGTAAACGGTCATATCAACATAGCAACATCCGTTTGTGACATTGAATGAATTAAGCTTTGACACTCCTCTGTACTTGACGTCAACAATATCTCCGAAAGAATTTTTCATCGGATTGCCCTCATAGACTGCGAGGTTTGTGTAATCATCGCTGAAAATCATAATCTTGAGCAAAGCAAGCACCTTGCCGATAAAGTATTCATATGAGAAGTTGGGATTAACCTCTTTCATAAGCCACGGAAGTCTTTTCTGGCAATTGAAGTGCGGACCTATCATAGGAATGCTCTTTGCCGCACCGACAAAAAGTCCAAAAAGCGTTTTCAATGCCCATGCAAGGTACCCCGCCAAAAGTCCACCGAGCAGTACGGGGATTGCTCTTATGCCAATTTCATAAAGCATATTTGCGGTTGCGGGATCAAAAGTTCCGTCCTTTACAACCACCCATACCGTAAATGCCGCAACGGCGGCAATTCCGCCGAGAAGGTACGGAGCAAGCACCTTTTTCGTTGACTTGTTCGCAAGCGAATAGGTTTTTACAAAGTAGAAGTTTGTAACCTTCGGGAACAAATCGTCCATAATAAAGCGAGTTTTGCAGTTTTTACAACCGTTGAGAAGCTCTCTTACACTGCTTACCGCACCGCAGTTCGGACACGAACACGCAACCTCGGAATTTCGGTTTTCAAGCCTTGTAATCATTGTGTAAAAGAAAAATCTGTCCTTGATTTTTTTCTTTTTCTTTCCGTCTTTAAAGTATTTCTCCGTAACCTCATATGTCTTTGACGCAATGTTACTCTTACATTCGCCCATATCGTAGGCAGTACAAGCATTTATGGGGACTTCATTCTTCACCGTTTCCTTATCGGTAAAAGCGGTCTGAATCTTTACACCCTTTTCGTCAAGTCTTTTCTTCTGTAGGTCAAGCGCAAAGTCGAGGTCGATTGACGCAATATCCGGATTTTTGCCCTCATTGCACCACAATTCGTACTCATCGACAAAGCTGTTCATTATTTTGTTATCTGAATCGGAGCCGTAAACTATACCAAACAAAATTAAATCACCCTCACATATTGTACCGTTTTATTCCTGAAAAATTTGCAGTAAAACAGCGAAATGGCGGGTTAGTTAAAACCCGCCTGTTTAATTACATAATTAAATTGTTCGCCTATCAACCGAAAGCGGCTGTGAACGGCTTGTCGTTGTAGATTCTTGCGATAGCCTCTGCAAATGTAGGAGCAACAGGAAGAATTGTGAACTTGTCAATCATCTTTTCCTTCGGAACAGGAATTGTGTCAAGAAGAACAACTTCTTTGATTGCACTGTTCTGGATTCTCTCGATTGCAGGACCTGAAAGAACTGCATGAGTAGCGCAAGCGTAAACCTCTGTTGCACCGCCCTTTTCAACAATAGCGTTAGCGGCATTGCAGAGAGTACCTGCTGTATCGATCATATCGTCAACAAGGATAACCTTCTTACCCTTAGCGTCACCGATGATGTTCATAACCTCACAAACATTAGCCTTTGGTCTTCTCTTGTCGATAATAGCAAGACCTGTGCCGATTTTTGAAGCGAAGTTTCTTGAACGAGTTACAGAACCGAGGTCGGGAGATACAACGATATAATCATCATTTTTGCCGCCGATTTTCTCTCTCATATGGTTTGCGAGAAGTGATGCGCCCTGAAGGTGGTCAACAGGAATGTTGAAGAAGCCCTGAATCTGATTTGCGTGAAGATCCATTGTAAGCACACGGTCAGCACCTGCACAGGTGATGATGTCTGCACAAAGCTTAGCCGAGATCGGATCTCTTGCCTTAGCTTTTCTGTCCTGTCTTGCATAGCCGAAGTATGGCATAACAACTGTGATTCTTGCAGCAGATGCACGCTTCATGGCATCAATCATTATGAGCATTTCCATAAGATTGTCGTTGACGGGAGCACAGGTTGACTGAACAATAAAGCAGTCGCTGCCACGAACAGATTCGTGAAGAGAAACAGAGATTTCGCCGTCTGAGAACTGTGTACAGTCACTCTTACCAAGCGGCAGACCGAGACAGCCTGCAATTCCCTGAGCTACATCAACATTTGAACTGCCGGTGAAAATTTTAATGTCCTTACCGTGAAAATTCATTGCAATAACTCCTTTGAATTTTAATGTGTGTAGTATATGTTTACCAATGATTAACCGAGCAATTAACAGCTGTAACCCTTTGCTCTTGCAATTTCGTTAAGCTGTTCAAGCTGAGCCGGATCGTTTGCACCCAGAACCGTATCACTGCACTGAGCCGTGAATGCTCCGACCTTTCTTCCGTCCTCAAGCAAAAGCTTGATTGCGTCGGGAAGATAATATTCCTTTGCGCTGTTATCCGACTTGATTCTGTCGAGAACCGAAAGAAGAAGCTGACAGTCAAACCAGAATCCGCCCGAGTTTACTTCATTTATTTTGAGAGTTTCCTCATCGGCGTCTTTCTGCTCAACAATTGCACGCAGATTTCCGTTTTCGTCACGGACAATTCTGCCGTAACCTGTCGGATCGTCAACCTTTGCGGAAATAACCGTTGCGGCACAATTGTTCTCAATATGAGCCTTCAGGGAATCCTCAATAGTCTTGCTGTCCATAAACGGAGCGTCGCCGTTGAGAATAACAACATTGCCGCTGTGCTTTTTAAGAAAATCCTTTGCCATCATCACAGCGTGACCTGTTCCGAGTCTTTCAGCCTGAAACACGCTTTCAACGGAAAAATCGAGGGTTGAAAGATACTCTTCGACACACTCTTTTTTAAAGCCCTTGACAACACAGATGTCGTCAATACCGGCTTTCCTTAAAGCCGACATAACCCAGCAGAGCATCGGTCTGCCGAGCACCTCCGACAATGTTTTCGGTTTGTCGGATTTCATTCTTTTGCCCTCGCCGCCTGCGAGGATAACGGCACAATTCTTCATTTTTTCTCCTTTTATCTGTGACAAAACAACAAAGATGCAGACAGTCCTGTCACAAGGCACTCGTTCATACCATAATATTATCTCACAAAAATCACAAATTTCAAGAGAAAATTACAAAAATCGGGCAAAAAAAGGCATTTTAAACGATTTATACAATATTGTCGAAAATAAAACTCGTTTTTTATAAGAAAAAAGTTTGAAAAAATATAGCTATTTTGACCAAAGTTTGTTATAATATTCGATAGGCTTATACAAGCAGGCAGGTTTTACCAAGGGGTAAGTCTGCCACAGCCGTATATCTTAATTTATTTTTAGGAGGATTACCAGTTATGGCAAACAAATGGGTTTACCTTTTTACAGAAGGTAATGCTAACATGCGTGAGCTCCTCGGCGGTAAGGGTGCCAACCTTGCAGAAATGACAGGTCTTGGACTTCCTGTACCACAGGGCTTCACAATTACAACAGAAGCTTGTACTCAGTATTATGAGGACGGCAGAGAAATCAACGCTGAAATTCAGGCTCAGATCAACGAGTACATCGAGAAGATGGAAGAGATCACAGGCAAGAAGTTCGGCGACAAGGAGAACCCCCTCCTCGTTTCAGTTCGTTCAGGTGCTCGTGCTTCAATGCCGGGTATGATGGATACAATCCTTAACCTCGGTCTTAACGAAGATGTTGTTGAAGTTATCGCTAAGAAGTCAAACAACCCTCGTTGGGCTTGGGACTGCTACAGAAGATTCATTCAGATGTATTCCGATGTAGTTATGGAAGTAGGTAAGAAATATTTTGAAGAGCTCATCGACAAGATGAAGGCTGAGAGAGGCGTTACTTATGATGTAGAGCTTACAGCTGACGATCTTAAGGAGCTTGCAGGCCAGTTTAAGACTGAATACAAAGAAAAAATCGGTCAGGACTTCCCTGACGATCCTAAGGAACAGCTCATGGGCGCAGTTAAGGCTGTATTCCGTTCATGGGACAACCCTCGTGCAAACGTTTACCGTCGTGACAACGATATCCCTTATTCATGGGGTACTGCCGTTAACGTACAGTCAATGGCATTCGGTAACATGGGTGACGATTGCGGTACAGGTGTTGCATTTACAAGAGATCCTGCTACAGGTGAGAAGAAGCTCATGGGTGAGTTCCTCATCAACGCACAGGGCGAAGACGTAGTTGCAGGTGTTCGTACTCCTATGCCAATTGCTAAGATGGCTGAAGAGTTCCCGGAAGCTTTCGAGCAGTTCCAGAATGTTTGTCAGACACTCGAAAACCACTACAGAGATATGCAGGACATGGAGTTCACTGTTGAAAACAAGAAGCTCTATATGCTCCAGACAAGAAACGGTAAGAGAACAGCTCAGGCTGCTCTTAAAATTGCTTGTGACCTCGTTGACGAGGGCATGAGAACAGAAGAAGAAGCTGTTGCAATGATCGATCCTCGTAACCTTGACACACTTCTTCACCCACAGTTCGATGCTGCTGCTCTTAAGGCTGCTACACCAATCGGTAAGGGCCTCGGCGCTTCTCCCGGTGCTGCTTGCGGTAAGATCGTATTCACAGCCGAAGATGCTGAAAACTGGAACGCTAAAGGCGAAAAGGTTGTTCTCGTTCGTCTTGAAACTTCACCTGAGGACATCACAGGTATGAAGGCTTCACAGGGTATCCTCACAGTTCGTGGCGGTATGACATCACACGCTGCCGTTGTTGCTCGTGGTATGGGTACATGCTGTGTATCAGGTTGCGGCGACATCGCAATGGACGAGGCTAACAAGAAGTTCACACTCGCAGGCAAGGAATTCCACGAGGGTGACTACATTTCAATCGACGGTTCTACAGGTAACATCTACGACGGCGTTATCCCAACAGTTGACGCTACAATTGCAGGTGAGTTCGGCAGAATCATGGCTTGGGCTGACAAGTACAGAACTCTTAAGGTTAGAACAAACGCTGATACGCCTGCTGACGCTAAGAAGGCTCGTGAGCTCGGTGCTGAAGGTATCGGTCTTTGCCGTACAGAGCATATGTTCTTTGAAGAGGACAGAATCGCTGCATTCAGAGAGATGATCTGCTCAGATACAGTTGAAGAAAGAGAAGCTGCTCTTAACAAGATTCTTCCTTATCAGCAGGGCGACTTTGAGGCTCTTTATGAGGCACTCGAAGGCAATCCTGTAACAATCAGATTCCTTGATCCGCCGCTTCACGAGTTCGTTCCTACAGAGGAAGCTGACATCGAGAAGCTCGCAGCTGCTCAGGGTAAGAGCGTTGAAGACATTAAGACAATCATCGCTTCACTCCACGAGTTCAACCCAATGATGGGTCACCGTGGTTGCCGTCTTGCAGTAACATATCCTGAAATTGCAAAGATGCAGACAAAGGCAGTTATCCGTGCTGCTATCAATGTTCAGAAAGCACACGCAGACTGGACAGTTGAGCCTGAAATCATGATTCCGCTCGTATGCGATGTTAAGGAACTCAAGTTCGTTAAGAAGGTTGTTGTTGAAACAGCTGACGCTGAAATCGCTGCTGCAGGCATCGACCTCAAGTACGAAGTTGGTACAATGATCGAAATTCCAAGAGCTGCTCTTACAGCTGATGA
>ERZ772816.2044-NODE-2044-length-14742-cov-4.246545_pt1 | contig 14742 bp, 11 predicted proteins | sample MGYA00511359_ERZ772816 | MGnify/ENA primary metagenome ERZ772816 (study PRJEB29015, sample SAMEA2737710) | human gut metagenome | biome: human gut; feature: human-associated habitat; material: faeces | place: China | collected 2012 ...
ATTGAGAGAATATCCAAAGGAACATTTTATAAAGTTTCGTAATATGGGGCAGGCGGCACTACAGGAATTATATCAGATTTGTGAAGAGCAAGGCATAAAGCTTCATAGTGTGAGAGAATTTAAATTTTCTATTGGTTATATTTCACATCAAATTGGCGAGGAGATGATTTAGTGATTTCAAAGGTTGTATTTGAAATTAAAAATAGCATTAGAAGTTGGAGTGATCAGGAGATTTCTTTTTCTTCAAAAAATATGAGGAATGTTTCAATAATTATAAAGGATATAAAGTGTGAATTGGCTGTAGATGGAAATAGTGAAGATGACAATCTGCAGTAAATATGGATGAATTGAAACGAATTGCGATTACCTTTCACTCTTCGAAAGGACTGGAGTTTGAACAAGTAGTTTTGTTTGTGTCTGACTATAAACTGTCAAGTGAAGAAGATGTTTATAACCATTATGTTGCAGCCACAAGAGCTAAAACCAAGCTAATTTTGGTATATGTCAATGGTGATTGGAGTGCAGGCCAATTTGCAAAGAATATAAATAATATATTGGGGAAGTCTGGCTTAAAAATGAAGAATGTAGCAACTATAGTTAACTGTACCGAATGCATCAGTGATTAGGAAAAAAGGTCTCTCAATACCAAGTACGCATGGTATTGGGAGCTCTTTTTCTTATAGGTGTACACGCAAAGCATTAGTTGACGCAATCCTAATCATGCTTTTATGTAAATCAGTGTATTTTACGGAATATCGTCGAAAACCTAAGTATCCTGTGGCGGCAAAAATCCAACAGCCAAACTCGGAAAATGTTGATATTTTTGCCGATGATGTGATATAATATGTAATAGATTAACGTAGTTTTGAGGATAGATTTTATGGCGGAGGATCATAGATGCGATATCTTTCAGTTGCTGAAATAGCGAAAAAGTGGGATGTGTCAGAGCGCAGTGTTAGAAATTACTGCGCCCAGGGGCGTGTGAACGGTGCGTTTCTTACCGGCAAGACATGGAACATTCCGAAAAACGCAGAAAAACCGGAGCGTATCAACAAAAGAAAAGAAGGACCAATTACTCTGTTGGATATTCTGAAAGAGCAGAAGGTAAGTAAATATTCCAGTGGAATCTACCATAAAACACAGATTGATTTGACATACAATTCCAACCATATGGAAGGAAGCCGCCTGACGCACGATCAAACCAGATATATCTTTGAAACCAACACCATTGGCGTAGAAAAAGAAGTGCTAAATGTGGATGACGTGATCGAAACAGCAAATCACTTCCGCTGCATTGACATGATTATTGATCATGCAAAAGCAGCTCTGACGGAGAAGTTCATCAAAGAACTTCACTTGGTTTTGAAGAACGGCACCAGTGATTCCAGAAAAGATTGGTTTGCTGTTGGCGAGTATAAGAAACTCCCGAATGAAGTCGGCGGCAGGGATACAGCCCTTCCGGAAGAAGTTGCCGATAAAATGAAGGCCTTGCTGACGGAATACAACGCCAAGGAAAAAAAGACCTTTGAGGATATTCTGGACTTCCATGTGAAGTTTGAGCGGATTCATCCGTTCCAGGACGGCAACGGTCGTGTGGGCAGATTGATTATGTTTAAGGAGTGCCTGAAATACAATATCGTTCCGTTCATCATTGAGGACAATCTGAAGATGTTCTATTACCGTGGACTAAAGGAATGGGGCAATGAAAAGGGCTATCTGGCAGATACCTGCCTGACCGCACAGAATAAGTATAAAGCGTATTTGGATTATTTTAGGATTGCATATTAAGCAAGAAGCGAGATGCAGCTATGTCAGCAGAAAAGAACTGGCAATTTGAACTTGAAGAATCATAAAAAATAAAAATCTCATGCAATAAATCGTCCTTTCCGTGCATTACACGGATGACAGGAGATGGAAACCTATGCTCAGTATGCTGATGACAACCGAATATGCTCCGGCAGAGGATCGGCACGAGCTGCAGCAGTTGCTGATTCACATTGCCGGCGGTGAGCGCGAAGCGCTGGCGGAGCTGTATCAGCGCACGAGATCGGCGGTGTACGGCTTAGCGCTGTCCTACCTCAAAAACGCACACGACGCACAGGATCTCACACAGGACGTCTACGTGCAGGTGTGGGACCGTGCGGAGCAGTACCGACTCACCGGCTCGCCCATGGGCTGGCTACTGGCTGTATGCCGCAACCTGTGCCTGATGCGCATGCGGCGGGAGGAACGCCATGCCGCCCTCAGCGAGGAGGAATGGGACGCCATTCCCGCGCGGGAGTGCGGACTGGACGCAGATGAGCGTGCGCTGCTGCAAGGCGCATTGGCAAGCCTCACTGACGAGGAGCGGCGCATCGTGCTGCTCCACGCTGTTACGGGCCTGAAGCACCGGGAGATCGCGGCGCTGCTGGAGCTGCCGCTTCCCACCGTCCTGTCGAAATATCACAGAGCATTGAAAAAGATGCGCAGCTTTCTGGAAGGAGATGACGCCCGATGACCAATGAAAAAATGGAGCAGAGGCTGGCCGCGGCTCTTGAAAAGACCGCACCGGATGATGTGAACGGCGTTCTCTCCCGCTGTGAAGAGCGGAAAGGAACGGTAATTCCCATGACAACAAAGAAAATGGCAAATAGAAAATGGACAACGCTTGTGGCCGCCTGCCTTGCTGTAATGCTGCTGGGCGGCGGAGGCGTGTTCTACCAGCGAGCGAACGCGGTGGCGTCCGTGGTGTCGCTGGATGTGAACCCCAGCATTGAGCTGAAGGTGAATCGGAGTGAAAAGGTGCTCGTCTGTACGCCGCTCAACGAGGATGCAAAAGACATCCTTGCGGATATGAGCAATGGAGCTGACCTCAAGGGCGCGAAGCTCGATGTGGCGGTAAACGCCATCGTGGGAAGTCTCGTGCGCAACGGCTATCTCGACAGCATTTCCTCCGCCATCATGATCTCGGTGGAGGACAAGGATACCGCCCGTGCGGAAAAGCTCCAGCGTGAGCTGAGCAACACCGTGGACGGCGTGCTGCAGACGAGCGAAGCGAAGGCCGCCGTCCTGACGCAGACGCTCACGCAGGACGCAGGGCGGGAACAGCAGGCCCGGGAAAACAACATTTCCACCGGAAAAGCGGCGCTGGTGAACCACGTGCTCGCACTCAACTCCGCACTCAAGTTTGACGAACTGGCAAAGCTCTCAGTCGAGGAACTAAAGGATCTCGCGGAAGCGGGTGCGCCTGCCATGCCCATCGGCAAAGCTGCCGCCGCCTATGCCGCGGAGCAGTATGCCGGAACAACGGCGCTGGACTCCGTCACAGCGGAGGTCGATTCCGAACTGGACGAATTTCCCGCCCACTACGAGGTGGAGCTGCACACGGCGTGGGGCGAGTTCGAGTATCTGGTGGACGCTTACACGGGAAAGGTGATCAGCGGGCAAAAGGACCTGCCGTCCACCGTTTCCGCTCGGAATGACACGGTAAAAAAGCCCTCCCAGCCCGTCAGCCCGCCTGCCCAGTCCTCCCATCCCGCCCAGCCGTCCGGCAGCGCGGACATCGGTCACGCCAAGGCAAAATCTATTGCCCTGAATCACGCAGGTGTGAGCGAAAACGAAGCGTATGACATGGATATCGAACTGGACGATGAGGATGGAATACTCGTCTACGAGGTCGAGTTCAAATCCGGCAATATGGAATATGACTACGAGATCAACGCCGCCACCGGCGCGATCCTCAAGCATGAGTCGGAGTTGGATGACTGACGCGCAAAGCACTCCAGTAAAGCATATTTGGATTACTTTCGGATCGTGTATTAGGCAATAGGTTGAAAGGGACTCCCTTGACCGTCTTTGCAGTCAAGGGAGTCCACTTTACATATATTGCGATTACTTCTCCGCGTACAGCCGCCACAGGAAGGTCACGATCTGTGCTCTCGTGCAGCCGCTGCCGGGGCTGAAGGTGGAGCTCGTTGTGCCGTTGGTGATGCCGTTGTCCGTGGCCCACTTCACCGCTTCGGCGTAGTAGGCATCGGCGGCCACATCGCTGAAGGCAGGCGCGCCGTCGGCGGATGCCTTGGATGCCCGGAACAGGAAGGTCATGCCCTGAGCTCGGGTGCAGGTCGCATCGGGGGTGAACCGGCCGTCAGCCGTGCCGGTGGTGATGCCCTGGCTCAGCGCCCAACGGACGGCCTCCGCATAGTAAGCGTCACCGGAAACGTCCGCCAGATCCATCGCGTAATTCACCACCGGAGAACCGGCGGCCCGCCACAGGAAGGTGACGATCTGGGCCCGGGTGCAGGGCTGGTTGGGGCCAAAAAGGTCATTGCCGATGCCGCCGGTGATGCCCTTCTTCTGCGCCCACTTCACGGCTTCGTAGTAATAAGCGTCGATGGGAACGTCCTGGAGGGGACTGACCTTCACTTCCTCTACGAAAACGGCTTTGACCTCCACCTTCCCGGCGGGCATGATGAAGGTGAATTTGCCGTCGCCCTTGTCGGTCAGTTCAAGCTCCTTGCCGTCTTTGTCAAGCACCTTGAGGCTGTCCAGCTCGTAGCCCGCGTCCGGCTTCACCGTGACGGTCACACGGTCGCCTTGGCTGGCGTTCTTCGGGCTGACGCTCACGCTACCGTTTTCCGTCTTGTCCGGAATTCCGACGGCATAGCTGGGATCGGAGTCATCCCGGTCGGACGAGGACGATCCGCCGTCCCTCGACCAGTTCGCCGTGACGGTCACGCTGCCGTCCGGCATGGTGAAGGTGGTTTCGGCGGCGTTGGGATCATCAAAGGCAACATTGCTGCCGGACGTCCAGCCGTTGAAGGTGTAGCCGTCGCGGCTGCCCGCGCGGACGGTGACAACTCTGCCCGCCGCGTAATTCCCCGCGCCGGAGCTCTGCGCATAGCTGCCGTTCACAGTGACGGCATACTGGGTCTGCCGGGTGATCAGCGCCAGCTGCTGCGCGGATTCGTTGCCCGCGCTGTCCTTCGCGCTGAGGGAGAGAATGCCGGAGTTTGTATTCAGCGTACCGGGGACGGCAAAGCGGCCCTTGCTGTCGGCATAGATCGTTTCCGTTCCGCCGTAAAGGATCTCGCTGCCAGCGTCCGCCGTGCCGGTAATGGTGTACTCGCCGGTGTCCCGATTGGCGAAGAACACCGGGTCGGAGAGGGTCAGCACGGGAGGCGTCACGTCGCGACTCACCAGCAGGAATACGTTGGTCACGTCCTTAGCAGAGCTGTTTTCAACCATGCCGTCGATCTTGAGCATCAGACTGCCTTCAAAAGTGGGAATTTTATAGGTACCATTAGTCTCCTGCGTGATTTCATCAGTGGTGTCCATCCGTGTGACCTTATAGGTGACATTCTCCGTCGAGCAGCTTACCGCCAGCACATCATTGTCCTTGCCGCCCACATAGGCATGGTACACGCCGTTCTCGTCCGCGCTGACGATGGTGCCGTTCACGTTGAGCGTCATAGTCAATTCCTGGTACTTCGGCAGAAACACTCCATCGTCGGCAGACTGCGTTTCCTCGCTGTAATACTTGCTGCCCTTAAATGCACTATTCGGATTCACCGTAGTTTCGCCCGCGGCACTTGTGCTCTTCGATTCCTCAAGCCCCGTGGAAACGAGCTTGTAGGCGCTCACGCCGATTCTGTAATGCTCGTTCTCCTTGAGATTATTGGCGTTAGTAAACTCAGCAGGGTTCTCTTCGCTGACCTTAACGGCACCCCCGCCCACGGTCAGCGCCATGTCGATGGAGGTGGCTGGCTGTCCATTTTCGTCGGGTTTTTTAAGGTCATAGCCGAAGCCGGTGTCCTTCCACTCGCCTTTTGAATCCCGCTGATAGACCGTCACGCGGTAGCCGTCGGCGCCAGTCACGGCATCCCACGAAGCGCGCATCACCTCGTTGCCGACAAAGGTCAGCGTAACGCTTGCCGGAGCAGCAGGCTGATTGTCGTTTGTATAGGACACCGTGGTGTCAGACTGCCAGCTGTCAATGGCGGCAAGGGCGTTCACAGTTTCGATCTTTCCGTTCTCATCGGTGACCTCAACGCTCTTTTTCGTCATTAAGAAAGAGGTCACATAGTATTCGCCCGTGGGCGCGTGCGTACCGCTGGGGGGAACAGTGACGGAAATGGCTTGGGCTTGGATATCCGTCACAATTTGCTCGTCGATCAAGTAGTCCGCGCCGCCCTTTTCCTCGGCAAGATAGGTGCGCAGGGTATACTCTGTGTCCATTTCGGCGTATTCGACCAGGCCGGACACCTTATTCGAATTCGAATCCAACTCCAGAAACAGCTTTTCAAACGGTGTAACGGCAACTCCCTTAGATTTGTCCGTTACAAGCGTAAGGGAACCTGTGTTGACCTCATAAGTCCCGCCATTCTTCAGCCGCAGGAGTGCTACGCGGTATTTGTTTCCGTCAGCATGCTCGATAAGGTCGGTGCCCGCGTTGATCTCCGCGTTGGGATCGATCGTGCCGATCTCCTCTTCGCTCACGCCTTCCGCGCCTTCCTTTTTCACCCAGTTGATCTTGATGGAGTCATTCTCACCTTGTCTCTTAACAGACAGTTTGTCCTTGATATCCTCCTCGCTCACGCTCTCGCCAAACGCCAGCAGGATATACGGCGTTTCCTCCCCATTGGCGGTTACCTCAATTGTCGTAGAGTTTTCACTGCTGCCGTTCGTGAGCACAACGGGCTCCAGAGCCGTCAGCACCAGAGCCTCCTCACCGTCCTCAAGCGACACCGCCTGCACGACGGGCGTCACGCCGTGGTCCTCCCATTTCCACTCGGGCAGCTTTTTGATCAGCTTGCCCTCAAGACCCCATCCCTTACCATTTTCGAAGTTGGTTTTGATGATATTCGGAAGAATGACCCACGCGCGCACATCATAGAGCCAGTTCGTCGACTGTGCCATCGCGCCGAGGTAGACATTGGTGTTATTGAACGCCTGCTTCATGCCCTCGCTGACGCTGACGTTGCTGATCGGAAATTCCGTCTGTCCGCCGATGATCAGCTGAATATCCGTTTGCGACAGCTTTACCCCTCGGAGGCAGGGGATAAAGAAATTACTGGGGATCTGCAAGATGCCCTGCACCTTGCCGTTGGCGCCGATGCCGAGATACAATTTGTCCTTGTTCTTATTCACGCCGCCGAAGGCCCCCAGCTCGATGGAGGAGTCCAGAACGATCACATCAAGCTCTGTACTCGGCAGATTGAGCTCAAGCGCCTCCGAGCCGACGAGATAGACGCCCTCGTAGTCCGTGCCGTTATAAGTCCGCTTCTGCCCGTTGAGCTTGAGGGCGTAGCCAAAGCTCTTAATGATCTGCGCGCTCTCGCCCGCGCCGACGATACCGACATCCGTCGCCGTGAGGGAGATCTCACTCGGGCCGATCACCACGTCCCCCGTACCCTCGATGAGGTGGAGATAGGTGCCCGTCAGCGTGCCGCGCAGCTTGATGGGCGGAATGCCGCGGTAATCGCCGTTCACCGTTTTTGCCAGATCCATGAAGCCCGCGCCGCCGCCGTTGAGCTGACCAACGGGAATGGGCGGAATAAGGGGGATGCCGGGGCTTGCCTTGACATAGAAATACAGCGTGTTAGGCAGCAGGCTGCCGTCCTTTTTGCTGCGCGTCAGCTCCAGCTCCGCCTTGGTCTCAAAGAGGTCAAAGACGTTCAGCTCCAGTTCAAAGGCGTAGAGCTCATCATCCTTGAAGGTGTTGACCTCGCCCTTGACATCGGCAAGCTCCAGCGCCATCATCTTCGCGGTGGTAAAGCTGCCCGTGGCGTGGACGCCGTTGACCTTGAATTCATTTCCCTTCAAGCCGTAGCCCAGCTTTTTCATCGTAAATTCCGCGCCCTCGAAGATGGTCTGAAAGCCGATCTCGCCGCTGAACACAAGGTTTCCCGCCACGTCGGCGGTGGCCTTTTCCAGCGTCACCGTGGCGTAGGGGATGTCCACGTAGACGATGGCATCGTTGTTACCGGGGTCAATACCAAATGTAAAGCCGTCCCTTGTAAGCTCGATCTTCAGATCCTTACCACTGCCTTTGGGCTGGTAGAATTTGAAGGTCGGCGCGCTCAAGCTCACGCCGCTTTGCTCCACGGTTCCGTCCTTTTTAATGACAAGACTTCCCTTCGTCTTATCCCACGTTGCCGTGACGGAGGGGGACAGCAGCGCCGCCCCGCCGGTAAAGGTGAAGTCTTCTCCGTTTTTGCTCTCATAATCGCCGTTGATGAGGGCGACGGGCTCTCCGTACCGCTTTTTCAGCGCCGAAAGCGCCGCGTCGTCGGCCACGTGTTCCACCGTCACGCCGCTGCCGCTGGAGAAAACGGCCAGCCGCTTGGCACTGATGGAGATATTCACCTTGTCCGGGTTGGTGGGGATGGGCTGCGTCAGCTTTGTCAGGTTGCGGAAGCCCCAAAGGAAACGCCGGGGATTCGCGCTGTTATTTTCATCACCGAAATAAAAACCGACCTCATTCCCGCACTCCACCCGGGTGTCGCCGGGGCGGCTGGCAGGCGTTACGCTGACCCTGTCCGGCAGGTAAGCCTTGATGGTGCCGTTTTTATAGTATTCCGACAGTCCCACAAAGGGATTGGCCCAGTTGTAGCCGTCCGTATAGACCTCGGTGATGTAATTGGAGCACCAGTCACCACCTTGCGAGAGGGTGTTCCATGTTCTTAGGTCCTCTATCTTGCTTGTAATCACGGAGTTTTCGGTTGAAATTACTGTGTTCTTATCATAATTGTAGACGAGTTGGTTCATTTTGAGAGCGGGGCTGTCCGCGGCGTTTCTGTGACCCATGGCGGCAAAGCCGCTGAGGGTATAGCCCCATCGCGTCTCAAGCTCAATGCCCAGAGAGCCATTAGAATCCGCGCTGGTGATCTTGATATTGTCAACGCTCGTCAGAACGCCCCATGCGCCTTCCGAAGACAGCTTTGCGATCTCATAGTAGACCGTGGTCGTTCCTGTGACGGTTTTCCCGGACACCGTGGCCGTCAGGTCGTACTCCACCTTGATGGCATTTGCGGTTCCGTTGGGCGTTTTCTTCACAGAGCCGATGTGTTTCAGGCGGAGTTCGGCGGGATGCACGATATCCCGCTTGTTATATCCGGAGCCCTTAAATGTAACAAAATTACAATACGGCATCTGCCTGTCTGTTGGGTCGGCGCTGTCCGCCGCCGGGGCCGTGGAGAGCGTGCCGTCCTTCCGCACGATCACGCGGAGATAGTCGTTTCGCAGCTCCCACGACCCGCTGTTCAGCTTTTTCGCTGTCACGGTACCGCTGTCGACCGTCTGGATGTCTCCCAAATAGGCCACAGCCTCCGTGGGCAGCAGGCACAGCAGCAGGCACAGCGTCAATAACAGGGTGATCGTTTTTTTCATGATGCGTTTCCCTCCTTGTCTGTCTCATTGTTCTTTTCTCTTTTCTCTCGCTCATGCAGGCGCATACAGACCACCGTCAGCACAGCGGCGGCCGTAAAGGAAGCCACACCCACCAGCACATAGCCGCCTGCGCTGTCCGCCAGCAGCGTCGCGCCGTAGGCCCCCTGGACGGCGGCGCCGGGTGCCCCGTCGGTGAAATGGGCCAGCGCGCCGGTCAGTCCCAGAGCCAGCACGGTACACAGCGTTCCCAACCGCCGCAACACCGTCCGCTCCCGATTTTGGATCAGCCGCAGGGCCGTCTGCTTCACACGCCGGACGCGCTCCGTGGTGTCATACATGCCCCTTCCTCCTTCCCGAAAAAAAGTCCTTACATTACCATAGGGACAAAAACGGAGAAAACTACGCACCCAAAATTGAAAAAATTTCAAAAAAAATCAGACCGTCCTGTTGGACGATCTGATGAGACTGTATTTACGCCTCGGCCTTCCGCGCCAGCAGCCGGAAGCACAGCGCCGTGGGCAGCGGGACAAAGTAGGCGATGAGCTGAGGCGTCCCCCCGGCGCTGACCAGAAGGTTGTAGATGGCGTGGTAAATGATGGCCACGCACAAAAGCGCGAACAGGCAGGCCGCCCGCAGGGGACGGCTGTCCCACACGGGGCGCAGCGCGCCGCCGTACACATTCCCGCAGACCACGTGCATCGCACCGGTGCCAAAGCCCCGGATCAGCAGAAAGAGAATCTGATCCGCGCCGTTCTGCGTGAGGTAGCAGACGTTCTCAAAGGTGGCAAAGCTGGCGGCCACGATGACGGCGGCCAGCCGGAAGCGGGCGAAGGTCGGCTCAAACACTGCCAGAAAGAACAGCAGCGGCAGCAGCTTCATGATCTCCTCCACCACAGGCGCGATCTGGGTGGCGGCGTTGACGGCGTCCGCCTGATACAGCCGGGCGAAGAAGGTGTTGAGATAGGCGGAGAGCAGACAGGCCCCCATCCCCGCAAGGCAGAACACCAGTGCGGCGCGCTGTCCCCGTTTTAGGGACAGCAGCGCCACCACCAGCGGGGCCGCCATGCAGACGAATACATTTTCGATATAGGTCACGCTGTCACCGCCTTTCGCACTGCGGGCAGAAACAGGAGCAAAACGAGGGTCAGCAGGAAATCGAACCAGAAATAGGGGTTCGTCAGCGTGTCGCTCACCCAGAAACAGGAGGCCGTCCACAGGGCGTACTCCAGCGCTGTGAAGGCCAGCACCGTTCCGTGAAACCGGCGCAGCCGCCCGTTTTCCGTCTTTTTCGCCCAGACGAGACCCCGCACCGCGCACCACGCCAGCATCATCGTCAAGCCGCACATGAGGACGTTGAGAAGCAGATCGCCGTGGGTGACGTACAGCACGAACTGCGGCAGGCAGAACGCCGGCGCCAGCCAGCATAGTCCTGTCCGGGACTGCCGCTCCGCCGCGTCGGGCAGCGTCAGCGTCAGGGCCAGCAAAAAGACATAGCTGGCCAGCCACGCAAGGTCGGAGACGTAAAAGATCTGCGGGGTCTCCTGCCGCAGCAGCAGATGCAGCGTCCAGTAGAGGGTGCCCAGGGCGAAGGTGCCGTAAAAGCAGGTCAGCAGAAACCACGGCTGCCTGCGGCTTTTGAGATACGCCCGCAAAGCGGCGCAAAAGCCCGCCGCCACGGCGAAAAACTGCAAGAGATAGTCCCAGAATTCAATCATCGTACCGCTCCTCGTCCGCCGTGTCCCGCTCATGCCCCCGCGGGCGGACGCACAGCACCGTCACGCACACGCCTAACGCGAAGGCCAGCAGGCCCACCACGAGATAGCCAAGGCTCCGGCCGCTGAAAATGCTGGCGGCCATGCCGCCGCCCAGCGCCGCATCGGAAAAGCCCTCCGTGATGCCGGGCATGGCCAGCGCGAGGGAAACGATTATAGCGAGACAGGCCGCTGTCCCGGCGCAGAAGATCCCACGGGCGCGGCGGCGCTGCCGTTCCCGCTCCAGTTCCCTTGCCCGCCGCTTGGCCGCGGCCAATCGTTCAGCTGTCGTGCGCATCCGTGATCCCCTCCTGTTCCAGCCGCTTTCGCAGCGCGTTTTTTCCACGGTAAATGAGGTCCGCCACCTGCTTTTCCCGCTTGCCCATGACGGCGGCGGTCTCCGCGTGGCTCAGTCCCTCAAAATAGACGAGGAACAGCGCCTCCCGGTAGTCCTCGTGCAGCTCTGCCATGCAGGTCCGCAGGAGCCGCGCCCGTTCTGCCGACTGCACGGTTTCCTCCACCAGCTCCCGGGCCTCCGGTTCCTCCGTCAGCGCGTCCAGCGAAAAGCAGTTTCTCGCCCGCTTTTTGTGCAGCAACCGCAGGGCCATGTGCCGCGCTGACTGGTAGAGGTAGGCGCGAAAGCCGCCGTCCCGGATGGCCGGCCTTTTGGCGATGAGATAGGCAAAGGCCTCGATCATCAGGTCCTCCGCCTCGTGAAGGTCGCGGAGGTAGCCGTCCAGATAGAGGGTCAGCTTGGTGCCGTAACGCTCCATAAGCTCGCCCAGGGCGTCCTCGTCTCCGCCGAGGTAACGGCGGTATAATACTTCGTCTGTCATCTCTCCGCCGCCTCCCTTTGCCGCTTTTTTCATGATTATAACACGCCCCATACGCCCTTGTCGATAGAATTGATATACCCGAAAGACTCCTGCCATCAGTTCCACGCCCCAGGTCATCGCCGCCCGTGCCAGCAAAAAGCGGATAAAACACTTGAAGTCCAATTCCGGTTTCTTCATTTCCGCATTGAACGTCTTTTACCTACCATCTCTTGACAGTAGGTAATCATTCTTTGCCGATGCGTAGCATAACGAAACGTTCCGCTGTGTTGCGGCACAGTAGTCACAGGCAAAAAGGAAATTCCGCCCCTTTTCGGAAATTTACCTTTTATAATTTGACATATTTCTGAAATGTATTTCATCTGTTCTGTGTCACAGCTGGGATATATGTCCAGACTGGCATTGCCGACGCGCAGCGTAGCGGAACGTTTCGTTGTGTTGCAGCACAGTAGTCACAGGCAAATATGAGGCGCTTAGGCGCATTTTGCAAAAGTCGGATGAGTCGGTCCCTGTAAACCGCGCCCCGGCCGGGCAGAAAAAAACAGCGGGAAATCTCGAATGAGGTTTCCCGCTGCTTGCGTATGAAGTTACTTCATGGTGCGATACAGGAAGGTCACGATCTGGGCGCGGGTGCAGCCGTTGTTGGGGCTGAAGGTGGAAGCGGACGTACCGTTGGTCACGCCGCTCTCCACGGCCCAGGCCACTGCGTCAGCATAGAAAGCATCGGCCGTCACGTCGGTGAAGCCGTTCACCGTGGTGGGCGCGGTGCCCAGTGCGCGGTACAGGAACGTCACGCTCTGAGCGCGGGTGCAGGTGGCGTTGGGGCTGAAGGTGCCGTCGCCGGTACCCAGCGTGATGCCGTTCTCCACAGCCCAGGCCACAGCCTTGGCGTAGTAGCTGTCTGCGGGAACATCCGCGAAGCTCACCGTGCTCTTAGGCTCGGGAGAGCCGGCGGCGCGCCACAGGAAGGTGACGATGTGGGCGCGGGTGCAGGAGCCGTTGGGGTTGAAGGTGCCGTCGCCGGTACCGCCGGTGATGCCAATGACCACCCGCTTCTGTCCAGCGGCGATGGTCTTGAAGCCCGCCGCCTTCTTCAACCGGTTGCTGATAGCAAGGCCAAGGCCCTGACTGTCCGGGCACTGGGCATAGATCTGAGCCGCGTCCTTGCTGTCAAAGGCCCGCAGAGCGTCAAACACCCGCTGGGCCTGAATCCGCTTATCCTGACTGGGACCCAGACATTCCACTTCCTGTTCCTTGAACAGCTCCGCGAACTCATCAAAGCAGATGACACCGTCACCGGGCTTCACCATCTGCAAAATGGTCCGGGCAGAAGCCTCCGCCGGGCCGGTAACAACAGTCACCGGAGCCTTGGGGGCATAATGGCGATACTTCATACCGGGAGCCTTGGGCTGCTCCCCGTCCTTCAACCGCTCTGTTACGGCCTTATCCACCGCCACAGGGCCGACGACCTCTTCCAATGCCTCCAAAGGCAGTCCGCCGGGTCTCAGCAGACGGGGCGGTGTGCAGGTCAGATCCAAAATGGTAGACTCCACGCCCACCTGACAGGGACCGCCGTCCACCACGGCGTCGATCTTGCCCTCCATGTCCTCCATCACGTCCGCCGCAGTGGTGCAGCTGGGACGGCCGGAGGTATTGGCGCTGGGCGCGGCCACGGGAACGCCTGCCTCCCGGATGATGGACAGCGTTACCTGATGGTCCGGGCACCGGACGCCCACGGTGTCCAGTCCCGCTGTGGTGGTGTCCGGCACGATGGGCTTCCGCTTCAGGATCATGGTCAGAGGACCGGGCCAGAATTTCCGGGCCAGCGTATACGCCAGCGGCGGCACGTCCTCACAGTACCGGGGCAGCCACTGGGGTCCCGGAATATGGATGATGAGAGGGTTGTCCTGCGGACGGCCCTTGGCCTCAAAGATCTTGTTGACAGCCTCTGCGTCCAATGCGTTGGCGCCCAGACCGTAGACCGTTTCCGTGGGAATTCCCACCAGTCCCCCCTGCCGCAGGATGTCTGCCGCTGCGGAGATCTGATCCTCGATGATCTTTTGCTGACCCTTGGTGTCCCGCAGGTCAAAATATCGTGTATGCATCATTTCTCGCCTCGAATTATCTTATATTCAACGCCGCCGGGCGTTTGCTCTCAAAATATGCTCACTCTGCTTCCTGTCCCTGTTTCAGCTTCTCTGCCTGATCCGCCGTCACCAACGCGTCGATCAGCTCGTCCAGCGCGCCGTCCATGATGGCGTCGATCTTATAAAGCGTCAGGCCGATGCGGTGGTCCGTCACCCGTCCCTGAGGGAAATTATAGGTGCGGATCCGCTGAGAGCGGTCCCCGCTGCCCACCTGACTGCGGCGCTCCGCATCATAGGCGCTCTCCCGCTTTTCCCGCTCCGCCTCGTACAGCCGGGAGGCCAGCAGACGCATGGCCTTCTCCCGGTTCTGAAACTGGCTGCGCTCCTGCTGGCATTCCACTACCAGGCCGGTGGGCCGGTGGATCAGCCGCACGGCGGAGGACGTCTTGTTCACGTGCTGGCCGCCGGCGCCGCTGGCCCGGTAGACCTGCATCTCGATGTCCGCCGGGTCCAGCTTCACGTCCACCCCTTCCGCCTCCGGCAGCACGGCCACCGTGGCGGCGGAGGTCTGGATGCGGCCATTGGACTCCGTCACCGGCACCCGCTGGACCCGGTGGACGCCGCTCTCGAATTTCAGCCGGGACCAGGCGCCCTCGCCCTCGATAAGGACGCTGCACTCCTTCACGCCCCCCAGCTCCGTCT
>ERZ772816.2046-NODE-2046-length-14732-cov-4.405260_pt1 | contig 14732 bp, 11 predicted proteins | sample MGYA00511359_ERZ772816 | MGnify/ENA primary metagenome ERZ772816 (study PRJEB29015, sample SAMEA2737710) | human gut metagenome | biome: human gut; feature: human-associated habitat; material: faeces | place: China | collected 2012 ...
CTTGGCCTGCTGCGGGTTGACGAGGGCGCGGAACTTACTCCGGGACTCGCGGATCTCGCTCAGGGCCTGTGCGATGGCTTCCTCTGTGCGCTTCATGGAATCGTCGACATAGTCGTTCGTGACCTGACGCAGCTCCTTGATCTTGGCCTGCGCGTTCTTCATGAGGTCGTCAGCCTCCTTCTGGGCCTGCAGATAGACCTCCTCGTGCGAGATCATCTGCCGGGCGCGCTGCTCGGCCTGCTTGAGAATGTTTTCGGCCTCGCGCTTGGCGTTGGTGATGACGTCGTTGCGGGATTCCACGATCGTCTTGGCCTGCTTGAGTTCACCGGGAAGCTGATTGCTGATCTCGTCGAGAAGATCGAGAACCTTGTCGCGTTCGAGCACGCACTTATCCGCGCCGAGCGGCAGGCTCCACGCATCCTGTACCATCTCATACAATGTCGTCAGGATCTCTTCAATACCGCTTGCCATAAAAATACCTCCTTAGATTTGCTCCATCATGCGGGCTTTAAAGTCCGGGATGATCGCAGCCGGGAGAAAATCACTCACGTCGGCGTCATACCGCGCCAGCTCCTTGACGGCGCTCGAGCTCAGGTACATGAACTGGTGCTCGGCAGTCAGGAACATGGTATCCAGTCCGGGGTTGAGTTTGTGATTCATGAGCGCCATCTGGAACTCGTTTTCAAAATCCGAGCCGGCCCGCAGGCCCTTCACAATGACGCACTTGCCCTTGCTGCGGGCATACTCCGGGCCGGTGAGCCGGAAGGTCTGCTGGCGGTCAAAGCGGCGCACCAGCTTCTCCAGCGGCTTGGGGTCGGCGTCGATGCGCTGGCGGTACAGGGCCATGAGGGCCGGGGCGGCACACCAGAAGCCCATGCCGTAGCTGTAATAGTCCGGAGCGATCTCAAAGTAGAAGGTGGGGCGGCCGGTCCAGTCCTGATCGCCGGTGCGGACACAGAGCCATAGGTGATCCTTATAGGGCCCCTGTCCGTGGAGACGGCGGGCATCCCGGTAGATGCGGCTGACCTTCAGTATCAGCGGCTCATGGGGCAGCATGGCATGAAGGCCGTCGTAGAGCTGCTCCCCCAGCGCACGGGTGGGGGCCAGCAGGTGGGTCTGGTACTGTTCTTTATGCTCCTGAAACCAGCTGCGGTCGTTGTTGAAGCGGATGCCCCAGAGAAAATCCACCGTCTGCTGGTCATAGCCTTGAAACATCATCATATCCTCGCTTTCCTGACGGAAGGGCAGCCGGAGCGAAACGCTCCGGCTGTGGTTCTTTATCGCTGCTGATAGGCACGGATACCCAGCGCCAGCAGATCCATGGCACGCTCCAGATCCTGCTGCTTCAGGACGTAGGCAATGCGGATCTCGTTTTTGCCCTTGCCGGGAGTGCCGTAGAAGGGCTCGCCGGGGGCAAACATGACGGTATCGCCGTGATCCTCGAACTCCTCCAGCAGCCACTGCTGGAAGGTGTCGGCATCGTCCACCGGCAGAGCGGCCATCAGATAAAAGGCGCCCTTGGGACACTTGCAGACCACGCCGGGAATCTGCTGGAGCTTGCGGACCACCGTGTCACGGCGGCGCTTATACTCCTCACGGGCGGCGGCGAAATACTCCGGCCCCACCTGATACAATGCGGCGGAAGCCAACTGATCCAGCGTCGGCACCGCCAGACGGCACTGAGCATACTTCATGGCGTGGGCCATGAGCTCCCGGTTGCGGGAGATGAGGCAGCCGATGCGGGCGCCGCAGGCGGAGAAGCGCTTGGACACCGTGTCGATGAGGATGACGTTCTCCGCTGCATCGGTGAACTCACCGAAGGACTGGAGAGGCTCCCCGGCGTAGACAAACTCCCGGTATGCCTCATCACCGATGAGGAACAGGTCGTGCTGCCGGGCCACGTCCACCAGCATCTCCATCTCTGCATGGGTCAGGACGGTGCCGGTGGGGTTGCCGGGGTTGGTCACCAGAATGGCACGGGTGCGGGGGGTGATCTCTGCCTCGATGCGGCGGCGGTCGGCGTAGAAGTACCCCTCTTCCGGGGAGGTGGACACCGGGTGGATCACGGCGCCGCAGGTGCGGGCCATGGTGTTGTAGTTGGGGTAGAAGGGCTCCGGGATGAGGATCTCGTCGCCGTCGTCGAGAATGCAGTTCATGGCGATCTGGAGCGCCTCGGAGCCGCCGTTGGTGATGAGGATATCCTCGGCGGCGAAGTGCATATCCAGCGCAGCATAGTAGTCCCGAATGGCCTCGATGAGGGCGGGGACGCCGGGAGAGGGTGCGTACTCCAGCACCGGCTGGTCAAAGCTGCGGACGGCATCGAAGAACGCCTTGGGCGTCTCGATATCCGGCTGACCGATGTTCAGGTGATAGATGTTCCGGCCCTTGGCCTCGGCGGCCACCGCATAGGGATGGAATTTACGCATGGGCGACAGGCCGCATTTCTGCACTTTGCTGGAAAACTTCATGGGGACTCCTCCTTTTCTGATGCTGCGGGACAGGGGTTCCGCTCCCGGCCCGGTTACAGGAAAAGCAGAGCCGAAGCTCTGCTTTTCGGTGCAAAGTCAATGCTTCTCAGTTCATCTGTCTTCTGCGGGACAGATTCACCGTTCCGTCCTGCATATCGCCCAGAGAGTCCAGACTCTTGCCGGTACCCTCCGCCACGCAGGAGATGGCGTCCTCCGCCACCACCGTATGGATGCCGGTGCGGGCGGTGATCAGCTTGTCGAAGCCGTCCACCAGACTGCCGCCGCCGGTCATAACGATGCCGTTATTGGAGATATCCGCCACCAGCTCCGGGGGCGTGCGCTCCAGTACGTTGTGGACCGCCTCCAGGATACGCTCCACCGGCTCCTCGAAGGCCTCCATCATCTCGGTGGAGTTGACGGTGATGGTCTTGGGCAGGCCCGTCATCAGGCAGCGGCCCTTGATCTCAATGGTGGCCTCCTCCTCCTTGGGATAGACGCAGCCGATCTCCATTTTCATCTGCTCTGCTGTGCGCTCACCGATGAGGATATTGTGCTTGCGGCGCATATATTTGACGATGGACTCGTTGAACTGGTCGCCGGCCACCTTGATGGAGGCGCTCTCCACCACGCCCTTCAGGGAGATCACGGCAATGTCGCTGGTGCCGCCGCCGATGTCCACCACCATGTGGCCCTCGGGCTTGGTGATGTCGATGCCGGCGCCGATGGCCGCCGCCACGGGCTCCTCGATGAGGTAGACACGGCGGGCGCCTGCCTGACGGCCGGCGTCGATGACGGCACGCTCTTCCACCTCCGTGATGCCGGAGGGGACGCACACCATAATCCGGGGCGGGAACAGGTGGAAGCCGCCGGTGACCTTGCGGATGAACTCCTTGAGCATCCGCTCCGTCATGTCGTAGTCGGAAATGACGCCGTCCCGCAGGGGGCGGATGGCCACGATGTTGCCGGGAGTACGGCCCAGCATGGCCTGAGCCTCGGCGCCCACCTTCAGCAGGCGGCCGGTATTCTTGTCGATGGCCACCACAGACGGCTCGTTGAGCACGACGCCCTTACCCTTAATATAGACCAGTACCGATGCGGTACCCAGATCGATCCCGATATCCTTTGCCAATGAACACATACGCTGCACCTCGTTTTCTTCTGTTATGGGACACGGCTGCAGGCAGCCGATTCTTCTCTAAGCTACAATTATAAAGGCGCTTTCCGCATTTTGCAAGAGTGTTTTCCCGGTTTTATGGCTTCGTAAACAAATGTTCACAGTTTTTTAGGAAATCACATCCCGCCGCAGACAAGTCCCGGTGCTATTGTGCGCCGTTTGCGGCATTTCCATACCGGCGGTGTCTCGCCGCATGCCGCACTCTCCTTAATCAGTGTTCCTCCTTGGTGCGGGCCAGCGTCAGGCACACCACGTCGGCGGCCCCGGCCGCCCGCAGCACCCGGACACACTCGGTGAGGGTGGAGCCGGTGGTGACGATATCGTCGATGAGCAGGAGACGCTTGTCCCGGACGTTCTCCGGCAGGGCCTCGTAGACTCCCAGCACGTTGGCCCGGCGATGCTCGGCATCGGTGAGTCCCGACTGGGCGGGGTTGTCCACCGCCTTGCGGAGGGTCTCCACCGGGGCCACGTGCCAATCCACACACAGGCTGGCCGCCAGCAGGCGGGACTGGTCAAAGCCCCGCTGCCGCAGGCGCTTGCGGCTCACCGGCACCCACGTCACGGTGTCAAACTCGCCGGGATACCACCGGGCGGCGCAGTCGGCCAGCAGACGGCCGAAGCAGTCCAACCCGCCGGTGCGGCCCTGAAACTTGAAGCGAAGGATAGCCTCCCGGACGGGGCCGGTATAGTACAGCGGCGAGGCGCACCGCCCGAAGGTCCCCTGACGCAGGGCGTTCTCCCCGGTATAGGGCAGAGTCCTTTCGCAGCTGCCGCACAGCAGGCGGTCGCCGGTGACGGTCCCGCAGAAGGGACATTTCCGGGGAAAGAAAAAATTCCCCAGCTGCTTTTGCAGACGGTTCAGATCATCCTGAAGCGCCATCGTTGCCACCTCCCTGCATGAGTCTGCGGCGCAGGCCGCTGTATCGCCGGGCCTGCCGGTCGTTTTCTGCCATTTTTCCGGGGATCACATCGTCCCCCACCATTACCAGCAGCTCTCTGGCCCGTGTGATGGCGGTATACAGCACCCCCCGCACCATCAGGGATGCGGCGGCAGGGGCGCTGACCAGCACCACGGCACGGTACTCGCTGCCCTGTGCCTTATGTACCGTCATGGCATAGGCCATGTCCAGCTGGCCCAGCAGATCCGGGGTATAGACACTGGTGCGGTCATCGAAGCGGATGGTCACCAGCTCGCCGCCGGGGTCGATCTCCTGAATGACCCCCACGTCACCGTTGAAGATGCCGGTACCCATCTCGCCGTCGTCCTTCTGCCAGAGGACGTCGTAGTTGTTGCGGGTCTGCATGACCCGGTCCCCCTCCCGGAAGGTCAGCTCCCCCCACGTTTTCTGGCGCTTGTCCGGGGCAGGGGGGTTCAAAGCTGCCTGCAGCGCCCGGTTCAGGCTCACGGTGCCGGTGAGGCCCCGGCGGGTGGGGGACAGCACCTGGATCTGATCGGCGGGGATGCCCATGTTGTCCGGCAGGCGGGTGCGGCATAGGTCCACCACCGTCTGCACCAGACGATCCGGGGCCCGGCGGCACAGGAAAAAGAAGTCGTTTTGGCCGCTGCCAAGCTCCGGGGGGCGGCCGCTGTTGACGGCGTGGGCATTGCGGATGATGGCGGACTGCTCCGCTTGGCGGAACACCTCCGTCAGGGACACGGCGGCCACTGCGTGGGAGCGCAGCAGATCCCCCAGCACGTTGCCGGGGCCAACGGAGGGCAGCTGATCGGGGTCCCCCACCATCACCAGACGGCAGCCGGGCTTCACAGCCTCCAGCAATGCCTGCATCAACGGCAGGTCTACCATGCTCATCTCATCCACGATAACGGCATCGGCCTCCAGCGGCTCTTTGCCGTTTTTCTTGAACACCGTCTCGCCGGTGAGCTCGTTATAGGTCATTCCCAGCGCCCGGTGGATGGTCTGGGCCTCCCGGCGGCACAGCTCGCTCATGCGCTTGGCAGCACGGCCCGTGGGGGCCAGCAGCAGCACCTGAAGGCCCATGCCCTCGAAAAGGGCCACGATGCCCCGTGTGGAGGTGGTCTTGCCGGTGCCGGGGCCGCCGGTCAGCAGCAGCACGCCGGTGCGGGCCGCCAACTCCACCGCCTGACGCTGCTGAGGGGCATAGGCGATGCTCTGCTGCTCCTCCATCTCCCGGATCAGCTTCTCTACGCCCCGACCCTGTGGCCGGGGGGCATCCCGCAGGGCCAGCAACCGCCGGGCTGTCTCGCTTTCCGCCAGATACATCCGGCGCAGGTAGCAGGCATCCACCCGTGCGATCTGTTCCTCCACCACGGTGCCACGGCTCTCCAGCGTATCCAGCGCCTGCTCCACCAGCTCCGGCGGGGCGCCGATGAGCTGCTCCGTGGCCGCCAGCAGCTTGGGCCGGGGCAGGAACACATGGCCGTTGCCCAGATTGTGCTCCAGCTCGTACAACACTGCCGCCTCCGTGCGGCAGGGGCTGTCGCCGCCGAAGCCCATGCTCAGAGCGATCTCGTCCACATCGGCAAAGGCCACGCCGTAGCGCTCCCCCGCCAGCAGATAGGGGTCCGCCCGGAGACGGGGCAGCGCATCGGCTCCGTAGGTGCGGTACAGCCGCATGGCCAGCTCCACCGGCAGCTCGTACCGGGCCAGAAACTCCATGACCCGACGCAGTCCCGTCAGCTCCCGGAAGGCGGCGGAGATCTCCATGGCCCGCTTGGAGGTGATGCCCTTGACGGTGCTCAGCCGCTCCGGCTCCTCCTCGATAACAGCCAGCGTCTCGCCGCCGAACCGCTCCACCAGCCGCTCCGCCGTGGCAGGCCCGACGCCCTTGATGATGCCGGAGGAGAGGTAGCTGATGAGCTCCTCCTCCGTCTCCGGCATCAGACGCTCCACCGTCTCGGCGGCGAACTGCTGACCGTAGGAGGGGTGGCTGACCCACAGGCCGTCGGCGGTGAGCTTTTCACCGGGGGCCACGCAGGGGATACAGCCCACCACTGTCACCAGCTCACCCTCCTCCGTCAGCAGGCCCAGCACCGTATAGCCGTTCTCCTCATTCTGGAAGATAACGTGTTGGACGGTTCCCTCCACCGTGCAGCGCTCACCCATAGCTCGTTCCTCACTTCAGATAATTTTCCAATTCCTCCGCCGGGCAAAGCTGCACCCGGCTGTATCGCTGCGTCAGGCCCTGCGCCAGACGCAGCCCCGTCTCGTCCAGCCCGCAGTCCGCCAGCAGGATGGGGGTCTCCCCCGTCGTGCGCTGCTCCATGGTCAGGCGCAGAGCCCGCTCCAGCGTGGCCCCGTCGCCCCGGACCGGCAGCACCAATATAGCCTCCGCCACCGGCCTATGACGGCGCAGCAGCGTCTCTGCCAGCAGCCAGAGGATGGTGCTCACGCCCACCGCCGCCAAAAAGGCAATGAGGCCGTCTCCCATCAGTTCCATGCCATCACCTCATCCCATTGTATGCAGAAGACGGGAGGGCAGGTGTCTCGATGCCAGCTTATCACATTTTCTCCGCCGCCGCAACCGGCGCAGACAGTCAGAACAGATACTTCTTCAGATACTGGCCGGTGTACGAGGCCTCGCAGGCCGCCACCGTCTCCGGAGTACCGGCGCAGACGAGGGTTCCTCCCCCGGCGCCGCCCTCCGGGCCCAGATCGATGAGCCAGTCGGCGGACTTGATGACATCCAGATTGTGCTCGATGACCAGCACCGTGTTCCCGGCGTCCACCAGACGCTGCAGCACCTCCAGCAGCTTCTTCACATCGTCGGAGTGCAGGCCCGTGGTGGGCTCGTCCAGAATATAGAAGGTGCGGCCCGTAGCGCGGCGGGACAGCTCCGTGGCCAGCTTCACCCGCTGGGCCTCACCGCCGGAGAGAGTGGTGGAGGACTGGCCCAGCTTCACATAGCCCAGTCCCACATCGCAGAGGGTCCGAAGCTTTTCGGCGATCCTCGGCACCGGGGCAAAGAAGGCCAGCGCCTCCTCCGCCGTCATATCCAGCACGTCAGCGATGCTCTTGCCCTTGTATTTCACCTCCAGCGTCTCCCGGTTATAGCGCTTGCCGTGGCACACCTCGCAGGGGACGTACACGTCCGCCAGAAAGTGCATCTCGATCTTCAGCAGACCGTCGCCGGAGCAGGCCTCGCACCGGCCGCCACGGGTGTTAAAGGAGAAGCGCCCCGGCCCGTAGCCACGGGCCTTGGCCTCCTGCGTGGCGGCAAAGAGATTGCGTATGTCGTTGAAGAGGTTGGTGTAGGTGGCGGGGTTGGAGCGGGGCGTGCGGCCGATGGGGCTCTGGTCGATGCCTACCACCTTGTCCAGATACTCCAGTCCCTCCATGGCGGTGTGCTTGCCGGGGTGGGTCTTCATGCGGTTCAGCTCGGCGCCCAGCCGCTTATAGATGATCTCGTTGACCAGAGAGGACTTGCCGCTGCCGGAGACGCCGGTGACACAGGTGAAGGTCCCCAGCGGCACGGAGATGTCGATGTTTTTCAGGTTATTCTCCCGTGCGCCCCGCACCGTCAGAAATTTCCCGTTGCCGGGACGGCGGGCAGCCGGCACCTCGATGCGCTTTTTCCCACTGAGATACTGGCCCGTCAGACTGTCGGGATTGGCCATGACCTCCTCCGGCGTACCGGCGGCCACCACCTGTCCGCCGTGGGCCCCGGCGCCGGGGCCGATGTCGATGAGATAGTCGGCGGCCCGCATGGTGTCCTCGTCGTGCTCCACCACAATGAGGGTGTTGCCCAGATCCCGCAGGCGGCAGAGGGTGGCCAGCAGCTTGTCGTTGTCCCGCTGGTGCAGGCCGATGGAGGGCTCGTCCAGAATATACAGCACTCCCATCAAGCTGCTGCCGATCTGCGTGGCCAGCCGGATACGCTGGCTCTCGCCGCCGGACAGGGTGCCGCTGGAGCGGGACAGGGTCAGGTAACTGAGGCCCACGGACTGCAAAAAGCCCAACCGGGAGCGGATCTCCTTCAAGATCTGTGCGGCGATGAGCTGCTGCGTCTCCGTCAGGGTCAGGCTGTTGAAGAAGGCCAGCTCCTCGTCTACCGGCAACTCCGTAGCCTGCCAGATGGACAGGCCGCCCACCGTCACCGCCAGTGCCTCCGGCTTCAGACGGCGGCTCTGACAGGCCGGGCAGGGGCATTGGGACATGAACTCCTCGATCTCCCGCTTGCTGGCGTCGGACTGAGTCTCCTGATACCGGCGCTCCAGATTGTTGGCCACCCCCTCGAAGGGCTGATACAATACGCCCTTGCCACGGGGCTGGTCATAGTGCAGCTCCAGCTTCTCGCCGCCGGTGCCGTAGAGGATGATCTGCCGCACGGACTCCGGCAGCTCCCGCACCGGGGTTCGGAGGGAGAACTGATATTTCTTGGACAGGGCCTCGAAGTACATCCGGCTGATGCCGTCGGAGCGGATGGAGTTCCAGCCGCTGGCAGTGATGGCTCCGTCCAGAATGGAGAGGCTGTCGTCGGGGATGATGAGGGCGGGGTCCGCCTTCAGCTGCATCCCCAGCCCCGTGCAGGTGGGGCAGGCGCCGTAGGGGTTGTTGAAGGAGAACATCCGGGGCGTCAGCTCCTCGATGCTGATGCCGCAGTCGTCGCAGGCGTAGTTCTGGGAAAAGACCAGATCCTGCTCCTCCCGCAGCAGATTCACGATGACGATGCCGCCGGAGAGGTGGGACGCCGTCTCCACGGAGTCCGTCAGCCGCTGGCCAAGGTCGGGCCGGACGATGAGCCGGTCCACCACGATCTCGATGTGGTGCTTCTTGTTCTTCTCCAGCGGGATGTCCTCCGACAGGTCATAGAGGCTCCCGTCGGCCCGCACCCGGACGTAGCCGGAGCGTCGGGCATCTTCCAGCACCTTGGCGTGTTCCCCCTTGCGGCCCCGGACCACCGGGGCCAGCACCTGAATCCGAGTCCCCTCCGGCAGGGCAAGGATCTGGTCGATGATCTGGTCGATGGTCTGCTGGCGGATCTCCTTGCCGCACTTAGGGCAGTGGGGGGTGCCGATGCGGGCCCACAGCAGGCGGAGATAGTCGTAGATCTCCGTCACCGTACCCACCGTGGAGCGGGGGTTCTTGCTGGTGGTCTTCTGGTCGATGGAAATGGCCGGGGACAGGCCGTCGATATAGTCCACATCGGGCTTATCCATCTGGCCCAGAAACATCCGGGCGTAGCTGGACAGGCTCTCCACATACCGGCGCTGGCCCTCGGCGTAGATGGTATCAAAGGCCAGCGAGGATTTGCCGCTGCCGGAGAGCCCCGTCAGCACCACCAGCTTGTCCCGTGGGATGGTGACGTCGATGTTCTTGAGGTTATTCTCCCGTGCGCCCTTGATATAAATATGATCCTGCATGGTGTTTTTCTCCTGTTGATCTCCGATTTATGCGAAGCGATAGGGGTCGGCCACCCGGCGGCTGCCGCAGAGGGCGCAGGCCATGCGCCACATGGCCCGGCCATGGATGCGGTCATGCCACACAAAGCGGCGCAGCACCTTCCGCAGCGTCCAGTCCTCGTCATAGCTGCCGTGGAACACGGCATTGTGAAGGTACCGGGGCTGTCGTTCCAGTGCGGCGAAGCCCGCCCGGCGGCAGATGAGGATATCCGGCTCGTTGCCGACCTCCACCCCGATCTCTCCGAAGTAGTAGGCGTTGACGTTTTTCGTATGCCGGTACATCTCCTCCGCCGTCAGGGGGACGTCCCCGTAGAAGGTCTCCCGCTGGGGGAGGGTGGTGTGTGTCTTGTCGGGGATGGAGCGGTACAGCGTCAGGAAGTCCTCCGCCGACCGCAGGGCCAGTGCCTTCCGTGCTTCATACTCCTCCGCCGTCAGGGGGCGGCGCTCGGAGGGCAGCAGGATGTCGCTGTCGGCATCGTGGACGTTGAGAGGGCTGACCGCCTCCTGCGTGATGACTCCCACCGCCGGCACCGGCGGCAGGCCCAGCCAGCGGCGATAGGCCGTCAGCTCCGCCGGGAGCTTGGAGAGCGCCGCCTGCTGCGTCTCGCCCCGCAGGGCCAAACCCATCGGCTCCTCCGCCCACAGCAGGTGGCCCCGGTCATTGTGCTCGTCGATAAAACGCAGCTGCATCCGTCATTCCTCCGTGATGATGTCCGCCGTATCGGCCCTCACCAGCGCCAACAGTGCCTTGGGGTCGCAGGCGATCTGGTGCCCCAGCTTCCCCGCCGACACCATGATGACAGGCAGGCTCGCCGCCGTCTCATGGAACACCGTGGGGAACAGCTTTTTCATGCCCACAGGGCTGCACCCGCCGTGGACATAGCCCGTCAGGGGCAGCAGCTCCTTCTGAGGCAGCATGGCCACGGACTTCTCCCCCACGGCATGGGCGGCCTTTTTCAGGTCCAGCGTGGCGGCCACGGGGATATCGAACACGTAATAACCGCCGCTGGCCCCACGGGCCACCAGCGTTTTGAACACCGATGCCGGATCCTGCCCCAGCGAACGGGCCACGGACACGCCGTCGATGCCGCTCTCCGGGTCGTAGGTGTGGGCGGTATAGGGGATCTTCTTCTGATCCAGCACCCGCATGACGTTGGTCTTTTCCTCTTTATGCTTTGCCATGATGTATCTCCTTATGTCAAATACCATATGCCGTCCACCGTCCGGGCATAGATCCACAGGAGCAGCAGGTGAACGGGATAAAATGCGTAGCACAACCACTGGATGGGGCGGCTGCAATAGCCCCGCCGCCCGTCATAGAGCCAGATGAAGGCAAGGCTCACCAGTGCGTACAGTTCGATGCTGACGCCGCCTGCGCTGGCAACGCAGAACACCGCCAGTCCCGCCAGCTGGATCAGCCGGTTCCCACGGGACAGGTGAAACAGCACAATCAGGGCCATGCCCCAGCCGCCGTAGTCCGTATGGCAGACCTCCAGCAGCCAGAAGGCTCCGGCAAACGCCGCCGTGGCCGCCAGAAGGTGCAGGGCGTCCGGAATCCTCTGCGCCCAGTCCGCCGCCCAGCACACCAGCGCCCCGGCCAGCAGCGTCCACAGGACATTCTGGTAGCCGAGGTACAGCACTTGGCCGTTGAAGGCCAGATCGAATGGTACCTCCGTCAGCACCGCAAACAGCAGCAGCCGCAGGGCGTACCGCCGCCTGTCATGGGTGCGGATGCAGCCCTCAGCGATCTGAAAGGCGAAGATGGGAAAGGCGATGCGTCCCACGCACCGCAGCCACAGGATCCACGGGAACAGGACGTAGCCCATATGGTCCACCAGCATGGTGGCCATGGCGATGTATTTCAGGGTCATGGCGCTGAGCCCGGCACGCTTCTCCGTCATAGCGCTCCCCTCCTCATACCCGGCGGCGACGGCCACGGGCCACAGCGGCGGCACGGGCCTCCCCCTCAGCGGCGTAGGCCGCCACGTCGAAGGGCTCCGGCACGGCGTCCGCCCGGAGGTACAGGGGGTGATGGGGATGTCCTGCCGCAGAGCGCTTGCCGCAGGTGACCCACCGGGCGCCGGCAGCCTCTCCCAGGGCGATCATATCCCGCAGGCAGGGCCACAGGTAGTCCCGCTTCTCGATGATAGTCCCCCAGGCCGCCCACACCACCGGATCCGGTGTGCGGGAGAGAATGTAGGCAAAGGCCCGCATATTCTCCCGGTGCAGCTCCGGGTTGCAGGTGCGCTCCATATCGTCGGGGGAGGTGGCCCGCTGGGCATAGACATTGAACATGATGAAGGAGTCAAAGCCGCTGTTGCGGGCGATGCGTTCCACGCTTTTCAGGGTGGGATCCAGCGCACCGGGCCGGGCGGTGGAGGGGTTGATGCCCACGCAGATCAGAGGCTTTTTCCCCCGTGTACCCAGAATGTACCGATACTCGGTATAGGTGTTGGGGACGAACAGCCACCGGTCCACGTTGTAGTCCCGGTTGGGCTGCTGGGCCAGCGCCAGCTGGCGGTCAAAGGAGATATCCCCCAGTTGGCGGATATCCACGGTGGGTATATGGGCCATAACGCCTCCTTTTACTTCTGACCCCGCAGCTCGATGATCTGGTCACGCAGCAGGGCGGCGTATTCGAATTCCAGCATTTTGCTGGCTTCCTTCATTTCCTTTTCCAGCCGGCGGATGGTGGCCTCCCGCTCGGCGTCCGTCAGCTTGCGGTGGGCGGTGGTCTTTTCTTCCTCCGCCGAATGGGAGATCTCCAGCACCTTCCGCACGCTCTTGCGGATGGTCTGGGGAACGATGCCATGGGCCTTGTTGTAATCGTCCTGCTTCTTCCGGCGGCGCTCTGTCTCGGTAATGGCCGCCCTCATGGAGGGGGTGACAGTATCGGCGTACAGCACCACCAGTCCCTCTGCGTTGCGGGCGGCCCGGCCGATGGTCTGGATGAGGCTGGTCTCGCTGCGGAGGAAGCCCTCCTTATCGGCGTCCAGAATGGCCACCATGGACACCTCCGGCAGGTCCAGTCCCTCACGCAGCAGGTTGATGCCCACCAGCACGTCGAACTCCCCCAGCCGCAGGTCCCGGATCAGCTCCATCCGCTGGATGGTGGCGATGTCGGAGTGCATATACCGCACCCGCAGGCCAAGGCCCTTCATGTGGTCCGTCAGATCCTCCGCCATGCGCTTGGTGAGGGTGGTTACCAGCACCCGCTCGTCCCGTGCGGCACGGACCCGGATCTCCTCCACCAGATCGTCGATCTGGCCGGTGACGGGCCGCACCTCCACACGGGGGTCCAGCAGGCCCGTGGGGCGGATCACCTGCTCCACGATCTGGTCGGCTCCCTCCCGCTCGTACTCCCCCGGCGTGGCGGAGACGAACACCGCCTGACGGAAGCGCTCCTCGAACTCCGGGAACTTCAGAGGGCGGTTATCATAGGCGCAGGGCAGGCGGAAGCCGTACTCCACCAGGCTCTCCTTCCTGGCCCGGTCGCCGTTATACATGGCCCGCACCTGCGGCAGGGTCACATGGCTCTCGTCCACAAAAAGGACAAAGTCCTCCGGGAAGTAGTCCAGCAGCGTGGTGGGCGGAGAGCCCGGCTCCCGGCCGGAGATGACCCGGCTGTAATTCTCGATGCCGGTGCAGTAGCCCAGCTCCCGCATCATCTCCACATCGTACCGGGTGCGCTGGTCGATGCGCTGGGCCTCGATGAGCTTGCCGTGATCCTCGAAGTAGGCCTTGCGCTCCGCCAGCTCCCGCTCGATCTCCTGCACCGCCCGCTCCATCTTCTCCTTGGTGGTGACGTAGTGGCTGGCGGGGTAAATGGCCACGTGCTGCAGCACCCGCTGGGCCTGACCGGTGACGGGGTTGATCTCCGAGATGCGGTCGATCTCGTCCCCGAAAAACTCCACCCGGATGGCGTAGCCGTTGGCGTACACCGGGTAAATCTCCACCGTGTCCCCCCGGACCCGGAACATATTGCGCTCGAAGGCCACGTCGTTGCGGTCGTAGCGGATCTCCACCAGCTTCCGCAGCAGCTGATCCCGTGGGTACTCCTTCCCCTGCCGCAGGGAGATGACCATGTTGGCGTAGTCGATGGGATCCCCCAAGCCGTAGATGCAGGACACCGACGCCACCACGATGACGTCCCGCCGCTCGAAGAGGGCTGCCGTGGCGCTGTGGCGCAGGCGCTCGATCTCGGCGTTGATGGCGGCGTCCTTCTCAATGAAGGTATCCGTGTGGGGGATGTACGCCTCCGGCTGATAGTAGTCGTAGTAGGAGACGAAGTACTCCACGGCGTTTTCCGGGAAGAACTCCCGGAACTCCTCGCACAGCTGGGCCGCCAGCGTCTTGTTGTGGGCCAGCACCAGCGTGGGGCGCTGCACCTTCTCGATGACCTTGGCCATGGTGTAGGTCTTGCCGCTGCCGGTGACGCCCAGCAGCACCTGCTGGCGCAGGCCGTTCTCCAGTCCCTCCGCCAGCTTTTCAATGGCCTGCGGCTGGTCGCCGGAGGGGGTATATTCCGAAATAACTTTGAACTGGGGCATGGAAAGCGCCTCCTGCAATTTCAGTGTGTATCACTTTATTTTACCACAAAAATCCCATATGTAAATATGAATTTTGAAACAAATGTTCTGATTTTGTGGAGGGAAAACATGGCAGCGCCCCGCTCCCGATGGGGCGGGGCGCTGGGGGGATTTTTTTT
>ERZ772816.2047-NODE-2047-length-14731-cov-2.741687_pt1 | contig 14731 bp, 9 predicted proteins | sample MGYA00511359_ERZ772816 | MGnify/ENA primary metagenome ERZ772816 (study PRJEB29015, sample SAMEA2737710) | human gut metagenome | biome: human gut; feature: human-associated habitat; material: faeces | place: China | collected 2012 ...
AAAATGAACGCAGCAGAATAAAGAATAGTAAAAGAAAAACTGTCGGATTTGCTCAAGGGAGGGGGAGCAGATCCGGCAGTTTTTTCGATAGAAGAGGAGGAAAAGAAGATGAGTAGAGTGTACAATTTTTCTGCCGGACCGGCAGTGCTTCCGGAGGAAGTACTCAAAGAAGTAGCTGATGAAATGCTTGATTATAACGGCACAGGAATGTCCGTTATGGAAATGAGTCACAGAAGTGCAGCGTTTCAGGAGATTATTGATACAGCTGAGAAAGATCTCCGCGAGCTTATGAACATCCCAGATAACTACAAGGTACTTTTCCTTCAGGGAGGAGCATCCCAGCAGTTTGCCATGATCCCCATGAACCTGATGAAGAACCGTGTGGCAGACTACATCGTAACCGGTCAGTGGGCGAAGAAGGCATATCAGGAGGCTTCCCTGTACGGCAAGGCAAATAAGATCGCTTCTTCTGAGGATAAGACCTTCTCTTATATTCCCGATTGCTCCGATCTGCCCATCAGCGAGGATGCCGATTACGTGTACATATGCGAGAATAATACCATCTACGGTACGAAATTCAAGACCCTGCCCAATACCAAGGGTAAGCCCCTGGTTGCAGATGTATCCAGCTGCTTTTTGTCCGAGCCGGTAGATGTGACAAAATACGGTGTGATCTATGGCGGCGTACAGAAAAATATCGGACCTGCAGGTGTGGTTATCGTGATCATCCGTGAGGATCTGATCACTGAGGATGTGCTTCCCGGTACACCGACCATGCTTCGTTATAAGATCCATGCAGATGCGGATTCTCTGTACAATACGCCTCCCGCATACGGCATCTACATCTGCGGCAAGGTATTTAAATGGCTGAAGAAGATGGGCGGTCTGGAAGCAATGAAGGAGCGCAATGAGAAAAAGGCGAAGATCCTGTATGACTACCTGGATGAAAGCAAGCTGTTCAAGGGAACCGTCCGCAAGGAAGACAGATCCCTGATGAATGTTCCGTTCATTACCGGTAATGAGGAGTTAGATGCCAAATTCGTCAAAGAGGCGAAGGAGGCAGGCTTCGAGAACCTGAAAGGTCACAGAACCGTAGGCGGCATGAGAGCAAGTATCTACAATGCGATGCCCATCGAAGGTGTGGAGAAGCTGGTAGAGTTCATGAAGAAGTTTGAAGCGGAGAACGCTTAAGGGGGAGAAAAATGTTTCAGATCAATTGCCTGAATCCCATTTCCAAAGTGGGACTGGATCGTCTGACAGCAGACTATAAAGTAATCGATAATATGAATGACGCAGAGGGCGTTCTGGTCCGCAGTGCTTCCATGCATGAGCTGGAGCTGCCGGAAAATCTGCTGGCAGTAGCGAGAGCCGGAGCCGGAGTCAACAACATTCCTCTGGATAAATGTGCCCAAAAGGGTATCGTAGTATTCAATACTCCCGGTGCCAACGCCAATGGCGTGAAGGAACTGGTGATCGCAGGCATGCTGTTAGCTGCCCGTGATGTGGTAGGCGGTATCGAATGGGTCAAGGCATCCAAAGACAACGCTGACATTGCCAAAGCCGCAGAAAAAGAAAAGAAGAAATTCGCCGGTACGGAAGTAATGGGCAAAAAGTTAGGTGTCATCGGCCTGGGCGCTATCGGCGTCAAGGTGGCAAATACAGCGGTAAGCCTTGGTATGGAAGTCTATGGCTATGATCCTTATGTATCTGTCAATGCTGCTTGGAACTTAAGCCGTTCTGTCAAGCATGTGATGAATGTGGAAGAAATTTATGCAGACTGTGATTACATTACAATACATGTACCTCTTCTGGATTCCACAAAGGGTATGATCAACAAGGAAGCCATCAGCAAAATGAAAGATGGTGTGGTCCTGTTAAACTTTGCAAGAGATCTGCTGGCAAATGAGGCAGATGTCCTGGAGGCATTAAAGAGCGGCAAGGTAGCCCGTTATGTATCTGATTTCCCGAATCCTACGACAGCAGGACAGCCCGGTTGTATCGTGATCCCTCATCTGGGCGCGAGCACCGAAGAATCCGAGGATAACTGTGCGAAGATGGCTGTGGAAGAGATGATGGATTATTTGGAGAACGGCAATATCCGCAACAGTGTAAATTATCCTGCCTGTGACATGGGCGTATGCAGCCAGGCCGGAAGAATTGCCATTTTCCATAAAAATATTACCAATATGCTGAATCAGTTTACCGCAGTGATCGGTGAGAAGAATATCAATATTTCCGATATGACCAACAAATCCCGCGGTGAAGTGGCATATACCATGTTGGATATTGAAAATGCGGCAACACAGGATCTGGTAGAGGCTTTGCAGAAGATTGACGGCGTCTTCCGTGTACGTGTGGTAAAGTAAGACATTTGTCTGAATAGCAGAAAAATATGCAGGCATCGGCTATAAAAGGGCCGGTGCCTGCTTTACGTTTCCGGTGTAATGCTAAAAACAGCGGAAATAGTGGTAAAATCAGTGTAAAATGTCAGAAACTTACAGACATTTTTTCGTAAAATCGTTGTATGATATGAGGGAATCTGTTATACTTGGCATGGATCAAAGACGTAAGCCACAAGAGAAAGAAGGAACAAAACAGATGAAATTTGATATGCATTGTCATACAAAAGAAGGATCTATGGATGGAAAGGTTCCTATTGAGGATTTTATTGCGGAATTGATCCGCAAGGGTTTTAACGGTATGCTGGTCAGCGATCATAATTCTTATAATGGCTATCGTACGTGGAAACGAAATATCAAGGATCAAAAATATAAAGATTTTGTAGTGCTGAAGGGGATTGAATACGATACCATTGATGCAGGACATATTCTGGTGATCATGCCGGAGACCATTAAGCTGAAAATTCTGGAGCTTCGTGGATTGCCGGTGCAGATCCTGATCGATATCGTGCATAAGAACGGTGGAATATTAGGGCCGGCACATCCCTGCGGAGAGAAATATTTAAGCTTCACCAATACCCTGAAGAAACGGAATCAGATGGCGGTGATGAATCAGTTTGATTTTCTGGAAGGCTTCAATGCCTGTGAGAGTGTAGAGAGCAACCATTGCGCAAAGGTACTGGCGGAAATGTACGCACTGCCAACCTTCGGTGGAAGCGATGCTCACAAAACGGACTGTATCGGTATGGCGTATACCGATATACCAGAGAAGATCAGTTGTGAATCCGATTTGATCCGGGCAGTGAAGCTGGGAGAAGGGATCAAATGCGGAGGCTCCTATTACCGCGGCACTACCAAGGAGAAAATCGGAAAAGCCAATAATATTCTGGTACAGTCCTTCTGGTTCTACAACAGACTGGGAAGCCTGTACCGGCATCACAGAAGAAAGGCAGAAATGCATAAGATGGTATAGGTCCTCTGGGCCTATACTTTTTTTATACACATCGTAATCTAAGTTCATAAATTCTTAAGATGCTTTTACGATAGAAATAGGGTATAATATGCATAAATAAGTAAGCAATATGGAATGTTCCGTAGAACTTGCTTTCAGGGGAAGAGCGTAAGGCGCTACCTGTAATTAAGAGGAGAGAAATATATGAGAAAAAATTTAAGGGGCAGAAAAGCAACCGCGATCGCACTGGCATCCGTTATGGCAATGTCGCTTGCAGCCTGCGGCAGGCAGGATGGATCGAATCAGGTGGGACAGACAGAACAGAAGGAATATGTATATGTTCCCGAATACCTGGAGTTGGATGATAATACGAATTCCAGCTACAGCAACATGACAGTACAGGGAGATAAGCTGTATTATACAAATTACCAATGGGATGAAGCTTCCGGTGAGAGCAAGGTCGTGCTTGGAGCTTATTCGCTGACAGACGGTTCCAGGGAGGACCTGCCGATCACCATTAATGCTGACGGCGGTGGGATCTATTCCATGCAGGCAGACGCAGAAGGTAATATTTATACTGCGGAATTTGAGTGGAATGCCACAGAAGGTGATGACGCTTATACACAGCAGACGACGGTATTGCACAAGTACGATGCATCCGGTACGGAACTGATGGCACAGGATATCACGGACATCATGCAGCAGGATGAGAACAATTCTTATGTGGGCAGCATGTGCCTGGACGACCAGGGCAGATTTTATATCAGCTCTGATTCACTGATCCGGCTGTTTGGCAGTGACGGACAATTTCAGGGAGCTGTGCAGACGGACAGCCAGTGGATCCAGGGCATGGGAAAAGCAAAAGACGGCAAGGTATACCTGGCTTATTATGACCAATCCGGCAACGTGAAGCTATCCCAGATCGACTTTGACGGCAAAGCATTGGGACAGACATATGATAACTTCCCGAACACGAACGGCAACGGAGGCTTGTGTGCCGGAATAGAAAATGATCTTCTGGTGAATACGGATACTGCCCTGTATGATTATAGTCTCGCAGACCAGAAGACTACCGAAATACTGAGCTGGCTGGACAGTGATATTAACGGCAGTTATGTTACCTATGCCGCAGCCACCGCAGATGGTAAGATCCTGGCAGTAGTCAATGACTGGAACACAGGGGAAACTGACCTGGTGAAGCTGACCAGAACCAAGGCCAGTGAGGTGGCACAGAAGTCCCAGATCACGATCGGAACCCTGTATACCTCCCAAAGCCTTCAGGCAGCAGCCGTAGCCTTCAACAAGCAGAGTAATGAATATCATGTCAATATTAAAACATATATCGATGATAATAACTGGACCGAAACTTCCTGGGCGGATGGCATTACAGCCATGAACAATGATATTACCTCCGGAGCCGGGTGCCCGGATATCTTGGATCTGTCCAACCTGGATGTCAAGGAACTGGCTTCCAAGGGTGTATTCGAGGATATGACACCTTATCTGGAGAAGAGCAGTGTATTAAGCAAGGACGATTTCTTTGAAAATATTGTAGACAGTTATACCTTTGACGGAAAACTGGTGGGAATTCCGAAGAGCTTCACCTTAAACACGATCGTCGGCAAGACCTCCGAAGTAGGTGATAAGAAGGGCTGGACCATTGACGATATTATAGCCTATGCAGGCCAGCACGAAGGTGCTTCCCTGTTTGAGGGCATGACCAAGAGCGGTATGCTGTACACACTGTTAGCCTATGATCTGGACAGCTATATTGACTGGGAGACGGGAAAGTGCAGCTTTGATTCGGAAGATTTCCAGAAAGTACTGGAATTTGTCAATACCTTCCCTGAAGAGTATGATTGGCAGAATGATGACAGATCTACACCGGCGAAGATCCAGTCCGGTGAAGTACTGTTGAATATGACAGGCATCTATCAGCTGAACAGTATTCAGGAGGAGGAAGCTATGTTCGGTGAGCCGGTAACCTATATCGGATATCCTACCTCCGGCGGTGGCAGCGGTACTTATATGCAGGCCAGTGAGCTGTATGCGATTACCGCCAAATCCTCCAACAAGGACGGCGCATGGGCATTTATTGAGAACTACCTGAATCAGCCGTTTGATGATCTATATTCCTATGGACTTCCCGCCAGAAAGTCTGCACTGGATGATATGGTGGAGAAGGCACTGAATGTGACATATATGACAGATGAAAACGGTGAGCAGATCCTGGATGAGAACGGGAATCCGATTCCGGAGGACGGTACTTCCGGCATCAGTTACGGAGACTGGGAGTACACCTATCACACTCCTACCGAGGAAGAAATCAATATTCTGAAGGAGCTGATCAGTGTGGCTGAACCTTCCAGTGCAACCGGTAATGATGAGATCACCAATATCATCACGGAGGAAGCGGAAGCATTCTTCAAAGGTCAGAAGTCCGTAGCGGATGTGGCAGGTGTCATTCAGAGCCGTGTACAGGTCTATGTGAATGAAAACAGATAAAGGAAAGGCTTAAAATATCGTGAGCAGACAGCATGTGAAACATACGCATAAGCATCACAAATTAGATAGAAGAATGCGAAAACTCAAGAGGAGCTCGGGGCTTTTTATAGCCCCCAGCTTCCTTGGAGTTCTTGCGTTCTTTTTTCTACCCTTTCTGGTTGTGATCTTTTATTCCCTGGTGGACAATCCCATCAGTATGAATTTTGTCTTTTTAGACAACTTTAGAAATGTAGTGCAGAATGCCGCTTTCCGTACAGCGGTACATAATACTGCTGTGTTCTCGGCCATTGCCGTACCGCTGGCAGTGGTATTGTCCCTGCTGCTTGCCATTGTATTGGAATCCAAACTTCCGTTCCGGAGCCAGTTCCGTACGTTTTTCTTAAGCCCCATGATGGTACCGGTAGCCTCCATCGTGTTGATCTGGCAGGTATTGTTTCATTATAACGGTGCAGTCAATGATCTGCTGGGAGTCTTCGGCATAGAGAAGATTGACTGGCTGAAGTCCAGCTATTCCATCATTGTTATCGTAATCCTGTTTTTGTGGAAGAATCTTGGATATAATATGATCCTGTTCATGGCAGCCCTGGCCAGCATTCCCAATGAGCTGCTGGAGGTGGCGAGGTTGGAGAGCGCAACACCGCTGCAGACCTTTTTTTACATCAAGATCCGGTATCTGTCCTCGACTTTTTTGTTTGTGACGATCATGTCCCTGATCAGCTCATTTAAGATCTTCCGTGAGATCTATCTGCTGACCACGGATTACCCTTATGACTCCATCTATATGCTGCAGCATTTCATGAACAATAAGTTCAAGAGTCTGGATTATCAGACGCTGTCTGCAGCGGCCATATTGATGTCCTTAGTCATGATTGTGATCATCGGACTTCTGTTCGCAGTGGAAAATCATTTCGGAAAGGATGTGGAAGGCTGATGGAGCAGAACAACACAGGTACACCGGCAAAAGCCCCATCCAGAAGACCTGCTTCGCAGGAGACGAAGAGGGCGGCCAGGTATAAACGCAGAAAAAAACTATTTGAAAATATCCGCATCAGCATAGCAACAGTGATCGCAGCCTTTTTTGCCATACTGTTCCTGATGCCGATCGTTCTGACGATCACCAATTCTTTCATGTCATCTTCGGAGATATCAGCGAATTATGGTTCGGTATTTGCCACGAATGATAAGGGCGGCAAGGTCTATATTTCCGAAAAAGTGAATTTGAAATTTATTCCGGATATTGTATCCTTCAGCCAGTATACTACGGTACTTTTGAAAAGCCCGGAATATCTGCTGAAATTCTGGAATTCCGTGATCCTGGTGGGACCGATCGTACTGTTTCAGCTGATCGTGGCATCGCTGGCGTCTTATGGATTCGCCAGGTACTCGGGGAAGCTGAGGTCATTGGTATTTTTTTCCTATGTGATATTGATGCTGATGCCGTATCAGGTAACGCTGGTACCCAATTATCTGGTGGCGGAAAAGCTGAATATATTAAATACGTACTGGGCCATCTGGCTGCCCGGGATCTTTTCACCCTTTGCAGTCTATCTGCTGACGAAGTTCATGAAGAGAATTCCTGTGGGGGTCATGGAGGCGGCACAGATTGACGGTGCCGGAGAGTGGCAGATCTATCGGCTGATCTGTATGCCATTGTGCAAAGGTGCGCTGTGTTCCGCAGCCATCCTTGTATTTATCGATTACTGGAATATGGTGGAGCAGCCGCTGATCTTGTTATCCGATGCGGAGATGCATCCCTTGTCCGTGTTCTTGAGCAAGATCAATTCCGGAGAGATCGGACTGGCATTCGCCGTGGCTACGATCTACATGGTGCCCAGTCTTCTGGTATTTCTCTACGGAGAAGAATATCTGGTAGACGGAATTACCTACCAGGGCGGTGTCAAAGGCTAGGATCACTGATTTTTTGAGGATATACCGGCATGGATCCGACTGCCGGAATACAGATAGAAAGTGAAGTATAGAGGAGAATCAAGATGAACGAGAACGGTGGAAAAAAGAGAAGAGAATGGGTTAAAAATGCAGCCATTATATTCTTGTCTGTAATGTTGGTGCTGACATTTTTTTCCAATACATTTATGAACTATTCCCTTCCGGAGGTTGCGGCACAATATGTACAGTCCGGCACCATCACGGCGAAGATCCGCGGAACCGGCACGGTGGAGAGTGGAGATCCCTATAATGTGAAGATAACGGAAACCCGTACCATCTCCAGTGTCCTGGTGAAGACCGGGGATAAGGTAGAGAAGGGAGCTCCCCTGCTGCTATTGGAAGATAAAGAAAGTAAAGAACTGACGGATGCACAGAAGGCCCTGGATGAAGCAAGACTTCAGTTTGAACTTGCAATGTTGGGAAAAGATATTACAAATAGCGTTTATAATAATGTGCAGAGCGGTAATGTTTCTTCCATGGCAACATATCAGAGCAGAATCGTAGCAGCGGAAGCAGAAATTAATAAATGGCAAAAACTGGTGGATGAAGCACAGAATGCTATCGATCAACTAAATACAGCACAGGCTAATGTGAAAGCGAGTGGAGATCCAGATACCAGTTCGGAGCAGGCAAAGGTGAATACAGCACAGGCAACATTGGACAGTGATGAAATCAAGATTGCTAAAGACGATATTACTAGGTGGCAAAATGAAAAGGCTGCTTGTGATGCGATTATTAAAAAATGGCATGAAGGAATTACGGAAACGGTATCGGGAAACGAGGTTATTGGAGTAGTATCGCAGGAAGAATTTGATGTCGCTACAGCAAATAGTGCCAGATATCAGGAATTAATTAATGAAAAACAGGCATTTATCAATAACAATCCGGATAAAGTAAAAGCGTATGAAGATAAGGTGAAAGCTTTATCGGATGCCCAAAAAGCACTTTCGGATAAGGGTAATAGTAAAGAAAATAGTTCTAATTCATTGGAAGTACAAAAAAATAACTGGGCAGCAGAATTGACTAAGCGTAAAGCTCAGTTGGATGTGGCGACAGCAACCAGAGACCAGCTTTTGACAGATATTTCTAATGAACTGAATTTGGATTATAAATTAGACGATTTGCAAAAACAGCGTGATGAGATCGCAAAATTGCAGGAGAATGCGGTAGGCGCCAGCATCGATGCCCCTATTTCGGGTACCATTACCAGTGTAACTGTCAAGGCAGGAGACGAGGCACAGCCGGATACTGCACTGGTGACCATGCAGCCGGAGGGTAAGGGCTTTACCATGAGCTTTTCCGTGACCAATGATCAGGCGAAGAGACTTTCCGTAGGAGATAAGGCAGACCTGGTGAACTCCTGGAGATACAGTGATATGGATATTACTCTGGCCAGCATCAAGCCGGATACCACAGATCCCGGACAGAAGAAGCTGCTGACCTTTGATATCACCGGAGATGAAGTGACACCAGGACAGTCCTTAAATGTATCCGTAGGACAGAAGAGTGCCAATTACGATCTGATCGTACCTAACAGTGCCATCCGTGAGGACAGTAACGGCAAGTTCATCCTGATCGTGGAATCCAAGAGCAGCCCCTTAGGTAACCGTTATGTGGCGACCCGTGTGGATGTGGAGGTACTGGCAAGTGATGACACCCAGTCCGCAGTGAGCGGAGCTTTATATGGCTATGAATTTGTCATTACGACATCTACCCAGCCGGTAGAGGCAGGAAAGCTGGTCAGACTGGCAAATAATTCATAAAAGGTCTTTCAGACGGAAAATAATTTAACAGGAAGGAAGAAACAGATCAGATGTTTCGGATTCGAATACAGAATAAAAAGAAATGCATATGGTACTGCAGTGCAGTAGTATCCTTTCTTCTGTTCCTGCTTTTGCTGGGATGGACCAACCATCTGGCAAATACCCAGGATGCCCAGCAGATGGCCGGACGATGGAGTGAAAAAAAGGATGTGGCACAGATCAGCTGCTTTTTTTCCTCCAAAGCAGAAGTGACGGAGGATATCATTCAAAGCTTTGAATATTCATTGAAAAATGTGCTGCAGGAGGCCTCGATTACAGAGACCTCCGAGAATCCAAGTGCCAGACTCTGGGTGGATGCCTATAGCGCAGACGGTAAGATCACCCTGGTCAACGGGAAAAATACGCTGGATGCCAATGCCATCGGTATCGGCGGAGACTTTTTTATGTTCCATCCGTTAAAACTGATCACAGGCTCCTATTTTTCCGGTAACGATCTGATGCAGGACTATTGTATCATCGATCAGGATGCGGCCTGGCAGCTGTTCGGCTCCAATGATGTGGTGGGAATGACGGTATATATCGGCAATGTCCCCCATATCGTCACCGGTGTGGTACAGCGCCCGGACAGCAGAATGGATAAAGCAGCGGGACTGAATTCCACGGTGGTCTATGTGTCTTATGAGACACTGTCTGCTTATGGTACGAATAACGGAATCAACCATTACGAGATCGTGATGCCGAACCCTGTGGATGAGTTCGCCTACAGCAAAGTAAAAGAAGGAATCGGCATAGACGAGAAAAACGTTGAGATCGTGGAAAACAGCAGACGTTATTCCCTGCCCAACCGGATCAAAACAATCCTTGCCTTCGGAACGCGTTCCATGAACGGCAAAGCCATCATCTACCCCTACTGGGAGAATCTGGCGAGAGGCTATGAAGACATTATTGCATTACTGACAGTATTTATGCTGCTTCTGTCATTATATCCGGTAGTGACCGTTATCTGGTGCTTTGTACACTGGTGGCGTCATAAGGGCTGGACTTTGAAGGATGTATGGCATACCGGTAAGGATCAGGCAGAGCGGGCTGTGGAACGCCGCAGGGAGAAAAAGCACTCCCACAAGGAGAGGGATGTCCTGGAGGAACTGGAACGGGAGCTGGAGGAAGACCCTTATGCAGACAGTGAATTCTCCTGGCTGACGGATGAACCGGCGGAGGGAGCAGAGCCTGCGGATGCAGCTTCGGAAGAGCCGGAGAAAGCGCAGACAATGAACATGCAGACAGAGGAAACGCAGACACCTGAGGAGACAAAAGAGGAACAGCAGTCGTAAAACAACAGACACAGACAAGAAAAGGAGAGGGAGAATGAAAAAGAAAGGGAAAAAACGGATCAGTATCGCGTTGACCGTGGCAATGATCGCAGGTCTGACTGCCTGTGGAAAGGGTAACGGCGGGAACGGAAACAGTGGCAGCAGTGCGGCCGATTCCAGCCTTGCAAAACAGTATGTATTTAAGGAACAGGCGCTGGATCTTAATATGGATTCAGACAATATGAATATTGATCTGTTGACCAGAAAAGGAGATACGGTTTACCTTCTGTTTGAGACCTATGAATATTTCGAGAATGGTAATCAGAGTCTGCTGCATCTTACTACAATGAAACCGGACGGTACCGTCATCGACACCGTAGAACTGCCTATGTGGAAGGAAGGAGAGGCTCCGGCGACTCCGGCACCTGCACAGGGCGGTGAGACTTCCGGGGACGGAAATGAAGCAGTGCCTCTTACGGAGCAGGAGGTCAGCACACAGGATATTGCGGCAGCGGATATGGATGTGGTAGATGCACCGGCAGGGAACAGCAGTTATACATACACATCGCTTAACAATTGTACGGTCGGTTCGGATGGGAATGTTTACGGAATACGCAATTACTATAGTGAGACATATTCCGAAGACGATTACAGCAGTACGAATGATTATGCCTTGATCTGCTGGAGCGCAGATGGGACCATCGTATGGGAAGCTGATCTGAATGATATGAATACAGAAGAAAGCTATTCCTGGGTATATAGTATCATCCCCAATGAGGATGGAACCCTGACACTGCTGTTAAGCGGTGATAAAATAGAGAAATGCACTGTGACGCAAGAGGGTATCACAGACCGGAAGGATCTGCCGGAGGCAGTCGCAACACTTTTCAACAATGCAAGCTCGAATATCATTACGCCGGATGGCAAGGTGCAGATCATCTATTATGATGAGAGCAATTACACGGATATGTATATCGCAACCTATGATCCTGCAACAGATGCGGTATCAGAAGGAATAAAGTTTTCCTCGACACTGACCAACGGCGGTTATTATAATATGGTGCCCGGAGACGGTGACATCCTGTACTATGCCGATAGTAACGGCCTGTTCAGTTATAATGTGCAGACACAGGAATCGAAGCAGATCATGAGTTATATCAATTCGGATCTGGCTGCCGGCAGCCTGAACAATTTCCTGGTACTGGACGAGGAACAGTTCCTGGGCTTTTACTATGATAACACCGAAGGTAAAATGTGCGGAGGTCTGTTCACCCACGTGAAGCCGGAGGATATCAAGGACCGGATCGTCCTTACACTGGCCGGTAACTATATCGACTATGATCTGAAGAGAAAAGTAGTAGAGTATAATAAGTCCGGTGACACTTACCGTATTGTAGTCAAGGAATACAATACCTACAATACTTCAGAGGATTATACTCTCGGTGTGAAGCAGTTAAATAATGATATCATCTCCGGAGGAATGCCGGATATTCTGGTCGTGGACAGCAATATGTCAATGGACAGCTATATTGCCAAGGGACTGGTGGCAAATGTGGATGATCTCATTGCGGGGGATGAGGAATTATCGAAAAACGACTATCTGCAGAATGTCTGGGATGCGTACCGTGTGGACGGTAAACTGTACTATGTGATTCCTTCCTTCTATATCTCTACTATGGTAGGAAAAGAATCTATTTTCGGTGACCGCACCTCCATTACTATGGAAGAGCTGCAGACGATCCGGGATTCCATGCCGGAAGGAACCGCACTCTTCAGTGATATTACCAGAGACAGCTTCCTGTATACCATGATGAACTATTGCGGCAGTGATTTCGTGGATGTATCCACAGGAAAATGTGCATTTGATACGGATAATTTCGTGGCAATGCTGGCCTATGCAGGCGAGCTGCCGGTAGAATATGGAGAGGATTACTGGGGAGAGGATTACTGGAATAATTATGAATCCCAGTACCGCGAGGACAGAACCCTGCTGGATACCATTTCCATCAGCAACATCCGTGACCTGAACGGTACGATCAACGGTGTCTTCGGTGAGGATATCTCCTTTGTAGGCTTCCCGACCGATGGAGATATGGGATCTGTATTATGGGCAGGTAACTGGATGTATGCCCTGTCTGCAAAATCCAAGAATCTGGATGGTGCATGGGAATTCCTGCGCTACTATCTGACACAGGAATATCAGGATAAGATACAGGAACAGGAATACAATCTTCCGGTACTTCGCAGCACCTTTGAGAAGAATGTGCAGGATGCTACGAAGAAGCCGTACTATATGGATGAGAACGGCAACAAAGTGGAATACGATGAGACCTATTACATCAATGGGGAGGAAATACTGCTGCCGCAGCTGACACAGGAGCAGGTGGACAGGATCGTAAGCTTTGTGGAAAGCGTGAACAAGAGAGGATACTATAATGAGGCAATCTCCAATATCATTTCGGAAGAAGCCGGAGCATACTTCTCAGGACAGAAGAGTGCGAGAGATGTGGCAGGTGTCATTCAGAGCCGTGTACAGGTCTATGTAAACGAGAACAGATAAACGGAAGATAGCACTGCGTAGAGCAGAATAGTAAAAGATGGCGGTCTGTTGAAAAACAGGCCGCCATTTATAGCATGGCGCCTTAGCCAAGGCGGATGGGAATGCCCTGCTTTTTCAGATGTGTCGTCAGGGTAAGCTCCTGTCCGTGCTCCCTTAACCACTGCTTATAGATCCGGTAATCCGGCATGATGCGCTCGACCATGTTCCAGAAGTCCTTCGAATGGTTCATATGAGTCAGGTGGCAGAGCTCGTGGACTACCACATAATCCAGAGGACCGGCGGGACCGTAGATCAGGCGGTAATTGAAGGATAAAGTTCCTCTCGAGGAACAGCTTCCCCAGCGGGTCTTCTGGTCACGGATGGTGATAGAAGTGTAGTGCCCACCGGTGAACCTGTGGTAGTATTCCACACGGTTCGTGAACACTTCTCTGGCAGCATTCCGATATCGGTTTTCCAAAGCCTGCAGCCTGCGGAGCTCCGCAACGGTCAGCGGCTGATTGTCATATAGATTCATGAGAGTGCCTTTCACATACAGGGATGTTGATCCTCTGAGTATCGTTGTAAGTTTGAACAGATTAAATATACTGCGTATGGCTTGAAAAGTAAACGCAGAAATTGTAGAATATTGCGTAACGGCTCGCAGACGAAACGTCTGTTTCGGAAACAGGACGGTCACAAAGCGGTGCAGGCGCATACATGTGACTTTGGGAATGACAAGGTGGAACCGTTACAGGAAAGGAAAACAGTAAATTCTATGGGTAAATGTATTTTGATCGGCGCAGGAGATCTCACGATGGGAGAGCTGTCTGTGACGGAGGAAGATTATGTGATCGCAGTGGACGGCGGCTTAAGCTACTGTGGGCTCCTGAATGTGGAGCCGGATCTGATCATCGGAGATTTTGACTCGATGAGCGAACAGGAGAAGCTTGCTGTGGAACAGCTACAACAGACCGTTCCGGAGAAGATCTGCCGCCTGCCGGAGTGCAAGGATGACACAGACATGCTGGCAGCTATCAAGCGGGGGCTGGAGCTGGGCTATCGCCGCTTCGTGCTGCTGGGCGGCCTGGGCGGCCGGCTGGAGCACACCCTGGGCAACCTCCAGCTGCTGGACTGGCTGAGCACCCAGGGGGCCGTGGGCTTTCTGGCCGGGGAGAAGACCGTAGTCACCGCCCTGCGGGACAGCTCTCTCGCCTTTCCCCCCACCATGTCCGGCTATCTGTCCGTGCTGTGCAGCAGCGGCGCAGCCCACGGGGTCACCCTGTCCAATTTGAAATACCCCCTCACCGACTATAACA
>ERZ772816.2052-NODE-2052-length-14688-cov-3.724937_pt1 | contig 14688 bp, 18 predicted proteins | sample MGYA00511359_ERZ772816 | MGnify/ENA primary metagenome ERZ772816 (study PRJEB29015, sample SAMEA2737710) | human gut metagenome | biome: human gut; feature: human-associated habitat; material: faeces | place: China | collected 2012 ...
CTTTTCTGGAATTGATATAGATTTTTGTCACACCTTTTTCGCGCATCCAGTTTTCCGCCTCAATGATCCCTGCCTGTCCGTAATGTTTTCCCCTATAGGATTCCAGTGTTGCCACGCGCTCAATTTTTCCGGTATGTTCATCCAGATAATGCAGCCTGCAGGTGGATACCGGATAAATTCCGTCCATCACCAGAATATATTCATCTTCCGGTGTGTCATCTGAAAATTCTCCCTCAAGCGGGATCTTAAATCCCAGGCACATTGCCTGTGTCCGCACATAGTGTACGCCGGCTCTCTGCCATTCTTCTGTCACTCTGACTGCTTTCATCATTCATTCCCCGCTTTCTTTATTTTCCGGATAATTTTTCTCTTCCGTGTGGTGTCATCCATAAGGTTTCATCCGGTCCATTTGGCACGATCGCAAATTCATTGGACGGGCAGCAATCGATATGATAATGCTTCTTGATCGCCGCAAAATTCGTTGTGTCGCCAAATCCCGGTGTCTGATACAAATCTCTTGCATATGCCCACAGATTCGGATAATCGCGGAGAAGCTTTTTATTCAGACGAAATACCGGATAATATGCACAGTCAAATCGTACCAGTGTCACATAAAGACGCACATCAGATTCAGTCAGTCTGTCACCAAATAAGTACCTCTGGTTTGCAAGCCTTTCTTCCAACCAGTCCAGACGGTTAAATACCATATTGTAAGCACGGTCATAAGCCTTCTGTTTTCTTGCAAATCCGGCTTTATAGACACCATTATTTACCTCACGGAAAATGATATCATTCAGCTTATCGATCTCTTCTCTTAAATCTTCCGGATAAAGATCCGGTGCTCCCTCTTTGTGATAAGGCTTCCATGCCGTCTCAAAGTAAAGTGTCAGGTTGAAATAATCATTATTTACCACCTTACCGGACGGGATATCTACAAGTGCCGGTACGGTAAAGCGTCCGGTATAATCCGGATCTGCTGCAAGATATGCCTCACTGATATAGTGGATTCCAAGAACCGGATCCACATCTCCTTCGTCCAGTGTAAATGCCCAGTCACTTCTCGGCACATCCGGTCTCTTTGGATCTGCGGTTCCAAGACTGATCACATCCTCCAATCCCAGAAGTCTTCTTACAATCACACTACGGTGCGCCCACGGGCATACCGGCGCCCACAAAAGGCGATAACGTCCCGGCTCTACCGGAAGCTTTCCTTCTCCCTCGCCAAACGGTGTCTCAAACTGATTCTTCTGGCGGTTGAAATTTCCTTCACTGTCTACTTCTTTATTTACCCATTCTGTCGATGTATTTTCTCTCATAATCCTTTCCCTTTCCTACGCTGTCTAATTCTGTTTTTCCTGCTCTTGTCTGATACTCATTGCTTTCGCTCCCTTCTTTTATCCTGTTGGAAAAAATCGACTGATCCCTCAGCCGATTTTGTTTTTCTCTTAAATTGAATAATCCGGTTCTTCCATCCGGTTGATCTTTGTAAAGAACTCTTTGACACGTTCGTTCTTTGGATTTCCAAACACTTCTCTCGGCGTTCCGTCTTCCAGGATCTTTCCTCCGTCCAGGAAGATCACTCTGGTTGCAACGTTTCGTACAAAGCTCATCTCATGGGACACCAGAAGCATTGTATATCCTTCATTTGCCGCCTTTTTGATCGTATCCAGAACTTCTCCGACAAGCTCCGGATCCAGTGCAGATGTCGGCTCATCCAGAAGTAAAAGCTTTGGCTCCATTGCAAGTGCTCTTGCGATTGCAACTCTCTGCTGCTGGCCACCTGACATATGTCTCGGATAATGGTTTGCGTGATCCAGAAGGCCTACATTTTTAAGCTGCTCTCTCGCAATCCTTTCTGCTTCCTCTTTTTTCATCTTCTTTACCACGCTCAGCCCCTCCATTACATTCTGAAGTGCTGTCTTCTTTGAAAAAAGATTGAAATTCTGAAAAACCATGCCAGTCTTTTTCCGAAGCTCTGTCAGATCTTTGCCATGAATATGTGCAAGATCCTGTGTCTCACCGTCAATCGTTATGGTTCCGGTTTCCGGTTTTTCCAGTCTGTCCACACATCTTAAAAATGTGGATTTCCCCGTTCCAGAAGGTCCGATGATCGCTACGACATCTCCCTGATTGATGGTAAGGTCGATCCCATCAAGAACCTTATTATTTTTAAATGTTTTTGATATATTTTTGATTTCGATCATACCTTATTCCACCTCTGTATCTCTGATATCTAAAAGTGCCGGTGCATCTTCCGGTACCCGGAGCTTTTTCTCAAGATAGCTGATCACTCTCTCAAGTACGAAAGTAATTACCCAGTAAATAATTGCCAGTGAGATATACACTTCAAAGTAACGGTAATTTCTTCCCGCAAGAATCTTTCCTTCTGCGGTCATCTCCACTACGGAACAGACAAATGCAAGAGAAGTTCCTTTGATCAGTCCGATAAATGCATTTCCAAGGGATGGGAGTGCTACCACGATTGCCTCCGGAAGGATGATCCTTGTCAATGCCTGGAAATAATTCATTCCTAAAGCGCTCGCTGCCTCAACCTGTCCTTTATCTACCGATTCAAGGGAGGCACGGATGATCTCTGCGTTAAATGCAGATTCATTGAGTGCCAGAGCAACGAATGCATATACGATTGGTGCGACTCCATTGACATTGTAGTTGGTTCCACATTTAAAGTTGATATATTTCAGGAGCATCGGAATACCGAAATAGGTCACATATAACTGAACCAGGATCGGCGTTCCGCGGATAACCGAGATATAGATACTTACCAGCTGTTTCAGTACCGGTACCTTTTTAATCTTCACAAGTGCAAGGAGCAGTCCCAGGATGAGACTGGCGATCATTGCTGTGACAGCCAGTTCCATTGTGACCGGAAGATATTTTAAAAGTAGCGGTATCTGTGTAAATACCAGTTTTCCATCAAATAATTTACCCATTAGTTAATCGTCTCCTCGAACTTATCATCCTCCGGTGCAGTATCCTGACCATACCATTTTTTACTGATCTCAGTCAGGGTTCCGTCTTCCTTCAGCTCCTTCAGCGCTTTGTCTACCTGTTCTCTTAAATCTTTCTGATCCTGTGGGAAAATATAATATGCATAAGAGTTTTCTGCAATCATTTTTGCTTCATCTTCCGGAATATCATTTTTCTGCACATCATAGTTAAATTCTTCCATGTAAGAGTTGTACATTGCCAGATCGATGATCGTAAAATCCTGCGATCCGTCTGCTACATGCTGTAAAAATACAGATGTATCTGCATCCGAGTAAGTAATATTGATCGCTTTATCCGGATTCTTTTCATTCCATGCTTCTACTGCATTGGATACGCTGATTCCCGTACCACCTTCAAAAGAAAGTCCTGCTGCATCTTCAAATGATTTGATCGCTTTTCCACCTTTCTTTGTTACGAATACATAGCTGATCTTGTCATATGGATAAGAGTAAAGATAACTTGCTCCACGGTCTTCGTTGTAAGAGAAGTTGTTGACTCCGATCTGATAATTTCCACTGTTCAGTCCGGAAAGTACAGATCCAAAATCAGTCACTTCGTATTCCAGTTCATAATCCGGAAGTTTATCAAAAACTGCATTCAGTACATCCACATCGTATCCTGCCGGCTTGTCATCATCGCCTACATAGACATATGGTTTTGCGTTTGCTCCGGTTGCTGCTTTGATTACTGTCTTTCCACTGTCTGAAGAGCTGTCCTTTGAAGCGCTTCCTGAAGAAGATCCGCATCCTGTAGCCAGGACTCCTGCTGCCAGTGTAACTGCTAAAATGCTTGCCAACTTTTTCATAATATTTTTCCTCGTCTTTCGTCTGTTATTTTTCTGCTTTAAATTTGTGTGCCGGATCTTTACTGAGTGATTCTCTTCCTGTCGGTGTCTTCCAGATAGTATCCCAGTCTGTTTCCTGCACCACGATATCATAGTATGTATTTTCCCAATACTCTTCATCTGCTTCATTCAGATCGACAGATGCCGCAAAATCCTTAAAATATGTGTTATGTCTGAATGCCGGGATCTGATACAGATCTCTTGCATATCCCCACAGATTCGGGTAATCTACCAGACGGTGTTTGCAAGGTCCGATATTTCTTGAATAAGACACATCCAGTCTTGCGATGGTTGTATAAAGACGGATATCACTGTCTGTCACATAATCTCCGAATAAGAATCTCTTGTCTGCAAGTCTTTCCTCCATTGCATCAAGCCCTGCGAAAAATGTCTCATATCCATCGGCAAATGCCTGTAAGGATTCAGCGAACTGCGCTCGATAAACAGCGTTGTTTACATTTTCAAAGAGCCATTTGTTCAGCTTATCGATCTCCGGTCTTAATTCTTCCGGGTAAAGATCCGGCGCTCCCTTTTTGTGGAACGGCCTGAACGCTGTTTCCAGATGATTTGTAAGCCAGTGGTAATCATTATTTACCACTTTCTTTGTCTTATAATCTACAAATGCCGGAACGGTTGTACGTCCTGTGTATTCTTCATCCGCATTGTAGTAAAGCTCACTTAAGAACTGTGCGCCCGTTTCCGGATTGATATGATCCGGGGAATTTACAAATTCCCATCCAAGATTCTCTTCCCGGTCTGTCCAGTCTACGATCTCAACTTTCACTGCATCCTCAAGTCCGAGAAGCTCTCTTGCGATCGCTGCCCGATTGGACCAGTTGCATCCTTTTGCCCAGAAAAGAATATATCTGTCTTTTTCTACCGGATTTTTCCCTTCTCCAAAACCTTCCGTGAAGCGGTTTGGCTGACGATGGAAATTTCCATATTCATCAATTTCCTGTGCAGTTTCTCTCGGTCTTACTCTGATCTGTCTTCCATTTACATCTACATATTCAAAATCTGCCATAATTCGTTCCTCCTACTGTTCTTCTGCCTTAAATTTATTGCCCGGATCGCTGCTTAAATGTGCACGGTCATGCGGTGCACCCCAGTATGCATCAAAATTGATCTCATCCAGAAATCTTGCATTGAAAGATTCAAAAAATAATGCGCCGACCTTCTTGTTATTTGGATTTGCGAAATCCTTAAAGTAGGTGTTGTTTCTGAATGCCGGAATCTGATACAGGTCTCTTGCATATCCCCACAGATTCGGATAATCGATCAGGCGATGTTTGGTATGTCCAAGCTGCCAGGTGTAACGAATATCCAGTCTCGCCAGCGTCACATACAGTCTCACATCACTGTCTGTCACATAATCTCCAAAGAGAAATCTCTGATTTTCCAGACGTTTTTCCAGAATATCCATTGCTGCATAAAAAGAATTATAGGCATCCCAGTAAGCTTCCTTTGATCTTGCAAAGGTTGCTTTATAAACTCCATTATTAATGTTATCAAAGAGCCAGTCATTCATCTCATCGATATCTTTTCTGAGTTCTTCCGGATAAAGATCCGGTGCTCCTTTTTTGTGGAACGGTTTAAAATCTACTTCAAAATAATTGGTAAGCCAGGTGTAATCGTTATTTACAACTTTTCCTGTCTTTGTATCGATCAGAGCCGGTACCGTTGTTCTTCCTGTGTAATCATCATCTGCTTTGTAATAAGCTTCACTTAAGAACTGGATTCCAAGGACCGGATCGATATGATCTTTGTCGTATACGAATTCCCATCCAAGATTCTTCTCATGCTTTGCATGATCAACCATGTTGACACTGATTGCATCTTCCAGTCCAAGAAGTTCTCTTACGATCGAAGCTCTGTTAGACCAGTGGCAAAGCTTTGCCCATACCAGATGGTATCTGCCTTTTTCTACCGGATTTTTTCCTTCTCCAAATCCTTCTGTAAAATGATTTGGCTGGCGGACAAAATATCCATTCTCATCTATCTCCGATACAACTTCCTGCGGACGTACACGGATCTTTCTTCCATTTACTACTTCATAATCAAATTCTGCCATTATTTCTTCCTCCGTTCATATTTATCAGTACTGGTTATTTTGTATAACCTTTATTTCCTATCAATTTAGTTGGTATAATATCATCTATTACCTACTAAGTCAATAGGTTATTTTATTTTTTTGTTTTTTTCTTGAAACACATATAACCCTACGGTATAATAGGTAAAAAAGCACCAGGGTTCATAAACTCTCTGGTGCTGCTATTGTACATATAAAAAAATGGGGGAAACTAATTATGATTTCTACAAAAGGACGTTACGCACTCCGCGTGATGATTGATCTCGCCCAGCATAAGGACGAAGAATATGTTCCGCTTAACGAGATTGCAATCCGCCAGGAAATTTCCGAAAAATACCTGGAAATTGTCCTGAAAATTCTTGTAAAGAAGAAACTCTTAAAAGGACGCCGTGGCAAAGGGGGCGGATACCAGCTTACCAGGGAACCTTCTGAATACACTATCGGCGAGATTCTTGAACTTGCGGAAGGCAATCTTGCTACAGTCGCCTGCCTGGTTCCAGGTGCCGAGGTCTGCAGCCGTGAAGAGCAGTGCATTACGCTTCCTTTGTGGAAGAAATTTGATGGAATGGTACATGATTTCTTCTACGGAATTACATTGGAAGATGTGTTAAACGGAAATATTTAAGGAGATTTTTATGAATGCTTCAAATTTTGAATGGCCAGTTGATAAAAAGCCACTGTATTCCCTGCTTTCCATCCGCCTCCGCGGTCTGATCGACGGGATTCCTCACCAGATCTCCAATCTGGCAAATGCATCTGCCCTTCTCGGGGATGCGCTTCGGAATATCAACTGGGTTGGTTTTTATCTAATGAAAGAAGGCAGACTCGTCCTTGGTCCTTTCCAGGGCAAACCTGCCTGTATTGAAATTGAAATCGGAAAAGGTGTCTGCGGAACCGCTGTCTTAAAAGACCAGGTCATGCTAGTAAAGGATGTCCACCAATTCCCGGGACATATCGCCTGCGACAGTGCCTCCAATTCCGAGATTGTAATCCCACTTCATAAAGGCGATGAGATCGTCGGGGTTCTGGATATCGACAGTCCCCTCCTTGCCCGCTTTGATGAAGATGATGCAGCGGGACTTACTCGTTTCGCACAGATTCTGGAAACAGTTTTTAACAACTAAGCTGTTTTTTCAGATAACCTGCAATCACCCGAGTTGCACATTCATGTGACTTTTTCCCCGGATGCTGAAGGGATCCCATTTGTTCTTCTGATGTGTCCGGGAGTTCCAGAAAACTTACATTCAGATCTTTTGATTCTTTCTTATAATTTTCCACTGCTTCTTTTATGATCGGCGAAAGCTCATGTCCAATCATCCCATATGCCCATAAAATGTGTGCTGTCGGATTATCTTTTCTTACCATGGTAAGGAAGTCTGTCATTGCCTTTTCCAGTCGCAGAACATCTTTTCTCATATAACTTCCATCCGCATTCTTATGCTGTTTAAATGTTCTTCCACTATAACTATCTCTCCACATTGGCTCCTTAAATGCACTCGCATCATTGGTTCCCAGATTGATGATCACGGCGTCCGGAATCCATTCAGAAAAATCATATGGCTTATCTGCACCGGATTCTCCCGCCGTCTTTCCTTCTTCAAATCCACAAATTTTCTCATAACGTGATGGCACATTGTGATCCGGATTATTATCCCATCCGGTCAGCACGCCCCAGCCACTCTGTGAAATAGCACGGAACTCCGCATGCATTTCCTTTGACACCAGATATGGAAAACTGTGACTGCAACTCTTAAACATCGAAATCCAGTCCTCTTCTGTCTGTGCACCATAAGTTCCCTCACCTGATGTAATGCTGTCTCCTACAAATTCCAGCTTATACGCTTTTTCCTCTACCGGCAGAAACTCCCCGTCACTTTCCATTCCCCAGATTAAAAGCTGGTGATCCCTCTCGTCCGTCATTGCCTGCAGTTCGCGGAACAGATAGACATTCTTCACCGTATCCGGGCTCATATTCCGGAACAGGCAGATCTTTGTGCGTCCGTAAGGAAGCATCTGTCTGCCTATCAGTTCTCCATTTATCTCATAGGCAATCCACATCTCATGCACCTTGTATACTGATTCTATGTCTATCCAGAGCTCTTTTCCTGTCACGCTTACCTCAATTCCTCCGCCGTTGAAAAATACCGGGAGCGGATATTTTGTCTCATCGGTTCTTCCGTGGATTTTATAGTTTGGGATTTCCTTTAAGCTATATGATTTTAAGTGTCTGTTTTCCATCTGTCTCTTCCTTTCCGGTCTGTATTCTCCGTTCATTGTAACAGATTTTTCGGCAAATGTTAGCTTTTTCCTGCCAGATACTTTTTCTGCCCGATTTGTTTTCAAATTAGCAGGCATTCTTTTTCTGCTCTTGACATTTTTCGCATCAGTTTATATGATGTTTGGGGCAAAATCTTTTGTGATTCAGGAGAACTCATATGAACCAACTATTAGAAATGATCCGGCAGAAAGACGCTTCTGCCTTTACACACAGTGGAAAATTCCACGCAGATGATGTCTTTTCATCTGCCCTTTTACTCTATCTGAACCCGGAAATCACAATCACCCGCGGAAACAAAGTCCCGGATGATTTTGACGGTATCGTATTTGATATCGGACGCGGCAGATATGACCACCATCAGAAGGACAGCCGTATCCGCGAAAATGGAATCTCTTATGCAGCTTTCGGACTTTTATGGGAAGATCTTGGGTGTGAAATCTTAGGTGACGAGCTTGCTGAAAAATTCGACGAGGCATTCGTCCAGCCACTTGATAACAATGACAATACCGGTGAGAAAAATGAACTTGCTTCTCTGATCGGCAGCTTCAATCCTTCCTGGGATGAGAACGGCAGGACGGATGAAGCCTTTTTCCGCGCTGTCAGTGTTGCCGGTATGATATTAGAAAATAAATTCGCCCGCTATCTTGGAAATGAACGTGCAGACAAACGAATTGAAGAGGTTCTTGAAACCCGTGACCAAACCGGCGATTCCCGTATTCTTGTTCTCCCGGAATTTATTCCGTGTCAGAAGCGTCTTTCCGAAACAGAAGTTGCTTTCGTCATCTTCCCGTCCAACCGCGGCGGCTACTGTATCCAGCCACAGAAAAAGGAATATTCTCTGAACTACAAATGCAGCTTCCCATCCGAATGGCTTGGTCTGGAAAATGAAGAACTCCAGAAAGAAACCGGTCTTTCCAGTGCCACTTTTTGTCATAAGGGTGGCTTTCTGATGTCCGTTGGAGATCTGTCAGATGCTATCCGGGCATGCCAGATCAGTCTGGATGCATTTACCGAAGAGATCACTCTGGTAAATCTCGGTGATGATACTTCCGCCGATACACTCCTTGCACAGCTTCCGGGACTTGCACATGCAAAGATTATTCATAAATCCCTTCCAGAGTTCCCGGAACTTACCCTGGATGGAATCTATGGGGAAGTTACTATGGAAAAGCCAGAATGGAAAACGTATGTGAAGGATCAGGTAAAAGAATTATTGAAGACGAAACCTGAGGCAGTCTATGTAAATGGGAATCTGTTTTCTCTTTATCCGATCGTTCATCAGCTTCGTAAAAAACACATTCCGGTCCTCACCTCTTCAATGAAGGATGGGAAAAAAATTATTATCCGTATTCCTTCCGGTTCATAAGTAAAAAAATGGCGTCCAGTCCACTCTCGACTGGCGCCATTTTCTGTTATTATCGCTGTCAGAAAAACATCATTCTATGCTCCCTGACTATCCCATGTTTGCAAATCTCTCGACTGCTTTTGTAAAATCTTCTATCGTCTTATCTGCATCCCCATGCTCAATTCCATCTTTTACACAATGCTTGATGTGTCCTTCCAGAACAACCTGACCACACTTGTGAAGTGCTGATTTTGCTGCATTGATCTGCGATAAAATATCTTCACACGGAATATCTTCATCGATCATCCGGTCGATTGCCTGTACCTGTCCGATAATCTTTTTCAATCTGCGATGCAGATTGTCCGAATCCATACACTGCTTCATCTGTCAAAACCTCCTGCTCTTTCAAGTATAGCAGACCTTTCCTTTTTTACAAGTAATAGCTTAATTATCCCAGTACAATTTTCGCTTTGTGTCATCCAGTCCGTCCACAAATCTTCGCTTGAATACCAGAAACTCTTCCAGATCCATCAGAATATGATACAGCATCGCACGGCTTTCGAATTCTTCCCGGGTCTTCGGAAGAGGATTCTTCCTTATAATGTCAAAAAGTTCATGAAGCTCGTCCAGCTGCGCAGTCGGAACGGTATGCTCTTTCACACAGACCAGCATGTCCAGCACATAAGCGGATATGATCATTGCTTCCTCCGGCATCTTTCGAATCTTTTTCATCTCATAGTGAAGGTTATGAATCACGTTGCACTGCTTCATACGCATTTCAAAATAATCAATATAATATCCCGGATGTGACTGGAACGTATTATCCTGATATTCATATGCATCCTGAATGAATCCCTGTACCTCTTCCTCCAGTTCGCAGATATCTGACCATACACTTCTCTGCATCTCTTTGTTCGCCAGATATGCAGAAATCTCACTAAGGATCATTTGCAGACGCTCTTCTGTGTAACGCATATTTTCCACCAGTGCCTTGCGCTGACTTCCATAGTCATATACTCCTTTTTCCAGTTTAAAAGGAGTGCGGAATTGATAATGACCAGAACCGATCCCGCATTATGCACAAGCGCACCTACAACCGGGTTCAAAATTCCAAGTATAGCAAGTACAATCGCCAGAAAATTCAGTCCCATTGAAAAGCTCATATTGCATTTGATCGTGAACATCATTCTCCTGGACAGTGCCAGCAGATGTGGAAGTTCTTTTACCTCATCATCTACCAGTGTAATATCTGCCGCATCTACTGCGATATCACTCCCAACACCGCCCATGGCAATTCCGACATCCGCTTTCTTAAGTGCCGGTGCATCGTTGATTCCATCTCCGATCATACACACCTGTTCTGCCTTTTTCTGATAGCTGTCGATCCAGTTTAATTTGTCTTCCGGCAGACACTGCGCATGTACTTCCTCAATATGAAGTTGTCCGGCAATCGCCTGTGCTGCATTTTCATGATCCCCTGTCAAAAGTACCGGATCCACCTGTAATGCCTTCAGTGCATCGATCATTGCTGTACTTTCTTCACGAATCGTATCTGCCAGCGCAAGATATCCTGCCAGTTCTCCATCTGTCGCAAGATAAATCAGTGTACAGCCCTGTTTCAGATATTCCTCTGTTATCAGAAATACCTCGTTAGAAACCGGTATCTTTTTCGATACTTTTGCCAGACGCTCCAGCACATCTCCTTCCCTGACCAGAAATCCATGCTTTGTTGCATTTCCAATCGCCGCCATAATTGCTGTCGGTGTCGCAAACACCAGAGCACATGGACAGAATACAACCAGAATCGTAGTAAACACTATACTTTCAGATTTCCTGACAAAAAAATCGCCAGCCAAATTTTTGACCGACGATACTTCTTCCTTTATTTCATTATTTCTACATCTTTGATCCCTATCACACCTGTTCCACTCCCAGGATAATCTTAATCAATACCTTGCTCAGCATAATCGTCCGGTTCCATGGATTGATGATAATTCCTTCAATTTCCTCCACCTGGAGTGCTGATTCAAAAAGTTTCCGAATATCTGTCATAAATGTAGATTTGACACTTCCACCACCTTTTAACTCTTCCTCAAAACCGGTAAACGCTGCCCACCATTTTTTTCCATCCTCAGTCTGAATTGCCTGAAGCTGAATCTGACCATCACCTTTTGGCGGTTCTACTGCGATAATCAGCTGTCCGTTTTCCTTCATTCTTCTGCGGATCACGGTCAATGTATGTGCCAGCATTTCCTGTGTCGGTTCCTGCTGCAATCCAGCAATCGCAGCTTCCATTTTTTCGTTTCCCTGCAGTCCTGGATCTTTCTTTTCCATTTCATCGTTTCCCATTTTCTTTTCTCTCCAATATCTTCCGCTCTGACTGTCTCTTTCAAAGCTTTTACTTCTCTTTTTATCTCGGTCTGTTTTAAACTTCAATCTCTTTGCAGACATCAATCCATCCTTCAGAATCTACTGCATTTTCCAAATCTTCAATGGTAAGTCTTACGGCACTGTGATCATTTCCGGCTGCCGGATAGACCGTATCGAACCGTTTCAGGCTCTCATCAAGATAGACCTTGATCCCTTCTTTCACACCAAACGGACAGACTCCGCCCGGAGCATGTCCGATGATCTCTTCTACCTCTTCAAATGGAATCATTTTTGCTTTGATATGAAAGGTATCCTTGTATTTCCGATTGTCAATCCGCGCTGTTCCTTCTGTCAGAATCAGTACCGGCTGTTCTCCCTGGAGAAATGACATGGTCTTTGCGATCATTCCAGGTTCAACGCCAAGTGCCTCTGCTGCAAGCTGCACCGTTGCACTTGATTCCTCCAGCTCAATAATCCTGTCTGCATAACCTTTTTCTGTTAAATATTTCTTCGCCTGTTCTAATGCCATCTTGATGTCCTCTTTTCTCTTGTTTCATTGCCTTATTTCTAATCTGTTTAATTTTCTGTATTTTGTCAATTCTGTCTATCGATATTCAAGTACATCTTCCAGCTGCTTTCTTGGCCGCGATGCCGGTTCCTCATCCGGCACACCAAGTGCAACTGCACCTACAAGCTGGTTTTCTGTACCAATATATTCTACCAGTTCATCATATGCGAAGCAGGTATTGGCAATCCAAACGCTGACTCTGGTAATAAAGCCTTGCCGGACTTTTCTCGGACAAGCCCTCTCTCCATGGCATCAAGCAGATGCTCTTTTGAGGCTCCTGTATACACAATGTATTTCCATGGCTGCCGGTTCTTCGCAGACGGTGCCAGAATACCAGCTTTTACAATCTCTTCAATCACTGATTTTTCTATTTTATCCAGTTTGTATTTACGGATACTTCTTCTTTTCTCTATACTGTCCATTTTTTGTTCCTGTCATTTTTTGCTGTTGATTCGTATACATCCGTATTTTATCATATCTTTCTGGAATGTAAAAAGATTTTCTTCCTAAAAAAATCACTAAAAAAATCCCGGAAGCCCAACATCTGAACTCCCGGAATTTTTTCTTCTTTTCCTCTAAACCATCCCGTTTACCATCTTATATTTATACAGCATCTCAGCATGGTTCTGTTCTTCTACCTGGATATCCGCCAGTAATTTTCTCAGCTTCGTATCGCCAAATGCAAATACGTCGGAGTTATATTCTCCGGATACCAGCTTTTCCGTCGCTATACAGTCTGTTGCAAGAAATGCATCCTGCATCTTGTCTTCAGGAGAACTCATAGCTGTATAAGTAGCTTTCGGCTCATAATCCCGTCCGTCAGTGTCATTACAATTGCACTCCGGCACTGTACCGTTCAATACTTTTTCCAACGATTCATAGTGTTCTTTTTCCTTGTTCTGCAATGTCTGGAATAAGCTTTTCAGCTCCGGATCCTTTGCCTGACCGGCATACATTCCGTATTTTTCCACACAACTTTTCTCCTGTGTCTGCAAATCTTCAATCGTTGCTCGTTCCTTCTCATTTAATACCATGATTTTCAGCTTCCTCTCTTCGTTTTTCAATGGTATTATCTGTCTGGATCTGCGGATTTATTCATCTTCCCTGAAAAAACTATCCGGAAAATATATTTCTCAACTTTTACCTGAATTTATAATATTCAGTTTTTCACTTTCCCCCATCTACAATAATCCGATCAGCTCTTCATATCCGCTTCTCTTTGCCAGCATTTGCAGCCCATCGAAGACCTCTTCTTCCGAATAATCATGCTCTTTCAGAAAAGCTTCTCCTTTTTCACTGACATAGCCATAGAACCAGATTGCTTCCTCTACCGCTTCTCTGCTTGTATAGTCCATCTCATCAAGAAGCAGATTCTCCGCCTCGTTGATTTCTCCGTTATCAATCATTTTTTTCCACTGATTCACATTGTCACCGGAAACTTCGTACTTATTCTCTGCATCAAGCTCTACCTGTTTGTAAGTTTTTCCAAGTGCAACTGTAACCAGAACCCGGATGACTTCTTTGATCATCCGCATGATATAATCTTGCTCATCCTGAAATCCCATCTGTCATTCCTCCTGTTCTATGAAATCTTTCTTTTTCTAAGCTGTACGCAGGAATGTGTATAAGAAAACGTACTGACCAGATAAATAACGCCTACTACTATTACAGCCAGAAGCCCTGTATTAAAGAACAGATGCAGAAGCATTGTAATAACTAACAATATTCCAATCGTTCTTTGCATCATTACATACGTATGATAAGCACTTTTATAAATTACCTCCTTTTCTGCTTCATCACAACTCCCCAGGAATTCCTTCTGGAATCCCTTTGAAAATGGATCTCCCTGCTTTTCCGGATGGATTTTCTGTACCAGTTTTACATACCGGGTCTGCGCAATCGCATTATAAAAATAACAAATGATAAATATAATGCAAGAAACTAAGAACTGCCCTCTTCTCTGATCCGATACTTCCTGAATATAGCGGATAGAATAACCGGTAGACAAGATAACAAAACACAGAACCTGTGATACGACACCTAAATTAACCAGAATGCCGCCCCATCTCTCTTCTTCATATTCCCACTTATCACATTCTTCATCTTCTGTTTCCAGAATTTTAACTCCAATCTACTACAATATGTTTATGGTTAATATCCCTTACAGCCAGTAAGGAATTATCCA
>ERZ772816.2054-NODE-2054-length-14672-cov-11.285695_pt1 | contig 14672 bp, 10 predicted proteins | sample MGYA00511359_ERZ772816 | MGnify/ENA primary metagenome ERZ772816 (study PRJEB29015, sample SAMEA2737710) | human gut metagenome | biome: human gut; feature: human-associated habitat; material: faeces | place: China | collected 2012 ...
TTAGGACACATGCCTCTCACGCATGTAATACGAGTTCGATTCTCGTACCCACTACACAACGAGGAAATGAATCAATTCATTTCCTCGTTTAATTTATACACCTCAAAGAAAGATTCTTTATCAATCCTCAACCTAATTCTCTCTTCCCGTTTCTGCCCTGCCAAATTCAAGAATAAATTGAAATATAACTGACTGAAAGAAAGACCGGAACGGCTATAAGTAATATCAAATGTCCAAGTCCTACGAAAAGAGTCAAAAGCAGCAAATGGCTGCTCACCACCTTTACACATAAACACTTCAGGAAAGGACGCAGGCGGATAAGGTTGAAATAAGCCAGCCAATTGCACATAAATGTAATCAATCATCCATTCATCTCCTGCCAAAGCAAGCTCCCCTTTTAAACGGAGTTTAACCGCATACGCAGCAGTTACATCAGGAGAAGTATAAACAGGTATCTGACTTTCCGACGGATAGTCACCATTCTTATATCCCAGACTCATTGTCAATCCCGATTTACCGATTCCGTTAAATCCGCCAGCTTCCTGTCTCGCCAACTGATTCTTCAGATCAATCATAAACGTCAGTTTGCCAAGAGTAGGATCTCCCGGATACTGCGCCAGCGTATCCAGCACATAATCCTCCTCATTATAACTCCCAGCTACCAATTCTCCCTTTCCATCTTCCAGAGCGACATCACCCCTTTCAATATCCACATTGCCTACCGGATAATAAATCGCATCATCATCCTTCGCACAGCCACAAACGCATAGCAGCAATACTGCTAATCCTATTATCTTATTCATAATCTTTTCTATATCTTGATTTAATAACAAATATACATCTTTTTTGTGCTGCAATTGATTTATATCAACCGTTTTTAGTATTTTTGCACACACCAAAACAAAAAAGACATGGATACATTGTTAAGAGAAACTGTGAATGCCGTTGTAAATTCCCGCTTTCCGGAAATGAGTATAGAGGGAAGACGGCAGATAGAAAGTATACTGATCCGTGAAGAGTTTCCCAAAGGAGCCATTGCACTGAATGAGGGAGAGGTCGCTCACGAGATTGTATTCGTCGGTAAAGGTATGCTCAGACAATACTACTACAAAAACGGGAAAGACGTTACCGAGCATTTCTCTTACGAAGGATGTATCGTGATGTGCATTGAAAGTTTCTTGAAGCAAGTACCTACCCGGCTTATAGTGGAGACACTGGAACCTTCCATTATCTACCTTTTCCCCCGCGACATGATACAGAAGCTGGCGAGAGAAAATTGGGAAATCAATATGTTCTATCAGAAAATATTGGAATACTCTTTAATTGTATCGCAAGTCAAAGCTGACTCCTGGCGCTTTGAATCCGCCCGCGAACGCTATAATCTCCTGCTCGAGACGCATCCGGAAATCATCAAACGCGCTCCTTTGGCACACATAGCCTCTTACCTGCTGATGACACCGGAGACCTTGAGCCGCGTACGCTCCGGAGTTCTGTAAACACATTATCGGTTCTTCCGATATTCTTTGGGAGACATCCCCGTATAATGCTTAAAATATTTCCCGAAGAAGGACTGGTTGGCAAAGCTCAAGCGGTCAGCTATCTCCTGTATATTCATGCTTGAGGAGTTTAGAAGTGCTTTTGCTTCCAAGATCACAAACTCATCGATCCACTCGCCCACGGTCTTTCCACTCACCTCTTTCACAACTCCGGAAAGATGTTTCGGTGTCAGACACAGCTGGTCAGCATAAAACTTCACACTACGTTCTGATTGATAAGATTCTACCAGCGTTTCATAGAAACGTTCAAAGATATACTCTTTCCGGCTTTTCGACTTCACCGAAGCAGTGACTGCAGGCGCATGATTGTTAAAAATGTTGCACAATTCAAAAAAGAAACCCTGCATCAGTCCGAGCACGACCTCCCTGCGATACAGATCCCCTTTACTCCTCAACCTCTTTCTGATAAACGTATGATATTCCTGCACCGTGCGCTGCTCGTTCGGAGTCAGGCTAAAACAAGGATAATCTTTCAGATAGAAAAACAATGCAAGCAGATTGCCTACTTTAGGCAATGTCTCCAGCAAACTCTTGGATACCGCAAAGAAGATTCCCTTGAAGTCGGGACTAAACTGCCGGTGTTCTATAATCTGGCTCGGCAGGGCTATCACCATCCCTCCCGAAGATAATTGAAAATCCTGCAGATTAATATTAAAAGTCCCCTCACCTTCCAGGCAAAGTCCTATTGTCAATACCTCTAACTTGCTGGGACCGCTATATAAGGAAATAACGCTCTCCGAATCGAAGAGCGCTATATCATTATCAATGACATCAATGCTATCAGCATCTATATGTTTAGAATGAACTACAGAAGAAATACCTACTTTAGGAACATTTTGAATATCCATACTCTCTCTCTTTTTGCGACAAATATACCAGCAATAAATCAGATATACAAGTCAAAACAGAGTATCACCAGACAAAATGAACATTTTTGGCTACTTATTGACCACCCCGAACAGATATTCAGCGTCACGCCGGGCAGCAGGAACAGCCCACTCCTCCGGAACGAATTTCCACTGATTCAACGCTTTCGGACTCATTCCCCCTTTCTCCTCGATGTAATTCATCAGGTAAAAACGAAGATCCTTATCAGTAGAGAAAATGATACGGTCTTTCAATTTCTCTTGAGGAATGCCCGAGCCCTTTGTCAACAATTCACCGCCACCATTACCACGATAAGAATTCAACGCCACTTTATAAATCTTATTTATATCGAAAGGAGAGCCATCTGCCATACTGACAATCGTAATCTTCTCCCCTTTCGGTTTAGTAACATCCACCGTATAGATTATGCCGGAAGCCGAATCAAAGTTAAAACTGAAATTCTGGAAAGAAGCCCTGTCCTCCGCACCATCCCGACGTTTTTCCTTGAACCACAGCAAATGGTCGTCCGGTGATTTCATCCGGTTAGTCCACATGAAATAAGACATCTCCAGAAAATCTTTGATTTCTTTACCGGACAAAGTCATCACGTACAGCATATTTTCATACTTATATAAGTTGAACATATCACTGACGAACACATCCCCTTTCTTAATTTCCGCATCGAATGAAAGCGGTGCTGCAAAAGAAATGTCGGCTCCCGTGATATCGAGCTGCAAAGTATGTATCAGATCGATGAAAGCAGAAGGACCGAAGAAAGAAGGATGCGTAGAGATATCCTCAGTAAACGTACCGATTTTCTTGGACACAAACTTCCGCACAGCCTCATACTGCGGAGCGAAACGTTTCATAAAATCCTCGCTGACACCATAATCCTTTGTCTCCGTCAATACACCTTGAATATCCTTGCTCAGTACCTTGCCATCCTTCAACTTCAAAGTGATGTCGACATTGGACAGCACCACTCCATTGCTTGCCGGATCAATAACCAACACCGAATCTCCGGCAACATTCATCACCTTCTTACATTCGCGGGCATGATCATGTCCCATCAATACCACATCGAATCCCGGAATATTCTTTGCCACATTCAGAGACGCATTCTCATTATATTTACCGGACATCTTAAACGCATCCTGTCCGGCATGGAACAACCCGATGACCACATCCGGATTCTCCTTTGCACGGATTATCTTCATCCATTTGCGAGCCGTCTCCTCCATATCGTCAAAACGAAGCCCTCTCCACAGATTTTCCGAAAGCCAGGCAGGAATAGCCGGTGTAATCATCCCCAAAACGACGATCTTCACCCCGTCCCGTTCCAACACTTTATAAGGAGGAAGATGAGGTTTCCCCGTAGACGTATCAATGATATTGGCTCCCAGTACAGGAAAGTCACAGGTTCCAATCCAACGGTCGAATACAGCACGTCCAGTTTCCACATCATGATTCCCCATATTGCCCGCATCATATTTCATATAATTCATCATCTCGGCACAAAGATGCGGAGACACGGTATCTATATAATTATAGTAATAAGCGGTAGGCTGTCCTTGCAGAATATCCCCATTATCCAGCAATATCAGATTATCTTTATACTCCCGGCGTTCCTTCTCAACAAATGAGTATATCCGGGCCAGACTCCCTTTCCATTCCTGACGGGTTATAAAATTGTAAGGATAATAATTTCCGTGTACATCACTTGTCTGTACAATCTTCAACTTCACTACCTTTTCCTGTGCTGCAACGGACAGTGTCAGACAGAAAAGCCAAGCATAAATCAATGTTATTCGTTTCATTCTTTTTCTATTTTTAGAGGATGCGAGAATATAAATCGTGCCCCGCCTGTATAGTCGGGATCAATCCATATAGCTCCCTTCCATTTAGATACGATCAATTTACAGATAGACAACCCCAATCCGGTTCCCTGAGCATACTCATTCAGTTTTTCAAAGCGTTCGAACACAAGTTTCTGTTTTTCTTTCGGGATACCGCATCCAGTGTCAGTCACTGAGAAAACCGCCATTCCCGTTTTTTCATCGACAGAAAAGTCCAATGTAATCTTCCCCTTTTTCGTAAACTTATCAGCATTCGACAAGAGATTGATAATCACCTGCTGCATACGCTGTATATCCGTCTCCATCCGGTACGTCTCAAAAGAAGTGGTAAACAGAAACTGATTGTCCGAAGATTGCCGTGAAAAACTAACGGAAGCAACCACCTGCCGACACAACAGTACGACATCACACTCCTCCCAAGTTAGCGTCACCCGGTTAGCCTCCAGTCGCGAAAGGTCAAGAATATCATTAATCAGGCGAAGCAGTAAATCTGAATTAGTCTTGATAATCTGAAAATAGGACTGACGTTCCTCCTCCGTACTTCCTTCCACAGCCAACACATCCGAGAATCCGACAATTGAGTTCAGCGGTGTACGTATCTCATGACTCATGTTTGCCAGGAAAGCACTTTTTAGTCGGTTGGACTCTTCCGCCCTGTCTTTCGCCACACGCAAATCTTTGTCCGACCTCAACAGTTCGTCTTTCAACCGCTTCGTACGGAAATAATAAAAGAGAGAAATAAACAGCCCCAACACCAATACAACAAACAAAGTGCAAGCAGACCATATCTGATACGTATACTGCTGATAGAATGAAACCGGCTGATTAATGAGCTCCACGCCAAACGGCAAAGCCTTCGGATCCAGTCCCCATTCTTTCGCTTTCCTACTGTCCATCACAGCCTTAGATCCAATAATCTGCAGATGTTTTTCCGTGTTGCCGGACTGATTATCCATCCGGACAGATTCCATAGCCATCTCTTCTCCCACTTTCCGATAATCGGGCAATACACCTCCTATCGCCCAATGTCCCAGGCTCACCGATGAAGGTGTAAAGGTAGGAATGGCAGGAGCCGCTTCCATCATCACATACGTGGCGTTCCGCATAAAATACCCCTCATTCATGTCCACCCGCCAAGTGCCCACCATGATAACAGTATGCTCCGGCAAATGCCGCAATTCCTCTACAATCGTATAAATGGTATGTTTTCTTCCGTCCAACAGAATAAGATCCAAATCGGGGAAATTTTTCATTTCCTTTCGCACCAACGCTTGCATCGTGACGCCGCCATACGTATTATCCGAGATAAAAGCAATATGTTTTGTTTCGGGATAGAACGCACGAATCATATGCACATTATCTCCTATATTATAATGATTGATAAATCCCGACTGCAATTCAGGAATATTCATATGATCTTCAAAGATATCTACAGATCCGGGCAACCAGCTATCTAAATCTCCAACGGTATCCTCCGGCAATATCACGACATTGCTGCTGACCAGACTACACATTACCGGAACTTTCACCCGCATCGAATCCCTTTGAGACAGATAAGCCGCCCACGCCTCCTGTCCTAACAATATAATTTGTGCCGGTTGCTGCTTCCCCCCCTGATATTTAGCAAGGATTTGTGTCATCATACCACTCCATAAAGGAGCTTCTGAGAAACTCTTGCAGTTCATATTCTCAATAATAATATCACGTTTCCCTCCCAGTCTGGTATATCCCTCCATATAATCGGAAATAGTAACTGAAGTCTGATGGGCAGCCGGATTATAGGAACAAATAATTAGAATAGGATTCATATCCTTAGAGGTTGCAAGGACCTCCATTGACAGGGATAGCCAAAGGAAGAAAGCAAAAAGACATCCTGAATATCTGGGCATAGTTATGCAGTTTTGATGTGCTTACTTATTTATTTAGGTTGCAAATATAGCAAAACTTGTCGGTTTTAACGGATTAATGTGTATTTTTGTCGCTCATTTATTCTCAAAAAATACAATTTATGGAATTATTTCACAAGATGATTTCCGGACTGTCAGGCATATCGGAAAAACAAATAAGCAGTACCCTCCACCTTCTGGGTGAAGGCGCTACGATTCCTTTCATCAGCCGCTACCGCAAAGAAGCTACAGGCGGGCTGGATGAAGTTCAGATAGAACAGATCAAAGAGCAACATGATAAGTTGTGCGACATAGCCAAACGGAAAGAGACTATTCTCGGCACCATCACCGAACAAGGAAAACTCACCGCCGAGCTGAAGAAACGTATCAACGACATCTGGAATCCGACAGAACTGGAGGATATCTACCTCCCCTACAAGCCCAAACGTAAGACACGTGCCGAAGCCGCCCGTCAGAAAGGGTTGGAGCCGCTTGCCACCCTACTGCTATTACAGAGGGAAAACAACCTGAGCGCCCGTGCCGCCTCATTCGTCAAGGGAGAGGTAAAAGACGTGGAAGACGCGTTGAAAGGGGCTCGCGATATCATAGCCGAGCAAGTGAACGAAGACGAACGTGCCCGTAATGCTGTCCGCAATCAATTCAGCCGCCAAGCGGAAATCAACGCTAAAGTAGTTAAAGGCAAAGAAGAAGAGGCCGCCAAATACCGGGACTATTTCGACTTTTCCGAACCTTTGAAACGCTGCACTTCCCATCGCCTGCTTGCCATCCGCCGTGCCGAAGCCGAAGGGCTGCTGAAAGTGTCCATCACTCCGGACGACGAGGCGTGCATCGAACGTCTGGAACGCCAATTCGTACGTGGTAACAATGAATGTAGCGAGCAAGTGAGCGAGGCTGCTATCGATGCCTACAAACGTCTGCTTAAACCTTCCATCGAAACGGAATTTGCCGCACAATCAAAAGAGAAAGCCGACGACGAAGCCATCCGCGTCTTCACGGAGAACCTCCGCCAGCTACTCCTTGCCGCCCCATTGGGACAGAAGCGGGTACTCGCCATCGATCCCGGTTTCCGTACCGGTTGCAAGGTTGTTTGTCTCGACGCTCAAGGTAATCTGCTGCATAATGAAAACATTTATCCGCATCCTCCGGTCGGCAAGACCGGTGAAGCCGCTTCGAAACTCCGTAAGATGGTCGAAGCCTACCAGATCGAAGCTATCTCCATCGGCAACGGAACAGCCAGCCGCGAAACGGAGGACTTTATCAACCAACAGACATTCGATCGTCAGATTCCTGTATTTGTAGTCAGCGAACAGGGGGCTTCCATCTATTCGGCTTCCAAGATCGCCCGCGACGAATTTCCGGACTACGACGTGACGGTCAGAGGAGCCGTTTCCATCGGCCGCCGTCTGATGGATCCGTTGGCGGAATTAGTCAAGATAGATCCCAAGTCCATCGGAGTCGGTCAGTATCAGCATGATGTAGACCAGACGAAATTAAAGAAAGCGCTCGACCAGACCGTAGAGAATTGCGTAAACCTCGTAGGAGTGAACCTGAATACAGCCAGTAGCCATCTGTTGACTTACATTTCCGGATTAGGTCCTCAACTGGCGCAAAATATCGTCAATTATCGTGCCGAGAATGGAGCCTTCAACTCCCGCAAAGAACTGATGAAAGTTCCGCGCATGGGCGCCAAAGCTTTCGAGCAGTGTGCCGGGTTCCTCCGTATTCCCGGAGCAAAGAATCCGCTCGACAATACGGCCGTACATCCGGAAAGTTACCATATTGTGGAACAGATGGCAAAAGATCTGAAATGCACTGTCAATGAGTTGATAGCCGACAAGGAACTCCGCCGGAAAATCAATATCTCCAATTACGTCACTCCCGTCGTCGGCCTGCCTACCTTACAGGATATTATGCAGGAACTCGAAAAGCCCGGACGCGACCCGCGAAAAACCATCAAAGTATTTGAGTTCGACAAGAATGTACGTACCATAGCCGATTTGCGCGAAGGTATGATTCTTCCGGGCATTGTAGGAAACATCACCAATTTCGGAGCTTTCGTCGATATAGGTATCAAGGAGAACGGTCTTGTACACCTCTCCCAATTGGCGGAACGTTACATTTCCGATCCTACGGAAATCGTTTCCATCCACCAGCATGTCATGGTCAGAGTGATGAACGTAGATACCGACCGCAAACGGATTCAGCTTAGCATGATCGGTGTACCGCAAGACTGATCGCCGTTCTTTTCTCACCCCACCAGATAATAAGAACAGTAAACAGAATCATCAGTACCGTGCAAATGAGCGAGCCTTCAAAACCGAAGGCTCCGCCATTCAGCACATTCTTTTCGGGCATATTCAGTTTCAGCATAGTAGATACAAAATTGTTGCCGCTCACCTGATAGCCCAGAACCGGACCTTGTATCCAATTCCAGAAAAGATGGAGGGAAATCGGGAAACAAAGGTTCCGCGTATATAAATAAGGAGCACCCAGCAACATGCCTGCCAGCAAAAGGTTGATCATCGGCAAGGCATTTATTTCAGGATTAAAAATATGCAGGAATGCGAATAACGATGCCGAGATAAACAGGGAAAGGAATTTATTCAAACGAGTATGTAATAAACGTCCCAATATATAGCCACGCATCAGAATCTCTTCAAACACCGCGACAAGCAGGAAAAACACCCACGCTCCCGCCAAATCCCAAGTCTTGAACTGAAAACCGACTACTTCCACTTCGCCCATAGCCAACGACAGACCGAAGCCTACCACATACAACAGGACAGCCATCAGAAACCCGTACCACAACCCTTTCGTATGTCCTCTGACGGACAGCCCCAAGTCAGAGAACGGACAGCGTTCAAAACGTAACATGATAGCAGCGGCAGTGAGAACAGCCAGCAGCATACTGCTTTCCAGTAAAATATACCCCACCAATCCCGGATGACGGGCTTCCACTCCAAGCACCATCGACAAAAATCCTCTCGCCAGCGTGCCGTACAATCCCATAAATATGAAAAATATTCCTATAAACAATGGGATACACGCCCATACAGGAAGTCTCTTAGGTTCTTTTTTCTCCACAATATCTTCTGCCGTCATTTTACAATTTGTTAATCCACCTGCAAAATTAGATATAAAACATAAAAAAACACCATATAATTTCGTTTTTTCCTATATTTGTCAGAACAAATTCGCATGATTATGAAAATTAAACTACTATTGATAAGCTTTTTATTGGCAACCAACGCTTTAGGAGCAGTAGCACAAGTGAGTAAAACCTATTATGTAAGCAAACCCGGCACACTTATTTCCATGATGACGGAGGAGGAAGCCAACACCGTCACCCATCTCACCCTGACCGGCAAGCTGAATGCAGAAGACTTCCGACATCTGCGTGACGAATTCGCCAGTCTAAAAGTATTGGACATCTCGAATGCCGAGATTAAGATGTACAGCGGCAAGGCGGGCACTTATCCCAACGGGAAATTCTACATTTATATGCCGAATTTCATTCCCGCATACGCATTCTCAAATGTTGTAGACGGAGTAACCAAAGGCAAAAAGACGTTGGAGAAGATAATACTTTCGGAAAAAACCAAAAACATAGAGGATGCAGCCTTCAAAGGTTGCGAAAACTTGAGAATCTGTCAGATTCGCAAAAAGACAGCCCCCAATCTGTTGCCGGAAGCGTTGGCGGACAGCGTTACCGCAATCTTCGTACCTCTAGGCAGCAGCGATTCTTACCGTAATAAGGACAGATGGCAGAACTTCGCTTTCATCGAGGGTGAACCGGTAGAAGCAACCCTGCAAGTGGGACTGATGGGCAAATTGGAAGAAGAGATTCTGAAAGCCGGATTACAACCTAGAGACATCAATTTCCTGACTGTAGAAGGCAAACTAGACAACGCCGATTTCAAACTAATTCGCGACTATATGCCGAATCTGGTAGCGGTCGACATTTCAAAAACAAACGCAACGGCCATCCCCGACTTCACTTTCTCACAGAAAAAATACCTGCTGAAAATAAAACTACCCCGCAATCTGAAATCCATCGGTCAACGTGTATTCAGTAATTGCGGCCGTCTGTGCGGCACATTGGAACTTCCCGCCGGTGTGACGGCTATTGAGTTCGGCGCATTTATGGGATGCGACAATCTTCGCTATGTAGTGGCTACTGGAGATAAGATTACGACCGTCGGAGACAGTTTGTTTGGCGAAGGAGTGCCGAGCAAGTTGATTTATAAGAACTAAATGATTCTAACAACGATAATGGCGGTATCTCTCATGGGGATACCCGTCGCTGACGAGCCCAAAGACTCAGTGATGTGGAAAGAGGCAGATGCGTTCATGGCACAGATGAGTCCGACGCTGCAACCCACACAGCGTGACGCTATATTTACAGCTATCAACGGAAATACGAAGAAGTTGGAAAATGTAAGAAATACGCGTAATAGCAAACCTACTTATCCCGCAAATGTAAAAGTGACAGAGCCCGCCGGTAATCTGAGGCTTTACACCCCTACCACTTCCACCAACAATACATTGCTTATCTATCTGCATGGCGGAGGATGGACAATCGGCAGTTTGAACAGTTGTGCCCGGTTTTGCAGCGAAGTCTGTTCTAGAAGCGGCATAAGTGTCCTCGCTGTTGACTATCGTTTATCCCCCGAATACCCTTATCCGACACCGCTTGACGATTGTGAGGAAGCTATCAGATTTGCAATAAAGAATGCAGCCCGTTGGGGATGTTCTCCCAACCGGATTATGGTAGGCGGTGATAGTTCCGGCGGCAATCTCGCCATTTCTTCCACATTGAGAATGAACGAAGGGGATATAGCGGGGCTTTTGCTTTTCTATCCCGTTGTGAAGGCATGGAATGACCATACCCCTTCATGGCAGAAGTACGACAAGGGATTCGGGCTGGACGGAGACTTAATGGAAGCGTTCAACCAAAGTTATGAACCATCACCCGACAGGATACACAATCCGGAAATATCCCCCATGTCGGCTACAGACAAAACCTTGAAAAAACTACCTCGCACACTCCTTATCGCAGCCGGACGAGATATCCTGGCTTGTCAAGGGAAAGAGTTTATCGACCGTATCACCTCTCTTGGCGTAAATGCTACCCGACTCGAATTTCCCTCGGCAGTGCATTTGTTTATCACTGTGCCCGGTCAAGAAACAGCTTTCAATGAAGCAGTGAAGTATACAGTGGAGTTTCTTGGCAAATAAAAACTAATCAAAACTCAACAATGGAGATAAAAATAGCTGTTTTCTTACAAAATAACAAATAAACGAATAAATAAGTAGCTTTAAAAATGCCCTTTCATCGTTTTCCGTATATTTGCTTCGATATGAATTAAAGAAGGGAATCGCGATATGATGAAACAAATACCATACGGATTGACGGATTTCGGACGCATCCAAAAAGAAAACTATTATTATGTGGATAAGACAATGTTTATCGAAAAGATAGAAATGCAGCCGTCTTATCTCTTCCTCATCCGCCCCGACGCTTCGGGAAATATCAATGAGGTGGAGGAATCTTTCCGGATGCATTGCTGCGGGAAGCTTTCTGATTTTGTTTACAGGTACGAACATTTGCTGGGAAAAAACATCTGGAAAGTGCTGGATGAAAAAACAAAAGAAGAGCCCGGCGCTTTTTTATCAGCCATCAACACTTACGCCACCCGCAAAGGGGACATCAAAATATATCTACTGATCGATGAATACGATAATTTCACGAATACCATCCTATCGACTTACGGAATGGACTTATATCGGAAAGCGATGCATGGTGAAGGGTATATCCGGAGATTCTTCAATGTAATCAAAGCCGCCACCACGGGAATGGGATCCGCCGTCAACAGACTGTTTATCACGGGAGTCAGCCCGGTAACGATGGACGACGTGACAAGCGGATTCAACATAGGAACGAATATCACAAACGATCCCTGGTTTAACGACCTGGTGGGGTTCAGCGAGAAGGAGCTGCGGGAAATGCTGGCGTATTATAAAGAACAAGGAGTTCTTCCTATGTCCATAGACGACACGGTGGCAATGATGAAACCAAACTATGACAATTATTGCTTCGGTGAAAATAAATTAACGGATTGTATGTTCAACTCGGACATGGTGCTCTACTGCATGAAGTCATTGATATTGCACGGAGTAAAACCGGACGAGATTGTAGATCCCAATATCCGTACGGACTTTAACAAGCTTGCCTACCTTGTCCGTCTCGACCATGGACTGGGCGAAAACTTCTCCGTCATCAAGGAGATTGCGGAGCAAGGCGAGATAGTGACTGAAATAGTCACCCATTTCTCTGCACTGGAAATGACGGACGTGGGCAACTTCAAATCTCTGCTGTTCTATTTCGGACTGCTTTCTATCAAAGGGGTGGATATGATGGGGCGTCCCATCCTGCACATTCCCAATCTGGTGGTTCGCGAACAGCTATTCAATTTCCTGATTCAGGGATATGCCCGTCATGACATCTTCAAGCTCGACGTGAACCGTCTGCGCACTCTGTTTGAAAATATGTCCTTCAAAGGAGACTGGAAACCGTTGTTCGAATTTCTAGCAGAGGCCATTCGGGAGCAGAGCCGGATAAGGGAGTACATAGAAGGGGAAGCTCATATCAAAGGATTCCTCCTCGCCTATCTAAGTATGTTCCGCTATTATCAACTATATCCGGAATATGAGATGAATAAGGGTTTTGCCGATTTCTTCTTTAAGCCCAGTCCGGCGGCACCTGTATCTCCACCGTACACGTATCTATTGGAGGTGAAGTATGCGAAAGCAGGAGCGTCGGAGAAAGAGATACGCGCACTTGCCGATGATGCACGGGAACAGTTGATTCGCTATAGCAAGGATGAATGTGTGGCAGAAGCTCGTGAGAAAGGGGGATTGAAACTGGCAACGATCGTATGGCGCAGTTGGGAATTGGTGCTGATGGAAGAGGTATAATAAAGTACTTGTCACATCACAAACACCGATTTAGGTATGCACTCACCTCCACATCTGATATTGGGCTAAATAAATAATCTCATCAGAACAGGTGAATGGAATCCTATCTATAAAAATCAAGCGCGGATTACACGAATTGCACGATTTCTTTAAAATCAGAAACGTGTTATCCGTGTAATTCGCGCCTAAGTTTTATACGATGGCTACGACGTCCAAGACGGGGAATTACTTATCCCCGTACATCTTCGCTCTCAATTCCTTGATGTGATCGGACGTGATATATTCGTCATACTCCATCATCTTGTCGATGATACCGTTCGGTGTCAGTTCGATGATGCGGTTGGCAACGGTCTGAATAAATTCGTGGTCATGAGACGAGAAGAGGATATTTCCTTTGTACGTCTTCAGGTTGTTGTTGAATGCCTGGATAGATTCCAAGTCCAGATGGTTGGTCGGAGTGTCCAGAATGAGGCAGTTGGCATTGCGCAGCTGCATACGGGCAATCATACAACGCATCTTCTCACCTCCGGAGAGTACGCTTACTTTCTTCAGCACCTCTTCGCCGGAGAAAAGCATACGGCCGAGGAAGCCTTTCATATATACCTCGTTGCCTTCTCCAAACTGGCTCAACCAGTCTACCAGGTTCAGGTCGGAATTGAAGAAATCAGTGTTATCCAGCGGCAGGTAAGCAGTGGTGATGGTTACCCCCCAGTTGAAAGTACCTGCATCGGGTTTCATGTTTCCGTTGATAATTTCGAAGAAAGCAGTCATCGCGCGCGGATTGCGTGACAGGAATACCACCTTGTCACCTTTCTCTACGTTGAAGTTCACGTCGTTGAAGAGCACCACGCCTTCTTCCGTCTTCTTGCTCAATCCGGAAACTTCCAGAATCTGGTTGCCCGGCTCGCGTTCGGGAGTGAAGATGATGCCCGGATACTTACGTGAAGAAGGTTTGATTTCTTCTACGTTCAGTTTCTCCAACATCTTCTTACGGCTCGTTGTCTGCTTGCTCTTCGCTACGTTTGCGCTGAAACGGCGGATAAACTCTTCGAGTTCTTTCTTCTTCTCTTCAGCCTTCGCCTTCTGGTTCTGTTGCTGACGGAGAGCCAATTGGCTGGATTCGTACCAGAAACTATAGTTACCGGCAAACATATTGATTTTTCCGTAGTCGATGTCTACGGTGTGTGTACATACAGAGTCGAGGAAGTGACGGTCGTGGCTTACCACCAATACGGTATGCTCGAAGTTGGCAAGATATTCTTCCAACCAGGTCACTGTTTCCATATCCAAGTCATTGGTAGGCTCATCGAGCAAGAGGTTGTCCGGATTTCCGTACAATGCCTGCGCCAGCATGACACGCACTTTTTCCTTACCACTCAATTCACCCATCAATACGTAATGCTTATCTTCTTTCACGCCCAGTCCGCTCAACAGCATGGCTGCGTCGCTTTCCGCATTCCATCCGTCCAACTCGGCAAATTTTTCTTCCAATTCGGATACTTTCAGTC
>ERZ772816.2058-NODE-2058-length-14646-cov-3.935782_pt1 | contig 14646 bp, 18 predicted proteins | sample MGYA00511359_ERZ772816 | MGnify/ENA primary metagenome ERZ772816 (study PRJEB29015, sample SAMEA2737710) | human gut metagenome | biome: human gut; feature: human-associated habitat; material: faeces | place: China | collected 2012 ...
GGGTTTGGGGAAGGGAGGGAAAAGCTTTTCTTCAGAAAAGCTTTTCCCTCCCTTCCCCAATGCGTTTCATCAACCCTGCTTCCTCAAACTTTTTCTGGGCCGCGAGAGGCAGAAGGCCAGCACGACGAGGGCGATGGTCACGCAGAACATGATGGCGGAAAGCGCGTTGATGTCCGGCTTCACGCCGAGCCGCACCATTGAGTAGATGCGCAGGGGCAGCACCTCAAACGTCGGCCCGGCCACAAAAAAGCTGATCAGCACGTCGTCCATCGACAGCGTGAACGCCAAGAGCCACCCCGCGACCACGGCGGGCATGATCACCGGCAGGATCACATAGCGGAACGCCTGCGCCTCGGTAGCCCCGAGATCGCGGGCGGCCTCCACCAGGTGCTCGTCGAATTCGGCCAGGCGCGCCAAAACGGTCAGGGCCACGAAGGGCAGGCCGAGCGTCGTGTGCGCGATGAGCATGGACACGAACCCGAGCGGCAGCTTGACGCTGATGAAAAAGATGAGCAGCGAAATCCCCATGACCATTTCCGGCGAAACGGTCAGGACATACAGGGAGGCGTGCAGAAGCTGGCGGCCCGGGAATTCGGTGCGCTTGAGGCACAGCGCCGCAAGCACCCCGAGCAGCGTCGCCAGCGAGGCCGCCAGCGCCGCCACGGAAAGCGTGTTCACCACCGCGTCGATCAACGCGGCATTGCCGAAAAGCTGGCTGTACCACTTGAGCGTGAACCCTTTCCACGCCGACGTGTACTTGGCGGCGTTGAAGGAATACGCGATCACCACAAAGATGGGCAAGAACAGGAACGCATACACGATCCAGAGCCACAGTTTGCCGAGTTTCCGCATCATCACGCCACCTCGTCCATGCGGTCGCGCGAGGCGACCTTGCGGTTGGCCATCCGGTACACCGCGATGAGCAGGGCCAGCAGCAGCGTCAGAATGGTGCTCGCCGCCGCGCCGAGCGGCCAGTCGCGGGCCACCATGAACTGGTTCTTGATGAAGTTGCCGATGAGCATACTTTTGGCCCCGCCGAGGATTTCAGGGATATAGAACGCCCCGAGCGAAGGCAGGAAAACGAGCATCGAGCCCGCGATGATGCCGGGCAGGGTCAGCGGGAACGTGACGTGCCAGAACGACTGGAAGCCGCTGGCCCCGAGATCCCGGGCCGCGTCGAGCAGGCGGCTGTCCAGCTTTTCGATGGATGCGTACAGCGGCAAAACCATGAACGGCAGGAACGTGTACAGGATGCCCATGAACACCGCGAAATCGCCGTACATGAAGGACACGGGCTGTTCCGTAACCCCGAGCCACATCAGCAGCGTGCTGATGAGCCCGTTGGCCTTGAGGATCAGGATGAGCGCATAGGTACGGATAAGCGAGTTCGTCCAGAACGGGATGATGACCAGCAGGAGCAGCCACGGCTTCATCTTGGCGCTGGCCCGGGCGATCCGGTAGGCGAACGGATAGCCCACCAGCAGGCACGCCAGCGTGCTCATGAAGGCCAGCCACAGGGATTCCCACAGGATTTTCAGGAACGTGGGATCGAGCAGGCGCAGGTAGTTGTCCAGCGTGAACTGCGGCAATACGAAATCCTGCTCGCCGCGCGTCAGCACCGTCACCACCAGAAGGCCGATATTCGGCAGCAAAGCGAACAACAGCAGCCACAACGCCGTGACGCCGATGGAAAAGCGGTTGAAAAAGGCCCTAGTCTGCTTCATACGGCAACACCACTTCCCAACCGTCAACCCAAGTCACGGCAACGCGCTCCCCGCGGTTGTAGCTGATTTCCGCGTCGTCCTCGTTGAAGAACTCGGCAACGGAAAGGGTCTCGCCGCTGTCGAGGGCGATGGAAATATCCACGGTCGCCCCCTTATAGACGGTTTCCTCAATGCGCCCGGTGAGGTACGGCCCTTCGGGGCGCTCGTCGTCATGCGCATAGACGCGGATGTCCTCGGGCCGCAAAAGCACGTTCACCCGATCCCCCGCCGCGAACGGGCGCGACGTGCGCAGGGTGAAGCGGCGGCCGCTGATGTCCGCGATATAGATGCCCTCGCCGGGCACGGACATGATCCGCGCGGGCAGGATGTTGATCTCGCCGACGAAACGGGCGACGTACAGGTTGGACGGCTCCTCGTAGATTTCCTGAGGCGTGCCGATCTGTTCGATGCGGCCCTGATTCATGACCACAACGCGATCGGACATGGCAAAAGCCTCTTCCTGATCGTGGGTCACGAACACGAAGGTGATGCCGAGGCGTCGCTGGAGGCGTTTGATCTCAAGCTGCATGGCGCGCCGCAGCTTGTAGTCGAGGGCGCTGAACGGCTCGTCGAGGAGCAGCACCAGCGGCTTGTTGACCACGGCGCGGGCGATGGCCACGCGCTGCTGCTGGCCGCCGGAAAGCTGATGCGGGCGACGGTCCGCGTACTGTTCGAGATGCACCATGCGCAGGGCTTCCAGCACCCTGCCCTCGATCTCGCCTTTCGGACAGGACTGCATCCGAAGCCCGAAAGCCACGTTGTCGCGCACGGTCATATGCGGGAACAGCGCGTAATTCTGAAACACGGTATTGACCTGACGGCGCTCCGGCGGGACGTCGTTCATCCGCTGCCCGCCGATGGATACGTCTCCCTGATCCGGGGTCTCGAAGCCCGAAAGGATTCGCAGGATGGTCGTCTTGCCGCAACCGGAAGGCCCAAGGAGGGTCAGAAACTCGCCGTTGCTGATACTCAGATCAATGCCCTCAAGCGCGCGAGTGTCCTCGAAAGATTTGTCCACACCCCTCAATTCGATGATATTGTCCTGTCCGGTCATTCTTCCCGACTGCCTCCGTATCCTTGTATGGAAGGGCGCGCGTCCCCGAACGGGATCGCCACATATCGGCCATTCACGGCTCCGCTCGTCCTTCAGTGCAGATTCTTGCGAAAAAGCCTTCAGCGGCTTGTCCGGGCGGCCCGTCAGGACTCCCGAAGGCTGTCTCAGGACCTTCTCTTTCACGCATCCTCTACATGAGGCGGGTCAAAGGGTCAAGAAAAGCCCCATCCATGATTTTACAGCTAACCTTTTGTTTCTAAAGATTTTGTCCAAACACGCCCTTTCCTTTTTTCCACAGGTGCCAAAAAAACGCTTGTCTTTCATTTTGGTTCGGGCTAAGAAGGGCTTCTTCACGGGATGTGGCTCAGTCTGGTAGAGCGCTGCGTTCGGGACGCAGAGACCGCGCGTTCAAATCGCGCCATCCCGACCACTTGGGTCTTAAGGGTTTGCTTCACGGCAAACCCTTTTTTCATGCCCAATGCACGGCGCAAAAAAAGGAATCCTTCCGTATGAAGAATTCCCTCTTCGGCGCGGGGAAAACCCACCGCACGCCTGCGTCCTCAGATTGCGTCGGCAACCACCGACTGCGGGGTCAGCAGATCCGCATGTATGGCCAGCCAGATGCACGGGGAACTGGTGTAAACCACCCGGTGCTTCCTGCGCTTCGGCAGAAACAGCGAATCCCCTTTCTTCAGCCCCACTTCCTCGCCATCCATGTAGTGCAGGCGGGCTTCGCCCTCAAGCACCACAACCCACTCGTCCAGATCCTGATCGTACCATTCCCCTTCGGGAGTGACCTGCCCGTTGGATACGATGCGCTCCACGCGGATGCTCCCCGCACCCGCCGCAAGCGTATCGAAAAGTTCCGGCTCTTCAAGAGAGGGGTACGCGTCTTTATCTACAAAAAGGATGTTACGTTTTCCGTTCATAGTTATACCTCCATCCTCAACTATAGGCTCCGCTGTACTTTCTGTCCATGCCGCTATTTATCATTTTCAATCCTCCGCCGGCGGGTATACGCCTTGAAAAAAGAATGCGGCCCCAATCTCTACGGATGGAGGAGAAAACATGCGATTCGGTTATACGCTGCTCTTGGCGGGAGCCCTCTCCCTCGGTATCGGCATCCAAGCTCAAGCCGACGATTTTATTCCCCAGAAAGCGGGAAATGTCACCATCAGCCTCCCTTCCGGCTGGGAAGTCCTCCCCAAGGGAGTCCTGAAACAGTTCTCCCAAGAGAATGGCCCTGAAATCCTGCTTCTGGCACAAGGCCCTGCGGACGACTTCCTCAAACTGAGCATCATCAGAAATCCCGATCCCGGCACGCAAGAGGCATTTCTCAAACAAGATGCCGCACAAACGGAAAAACGCTGCAAGAAGCTCATCGGCGAACTGGAAAGCCAGCTTGGCACAGGCAAAGCTGAAGCCACATGCGGCAAGGTCGAGAACAACGGCGTCGCCGCCCTCGCTACCCAAATGACCATCCCCGCTCAGGATAACCGCCCGGAACTCATCAACATGACGTGGACCTACCCCAATGGGGACAAGGGAGTGATCGCAAACGCCATGTTCCTGAAGAAGGACGCCGGGAAGTACGAGGCCGACGTCAAGAAGGCCCTCCAGTCCGTCAAGTTCGACAAGTAAAGGGCATTACGGCAACCCCTGCCGGACTTTGGGGATTCCGGCGCGGCCTTTTCGCCAGCAGAGGCCACACCCCGGACTCTTTAGGAATAAAAAACGCTTCACTATCCGGTTCACACGGACACTGAAGCGTTTTTCTTTTTCCGGAACACATGGCCGTGCCCATTTTCACGCCACGGCATACATCCTTTTCCCACAAAACAGAGAAATCCCCATCCTCCGCCGGAACGAACTCCCTCCACGCCGCCTCCCCACCAGCCAAAAGTCTTGGGAGGGAGAGAGGAGGGTTTTGGGGAGGGGAGAGGGAGCCTTTCCTCAGAAAGGCTCCCTCTCCCCTCCCCAATATCATCCCATCATCTCCGCCTAGAACTCCAACGAGCCCGGCGTACGGGGGAACGGGAGCGCGTCGCGGATATTGGAAATACCGGTGAGCATCATGATGAGGCGCTCGAAGCCCATGCCAAACCCGGAATGCGGAACCGAGCCGAAACGGCGCAGATCCAAGTACCACCAATAGTTTGCGGGATCCTGATTCATCTCGCGGATACGGCTTTCGAGCACGTCGAGGCGCTCCTCGCGCTGGCTGCCGCCGATGAGTTCGCCGATGCGGGGAACCAGTACGTCCATCGCGGCCACGGTCTCACGGTCGTCGTTCTGGCGCATATAGAACGCCTTGATCTCTTTGGGATAGTCATACACCGCCACCGGGCGCTTGAAATGTTCCTCGGCGAGGAAACGCTCGTGCTCGGTCTGCAAATCAAGGCCAAACTTGGCGGGGTACTCGAAATTCTTTCCGCTCGCTTTCAAAATGTCGATGGCCTCGCGGTAGGAACAGCGCGCAAAGGGCTGCGCCACCATACCCTTGAGGCGATCCACCAGCCCCTTGTCCACAAAGCGATCGAACAGATCCATATCGTCGGCGCGGCGTTCGAGGACACGGTTGATCACAAAGCAGGTCAGGCTCTCGGCCAGATCCATGTTGTCGTTGATATCCGTGAAAGCCACTTCCGGCTCGATCATCCAGAATTCCGCAGCGTGACGGGGGGTATTGGAATTTTCGGCGCGGAAGGTCGGGCCGAACGTGTAGACTTTGCCGAGCCCAAGGGCCAGCGCTTCGGCCTCAAGCTGGCCGGAAACAGTCAGGCTGCACTCCTTGCCGAAAAAATCCTGCGCATAGGGGTTTTCGCCGGGCTTCACGGGCGTGTTCAGAGGCAGGGTCGTCACCCGGAACATTTCACCCGCGCCTTCGCAGTCGGACCCCGTCAGGATGGGCGTATGCACATAATAAAACCCGTTCTGATAGAAAAAGTCGTGCACGGCGTGCGCGGCTTCGGCACGGATGCGGAAGGCCGCCCCGTACTTGTTGGTACGGGAACGCAAGTGCGCAATGGTACGCAGGAATTCATCGGAATGGCGCTTCTTCTGAAGCGGGAAGGTTTCAGGATCGGCGAGGCCGAACACGGTCATATCCTTGGCCCGCACTTCCCATTTCTGGCCTTTGCCGGGCGACTCGACAAGTTCGCCCGTAACGGCGACGCACGCGCCCGTGTTGACGCCTTCCAGTTTGTCCCATGCGGCGGTACCCTCATCAACAATACACTGGATGTTGCCAAGGCAGGAACCGTCGTTGAGTTCGAGGAACGAAAACCCCTTGGCGTCGCGGCGGACCCAGCCGCCGATACGGATTTCAGACGCGGCGGACGCCGCACCGAGCGCTTCAGCTACAGGAGTACGCAGCATAGAGCCTCCTCAGATTATATGTTATTTCTTGATTTTTGCCCGTATGAACTCGATAACCACCGGCAGGACCGAAACGATGATGATGCCGTAAATGACGACACTGAAATTGTTCTTTACGATCGGGATGTTGCCAAGGAAATACCCGGCGGAAACCAGCCCCACCACCCAGAGGATGGCCCCGGTGATGTTGAAAGACAGGAACTTGACCGGGGACATGAGCGCAATCCCAGCCACAAACGGCGCAAAGGTACGCACGATGGGAATGAACCGGGCCAGGATAATGGCCTTGCCGCCATGCCGTTCGTAAAACGCATGGGCCTTGAGCAAGTGCTCTTTGTTCAGAAACCGTGTCTCCCGGCTGAATATGCTCGGCCCCACGTGCCGCCCGATCTCATAGTTTACGGCATCCCCCAAAATCGCCGCCCCCAACAGGACAAGCATACACACCGGGTAACTGAGATGCCCGGCTCCGGCCACGGTCCCCGCCGCAAACAGCAGCGAGTCGCCCGGCAGGAAAGGCGTCACTACCAGACCGGTTTCACAGAACACGACGATAAACAGAAAAAGATACAGCAGCGCCCCATATTCCGCGACAAGTGCGAAAAGGTGCTGATCGATATGCAGAACAAACGAAATCGCCTGTTCAAAAAAAGAAAGGTCCGTCATGAAAAAGTCCTGATCACGCAAATACAGGTTTGAAACGGTTTGGAAAACAGCGCACAGGATACGGACAGACCTGTGGAGAATCAAGCCCTGATCGCCCCTTCAAACGTCCGTAATCCATTTGTCACAATCTCCCTTTACGGCCCGTCTGCGCACCTGACGCCGTAGGTGCCGCAAGCCGTCCCCAAAACCTTTTATTCCTCCAAAAGGAAAATGGCTTGACTTTAAACCGGGGACAAGCTATTGATTCCCCCTGTATTGGCCATCGGTCAATGCGCCAGCATAGCTCAGCTGGTAGAGCAACTGATTCGTAATCAGTAGGTCCACGGTTCAAATCCGCGTGCTGGCTCCAGAGAAATCAAGGGGTTACATCAAAAGATGTAACCCCTTTCTCGTGACTGTCCGCAAACTGTCCGCACGGCCTTTTTACGGCTAGGAAATTTTGCTCCCCTTTTGGAAAAATACAGCAACATACGGTATAGGGGGGCACGATAACAGAGAATGAGAGTTGGGGCGGTTTCAGTAGGACGGATGTCGGCTATATGTAGGCCAGGCGCGGGCTTAGGGTAATCCGGCGTCGCGAAAAGCCCGGAAAAGTAAAAACGAGAACGAAGGCCCTGATCAGGGGCGTTTTCGCACGATAAAAGAGAACGGAGAAGTCCCGGTGTGTGTCAAAACTGACACAAAACCGGGGCTATTTTTTTGCGTCTTTTGCGGCGCGAAAGCGACTACTTATGAACCCGTTGCGGGTGGCTACTGGATGGGAGTGTCGGCTGCTCATCAAAAAGGGCCGGGAATCCATCGGCATTTTCTTGGATAGCCAGCCACTTGTCATGTTCGCCTTCAAGCCTGGCGACCTTTTCTCTAAGTGCTCCATTCTCGCGTAATAGTTCCTCTTTTTCTCGATAGAGTTTGCGGTTTTCCATCGCTAACTCTCGACGCTCTTTTTTTTCTAGTTCCAATTCTTGTTCCAACTTCGCTGTGACCACCTCTGTGGAGTGAGACGACAAAAACACTTCTTCTGAGCCTTTAGGCTCATTATTTGTGTTTTCTGGAGTGTTCTCTCTTTTCATTGCGCCAATCCCCAGGAGAAGCCAAGCAGGGGAAACCCCAAAAACAGAGCATATCTTGGCGCAGACTTCGGAATCGGGGTTTGACTCCCCTCGCTCGTACCGTCCGAGGGTGTTTTTATGTACCCCTAACATAGTGGAAAACTCCGCCTGCGTTAGATCTCCTCTCACGATCTTGAGCCGCTCAGAAGTGTTCAAGTTCATCTCCTCGAAGTTGAAACAGAAGTTGAACACCCGATGTTTCAGTATCCATCTGAAATAAATGGATGTTATTAAAATTCACTATTTTCGAACTTGAAACTCGAAAAAAGTGTTTACAAGACACTAAAAATGGGTCAAAAAGAAACACACGGGCGGTTGAAAAAACACGTTGAAAAACAAGCATAGCGAGCCGCCCATATTTTAGCAATGGCGATATTCCAAGCTCGAATGGGGGACTCCATGAGCAAGTTACAGCCTTATGGCCGGGGACGGGCAGAATCCAAGCGGGAGGTCCAGCGGCTCCTCGATAACATGGGGAAGAATTTTACGGATGTGGCACGCGCCGCCGGGGTAAGCCCCCAGGCCGTGTACTGCACCATGAACGGATTTCGGCACAGTCCGCGTGTCCTGGACGCCTTACGTTCTTTCGGGATTCCCGAACGGCTTTTGTTCGATCCCCGCCGCACGGAAAACGTGGCATAGGCGGCAGCCATGACACACCAGGACGCCTATACAGCTCAAGCGCTTGCCTCCCTTTTGGACAAGTCCGTCCAGTATATCAGCAGGACGGCAAATCTCCAGGGCTGGCAGTCACGCCCGCGCAAGGGACGCGGCGGCGGGAAGGAATGGCTGGTTTCTTCCATGCCGGGGGCGACGCAGCGCGCCATCCAGACGGCGGAAGAGCGCCGATCCATAGAGGAAGAGGCAGCCCACAACGCGGACCTTCCTACGTTGTACACCAACAAGCCCGGCAACATCCCGGCCCCGGTGGTCCGGGGCATCATGGACGACAAGCGCCGCTACAAGGCGCTGGCGAAGGCCGATCTTGTGGGCTTGTATATGGACTGGCAGGCCAAGTTCGGCGCTACGGTCCAGCAAAAGCAGGCCTTTGTCCTGGCTTATCAGGCGGGGACTTGGAGCAAGCTGCTTCTGGAGCTGGGGCCGCGCATCAGCTGGAAGAGCCTGGAGAAGTGGAAGCTGCTGCACAAGAACAAGGGCGTGCTGGCCCTGGTGGACGAACGCGGCTTGAAAAATCGGGGCCGTACCATGCTGGAACCCAAGCACCGCTCCATCATCGAAGGGCAGGTGCTTCACCCCAACGCGCCGCAGATCGCACAGTGCATGGACCGCATAGCGGCCCGCTGCCAGGCGGAAGGTCTGGCCATCCCTTCGGAAGACACGGTGCGGCGCTACGTCAAGCGCTACGAGCAGACCAGTTTCGACCAGTGGACGCTTTTCCGGGAAGGGAAGAAGGCGTGGAACGACAAGTGTTGCCTGGCCATCCGGCGCAACTGGGAGCTGGTGGAAGTCGGGGAAGTGGTGATCGCGGACGGGCATACACTCAACTTCGAGACCATCAATCCCGACACGGGCAAGCCCACGCGCATGACCCTGCTGCTGTTTTTGGACGGCCGGAGTGCCTGCCCTTTAGGCTGGGAAGTGATGGCGACGGAGAACGTGGCCTGTATCGCCAGCGCCTTCCGGCGGGCCTGCATCGCGTTGGGGAAATTCCCGCGCGTTGTGTACATCGACAACGGCAAGGCGTTCCGGGCGCGGTTCTTCAAGGGCTGCAACGACTTCAACCAGGCGGGTTTTCTGGGGCTGATCCGGGACACGGGCTGCGCAGTGGCCTCCAGCGGCCTGTATGAAGATCTGTCCATCGAAACCATCCATGCCTGGGCGTATCACGGGCAATCCAAGCCGATTGAGCGCTTTTTCGGGACCATGCACAGCCTGGAAGTGTTCACGCCTTCCTATACGGGCTGGGACATCGCCCACAAGCCCGCGCGCCTGCACCGCAACGAAAAGCTCCACCAAAAGCTGCACGAGAAGATGGGCGGTCGCCCGCTTACCCTGGAAGAGACCTTTTACGTCCTTTCCCTCTGGTTCAGCGCCTACGCGCAGCGCCCGAACCGCGTCCGGCATCTGCATGGACGTACGCCGGGCGAGGTGTTCCTGGAAGGCCGGGGGCCGGGCGTGGACTTGAACAAGCTGACGCTGATGATGCTGCAAAAGGAGATCCGCACCATCAGCAAGGACGGGATCCGGCTCCACAACCGCCTGTACTGGGCACCGGAGCTGCACAGCCGCCGCCATCCGGTGCTGGTCCGCTGGGACTGGCAACTCTCGCTGCACACGGTGTTCGTGTACGACACCAACGGGGACTTCATCTGCGAGGCCCGCGACCGCGACCACTACCACATCGCTTCCGGCATCCATCCCGCCGCGCGCGTGCTGGGCACGCCGGAGCAGCAACGGAGCCTGGCGGAAGCCATCGAGCTCAGGAACGGGCAATGGCGGGAGGCCTCGGCGGACATGAAGACCATCACCTCGGATCTTCTGGTGGAAGCGCGGCAGCGCCAGGCCATAGGTGAGCAACTGCGCAGCCTGCCGCCAGCGCCGCAACCGGAACCCAAGATCCGGCCCCTTTCCGCCACGGAAAAAGCCGCCATCGAGGCCGCCAAGAGCGCCGGGGCGCAGGCCCGCGCGGAGCTGGACGCTCCGGGCTACGAGCCTTCCATTTTCAAGCGGTTCCCGGACGAACCGGCCCGCTACGACTACCTGTTCACGGCCCTTCACGAGCGGGGAGCTGAACTGGTGCCGGAGGATGCGGCGTTCATGGAATATTTCGAGAACACCCCGCAGTTCCAACGCAATTTCAAGCCGCTCTATGACGGCAAGCTGGAGCTGCTGCACAGACAAGGCAATATCGCAACGGCATAGGGAGGCTATATGCGAGACGTGATCATTCCCACAGACGCGACGGCGCGGTTCAACACGGCAGTGGATGCCGTAGTGGACGCGGGCCGGGGAACCAGCGGATTCATCCTTGCCCACGGGCAGGCCGGGCGCGGCAAGAGCGTGGCGGCGGACCAGTACCATTACCAGCGCGGCGGCGCATATGTCCGGGTCTGGGAAGGCTGGACGCAGGCAGCGTTCCTCCAGCGCGTGCTTTTCGAGGTACGCGGCAAGAACGGAGATTTGCCCCGCATGAGCGCGGATCGCTGCAAGCAGGCCATCGTGGAACTTCTGGAACGAGACCGCAAGCCCGTTTTCGTGGATGAGGCGGACCGGCTGGCCATCGGGCGGATTGAAGACCTGCGCGACATTCTGGAGATGACGGGCGCGCCCATCATCCTGATAGGCGAGGAAGGCATTTTCGGGCTTTTGTCCGAACGCCGCCGTGTATGGAGCCGCGTAGCCCATGAAGTGGAGTTCGGGCCTATCAGCGCGGCGGAAGTGGCCATGTACGCCATGAAGGCGGCGGCGCTGGACATTCCGGCGGAACTCTGCGGGCGCATAGCGGAACGGGCGGAAGGCGACTTCCGACTGGTACGCAACATGATGCTGCTTCTCGAAAAGGCGGCGAAGGCGGCGGAAAACTTCACGGTGGACGGGCCGATGCTGGACACCGTGCTTTCCGCGCGGACTTGGCGGCGCAAGTAGGAGGCGGCATGGATACCCGCAAGGAAGTCAGCAAGGAAGCGGTGCGCGCGGCGCTGCAAGCCTTGGGAGAAGGTGGCAAGGAAATCAGTTACCGCCTTGTATATGAGGCGCTGGGGCTGGAAAGCGACGCGGAACAGGCCGTTGTGCGCAGCCGTATTTCCGACATGACGCGGCACGGGGAAGTCAAACGGACGCGTACCGGCTGTTTCACCTACGACTTCAAGCATCGTCCACGCGAGGCGAAGAGTTATGAAGCCCTGTGGCGCTTTGTCCGTAAGGCCAAGCCGGGCTGGAGCATATCGGAATGCGCCATGATGACGCGCATTTCGTACACGCAGGCGCTGCGTTACTGCAACTGGTTGGCGGAGGAAGGCTTCATAGCGCGGGCGGGCAGAGATGACCGGAACGCCGTCACCTGGCGGGCCACGGTAAAGGCGGACAAGAACCCGGAAACGCCGTATCCGCCTCTGCGGGAAACAGACCCCTTTGCGCGGGAGCGTGCGGCGGCGGCCACTATCGCCCGGCTCCTGCTCTGTGCCGACCCCTACGCAAAGAAAACAGCACAAAGCATTACGGACGCCTGCAAGGTTCTGTTGGCACGGTTCGACAGAAACCGCACGGAAAATGAGAACGACAATACAGAGGAGAATGCAACATGCTGAAAGAAAATCTTTTATCCATTCTGGCCGCTCTCGGAGAAGTACAGGAAAACGCGAAGAATGAAGAACAGGCCGCCCTTGTACGCGGCTGCTGCGACAATCTGATGGCCGCCGCTGAACAGGCGGAGGCGCTGGAAAACAACCTGCATGTGGTGCGTGTGGACTGGACCACGGAAGAAGCGGAAATCGCCGTGCCCGCCATGAATCTGCGGCTGGTCGCACGGGGCATCAAGGTATCGGGAGAGTTCCCGGCAAGGGCTATCCGGGAGGTGATGTAATGGCGCGCATCAAGCCAGACCCGTACATGGTGCTTGACCGGGCGCAGTGTGAGGGCGCGCTGGCGGAAATGGCAGCCATCGACCGTAAACTTTCCGCCATCGAGAATGAGATGCGGGAAGCCGTGGACGGGGCGAAAGCCAAGGCCAGCCAGCTTGCCGGGCCATTGCAGGCGCGACGCAAGGAACTGTCGGACGCGGTGACGGTGTACGGCAAACTCAACCGGCAGGCACTGTTCATCAAAAGCAAGAGCCTCGACCTCGGATTCGGCGTGATTGGATTCAGGGCCAGCACGAAAATAGTCCAGATGCGCGGCGTGACAGCGGAAATGACACTGGAAAGGCTGCATCAATACAACCTTTCGGACGGTATCCGCACCAAGGAAGAAATCAACAAGGACGCGGCGCTGGGCTGGCCGGACGAACGTCTGGAGCTGGTGGGGCTGAAACGGCAGCAGGCGGACACGTTCTTCATTGAAATCAAGAAAGAAGAGGTTCCGGAAACCGTCTAGGAGAGCTGCAATGGGGCGTGACCTGTACAGAAAAAGCGAACTGGAGCGCCTGGCGGAAAAGTATGCCCGGCTGGTGATGATCAAGCCGGGGTACAGGCCGGAAAACATGCCGGACCTGGTGCTCAACAAGGACTGGGCTGCGGCCCGCCAGGATCAGCGGGACCAGACCAGCCGCTGCATCCGGGACATGGCGCGGGTATTGCTCATCAAGGCCGGATACAGCCGGAAGATCGTGTACCGGAACATTCCGTAACCACAGGAGGAAGTATGACAAAGCAGGAACTTATCAAGGCCGTGACGCAGACCGTGCGCACGATGGATCCCCAAAGGAACGTGACCGCCGTCATGGTGGAAGCCACGCTGGACGCCCTGGTCGATGTGACCGCAGCGGAGCTTTTGGGCGGCGGCGAAATCACGCTGCCCCGGCTGGGCAAGTTCAAAAGCAAGGCGGTGGCGGCCCGCAAGGTCCGTAACCCGCGAAACGGCGAAATTCTGGAGATCCCCGCCGGGAAAAAGCTGGTGTTCACCGCCTGCAAAGATTTGAAAGAGGCCATGAGGTCATAAAGCGAAACCGCCCGCCCACTTCCAAGGGCGGCGCGGTCGCCCGGCGGTGGTGCGCAGGGCCTGACGAGCAGCCAATGAGCAAGAAAAGCAAACAAAGTGCAAATCCGGGATTGAACCCGGTTCGCAAGGAATTGGAGGCCATAATCGGCATGGGATATCGCAGTCATCGCGTTTTTGAGGATTGGGTGGGGCTGATGTTCCACGCCTTCCAGCGTGACGACCCGCCCTATCTGGAAATCATGGGCGGCTACCGCAACACGGCCTCCGTGGGCCAGAGGGAAGCGGACCATTTCGCCAACGCCACGGCGTACCTCATGGACTACATGCGGACGACCAATGATGAAGCTCTGGGGCCGTTGTATGAGGAATACGCGGCGAACCATTACACGGGGCAGTATTTCACGCCGTCTTCCGTGGCGCGGCTTATGGCCCGCATAACGCACACGGCACCGCCGGAAACAGGCCGTTTCAAGGTGCTTGACCCGGCCTGCGGCGCGGGAGCCTGCCTGATAGCGGCGGCCAAGGAACAGACGTTCGAGCAGAACGGGCGGGCGATATTCGTTGGTCAGGACATAGACCTGAACTGCGCACGCATGACGGCCTTGAACCTCATGTTTTTCAATCTGGACGGAATAGTGCTGTGGGGCAACCATCTTGCCCTGGAAGTACGCGGAGCATGGGAAACACGCCGGAGTCTGGTCTGGGGCGGAAGCATCCGCCCGCTGGACAAGGAAGAGGCGCGGGCATGGCTGGAAGGCCACTTTACCGGACCGGAAACGCCGCCAGCGCCGAAGAAGGCAAGCGCCGTGCGTGTCAAAACTGACACAAAAACAGTGGCAAAAATGGAGCAACTTTCGTTGTTCTGAAAGGAGAGTGCATGAAGAAACAATTTGGGAAAAACAGAAAATGCAAACGGTGCGGCAGTGATCCGGTGCTGCATGTAAGCCTGTTCGGGCCGCTGGTAGGGCTACGGTGCCCGGAATGCGACGTAACAAGAACGCAGATGTTCACATCTATGGCGAAGGCCCGAACATATTGGAACCGCAGAAACAAGGGATGA
>ERZ772816.2064-NODE-2064-length-14631-cov-2.858123_pt1 | contig 14631 bp, 9 predicted proteins | sample MGYA00511359_ERZ772816 | MGnify/ENA primary metagenome ERZ772816 (study PRJEB29015, sample SAMEA2737710) | human gut metagenome | biome: human gut; feature: human-associated habitat; material: faeces | place: China | collected 2012 ...
CGAATCGTTGATTCGGGGCGGTTTTTTATACCGGGAGGAGGGGAGGGCCGATATGTACAGGCCGGGTTCTCTTACATCGGAGAAATCTTTTCCTCTTGGGTAAGACTGGATTGAGGTTAACCCGCTCAGGTCATTTTCGTATCAGCCGATAGAGTTGCAAGAGATTTGTAGAAGAGTCGTCACCCTGTAAGGCTCTCCTTCGTTTTTTCTCCGGTTACTTACGCATCCATCTTCTTCAACGATCTTCTGTAAATCTTTTCAATACGCTCAGGAGTTGCCGGGACAGGGGCGACGGAGAGAAGCAGCCCGAGGGACGGCGTGGTCCGGGTCAGTTCGCACAGGCGGGGGATGTCGTTCTCGGTGAACCCCTCGTCCTCCAGCTTCTGAGGTACGCCCATGTCGGCGAGCCACGTTTCAACGCCTCTGGCGGCCTTGTGAGCCTCGTCCGGGGTTCCTTTGAGGTCAGGCGTCAGCGGTCGTAAAATCGTGCCTAGCGTGGCGGAACAGGCGGGATAGCACTCTTCGATGATGGCGGGCAGGATCATGGAAAGGCCGAGGCCGTGCGCGAGTTCTGGCTTGATGCCGCTGAGGGGATGTTCCAGTGCGTGTGTGAAGTGGAGCAATCCGTTGTCGAATGCGGTCCCTGCGATCATGGAAGCGTAAGACAGGCAGTAACGGGCCTTGAGGTCTTCGGGGTTGGCGAGCGCCTTGGGCAGATATTCCGCCACAAGGCGGATAGTCTCTCCAGCCAGCAGGATGGACAGCGGGTTGGCTGTAACGGCTGTGGCCGCTTCGATGACGTGGTTCACAGAGTCGATGGACACATAGCGGGTTTGCTTAGGCGAGAGTTTGATCATCAAGCCCGGATCGTCGATGGAGAACAAGGGATAGAGGCAGTCATAGGCGATGGCTGGCTTGTGGTTGTGCTTCGTGATGCTGGCCACGGCGAAGCGGTTGACTTCGCTGCCCGTGCCGTGGGTCAGATTGACGACAACAATGGGGACAGCCTTTGTCGGCGTGAACGCGAAGGTATACAGCTCTTCCGCCGTCTTGCCTGGATTGGCAAGGATAATGGCCGCGCTTTTGCCCGCATCGATGGGGCTGCCGCCGCCGATGCAGAGTACGGCCTTGGCATCGGCGGATCTGCCGAGGGCCGCCGCCTCGTCTATGGAGTCGGTTGCGGGGTTGGGAGTCACCTTGTCGTACAGGGAGATGCGTATGCCGTGCTTGGCGCAGGCTGCGGTGACGTAATCCCATGCGCCGGTAATCTTGTAGGAATGCCCGCCGGTCACGCAAAGGATGGAGTCGATGCCTCTGGCCTTCAAATCGGCGGCGATGTCATCAATCTTGGCGATGGCTCCGACTCCAAGATAGGTCGTTGTCTTTGTGCGGATTTCCTTAACATCACGCTCATCGAATCGAGTATCCCACATGGCGGTCTCCTTTATGGAAAACAGATTAGATTGAGTAATCAAACAAATTGTTCTTTTATTCACAATTAAACCCGAATACAATGCCTGTCAAGAGGGATACTGTATTCTCAGCTCGAAAATCATGAAAAAGGCAACAACCGAGAATTCGCTCATGAGGAAAGTGTCATATACTCAACATGTTGGAGAGTGTATTGAGGCTGGAAAGAGGCGCTGAAAGACTCCTTCTCTGGTTAAAGGATTCCCTTCCACTCCCGATCCAGCCGATCGAGCCAGCGTCTTAGGCCCGTTACGCGCAAGAGCCACTTGATGATCATCTTTATTCCTCAATAAAACGGAACGATCGGCAAGGTGTATTGTACGGCCAGTATAGGGGGATAATTGGAGGATGCTCTTATAATTTTACTATATTAAAAACGATATGTGAATCCAAGTGATAAAACAGGGTACCAAGTGTATTTATGTACTTTGCTTTTAATATTGTCTTCCTCTGCTTGTATTCTCCCAACGTAACTCTTGGGGATGGGGACATCCGGAAGCTGGAAAGAGACACGAGCTTTCCCCATATATAAGGCCCCAAGCGAGGCATGCCATCCTAAAGACGATTCGGATTGTTGAGTACTTTCCCAACCAAGGCCAATATAAGGTGCGAGCCTTTCCCATGTCGCCTTTCCACTCGTCTGATTGATCAGCTCTTCATAAATGGGATTGATCGCATCTACCGACGTGGAAAGCGCGGTATCCAGCTTGAAATAATAAGCGCCAGCGGATATCCGGAAAGCATTTTTAAAGGGGAAGATGTCCAACAGTAAACCGACGCTGTGGCTGGAGTCTTCAGTCTTATACTGAATGCCTTTGAGTTTTATTTTTGTATCGAATGGTTGAGTAAAAGCACTTAACCTGTAGGCTACGAAACTGTTTTGTCGATAGCTGATGTCAACTCCAAACCCAAGTGTGCTCACAGAAGGTTGGATGGAAAGCGGAGATGCCGAAGCGATACATGGAAATAAAAGGATACAGCATAAGAGAAGAGAACGAATGGATATGATACACCTCACGAGAACGCCTTTCTCGCCATATAGGCATATCAAGAAATGAGTTGGCAACTATGAATTGTTTGAGCCGAGTGAGTATTTTGCGATGCCAGTGTAGATACGCGGGTATATGCTGATATTGTGTAGAGTCCATAAGAATAAGTGCGTATGATTAACGAGTGATGAAAGGCTGTTGTGCCTTAGCGGGCTGCACAGGGGGATAATTCCGTTAGGAATGAACGGAAAAGGGTAAATATGGTAGAGGGAACCTATTGCCAAGTATGGGGCGCAGGACTTTCAGAACCATGCCATCGCACAGAAAAAGGTAGTTTTCCATCTGGGTGGGTGGTGGGCCCTCTCCAAAGACAAGGTTTCAGATTGTAAAATCAATAAAAGCAGTACATAGGTGCTGAGAGGGTTGTCATTGCCCAATGTGAAACGGCTTCCAAGAGGGGAAAGGTGTGGTGAGGCATCTTTGCATCAGGGGAAACGGCAAGATTTGAAACAAGAGGTACGCGCCCATGGCGTTCTTCCTCTTTTCCCTCATGCTGAAACCGGGACAGACTGGTACGGCGGTATGGGGGATGGGGAATTGTTTCCCCTCGGAGTGTTCTATGCCGCAGCGTGTAAGGGGATTGGGGAAACGGGTTTATGCCTTGTGGGGAGGACGAAGGGGGAATCTGCGCTCGCCTCCTATCGCTGCGCTGAAGCAGTTTTCCCTCTTGCCGGCATGGTCCGGCGGATACCCTACACGAAAGGAGGGCTTTCTATGGTGAGGAGCCTTGCGCGTCGGCTTCCGGCCTAATATGGTGGGCGTCTGACTGGCTATGGGCCTTATGGGCGGAACATGAAACCGCTCTTGAGCGGAGAGGGAGACAGTGGGCGGCTGTGTTGGCTTGGGTCATCGTGTTGATTGGTTCGTGGACGTGGAACCGGTGGGAGGCGAAGAGGGGCCCGCTGCCCCATGATATTTCGAGGACTACCCGAGCAGACGTATGTGCTTTGGGAGTCAACGCCCTTTTTCCGGACAATGTTACCCATATTCAGGACGCCAGGCGCAATACGCTTGGTGCCTCGCCGTCAGCCAAAGGCGGGCGGTTCTCCCTTCAATGCCGTTTCAACTGTTCCGGTGGGCCGTCAGGCGCTGCCCGGTGATGCTCGAAAAGGTGGTACTCCTATGAACGTAATCGCATCTATCCGTAATGACTTTCAGGAAAAATTTGGTATTCCCCGGCAAAGCGGCGTCGTGGAGACGGCTCTGTCTGAGATTATTTTTGAACCGGACTATCGGAGTGCGGAGGCGTTGCGGGGGTTGGAAGGTTTTTCCCATATCTGGCTGATCTGGGCGTTTTCCGCATCCGCAGGCAAAGGCTGGTCGCCCACGGTCCGGCCTCCGCGTTTAGGCGGCAATGCGCGGGTGGGCGTTTTTGCCTCGCGCTCGCCGTTCCGTCCAAATCCGCTGGGGCTGTCGGCGGTGAAGCTGGAAAATATTGTGCTTCAGTCCCCGGAAGGCCCGTTGTTACGGGTTTCTGGGGCCGATCTGCTGCATGGAACGCCGATTTTGGATATAAAACCCTACCTTCCCTACGCCGACTGTATCCCTCAGGCGACAGGCGGTTTTGCGGGAACGAAGCCGGAACCCCGGCTTGAGGTGAGTGCCGCGCGGGAAGTCCTGCAAGGACTTCCCACAGGCAAATGGAAGACATTGCGTGAGGTTCTGGCCCTTGATCCGCGCCCGTCCTATCAGGATGATCCCGAACGGATTTACGGATTTGCCTTTGCCGGACGCAATGTCAGGTTCCGGGTGAACGGTTCGACGCTTGAAGTCCTTTCCATTGATGCGGCAGGAGAAAAATTTCGTGATGGGGAAATCCCGACGGGAAGTTGCACAACCGCAAATAAAAGCCCCCGTCCATGAAGACCGGGAACAATGGAACCGATGGAAAGTGAAGAGGTCATGACGGTCGGGGGCGGCTGTACGGCGGGCGGTCTTGCCATGAGGAGAAGGACTGTATATTGTACTAGGCGTGGACCGGCGCTTCTAGGCGGAGATTACGATTCCAGTGGGCACTTCACTCTCCATATGGAAAAAGCAGGACAGGAGTGGAGCTGAACGGCCATGACGAAAAAGCCCTTCCGGTTGTTCACCGAAAGGGCTTGATTTCTTATGGAGCCTTTGTCCAGAATTGAACTGGAGACCTCATCCTTACCAAGGATGCGCTCTACCAACTGAGCTACAAAGGCATCTCTATGTGTCGCGCTTGTCGCTGTCGACGAAGAAGCTTTTAGCTTTATACAGCGTCGTCGTCAAGTTTTTTTTCAACATTTTTTTCGGCGGGGCAGAGCCCGCGTTCGCTGCTGCGGACAAAATCCACAAACTCCATCAGTTGAGGCAGATTCGCGTAGTCGTTCGCAAGCAGATCCAAGGCTTCGGAGCGGGGCATCTCACTGCGCCAAATGAGGCGGAAGGCCTGTTTAAAAGCGGAGATCGTCTCGCGGGAAGCCCCGGCGCGGCGCAGTCCCACAAGATTGGGGCCATGCACAAGCGCACGGCTGCCCGCTGCCAGCATCCACGGGGGAAGATCCTGCGCAACGCCCGTCATGCCGCCCACGAAAGCGTGGGTACCGACATGGCCGAACTGGTGCACTGCGGAAAGGCCGCCGATGATCGCAAAGTCGTCCACGCGTACATGCCCGCCGAGAGTGGCTCCGTTGGACATGACGATGTCATTGCCGAGCTGGCAGTCATGGGCGATGTGCGTGTAGGCCATGCACAGGTTGCGGCTGCCGATACGGGTAATGCCGCCTCCGCCTTCCGTGCCCCGGTGGAGCGTGGCGAATTCACGGATACGGTTAGCGTCGCCGAGCTCCAGCCACGTCACTTCGCCCTGGAACTTGAGATCCTGCGGTTCGCCGCCGACCAGCGCGTGGGAATGGATATGGTTGCCCACGCCCATCCTCGTGTAATCTTTGATGACGGCGTGGGCGTCGATGCGGCAGCGATCCCCGATGACGACATGCTCTTCAATGATCGCATAGGGGCCTATTTCCACATCCTTGCCGATCTGCGCATTGGCGTGCACGATAGCAGTGGGGTGGACTTGTTGAGAAGCCATACTGCAACCCATATTACATGTCTCCACGATCGGTCACGGCAGCGGTGATTTCCGCTTCGGCGGCGAGCACGCCGTCAACGTAAGCCCGACCTTCCATCTTCCACAGTTTCAGCTTGTGGCGGATGAGGCGGCATTCCAGAACCAGACGGTCGCCGGGGAAGACCGGACGCCGGAAGCGGACCTTTTCGAGCCCGGAGAAGAGGAAGAGCTTCCCGGCGGTCTCGCTCGGATCGAAACCATGCAGCACCAGCAGGCCGCCAGCCTGCGCCAGAGCTTCAATGATCAGCACGCCGGGCATCACCGGGACGCCGGGGAAATGCCCCTGAAAGAACGGTTCATTGAAGCTGACGCACTTATGCGCCTTGATGTATTCCCCGTCCACGATCTCGTTGACCCTGTCCACGAGCAGGAATGGATAACGGTGGGGGAGAAACTCCAGAATCTTGCGGATGTCAAACGAGGTAGGCTGGTCCATGCTGTGTATTCCTTGAGTCTGAATTGCAAAGAGCTAGGCGTCCGGCTTGCCGCCCTTGAGTTCTTCCAGTTCCTTTTCAAGCTTGGACAGGCGCTTGAAGAGTTCAGGGAAGCGGGGCATAAGGGCCAGCGTGCGCATGTAGGTACGCTGATCCACGGTGGGCGTGCCGCCCACGACGACGTCGCTGGGGATATCTTTGGCGACCCCCGACTGGGGGCCAATGGTGACGTTGTCGCCGATGTGCAGGTGCCCGGCGATACCGACCTGTCCGGCGAACGTGCAGTTGTCCCCGACCGTGGTGGAACCGGAAATGCCCACTTGTGAGACGACGAAGCCGTTACGGCCTATCTGCACATTATGCCCGATCTGAGCGAGATTGTCGATTTTTGTGCCGTCACCTATGCGGGTGGCATCGAGCACGGCCCGGTCAATGGCGGCGTTGGCCCCCACCTCGACGGCGTTGCCGATGGTGACTTTGCCGACTTGCGGGATTTTCTGGATGCCCGCAGGGGTCCGGGCGAAGCCGAAGCCGTCCGCGCCGAGCACGGAACCCGGATGCAGGATGCAGCCTTCGCCGACGTGCGTTCCGGCCATGAGAACGGCATTAGGATAGACGGTGGTGCCCTTGCCTATGCGGACGTTCTCGCCCACGTAGACGCCGGGGAAGAGCTTGACGCCGCTTCCCACCGTGGCATGGGGACCGATGTAAACGAAGGGGTAAACGGTCACCCCGTCGCCGAGTTCGGCATCGGGATGAATGAAGGCCAACGGGCTGATTCCGGAAAAGCTGCCCTGCGGTGCGGCGAACAGCTCCAGAACGCGGCCGAAGTCCTGGTAGGGATTTTCGCTGATCAGGGCGCGTCTGACATCCCCGGCGTGTTCGGGACGGACTATGACGGCGCCAGCCCGCGTTGCCGCGAGCTGGTCAGCGTATTTGGGGTTTGCCAGAAAGCTCACTTCATCGGGCCCGGCCCCCTCCAAGGTGTTGACGCCGATGACTTCGGCATCGTCGCCTTGCAGGATCAAGCCAAGCTGGGCCGCGATTTCGGAGAGTTTACGGGCAACCATTTACTTCTTACCGGTATTGGGTTCCGGGAACTTGCTGCCGCCGGCCTTCCACAAACGGTTGACTTCAGCAAGGACGGGCTTGGTGATGTCGAGGGTGGGCGTGGCATACATCACGCTGCCGGCAGCGGCGTCGAGGATAAGATCAAGCTTCTGCTGCTTGGCGATCGTGGTGGCGGCGTCGTAGATCTGCTGAGCCATGCTCTGGCGGATCTGGTTTTCGGTGTTTTCCACCTTGCGGGCGAAGTTGCGGGACTTTTCTTCAAAGGCGCGGCGCAGGCGGAGGAATTCCATCTGCTTGTCTTCACGTTCCTTGGCGGACATTTTAGCGACCTGAGCCTGAAGGGCTTCACCCTTGGACTGCAGATCCTTGGCCTGCTTTTCAAGCTGCGTCTTCTCGGCGCCGAACTGCGACTGCAGCTTCTGCTGGGCGGCCTTGGCTGCGTCGCTGTCCATAGCAACGGCCTGGGAGTTGAACACGCCGATTTTCATGTCGGCGAAAGCGGAACCCGCCATCAGCAAACAAGCCACAAGAGCGAGGGACAATACTCTGAACATATTCTTCTCCTTGGATGTACAGACACTAGCGGGAACCCGGCCCGCAGATCGAAATGGATAGCCTTCAACGCGTGAGTCGTCAAGACATGTTCCGTTATGGGCATGAAAGCGGATAGAGAGCCCGGATTTCTGAAAAGATTTTTATATCCAGTTATTCCGGAAGATAAAGAAAGTTAGGATCCTTCAGGGATATTCCCGGTGCGGAGAAGGCTGAGTTTTTTTCTTTCGGCGGGTTTGTTTTACCGCAAAATATATTTGCGAGGAGAGCGTTGTGAGCAGATAACTGTCCTCTGGACAGCTCCCCTTGCAGGTTTGTTACTCAAGGAGAACGGAGCAGCGTTTTCTCTTTTCCCGAAGCGCACGTGAAAGAGGCAGAGGGGAACAGGGCTGGGAAGGAAATGTTGCCAGACGGGGAAGAACGCGTAGCGGAAGGGATCAGCGCTTGTTCCCGTCGAGGCTGCCCAAATGGGCAAGGATGCCGGAAGCGATCCCTTCCGCCAACGCCTGCCGATACGTGGGGATCGCAAGGTTGGCGGCTTCCTGTGCGTTTGAGCAATAACCGACTTCAACCAAGATACCCGGAATATTCGCGCCGAGCAAGACCTTGAAGGGGCCGGACTTGACCCCTCCGTCCCGGACGGTGAAGGTCTTTTCCTTCATGACGGAGAGGGTACATTTTTGGACCGTGTCGGCGAGGCGGCGGGATTCCTGACTGCGAACCGACGACGAGGCGGCAGGGGATCCCGTATCTCCCTTATGGCCTCCGTTGGCGTTTTCCAGCCCGGCAAGCTTGCCCGCATCCGCACTGCTTGAGGCTGTATCCGGGAAATACGTTTCCAGGCCGCAGGCGTTTTCATTGGGGCTGGCGTTGACGTGGATGGACAGCAGCACATCGGCGCGGGCCTGATTCGCCATATAGGAACGGGTGGACAACGAAACCCATGTATTGTCCGTTCGGGTGTAGTGCACCAGGATGCCTTTGCCCGCGAGGATACTGCCCACACGTTTGGCGATGTCCAGCGTCACTTCACGTTCGATGACGCCGTTGTGCACGGTTCCGGGATCTTTGCCGCCGTGGCCGGGATCGATCATGATGGATCGGGTGGCGAACCGGAAAAGCGGATCGCTCGATTGCAGCCCTTGGCCGAACGAGATGCCGCGAGGCATGGCGGCGTCCGTGGCCGAAGTCGTGATGACGATACGGAACGGCGAGGATTCCGTTTTGACCATGAAGCGTTTGACCTGCCTGAAATCGAGCAAAAGCCGGGTTTTATCGGGAGCGGACAAGTCAAGGCGCATACGGCGGAGGGAACTGCCCTGCACTTTGATGCCGGGGCGGATCGTCGAAGCCGGATTGACGCCCATGAGATCCACAACCATCCTGTTGGGGATGTCGTTTTTTTTGCTGCCGCTTTGCGTGTCGATGGACCAGATGATGGGGCGATCGAACTCCAGCGTGATGACGGCCAGATTCTTCTGGTTTTCCCATTTCATGTCGGTCAGAAGCGCCGCCGTCTTTTTGCCCGGCGTGCTGCTCTTGGCCGCTTCCAGCGCCGCCTTGAGGCGCTGGGCGTAGAGCTTGGCTTCCGGTGCGACATCACCCCGGGGATATTGATTTTGGATGGTGTTGAGCGCTTCCTGCGCTCCGGAAAAATCGTTGAACCGTTCCGCCTTGATACGCGCAATGCCAAACAGCGCGTCGTCGGCCAGCACATGGCCGGCGTAGCTTTTGAGGAACACCCCATACCGATCGACAGCGGCCTGAGCGTCCTGCCGCAGCATGGAACGCTTGGCGAGCTCCTCCATCGCCAACGCCGAACGGAAGAGCGCCGCAGGGCGGTTCCGCCAGCGGGGATATTTTTCGTGGAGGTCGAAAAACGACTGGGCGAGTTTTTCCCACGGCTCACGCCAGCCACCGCGTTTGGAGTCGCTCTTGAGAAACTCCATATCCTGCTTGGCCTTCTCGTACTGCTGTTCAAAGGAGGGAGCCGCGTGCGCGTCGGAAAACGCGGTCACGAACAGGGCGAGGGCAAAGGCGACCAAAAGGGGTCTGAACAGACGCCCGATGGCGGGGGATGATCTGTGCGGAGTCTGAGAACCGATAAGAATCATGAAGGGGAAGCTGTCCTGATGGGCGGTCGTGCCGCGTCAAAGAAGCCCGCCCGCACAGAAGCGGGCAAAGCGGAAGGGGTGCGGGAAAGGTATTCTTTCCCGCACCCTTGTTTTTTAGAAGAACTGACCCATGGAGAACTCGAACCGTCCGCCGGGGCGGTCACCCTTGACGTTCTTGTCCAGCGGGAAGCCGTAGGCGAAGCGCAGGTCGCCCATGGGCGAACGCCAGCGCAGTTCGAGGCCGACCGACTTCTTCAGGTCGCTGAAGGGATCGGAAGTCTGCTTGGAGTCGATGTTGTAGCCGATGTCGAAGAACGGCACGAGGGCGATGCCCATTTCCGGATGGAACGTCCAGATGTATTCGAAGTTCAGGAAGCCCATGCGGTCGCCGCCGATTTCGTCGTGGTACTTGGGATCGCGCGGGGCAAGGTCTTCCGAGTCATAACCACGGATGGAGTCGATGCCGCCGATGAAGAAGCGGTCGAATACGGGGACCGGCTTGTTGGAGTTTTCGAACACGCCGCCGACGCGACCACGCCAATGGAAGATGTGGTTCGGGTTGCGGAACAGGGTGTGGAACGACTGCAATTCACCGATAGGCTTGAAGAAGTTGTCGTTACCGCCGATACCGCCGCCGCCGTATTCCATAGAGACGCGGCCCACCACACCGGACGTGGGACGTTCGCGCGAGTCGGTGGAGTCGTAGGTGATGCTGGTGCTTACGACGCTCGAGAGGTTCTTGCCCTCGTATTCCTTGTAGGCGCGGGAGGCCGTGTCGGGAATGTCGAACAGGGTGTAGCGGTCGAGACGGTAGCCAACGGACACCGAGGTGTACTCGCCAATGGGATGGAAGAGGCGGATGGTATTACCGATGGTCTTCTTCTTGAAGTCATCCCATTCTTCCCAGATGGCGTAGCTGTTGTTGCTGAAACCGAAATCGGTATCGTAGATGCGCGGGTTGACGAAAGACAGGTCCAGATACGAGGACTTGCCGGATACGAAACCCTGCAGGCCGAGCGAGTAGCCGCGGCCGAACAGGTTGCGCTCCTGGATGCTGCCGCTCACGCCGAACTGGTAGAAGGTCGAGTAGCCCACGCCGCCCATGATGGCGCCGGTGCGGTCTTCCTTCAGGTTGACGCGGAGATCGACCTCATCGTCCTTGTCCGTGGGAACGATGGTGGTGTCGGCCTGGGTAAAGTAGCGGAGGCGGTTCAGGCGCTCGTTGGAGCGGCGCAGCTTGGAGCCGTCGAACTGGTCCCCGTCGGCAAGGCGCAATTCACGGAAGATGACGTTGTCGCGGGTACGGGTGTTGCCCTGCGTGACCACGCGGCGGATATGCACCTTCTGCTTCTTGTGCGGCACATAGAAGACGTTGATGATGCCTTCTTCATCGTTCTTCGGGGTGTCCACATCGACTTCGGCAAAGGCGTAGCCGTAATTGCCGTAGAAGTCGGTGAGGGCCTTGATGTCGTCCTGCAGGACGGTGAGGGAGAAATACCCGTTGGAATCTTTGTAGTCGTCAAGCTTGATCACTTCTTTCAGGCGCTCGTCGCTGTCGATGAGATCGCCTTTGAAGCCGATTTCGCCGAGTTTGTAGCGTTTGCCTTCATTGACGGTGAACGTGACGGTGATTCCGTCTTCGGAGTAGTCCACCTGCGGCGCAGCGACCTGAATGTCCACGTAGCCGTGGTTCATGGCGTAGGCCGTGATCGCGGCGGAGTCGCGCTCAAGGTATTCTTCGCGGAGCACGCCCGTTCCGGTGACCCATGACAGGATGCCGTGCTCTTGGAGCGCGAGTTCCTTCTTGAGATCGCCGGCGTCGATGCCTTGGAGCCCTTCGATCTTGATTTCCTTGATGTAGAGCTTCTTGCCTTCCTTCACGTCGAAGACCAGCACGGCGGAGGCGCTGTTGGCCTTCTGCTCGATGCGGTAGTTCACTTCGGCGAGGTAGAAGCCTTCCTTGCGGTACAGCTCGGTGACCTTCTGGATGTCTTCGGCAAGCAGGCGGTCGTTGAGGACGGAGCCCGTCTTGGAGCTCATGGCCGCCAGAATGTCTTCTTTTTTGACTTCGTCGGAACCGTTGACGATCACGTCGTCGATGCGGGGCTTTTCCTTGACCGTGAACACGAGCACGCGGCCCTGTCCGCCCTGTTCGATGTCGGCGTTCACGTCGCTGAAGTAGCCGAGATCCCAGATTCGCTTGATTTCTTCATTGAGCGTGGAGGGATCAACCACATCACCCTTGCGGGTGGACAGGCGCATCAGCACCACGTCGGGGTCGAGCACCTTGACGCCGCGGATCTGGATGTCCGTGATGGCGTCGCCCTTGACCGCGCCGCCGCCCATCTTGTCGACAAGTTCGTCGACGGCGGGAAGCAGTTCGATCATGTTTTGCTTCTGGACGAAATAGGGCTGCGCCCCCTGCTGTCCAGCGGCATCCACCATGCGGGCGTCGATGCTGAACGCGTCGCCGGTCTTGCTGAAGCTGCCGTACACGGCGTAGTTCGCCCCGGCCTGCCTGGCGATGGAGCGCGCGGTCGCCAGATTGAGCTGACTGATCTGCTGGTTCTTGAGCAGGCGCAACGTATCCTTTGCCGGAATGACCTTGAATCCCTTTTGGGCCAGCCGCTGCTCAAACAGCTTGGGCAGCTCGTCGTTCAGGTAGTTGAGATCCGCCCCTCCATTGATCTGGAAGGGGAGCACAGCCACACGGACAGCATCCGAGGCCGCCTGTTTGGGCGCCGCCTGAGCCGTACCGTGGAACAACAGGTTACACAGCGCCAGCGCCAGCAGCGCGAGTACGCATCTCTTCATACAGTTCTCCAGATCGTAATTCGAGGCAGCGCCCGAGGGTTCCCGCCATTTCACGGTTATGGGTGACAATGACGAGGGTCATGCCGAGTGTGCGGTTCAGTTCCAGAAGCAATTCGGCGACGGAATCGCCGGTCCGCTGGTCCAAGTTGCCGGTCGGCTCGTCGGCCAGCAGCACGCGGGGCTCCAGCAGGATGGCCCGCGCAATGGCGGCGCGCTGACGCTCGCCGCCGGAAAGGGTGGTTACCCTGTGATCCTTCCTGTCGGAAAGCCCGACGCGTTCGAGGGCCTGCCGCGCCAGCCCCAGCGCCTTCGACCGGTTCATCCCGGCGATGAGCGCCTGCATGGCCACATTTTCCTCGGTGGAAAACTCGGGCAGCAGGTGGTGGAACTGGAAGACGAACCCAAGCTTTTTGTTGCGGAAATGGGCTTTTTCCACGGGCGTCATGTCCGGCAGGCTTTTGCCCTCGAACAATACCTTGCCCGCGGTCGGCGTGTCCAGCGCGCCGAGCAGGTGGAGGAGGGTGGATTTGCCCGATCCCGACGCTCCGACGATGGCGAGGGATTCGCCAGCGCGGACGGTCAGGTCCATATTTTTCAGAATGGTGATGCGCTCCGCAGGTCCCTCGCAGGACTTCTCGACGCCGGAAAGCTCGTAGAGCACCGGGGGCGCGGTCGCGTACGCTGTCTGTTCCATCATTCGAACCGCAGGGCTTCGGCGGGTTCAAGGCTCGAAGCCTGCCGCGCCGGATAGATCGTGGCAAGGAAACACAAGGTCATGGCGGACACGCCGACCACGACGATATCAACCCAATTGAGCAGGATGGGCAGGTGATCCAGCGTATAAACCCCCGGTGGAAGTTTGATGAATTGGTATCGTTGGAGGAGGAGCGCCAGCCCTATGCCGAGCACATAACCGAGCAAGGTGCCCACCACGCCGATGATCGTGCCCTGGAGCATGAAGATCCGGCGGATCATCCCCTTGGTCGCGCCCATGGACATCAGGATGGCGATGTCGTGCGTCTTTTCCATGACCAGCATGACCAGCGTGGTGACGATGGAGAAGGAGCCGATGAGGACGACCATCGCCAGCAGGATGAACATGCCGATTTTTTCGAGCTTCAACGCAGCGAAGAGATTGGCGTTCATATCCATCCATGTCCGGACGGAAGCCAGCGGGCCGAGCTCCTTTTGGAGGGCGGCGGCCACGGTATCGGCCTTGTATACGTCCTTGACGGTGACCTCGATGCCGGAAATCTGATCGGAAGGCAGGCCGAGCAGATCGCGCGCCGCCGCAAGGGAGATGAACCCGAGCGACGAATCGTATTCGAACATGCCGGTCTGGAAAATGCCCGCAACCTTGTAGGGACGGATGCGGGGCTGGAAACCGGCGGTGGTCTTTTGTCCGGAAGGCGAAAGGAGGTTGACGCGGCTGCCCACGACCAGGCCGAGGCGCTGCGCCAGTTCCTTGCCGATGAGCACGCCGGGCGGCGCGCCCTCCACGGAAGCGTTCAGGTCCGCGACGCTGCCGCTGCTCAGGTTGTCCAGCATGGTCAGGACGTCCGGCGCGGTCTTGGGGTCGATACCCCGCAGGACGACGCCTTTGACGCCTCTCGGGGAGGACAACATGCCTTCCGCGTAGAGGAAGGGGGTGGAGCCGACGACGCCGGGAGTGGCGTTGATGCGCCGGAGCACAGCCGCCATACCGGAGAGTTCGGGGGCTTCGCCGCCGCGCATTTTTTCGAAGTCCGCATCCGAAGGCGGCGCGGTGAGCGCCGCCAGCGGACCGGAAACGATGATGTGCGCGTTCGCGCCGAGGATTTTATCCCGGATGTCCGTCGTGAACCCGTTGTAGACGCCGAGAACCACGACCAGCGCGGCGACGCCTATGGCCACGCCAAGCACAGACATGGCTGAAATGATATAAATAAAGGCCTGCTTGCGCCGAGCAAAGAGGTAGCGCAAAGCTACGAAGAGTTCAAAACGCATAGAGTTTAGGATTCCTGCTTCAACAGCGGGAAGAAGATCAC
>ERZ772816.2072-NODE-2072-length-14543-cov-7.086761_pt1 | contig 14543 bp, 9 predicted proteins | sample MGYA00511359_ERZ772816 | MGnify/ENA primary metagenome ERZ772816 (study PRJEB29015, sample SAMEA2737710) | human gut metagenome | biome: human gut; feature: human-associated habitat; material: faeces | place: China | collected 2012 ...
TAAAGGCAGAATCAGCATCCAATGCGGGAAGACTTCCGTTTGGATGCCCGAAAGAAAACAAGTATAAAGAAATTGGAAACGCAAATTATCTATGGATTTCGTACTTTTATGCTTATCTTAACGAAAAGGGCAGAGCTGGATTTGTAATGGCTTCATCTGCAACAGATAGTCAGGGAAGCGATAAGGATATAAGAGAAAAACTTGTTAAAACAGGTCATGTAGATGTGATGATAAGTGTAGGCAACAATTTCTTCTATACAAAGAGCCTTCCATGTTCGTTATGGTTCTTTGATAAAGGGAAAAAAGAAGAACTTAAAAATAAAGTTCTTTTCATTGATGCGAGAAACTATTATACGGAGGTTGATCGTACACTGAATGAATGGTCAGAATGGCAGCTTAAAAATCTGAATGCTATTGTTTGGTTATACCGTGGAGAAAACGAAAAATATACAGCATTGCTTTATGAATATAGAAATGTACTGGGAAGTGATAAATTATTTGATGAACAGGTTCATGATTTGACTGAAAGAGTGAAAAAACTTCGTGCAGAAGCAAAAGCAGCAGTTGAGGCAGCAGATAAGCGAGAAAAGAAAAAAACACAGACGGAATATGATGAAAAAATTTCCAAACTTACAGAAAGGCTTACAATAGCAAAAGAAGCTGATTGGTTATATAAAAAGTTTGGAGATGGAGAGTATCACGATATCCTTGGATTATGTAAAGTTGCTTATACAACAGACGACGCTAAGTGTGATGATAAAGATGGAATCAGTATTGAAGAAAAGGGGTGGTCTCTCACTCCGGGTGCATTTGTTGGTGTAGCGCCTGTGGAAGATGATGGCGTGAATTTTGAAGAGCGAATGGCAGAGATACATCGAGAACTTTTAGCATTGCAGGCAGAATCAAATGACTTGATGGATACTATCTCGAGGAATATGAAGGAGATGGGAATATGAGCTATGAAAAAATTGAAATAGGACAATTGGTAGCCTTAAGTCAAGGATTCGCTATCAATAAAAAGACCAACCACCATATTTCTGATGAACCGACTAATCTTCATTTGTTGCGTATAGGTGATATGAAAGACGGTAATTTCAGCATATTTGTTAAAAATACAATTCCTGAAAAATTCATAGCAAAAGAAAGTGACATCATTTTTACAAGAACTGGTCAGGTTGGATTGGTTTTTAGGAAACAATATGGCGTAGTACATAATAATTGTTTTACTGTTACTACCATTGATGAAGATATTTTGTTACAAGAATTCATTTACTATGCTCTGCAAGAAAAATCATTTTATGAAGAAGCTGTTAGTCGCGCTACTGGAGCAGCACAACCTGATTTGTCACATGGTGCATTCAATTCAATACAGATTTATTTACCTCCGATAGAGAGTCAAAGAAAAATTACCAATATATTAAATGCCTACGATATCCTCATCGAAAATAACAAAAAGCAAATTAAATTATTGGAAGAAGCAGCGGAACGTCTGTACAGGAGAATGGTTTGTAGATTTACACTTTCCGGGATATGAGAATACAGAGATAATTGACGGGGTGCCAGAAGGATGGAAAAAACAAAAAATATCTGAGTTCGGTGAGATAATAACTGGTAAAACACCTTCAACTACTAAGAAACAATACTATGGAGGTAACATTCCGTTTGTAAAAATACCGGATATGCACAACTGCGTATATCCAATTGTTACAGAATTTACATTAACTACGGGAAGGGGCTAATACGCAGAAGAATAAATTTATCCCCAAGAACGGAATTATGGTTTCATGTATTGCAACGGTTGGTCTTGTAAATATTGCCATTGAAACATGCCAGACGAATCAGCAGATTAATTCTATTGTTTTGAATGATGAACAAGATTTATACTATACCTACTTTACAATGAAACGTCTAAAAGCGTTGCTTGAGGGAGTTGGAAGTAATGGCGCTACAATGACTAATGTTAATAAAACAAAATTTGGTAACCTTGAGGTACTTTATCCAGGTAACAATTTAAGAAAAGATTACTTTGATTATTGCAAGCCGATTTTTGAGAAAATTTATGCGTTAAGTATAGGTGTTCATAAATTATCACAAGTTCGTGACGGCTTACTTCCTAAGCTGATGAGTGGAGAAATTGAGGTGTAATTATGATTATACTGAATGTTGAAGAACACAAGAAAACAGTTTTCGAATTAAATGAAATTGAACCATTTGAAGAAGAAATGACTTTTTATTATGATGAGAGTGGTAATTGCAGAAAGTTTTATCTTACAGACACAGGATTCAATGATTCTGATGCAATAAAGGGAGATTTTGTATTAGCGGGTGTAGCACATGAGGGCAAGTCGTTTGAGATTGATGTGCCATCGCTATATAAAGCGTTGGATTATAGAGAAGGGCAGAAAGAACTTAAGTTTAAGCATCTATATTTTAATTCGACAGACTTTTTGAATTTTATTTGTAGTAAAAGAGCAACGAATTTTTTGAAATGGTTGTATTCGAGTGGTTTGTATATTCATTATAGTGCATTGAATAATTTGTTTTATTCACTTGTAGATATTGTCGATTCTTTATGGGAAACACATCCCCAATGCATTATGTATATCTGGGAAATAAAGAGCGCATTGTACAATTTTGTTATTGAACATCAAGATGAGGTTATTGACATTTTTATAAGACATACATACCCTGATGTGAAAGATGCATCATCATTCTGTAATGACTTGTGTTATTTGATTAGAACATATAATGAAGATGCTGAATATTATCCTGGTTTCTTTTTGGAATTGTTTCGACAGATGCTAAAGACAGCTGGAAAACTAGATAAGATAGTTTTTATTCAAGACAATGAGCCATATTTGTTAATCAAGGAATACTACTTGTTCTATTTAGAAAGATGTGAGATTTTCAGTAAATCAAATCATATTTTTGATGAAGAAGCTAGCGTACAAAAACAACTATCTGAAATTCAACTATACGAAGAGGGAAAATTGCTTAATAATTGGAAATTTGTGAAATCACACGAGAATATATATATTCAGATTTCGGATATGATAGCAGGGCTACTTAGAAAACTCTTTATGTTTTTAGATGAAAACTCTTTGGAAAAAATACAGGCAATTGCACGAGAATTAAATGATAAGCAAATCGATAATTTTTCAATCATATGGTTGCTTATAAAAAAATCTGATAACAAATCCAAACTTTTTATTAAGAACACAAACACACCTAAAAATGTAAATGAAAGAATGGATAAGCTGCAGATTCTTGGTGTTGCAAATAACAGTGCTGGAAAAGGAGATATGTGCCATGAGTTATGATTATTCTGAAAATATATTAGTACAGGAAAGTGCTGGTCACCTTCTTGAAGATGAACTTGGTTGGCGTGTAGAACTTGCCTATAACACAGAAGTTCTGGGTGAAACTGGCACATTTGGCAGGAAATCATATAAGGAAATCCTTCTTGTGAAATATCTCAAGGAGGCACTTTTAAAACTCAATCCATGGCTTACTCCAGCATTACTTGAAGATGCTATAAAAACATTTGAAAGTCATATGTCATCAGCTTCTCTTACGCAGATAAATGAGGAAAAGTATAGGCATATAAGAGATGGTATTCCAGTGAAAGTGAAAAAGCCGAATGGTCAGATTGAGGAAAAGAAGGCAATTGTAATTGATTTTACAAATACAGAGAATAATGATTTCCTTGCTATTAAGGAAATGAAAATACATGGAGATCTTTATCGGAGACGCACAGATATTGTGGGTTTTGTAAATGGAATACCTCTTCTTTTTATAGAATTGAAGAAGAATTCTGTAGATGTGCAGAATGCATACACAGATAACTATACAGACTATCTTGATACAATACCGCATCTGTTTTATTATAATGCATTTCTTATGTTGTCCAATGGAACAGAGGCTAAAGTGGGAACATTAGGTAGCAAATATGAATTTTTTCATGAGTGGAAAAGATTGTCTGAGCAGGAAGAAGGTAATGTTGCACTTGAAACGATGCTTAGAGGTATATGCAAAAAGGATAACTTCCTTGATTTGTTGGAAAATTTCATATTATTTGACCATTCAGATGGAAAAACAGTAAAGATTCTAGCACGAAATCACCAGTATTTGGGTGTAAATGAGGCTGTTAAGGCGTATGAAGCACGTAAATTGAATAATGGAAAACTTGGTGTATTCTGGCATACACAAGGTTCTGGTAAAAGTTATTCTATGGTACTTTTATCACAGAAAATTAGGCGAAAATTTGCAGGTTCTCCAACGATTGTGATTTTGACAGACAGGGATGAGTTAAATACACAGATTAGCGATACTTTTGAAAATTGTGGATTACTTGGAAAAACAAAGGCTGCAAAGTATATTGCTATGAGTGGTGATGACCTTATAACAAAATTGCAAGGAAATCCTAGCTTTATATTTACTTTGATTCAGAAATTTAATAAGAAAAATGTACAGCCAATCATACCAGATCATGACATTATTATAATGTCCGATGAAGCGCATAGGAGTCAGTATGGAATATTTGCAGATAATATGGTGAATTTGCTGCCTACAGCCGCACGTATTGGTTTTACTGGAACGCCATTATTATCGAATGACAATATTACAGAGAGAACATTTGGTGGATATATCTCTATCTATGATTTTAAGAGAGCCGTTGAGGATAAAGCAACAGTTCCGTTGTATTATGAGAATCGTGGAGAGAAGATTTTGGATTTAGATAATCCGGATATTACGGATAAGATATTGGATGCGATTGAGGCAGCAGATTTAGATCCAGATCAGACAGAAAAGCTGGAGCGTGAGTTTAAGAAAGAGATTCACATTATGACAGCACCACAAAGGCTTAAATCTGTAGCCAAAGACTTTGTTTCCCATTATTCGGATTTATGGACAAGTGGTAAGGCTATGTTCGTATGCCTGAATAAAGTGACTTGTGTTCGGATGTATAACCTTGTGCAGAATTATTGGGAAGAAGAAATTAAACGATTAGAAGGCATAAAATCAAAAGTATCACAGCAGGAAGTACAGGAACTGGAACGCAAGATTAAATGGATGAAAGAAACCGAAATGGCTGTCGTTATTTCTCAGGAGCAGAATGAGATTCAGACATTTAAGAAATGGGACCTTGATATAAAGCCGCATCGTGAAAAGATGGAGAAAAGAGAACTCAATAAAGAGTTTAAGGATAAGGACAATCCACTTCGAGTAGTGTTTGTCTGTGCAATGTGGCTTACTGGTTTTGATGTGAAATGTTTGTCATGCCTATATCTTGATAAGCCTTTGAAAGCGCATACTCTCATGCAGACAATAGCAAGAGCAAATCGTGTGGCAGAGGGCAAGAGTAACGGACTTATTATTGACTATATTGGCATAGTAAAGGCACTTCGTAAAGCACTTGCAGATTATACAGCAAATGTTGGAGGAAGAGAGACTGATCCAACAATAGATAAGGAAGAACTTATAGAGCACGTGATGGAAACTATATCAGCAGCTATAGATTTTTTATGTAGCAGAAATTTTGAGTTGGAGGATTTGATTAAGGCAAAAGACTTTTCAAAATTAGCATTATTACAGACAGCAGCAAATGCTGTTTCTGATAGCCGAGAATCACGCAAGCAGTTTACGACATATGCAAATGAAATCAACCGAATGATGAAGTATCTCGATAGAGATGATATATCAGATGTGGATAGAGATAGAAAAGATGCACTCATAGCAATAGCTGATGAACTAAAGAAAAAGAAGAAGCATGTTGACAATGTCGATTTGATGGTTCAGATTAATGGAATTCTGGGTGAATATATAATGATTGAACAGGAATCTAATAATAACGACATAGCTAAGCGTTTCGATATCAGTAGAATAGATTTTGATTTGCTTCGAAGAGAGTTTGCAAAGACAAAGAAAAAGAATCTGCTTATTACGGATTTGGATGAACTAATTCAAACAAGATTAGACAGCATGCTCAAAGAAAATCCAAGTCGTGTGGATTATTATGAAAGATATCAGACAATCATTGATGAATATAATAATGAGCAGGACAGGGCAAACATTGAAAAGACATTTATGGACTTGATGAATCTGGTTAATTCTATGAATCAGGAAGAAAAGCGTTATGTCAGAGAGGGCTTTACAAGTGATGAAGAACTGTCATTGTATGATATGCTTTTCAATGAAAATCTTTCAAAAGAAGATATCAATAAGATAAAGAAAGTTGCGATAGACTTGCTGGAAAAGATAAAAGCAAAGATATCTGAACTTGACCATTGGACAGAGAAGCAGGAAACAAAGGCAGAAGTTGATACTCTTATAGGCACGATTCTCTGGGAAGAATTACCAGAGAGTTATTCTGATAATGCAATATTTGCATATAGACAGAAAATTTATGAGTATGTATTTATGAGGTATAAAGAGGTGGCGTAAAATTGTCGGTGATTATACATATGACGCTACCGATGCTAGTAAAGAACTATTTGATAATTACGATAATTTAAGCTCTGCCATTAAGGCAGAAATACCACTCAAGCAGATATGGATATTGAGTAAGGAAGAATAGAGAAAGTGAAGAGAAAACTATGAACAAGAAGTGCCAGGTATTTACGCCTGAAAATTATGTAAGAGAATTACTAGATAGTGTGGGTTATACCCATAATTTATATGGGAAAAAAATACTAGAGAATTCCTGTGGTGATGGCAACATCCTGGTTGCGGTAGTTCAAAGGTATATTGATGATTGTAAGGAAAATGGTTTGTCTAGAACAAGAATAAAGAATGGGTTAGCAAAAGACATATATGGAATCGAGATTGATGAAGAACAGTATAAAAAGTGTATTGATAATTTAGATGAAGTATTAAAACGTAACGATATTGACAAAGTTGATTGGAAAGTGATAAATGCAGATTATTTGAAGTGGAATACTACTATTAAATTTCAATATATTGTTGGAAATCCTCCTTATATTACATACAGTGAATTGAAAGAGGAGGAACAGCTGTTTGTAAAGAGTAATTTCTCTACATGTGTCAAAGGAAAATTTGATTATTGCTATGCATTTATAGAGAAAAGTATTAATTCATTAGCAGATAACGGGAAAATGTCTTATCTTATTCCAAGTAGTATTTATAAGACTGTATTTGGACATAATCTGAGGATTTTTATGAGTCCGTACATTGCCCAAATAAAGGATTACAAACAAGTTAAAATATTTGATAAGGCATTAGTTAAGTCATCCATTATGGTGTTAGACAAACAACGTCAGCAGGAGATTTTGCATTATCAGGACATGAGTATGGAAAATGCGATAGATATACCTATTGCTCAACTAGATGAAAAGTGGTTTTTTGCAGATGAGAATGAAGTGGGACAACATCGATTTGGGGATTATTTTAAGGTGTCACATGTTGTGGCAACACTTCTAAATAAAGCATATGTTCTGTCAGATGGGGCATATACCGAAGTAGATAATGGCTATGTTTGTGGTAATCATACTATTGAAAGAGAAGTAGTAAGAAATACTGAAACACCTCGAACGCTTAGATATATTAAACATGAAAAAATTATTTTTCCGTATACATATGACGAAAATGAGTTAGTACATTATGATGATGGTGAGTTTGAAAGATTATATCCTGGGGCTACGGCGTATCTTAATGAGTTTCGTGATGATTTAGATAAAAGGCAAAGTGATAATAATGCAAAATGGTATGAGTATGGTCGCTCACAAGCACTGAGTGGCTTGAATAGACAAAAACTTCTGATTTCAACAGTTGTGACAAATGATGTAGACGTATATGAATTAGAACAGGAATGTATACCATATGCGGGAATGTATATCGTGGAAAAGGAAGATAATAATGAATATGAATTGACAGATGCAATGAGAATACTTAGAAGTGGCGAATTTAAAGAGTATGTTTTTAAAGTTGGTATACCTATAAGTGGTAAATCGGTGAGAATAACATCGAAGGATGTTGAAAATTATCTGTTTTAGTTCCGGAGGAATTTATTATGGAAAAAATGAAATACAAAATTTCATCACGAGCTACAATTTTATTGGGAAGAGAAAGTGTTTCTAAAGTCGAAAGTGCTTTGATAGAATTAATAAAGAATACATATGATGCGGATGCAACAATGTGTTACATACTTTTTGATGTTGAAAATGATAGTATTTTTTTGATTGATGATGGCTCAGGAATGACAAAGAAAATTATCGAAGACAATTGGATGATGATTGGTACTGATAATAAGAAAAAAGAGTATATTTCCAAGAAAAAACGTATAAAATCAGGAGAAAAGGGTATCGGGCGATTTGCCTTGGATAGATTAGGTGGAGTGTGTGAATTGTTTACAAAAAGCCAAGAGGAGCATGCAACTATTCGATGGAAAACAAATTGGAATAGCTTTGAAGAAGAGGGGAATCTACTTGAGGATATTGAAGCAGAATTTGAATATGTTAGTTTATCTTTATATGAGCTTATACCGGATACTGTCAAAAACAAAATAATACAATTAGAGCATAGGATAGAGAAGGAAATTGACTTTTCTACCGGAACAATAATAAAAATTAGTAATTTGCGTGATGAATGGACTAATAATCAAATAGAGAGGATTAAAAAATCAATGGAATTTCTTATTCCTCCCAAAGAGCAAGATGAGTTTTATATTTGTCAGCAAAAAAGTATAGATTCTGGGTATGAATTAATAGAAAACAATTTTTCAGATGAGTTTGATTATAAAATTAAATCAGTTTTTGACGGAGAGAATTTTATGATTAATCTTTATAGGAATGAATTTGATGTTGATAAGATTCCAGAAAATGTTTTTCGTGAAGAAAGGTTTATGAGGTATCCATATAGAAAAGAAGATTTTAAAGCGAAATGTTTAGAATTTACATATTCAATAAGTCAATTGTTCAATACAAGTGATTCTGAATATATAGAAAGAATTAAGCAGATAGGCAGCTTTACATTTGAGTATATCTTTATGAAATTACAGAATCAGAAAAAAGAAGTGTTTTTTTATAAAGAAATAGGGAAAACACGAAATGAATGGCTGGAAGAACATGGCGGAATAAAAATATATCGTGATAATTTTTGGGTTAGACCATATGGTGAGAATGGGTCGGATTCATTTGATTGGCTAGGTTTAGAAGCTAGAAATAATGCAAATCCAGTTGCTGTATCAAGTAAGACGGAAGCATGGACTGTTCGTAATGCTCAAGGTCAAGGTACAGTATTTATTTCGCGTATAAATAATGCTTCAATCCTGGACAAATCAAGTAGAGAAGGAATAATCGAAAATGAAAGCTTTAAGTTATTAAAGGATGCTCTCATAAGAATTATTTCCATTCTTGAGAAGGATAGAGCATATATTGCAAGGAGTTTTAAAATATATGATGATAGGGTAAATCATAAAGAAAAAACAAAACAAGAAGGTAGTCAAATTGCAAAAAGTGTTTTGAGTGGAAAAAAAGATAAAAATTATAAAGCTCAGAAGGAAAAAATGGAAAGTTTGGCGAAAACCGTTCAATATTTTGAAGAAGAAAGAGAGGAGTTAATTACTGAGTTAAAATTGCTAAGAGCATTAGCAACAAATGGATTGATCACAACTTCAATAGTGCATGATTTAAAAAGTATTAACGCATTGCTTGTTAATAGGGTAGAGCCTATGCGTATGGCTATCGAAAATGATAATAAAATGCTTATTGAGAGAAATTTAAATGACTTGTACAAGAATGATCAATTTTTAAAATCCTGGATAACAGTAGTTACAAATCAAAGCAAGAAGGATAAGCGTAAGCGATTAAAGAAAAACATTTATGATACGATTGAGAAGATAGTAAATGTTTTACAGCCAATTCTTGTACAAAAAAAGGTACAGGTAGAGTTAATCAAAGATGAGCAAAATGCGGAAAGAAGAATTTTTGAATCGGACTTTGAGAGCATATTTTATAATTTAATTATTAACTCAATAGAAGCTTTTTCAAAATCATCTACAAAGAATAGAAAAATAAGAATTGAGTTAAAAACCAATGAGAATTTAGTCGTAAATTATTTGGATAACGGAGATGGATTAGATAATAAATTTAAGAATCCATATGAAATTTTCACACTTGGTTCAACAAGTAAGTATGATCAGTTCGGTAATGTTATAGGAACAGGATTGGGAATGTATATTATTGCATCTACTGTGAGAGAATATAATGGAGATTATAAATTAACACAGATTCAAAATGGCTTTGGTTTAGAAATAAGAATTCCGTTGTAGGAGGAAAAATTTTGATGAAAGTAATAAAAGTTGGTATTATTGATGATGATGGAAGTAAAGTCACACAAATGATGGCATATCTTTTATATGGCATGAAAGATGCATCAAAACAAAAGGCTGATAGGTACTCAAATGTCAGATTTGAAGTGCTCGAAATTCCGTTGTCTGCTGATATGAATGATATTGCAGAATATATTATAGATGAAAAAATAGATGCTTTGCTGATTGATTATAACCTTGCATCGTATGCAACAGTGCCTTATACCGGTGTTCAACTTGCCCGTTATATACAGGAAAGATTTATGGAGTTTCCGCTGTTTATTTTAACTTCTTATGAAGATGAATTATATGAGCAAGAAGTATTTGATGTATATCAGATTTTTGATTTTGAAAGATATTTGTCAGAACCGCAGGAGAGAGTTGAATTACACTATAAGTTAATACAACAGGTTGTGAAATATCATAAACAACTAGAATTATGGAAAAAAGAAATTGAAAGTTTATTGCCACAGAAAGGTCATTCAGCTGCGATAGACAAACGGATTTTGGAATTAGATAGTAAATTAACCTGTTGTGCTAGATAAAATAATATAAAGAAACTTCAACAAAATGTGCTATCCTATTTGTAGGCAATACAACGAAAGGAGGCATCATTATGTTGAAGTTCCAAAATAATAATACCACTGTTATTGCAACTTTTGAAGACTTTATTTTAACCACTTACGTTATTATTGACGAATTGTATCATCAGTTTGCACTTCCTGAGGTTGCCAAGCGACGGCATGTTTTAGATGCAAAACTATCTGATTCGGAAATCATTACCATTAGTCTTTGTGGTGAGTTGCTTGGCGTTGATTCTGAAAATGCCTGGTTTTCTTTCGTGAAAAAGAATTACAGACATCTTTTTCCGAAGCTTTGCAGCAGAAGTCGTTTTAACAGAACGAGGCGTGCTCTGATGCAGACAACCGAATTATTAAGACAAAAGATGCTCTCTGTTTTTCCGGTTCCGGTCAGTTCTTATTGCATTATTGATAGTTTTCCGCTTGCAGTCTGCAAATTTGGACGTGCACGATACTGCAAAACATTTCGCAGCCAGGGTGCTGATTACGGAAAGTGCCCTTCTAAAAAGGAAACTTACTTCGGCTATAAAGTGCATGCCCTGGTCACATTAGAAGGTTACATTACTGCATTTGAGATTACGCCGGCATCCACAGATGACCGTGAAGGATTACGGGATCTGGTGGATAATTGTTCAAATATTACAATTTTAGCAGATAAAGGATATGTTGGCGAAAAACTCATGCAGGAAATGCAGGAACAAACGATCTGTCTTTTTGCACTCAAGCGTTCCAACAGTAAAGAAAACTGGCCAAAATCGGTGCGTCAGCTGATCTTCAAATTGAGAAGACGGGTAGAAACTGTCTTTTCACAGTTAAGCGGTCAGTTAAATGCAGAAAGAGTACTTGCCAAAAGCTTTCAGGGCTTATGCACCCGTTTGGTTAATAAAGTATTGGCATACAACCTCTGCATTGCATTAAACAGTATTTTCGGTGAAACCTGCGAACTTGGAAAAATCAAAGAACTGATATTCTAAAAAATTTGGTAACTGTTCAGTAGGTCTGCGCACTTGCTGCGCTGACCGTAAGAAAACATAGGCTGGAAGGCAAAAATCCCATCAGCGAAGCTGATCTGGAATGGATTTTTGCACGTAACTATGAAGGTACTGAATAGTTACCTTATTTGTAATTTACGATCTTTCCAAAATCAGCCTTTAAGGACGCGCCGCCGACAAGTCCTCCGTCGATATCCGCCTGCGCAAAGAGCTCTGCAGCGTTTCCGGCGTTTACAGATCCGCCGTACTGGATGCGGATCGCTTCCTTTGTTGCCTCGTCGTAGATCTCACCGATGCACGCACGGATCGCTCCGCAGACTTCCTCAGCCTGCTCCGTGGTAGCTGTCTTTCCGGTTCCGATGGCCCAAATCGGCTCGTAAGCGATCACAGCAGTCTTTGCCTGATCTGCTGTCACGTTCTGGAACGCGATCTTCACCTGTTTGCGGATCCAATCCAGAGTGATTCCCTGTTCTCTCTGAGTAAGAGTCTCACCGCAGCAGATGATCGGGGTCAGTCCATGCTCGAATGCCTTTAAGACTTTCTTATTGACAGTCTCATCTGTCTCAGCAAAGTACTCTCTTCTCTCGGAATGTCCGATGATCACATATTTTACGCCGGCATCTGTCAGCATGTTCGGGGAGATCTCGCCTGTGTACGCGCCCTTCTCCTCGAAATACATATTCTCAGCGCCGACCTCGATGTTTGTTCCCTCGCATGCCTTTACGACAGGAATGATGTCGATAGCCGGTACGCAGAATACAACGTCCGCTTCCTCCGTCTTAACAAGCGGCTTTAATGTCTCAACGAGTGCCACTGCCTCGGACGGAGTCATGTTCATTTTCCAGTTTCCAGCGATAATTTTCTTTCTTGCCATGGTTATCTACCCCCATATATACCAATATTTATCTTCAAGATCCATATCCAGGATTCTCTCTGAACGATAACATTCAAAAACTACATCTGCAGTTTTCCATACTATGACAAAATCCGGGACGGGATCACCGCCCCGGATCTGGAATCTCGGACACTATAATATTTACAGCCAGGAAAGTAAATGCGTACATTTGCTCCCCACCGTGCATCTTCTTGTTTTTATTTCATAAAAACAAGAAGCCGGGGGCGTGCCCCCTATACCGGAACAGACCTGAAAGGGCTTGTGCAAGCGAGCTTGCAGCGCCCTTCCACGCCTGTTCCGGCGCACGGTGTACTGGTTTCATTCATTATTTGTCATCCGCTGCGGCAACGCCCGGAAGCTCTTTTCCTTCCAGGAACTCTAAGGATGCGCCGCCGCCTGTGGAGATATGGCTCATCTTGTCACCGAAGCCGAGCTGGTTGACTGCTGCCGCGGAATCACCGCCGCCGATGATCGTTGTAGCATCTGTCTCAGCAAGTGCTTTCGCAACCGCGATCGTACCTGCAGCGAGAGTCGGGTTCTCGAATACACCCATCGGTCCGTTCCATACAACCGTCTTTGCGTTCTTTACAGCTTCTGTGTAGAGCTTGCAGGTCTCCGGTCCGATATCAACGCCCTCTTTGTCTGCCGGGATCGCATCTACGGAAACGTACTCAACCTCAACCGGTGCGTCGATCGGGTTCGGGAACTCAGCAACAACGGTTGTATCAACCGGAAGGAGAAGCTTCTTTCCAAGCTTTTCTGCCTTCTCCATCATCTCCTTGCAGTAGTCGATCTTTGTATCGTCAACTAAGGACTTACCGATCTCCTTGCCCTGTGCCTTTAAGAAGGTATAAGCCATACCACCGCCGATGATGAGGGTATCACACTTCTCAAGCAGGTTGGAGATCACATTTAACTTATCAGCAACCTTTGCACCGCCGAGGATCGCTACGAACGGACGAACCGGATTCTCAACCGCGTTTCCAAGGAACGCGATCTCTTTCTCCATCAGGTAGCCGACTACGTTGGAGCCGCCCTTTGCGGAGATGAATTTTGTAACACCTGCTACGGAAGCGTGTGCTCTGTGGGAGGAACCGAACGCGTCGCATACATAATCGTCTGCGAGATCCGCGAGCTCTTTGCTGAACTCCTCGCCGTTCTTTGTCTCCTCAGCACCACGGAAACGTGTATTCTGAAGAAGGACTACGTCCCCCTCTTTCATCGCGTCCACTGCCTTTGTTGCAGCTTCTCCGGTTACGTTGTAATCAGAAACGAATACAACTTCCTTTCCAAGCTTTGCGGAAAGGCTCTTTGCAACTGGTGCAAGGGATTCTCCCTCGTTCGGTCCGTTTTTAACTTTTCCGAGGTGGGAGCAGAGAATTACCTTGCCGCCATCGTTGATCAGCTTCTGGATCGTCGGGAGAGCCGCGTTGATACGTGTCTCATCTGTGATCTCGCCGTTCTTAAGCGGTACATTGAAATCGCAGCGGACTAAAACTCTTTTACCTTTTACGTTGATATCATCAACTGTTTTCTTATTTAAAGACATGTCGGAATTCCTCCTTGATATTTTCTGACAGACATCTTCCTGTCTTCCGACCCACGGCAGCCGCCGGAGTCTTTCGCGGGAGGCGGGCTTTCGCGCGCTTTCCGTGTAAAAAAGAATGTGCCTTGGCACATTCTCGCGCCTCGTGCGGTCGCTTGCGACAGTCTACATCTTCGCGCGAGTGCGCATCTTTGGCACGTCA